>WFLX010040720.1_pt1 | contig 10350 bp, 5 predicted proteins | sample 4967041 | NCBI WGS metagenome assembly WFLX01 (sample SAMN12857096, study PRJNA449069) | gut metagenome | isolation source: stool from male and female vole | host: Microtus ochrogaster | place: USA:Florida | collected 2017
TTGCGGGATAGGTGACTATCGAATATATGGCGTCGGCCATGGCGTCGATATCCCAGTAATCGGTCTTGATGACATTGGTCAGGATCTCTGCACAGCCGCTCTGCTTGGAGATGATCGACGGTACACCCATCTGCATCGCTTCAAGCGGCGATATACCGAAAGGCTCGGATACTGAAGGCATGATATACACATCACTTGCCTTGAGCATCTCATATACCTGCTTGCCTTTCTGGAAACCGGGGAAGTGGAAGCGGTCAGCTATGCCGCGTTCCGCTGCCAGGGTAATCATCTTGTCCATCATGTCGCCGCTGCCGGCCATTACAAAACGCACATTGTGATTGTTTTTCAGCACACGTGCCGCAGCTTCAACAAAATACTCGGGGCCTTTCTGCATGGTGATACGTCCGAGGAATGTAACCACCTTCTCTTTGGCGCGGGGAGGATTGACATTGAGGAGTTCCTCGCTGAGCGGAGTCACCGCATTATGTACAGTGGTCACCTTGGCCGGATCAATACCGTATTTCTCGATAACGGTATTNCGGGTAAGATTACTTACGGTNATTATATGGTCAGCGTGGATCATACCGTCACGCTCGATGTTGTACACAGTCGGGTTGACGTTGCCGCGTGAACGGTCAAAGTCAGTGGCGTGAACGTGGATTACGAGCGGCTTGCCTGTAACCTGCTTGGCGTGGATACCGGCAGGATAGGTGAGCCAGTCATGTGAGTGGATTACATCAAATTCCTCTGTGCGTGCTATCACGCCGGCACATATTGAGTAATTGTTGATCTCCTCAAGTAGATTGTCGGGATAACGTCCTGAGAACTCTATACATCCGAGGTCATTCAGATGCATATAATTGAAGTCGGCGTAAATATGGTCGCGCAGACGGAAATACTCATCGGGACTCATTACATTGCCGATACGGCTTTCCACATATTCACGTGTCACGTCACGCCATGCCACCGGAACTTGTGAGGCGCCGATTATTTTGGCAAAGCTCTTGTCCTCATCGCCATAAGGCTTAGGGATGACAAAGGTTATATCCATGTCACCACATTCCCACATGCCTTTGGTAAGGCCGTAGCTGGCCGTACCGAGACCGCCCAGGATGTGCGGGGGAAATTCCCATCCAAACATTAATGCTTTCATGGTCGGGTATTATGCGTTTAATTTTTTTAGATTGCGTAATGTGCGGAGCACTTCAGCCACACAGGTGGCATGTGAGATAGCGCCGCGCCCTGTGAAGGGAGGATTGCCGTCATAGAGCTGCGAGATCGAGCCGATACAGCCGTTGCTCATTTCATCCTCGAAGCCTATGAGCATACGGTCGATGTAGCTGACTCCGCTCATGCCGAATACCTTCAGGTAAGCGTCGGCATACATACCGATGAGCCAGGGACGTGCGGTACCGTTGTGATAAGCCTTGGCGCGCTCCTCGGGTGAACCCACATAGTTGGGCGAGTAACCGTAGCTCTTGGGCGACAGTGTGCGCAGACCCTTCGGTGTGAGAAGCTCACGGGTTACGACGTCAAGCACACCCTTGCGCTGACGGCGGTCCAGCGGAGAATAATCAAGACCTATTGCGATGGCCATGTTGGGACGCACTGACAGCTCATTGTAGTTTCCGTTAACGTAGTCATACAGATAACCGTAATCGTTGAGGAAAGTCTCTACAAATGCGGGCTTGGCCTGCTCGGCTACTGTGAGCCAGTTCTCACGGAATTTCTCATATTCCTTCAGGCCTTCGCTGAGGTTATAGGCAAACATCAGGGCGTTATACCACAATGCGTTGAACTCTACAAGGAGACCGGAACGGGGCACGAGAGGCCAGCCGTTGATGGTGGCGTTCATCCATGATACCGGTGTGTTGGTTCCTGTGGTGCTTACGAGTCCGTAGGTCTCTACCTGAAGATTGGGGTGGCCGCCGGCCATGATCCAGTTGAGGATTTCGGAAACGAGAGGCATATATTTCTCACGGGCCTTGTCAAAGCCGAGTGATTTACCGTACTGCTGGATGCTCCAGATGGCCCACAGCGGAACATCAGGAAGGTCGATGCTGCGGATGCGGGTGTCCTGAAGGCCATCTTCCATGTAGGTCTTAAGTGCTGAAGAGGCGGTATCCATGATGTCATGGAAGTCCTGAGTGTGGCCAATGGCAAGTGTAGTGCCGGGGAGGGCCATGAAGATATCGCGGGCGCGAATTTCACCCCAGGGATAGCCTGATACGATATACTCCTGCTTGCCGTCCTTGATATAGAACTGCTTGGCTGCATTCTTGAGGCAGTTATAGAAGCTGGTACGCTTGGTGCGTATGGCGAGCTCTGTCTCGAATGACTTGGCCAATGAGCGCGGTGACACTTCACTTACGCCGGCTGAGAATATGATCGATTCGCCTTTCTTGATCGGAATTTCGAAATATCCGGGAACCCATAGATCTTCGGTGTAAGGTATACCGCGTTCAAGGTCCTTCACATACTCGATGCCGTTGTACCAGTTGGCGTCCTGAACCCATTCAGGCTTGCGGCTGAGCTGCATGTACATTGTCGGGAAGCCCGGATACAGGCAGAAGCCGACACCATTGTTGACTGTCACGTATTCCTGNTTNAGGCGGTCATTCTGCATGACGAGCGAATTGGCCTCACGGAATGCCAGGAAGGGTTTGAGACGGATTGTTGTGGCCGAGTGTGCCTCAACGAGAGTGTAGCGGATCAGAACACGGTTTTCCTGCGAACAGAACACGGTCTCTTTGGTAAGGATCACNCCACCTACACGNTAGGTAGTGCGGGGTACTACCTCGCAGTCATATTCGCGGATGTATTTGTGTCCCATCGGGCTGTATACACCTCCTGAATAGCGGTGCAGACCCAGATTGAATGGNGCNCCGTGCTGTATGACTGTTTCGTCAAGAGCCGAAAGCATAACAAATGACTTGTTATCCATCTCGGGAATCGGCATCACGAGCAAACCATGCTGTTTGCGGGTGTTGCATCCCACGATTGTAGTACACTGATAGGCGCCGGCCTGATTAGTGCGGAGCATCTCTTTTGTAAGTGACTGCTCCAGGTTAATCATGAGATTTTTATCAAATTTAAGATAACTCATTGTAATATTGTGTTGTAATATAGTACTTTATTATGGCTTCGCATTACGCGAGGTTTAATTTTACAATATTACTGATATTATCGCATAATACCAAAAATATTATAAAAAATTATTAAATGTTCTTGAGCATATTTTCATCGTCCTTTGACGAATCGTGTCATACTGTCAATAAGATCGCGNGTTGCGTTTTCAAGAGGAGTGATTATGGGGCGGAATTCCGTAGTCTTTTCAGGCGCGAATATGTTCAGCGCCGAGGCGTGGCAGCGGATCTCCATTGTGTCATCTATCGTCACCGGTTCTCCGTCGATGTGGGCCGGTCCNGCCTGCTGGCGGTAAATTACGGCTGCAGGAGCTCTGAAAGTATGTATCAGGGTATTGCTGTTGATAAATCCCGTAAAGAGATCGACACCNACGAGNGCTGTGTCAAANGGGGTGCCGGCGTGAACNATGGTGATGTCGAGCAGTCCGTCNGTTATACTGGCTGTGGGCGCGATGTANGCGTTGTTGCCATACTGTGACGCATTGCAGCAGGTGACAAGGAATGCCTTTTCGGTAAGTACATGGCCGTTGGCGCTTATGGTGTAGACCTGCGGATGGAATTTCACATATTCCGAGATCGCACTTTTTATATAGGCCAGTTTGCCGCGGCGCGGTTGCTTGGCAAAGGTATTGCTTACCGCGGCATCAAATCCTACGCCGAATGTACAGAAAAACGGGCGTGAGTTGACACTTCCGTAGTCACTTCTTACAATATTGCCTTCAGCGATGATGTCGATGGCCTTTTCAATATCGAGCGGAATGCCGAGGTGGCGGGCGAGACCGTTGCCCGATCCGCATGGTATTATACCCAATACGGCGTTACTGTTGCAGAGTGCCACGGCGGTCTCGTTGATTGTACCGTCGCCACCGGCAGCTATGACTCCGTAACAGCCTTCTTTCACTGCCTGACGGGCCAAACGCGTGGCATCGCCGCGGGCACAGGTAAAGGCGGTGGTTATTTTATAGCCAAGCGGCTCTAAACGGCTTTTTACAAGCGGCTCGATAGACTCTTTGCCGCCCACACCCGACACGGGATTGACGATGAGGAGGAGTTGGCGTAATGTTTCCATCAGTAATTATCTAAAATATATACTTGAGTGTGTACAAAGATAAACTTTCTACGCCAATAAAACAAACGCTCCGCGGAAAGTGGTTTCCCGCGGAGCGTAAATTATCAATAATTAATTGCCGTTTACTCGACTTCACGCTGTATTGCGACAAGCTTGAGGTCGTGATTTCGGATAAAGTCAGTGATGTTAGAGCGGATATCGCTGGGATCAACGTCGGCCTCAATGCGTTTCAAAGCGTTGAATACCGAAGTGCCCGACTGATAGATGTGGCGGTATGACTTGGCCACGTCATCGATCTGCTCGTTGGTGAANCCATGCTTGCCCATTATATAGGCGTTTATGCCGTAATACGTAGCCGGATTATGGGCTATCACCACGTAGGGGGGTACATTGCCCATTATGCGGCAACCGCCTTTTATGAGCACCCAGTCACCGATCTCGCTTCTCTCGTGCAGCATCGAGCCNGACGACATGATGGAGCATGTGCCCACCTTGCAGTCACCGGCTATTTTGACGCCGTTGCCGAGTACCGAGCGGTCTTTAATCTCGCTGTCATGACCTACATGGGTCTCGGCGGCGATAAAGCAGTCGTCACCGATCCGGGTTCCGCCTGTCGAGCGTATGCCACGGTTGATGATGACATACTCACGGATGATGTTGTTGTCACCAACGGTACAGTAGGTTTTTTCGCCTTTCCAGCGGAAGTCCTGCGGATCGGCACCTATGATGGCGCCCTGATAGATCTTGTTATGACGTCCCAGGCGGGTGCCGCGTATGATACTTGCATAGGGCATTATCTCGCAGCCGTCACCGATCTCTACATCAGCATCGATGTAGGCGAAAGGATGGATTGTTACGTTTTCACCGATCTTAGCCGACGGATCAACGTGGGATAATGGACTGATCATAGTCAATTATGTTTTTATGGGTTAGAATTAAGTTAGCGGCCTCCTCCGAGCGACTGATACAGATTGATGGCGGCACGAGCGCGTGCATTCTCGCAAGTTGCCTGAGCAAGCTGCGCATTCAGCAGGCTCGACTGGGCTGTCAGCACTTCCAGATATGTGGCTGTGCCGTCAAGGGCGAGAAGCTCCTCGGTGTATTCAGCCGCCTTCTCAAGATTTTCAACCTGCTTGGCAAGCAGACCGGACTTCTCGACGCTCTTCTTGTAAAGGACAAGGGCGTTGGTAACTTCAGCACTTGCGTTGAGAAGAGTATGCTCAAAGGTGTTCATGGCCTGTTCCTGCTGAGCCTTTGCGGCCTCAAGGCCTGAGATGAGCTGACCGCGTGCAAACAATGGTGCGGTCAGTGAACCTGCCAGCTGGAGGAACCATTTGCCGGGATTTACTATCATAGAACCGAGCGAGTTGGTGAGACCGCCGGTAGCCGACAGATTGAGGCTGGGGTAGAAGGCTGAACGTGCGCGGTTGGTGGCATAATATGCTACAGCGACGCTTTGTTCGGCTGCACGTACATCAGGACGGGCGGCGAGTTCACTCATCGGGATCGACTCACGCATCAGGTCAGGAGTGATGAACTCGGCTCCTGCTGCGATATCCCATGACTGAGGAGCTACATTGAGCAGCAGTGACATGCTGTTGTTGGCCTCGGAGAGTGCCACTTCAAGATCAGTGATCGAGCCAAGGATGTTGTAATAGTTGGCTGCACTCTGTACTACTGCAGTCTCGTTTACACGTCCGGCAAGCTTGAAGTCTTTCATTACCTGTACATATTCTCCCCAGTAAACGGCTGTCTGGCGGCTTATGGAGAGCTGCTTCTGAAGCATGGCGATGGAGTAGTAGCAGTTGGCTACACCGGCTATGATCTGTGAGCGCACAGCCTGCTCATAGGCCTCGCTCTGAAGCAACGCCGCTTTGGCGCCGCGGTCGGCATTGAGCAGCTTGCCGAAAAGGTCAACCTCCCAGCTGACGGCGAGAGGTATCTGGTAGGTCCAGCTTACAGCGCTTTTGTCAAACGATGCACCGGCACCGCTGGGAGCCAGAGCTACCGAGGGAAGGTAGGCGAGGCGAGCACCCTTAAGGCGTGCATGTGCTATGTCGACATTGAGTTTTGCATTGGCGAGATCCACATTGTTCTCAAGAGCCTTGGCAATGAGTTCAGCGAGCTTCGGATCGGTGAACATCTGCTGCCATGTGATATTGCCGATGGCGTCAGTTCCGGTGTCGGCATCGCGTGCTGCGACATATTCCTGACCGAGAACGCTCTCCTTGGGCATATCGAATTTCTTGTAAATGTGGCAGCTCGAAAGAGCTCCCACACTTACAAGGATAAGTGCTAAACGCGATATATAATTGCGTGTCATATTGATTTTCTGTTGTTATTAGCGTGAATACTGTTCAATCTCCGACTGAAGGCCTGTATTGTCGGTATCCTCCCACTTGAGCGGTGAGATCTTCTCCTGGATGAGCTGGAAGGCAACGAAGAGTGCCGGAACGACCAGAACCTGAAGCACCATACCGATAAGCATACCGCCTATTGAGCCGGTACCGAGCGCACGGTTACCGTTGGCNCCTACACCGTGGGCAAACATCATCGGGAGCAGACCGATAATAAGAGCCAGTGAAGTCATGAGGATAGGACGGAGACGTGCCGAAGCTCCCTGGATGGCTGCATTGACGATAGACATACCCATACGGCGGCGTTCGAGCGCAAACTCCACGATAAGGATCGCATTCTTGGCCAACAGACCGATAAGCATGATGAGCGCGATCTGGAGATAGATGTTGTTTGAAATACCCTCGATGCCGGCGAAGATGAATGCGCCCATAAGACCGAACGGTATTGAGAGAATAACGGCCCAGGGGATGATGTAGCTCTCGTACTGTGCCGACAGAAGCAGGTAGACGAACAGCAGACACAGACCGAAGATCATGGCAGTGGCGTTGCTTGAAGTGTTGGCCTCCTCACGGGTCATACCAGAGTACTCATANCCGAAACCGGCNGGAAGTGTCTTGGCGGCAACACGCTCAACGGCGGCAAGACAGTCGCCCGATGTATAGCCGGGTGCCGGCTGACCGGTAACCGAAATAGAGGTAAACATGTTGAAACGGTTGAGAAGGTCAGGACCGTAAACCTTGGTAAGGGTTACAAAGTTATCGAGCGATGCCATCTCGTTGCCGTTGCGGATCTTGATGCTTGAAAGTGTCTCGGGTGATACACGGGCATCAGGAGTAGCCTGCATCATTACACGGTAGATCTTACCGAAGCGGTTGAAGTTGGACACATACATAGAGCCGTAGTAGCCCTGGAGTGTCGACAGTATGGTTGACGGGCTGATGCCGGCCTGCTTGGCCTTGGCAGCGTCAATGTCGACCATGTACTGCGGGAAGGCAGGGTTGAAGGTCGAGTAAGCCATCTGGACTTCGGGCTGAGCCATGAGCTCTTTCAGGAAGTTCTGTACGATTGCGTAGAAGTTGTCGATCGATCCGCCTGTTTTGTCCTGCATCTTGAGGTCAAAACCGTTGGTCAGTGAATAACCGGTGATCATAGGCGGTGCGAATGCAACGACGCGGCCATCCTTGATTGTTGATGTGAGTGCGTAGATCTGACGAAGAATAGCCTCGTTGCTGCGTGAAGCATCACGCTCTGACCAGTCGTCAAGCTTTACGATAAAGGTACCGTAGGTGTTACCCTGACCNGCGAGGAATGAGTAACCCAGAATCTTCTGTGAGAATTTCACGCCGGGAATTGACATAATGGCCTTGTCAATCTTGTCGAGGGTTTCCGATGTACGCTCCTGTGATGTGCCGGGAGGCATGTCGAGCATCACGAAGAGGAAGCCGGTATCCTCATTAGGCACAAGTGTCTTAGGAGTGATAGACATGAGCCATACAAGAACCACTACTGCTACACCAACTACACCAAATGAAGTGATCTTGTGGTGGATGAAGAAAGTGGTTGCCTTGGAGTAGACTTTCAGGATGCGGTTGTAGCCGGTCTCAAAACCATTTTTAAATCGGTCACTGAAGATACCCATTATGGTGATGATGGCGCAGATTGATGCGACTACGAGTTTCCAGATAACAGCAAACTGATACCAGCCAAGCACCATGAATGTAATTGTCGCAATGAGGAAGAGGGTAGTTACCAACGGAGGAAGGTTGAGCTTCCAGGCTGAAGAGTAACGCTTCTTCATCGTGTCGGCAGCTTCTGAATAAGCTTTGCCCATACGTTCCTTCAGTGAGGAATCATCGTCGTGGGCTTTGAGGAACACAGCACAAAGGGCAGGAGAGAGGGTAAGTGCGTTAAGCGCCGACAGACCGATGGCGATGGCCATTGTAAGACCGAACTGACGGTAGAATACACCTGATGTGCCGGGCATGAACGATACCGGGATGAACACGAGCATCATGACGAGGGTGATCGAGATGATGGCGCCGCCGATCTCGTTCATAGCGTCGATTGATGCCTTGCGGGCGCTCTTGTAGCCGACGTCCAGTTTGGCGTGCACGGCTTCGACCACCACAATGGCATCATCGACCACAATTGCGATAGCAAGTACGAGAGCCGACAGGGTGATGAGGTTGATCGAGAAGCCGATCAGGTACATGAAGAAGAATGTACCGACAAGGGCCACAGGAATTGCGATAGCGGGGATGATGGTTGAACGGAAGTCCTGGAGGAACACGTAGGTCACGAAGAACACGAGGATGAATGCCTCGATAAGTGTCTTTACAACCTCGTGGATAGAGGCCTCGAGGAAGTCGTTGTTGTTCATCGGGATTGCGAAGTGCAGACCTGCGGGCAGATCTTTGCTGAGAAGGTCAACCTCCTTTTCGCAGTCCTTGATGATCTGGGTTGCATTTGAACCTGCGGTCTGGAATATCATCGCTGAAGTCGCGGGATAACCGTTAAGACCGTTTCCGAAACCATAGGTCACTTTACCGAGTTCCACATCGGCTACATCTTTAAGGTAAAGTACCTGACCCTCCGGAGTGGCGCTTATGACGATGTCACCGAATTCCTCCGGAGTGGTGAGACGTCCGCGATATTTGATAGTATACTGGAATGACTGGTCGCCCTGTTCACCGAATGAACCCGGAGCAGCCTCGACATTCTGTTCGCGCAGTGCTGCAGCCACGTCGCTCGGCATCAGCTTATACTGGGCCATTACGTCGGGCTTAAGCCATATACGCATTGAATAGTCAGCACCGAATGACATTACGTCGCCCACACCGTTGACACGCTGCAACTGGGGNATGACGTTGNTCTTCATNTAGTTGTCGATGAACTTCTGATNATACTGACCATTGTCGCAGTAGAGGGCCACACCCATGAGCATCGATGTCTGACGTTTCTGGGTAAGCACACCTACCTGAGTTACCTCTGAAGGAAGAAGGTTGGTAGCCTTAGCCACACGGTTCTGTACGTCGACAGCGGCCATGTCGGCATTGAAACCCTGCTTGAAGTACACTGTGATATCGGCTGAGCCGGTATTAGTAGCGGTTGACTCCATGTAGGTCATACCCTCGGCACCGTTGATCGACTCCTCAAGTGGGNCAATGACTGAGTTAAGCACAGCCTGAGCATTTGCACCGGTATATGTGGTGGATACACGGATGGTAGGAGGTGCAAGGTCAGGNTACTGGGTGACAGGCAGCGAGGTAAGGCCGATCAAACCCAGCAATACGATGAATATTGATATAACCGTCGATAGCACCGGACGGTTAATAAAATTGTCTAATTTCATTTCAGCTTATTTGTGAATGTTATTTTCTGATCGGTTTATAACTGATAGAAATTATTGCTGCGGTTCCTGAGCTGCGGCTGAAGCGTCGACCGGCTGAATGGTGATGCCGTCACGTACGGTAGTACCGATACCTTCGACAGCTATGCGCTGGCCGGGCTGCAGGCCTGAGGTGACAACAAAGTTTTTGCCGTCGTTAAGGTTTGCTACCTGAATAGGAGTTGCAACGATCTTGTTGCTGTCGTTGACTACATAGGCAAAACGGATATTCTGGATTTCGCTGGTTGCACTCTGGGGGATCAGGATCACCTCTTCGTATGAAGTAGGTATGAGTACCTGACCGGTGCTTCCGCTACGCAACATTCCGCTGTTGTTGTCAAACAGTGCACGTACTGTCGCTGCGCCTGTGTTGTTGTCAATCACACCCG
>WFLX010026127.1_pt1 | contig 10348 bp, 10 predicted proteins | sample 4967041 | NCBI WGS metagenome assembly WFLX01 (sample SAMN12857096, study PRJNA449069) | gut metagenome | isolation source: stool from male and female vole | host: Microtus ochrogaster | place: USA:Florida | collected 2017
CCGGCGGTGTTTGATTTGGCAAAATTAGTCATTTTTTCCGTAATTCACCCCTCCAACTGTCTTTTTAGCCCAAAATTTTTTAATTTTGCGCTTTGAGCGAGCACTCATCGCTCTTATCAGTTGCCATGAGATCAAGAGTCGCTTTAAGCAAGTTCTCCATATTCGTTACTCTCGGAGTATGCGTGATGCTAACGATAGCCTTATGGGCCACGGCGGGGACATACAAGTGTCTGCTTCTTGCCCTTGTATTCGGACTCCTTCTGCTCACTGCCGGGCTATACGGGCCTTGGGCCATCGAGGCTGATGAGCGGCAGATTAAGCTCCGTTCTTTTCTGCGCTCCCACACCATCCCGATGAGCGACATTGCATCTGTCGAGACCATGCACCCCACCATGGGAGCCCTCCGGATCCTTGGATCGGNAGGCTTCATGGGCTATTGGGGANTNTTCCGTGAAGGTGACATAGGAACCTACCGGGCATTCTACGGCCGGGCCTCCGACTGCTTTCTGCTCACGCTTCGCGATGGCAAGAGATATATGCTCGGATGTAAGGATCCCGATGCNATGATCGCCTACATAAAGCACGGCAGANNGCGTTGANTATATAACAGCAAGGCAGACAACCCCGTCGACGAGGAAGTCTGCCGCTAATTTTTTCTGCCGGATCAATCATCCGATTGACCGGCTCACTTCACACAGTCAGAGCTGCAAGGCTCTCACGCGCAGGAATGATCAGCTGCGCTGCCACATCGGTATCACCGAAAAGATCGGCTACGGTGAGCCAGATGATCAGGAGGATGATGAGCACGAGTACACCGATAACCAGCCAGGCCGGAGTGCGTGATTTCTTCTTGTTTTCCATAATGTGAGAATTTGCGGATGAATAATATATAAACCAGTTTGCGTTGAATAATGGCCCCTTAAAGGCTCATTTGTCTTTTAAACGCGACAGGTGTCTGCAATGTTCTGTAGGGGCGGATAATTTTGTCATTTCATCCCGGTGATGCCGATTATTCACGGAAATCGATGACAATTCCTGCCACATTCATTATCTTTGCAAACCCTCTCCCATCAAGGAGATAAATCGTCATGAAACAATAAAATGAGATATTCAGTTCCAATCATCCTCTCGCTCACGCTCCTCGTGGCCTCCACAGGATGCAGCCGGGAGGAAGACGACCTTATCACAACGCCTACCGCTACGAGCACCACCGTGGCCGGAATCATACGGACTCCTGACGGCACTCCCCTGCCCGATCTACCGGTAAGCGTAGATTATGTCTCGTCATCCATCTTCGGCACCGTTGTTAAACACAAGGCCAAAGCAAAGACCGACAGAAGCGGCTGCTACAAGCTATTCTTCGAGATAGGCAGAGATGTGGCAGACGGAGATATAACGAAGAACTACACTCTATGCATCGATCTGGGCAGTCTCTCGGCCGAGAAATATCTCATCCCATTCTCCGACTCAAAATATGAGCAGCACATAGACACCCGGGAAGCGGAGGGAAAATCCTTTGCATGCAAACTCACCGTTCCCCGTAGGAAAGATGTCACAGTATCGGTCGTAAATAACGGCATTCCGCTCGAAAAGGGAGAATATGCGGTCGGAAATCGGTTTACCTACGGCTCTGAAGATCTGAACTATAAACACGAGGAGCAACCGATTGAGCTCAGTCAATCAACCCCGATCGACCTGAAGCAAAACGCCGCGACCTCAGTAGCCATCCCCTGCGGCATCGGAATAAGCTGCAGCATCGGACTTCTCTATCTCGGCAATCGCGAGGACATCTATTATGTAACCGGGCTCAACGCAAGCGACATAAAAACGATCGTCGCAACCGAGTCTTCCAACGAACCCATCACACTGACCTATCGCACTCCAGACACTATCAGATAATATGTCGGCCTCCTGACGAACGCGATGGCGCGCTCATCNGGAGGCCGGATCTTTTTTGTGTGTGATTTTTATAGTAATCTATCCTATACTTATTTCATGTCGAGATAGTTGAGCTTGTCCATATCGCCATAGTCGAGATTCTCGCCACCCATGCCCCAGATAAACATATAGTTTGAAGTGCCGGCAGCGGCGTGGATCGACCACTCGGGCGACATAACGGCCTGCTCGTTGTGGAGCCANATCAGGCGCTCTTCCTGAGGCTGCCCCATAAGATGGCAGATGGCATTGCCTTCGGGCACATTAAAGTAGAAATATGCCTCGACGCGGCGGTCGTGGGTGTGAGCCGGCATAGTGTTCCATACCGAGCCGGGCATCAGCTCGGTCAGACCCATCTGAAGCTGACAGGGGCCCTCCTGAAGCACGTTTGCCACAATGAGCTGATTGATGACACGGTCGTTGCTATCCTCCATCTTGCCGGCGGCAAAGCTGTTGGCCTTGATCGAGCCCTTGCGGCCGTCGATGGTCACGAGCTGNGTCTTGTATGAAGTGTGAGCCGGAGTGGAGTTGAGATAAAACCGTGCGGGATTGGATGAATCTTTCGAGCGGAAGGTGACATTCCTGTTGCCACGACCCACATAGAGGGCATCCTTGAAATGAAGCTCATAATCCTTACCGTCGACCGACACAATGCCGTCGCCGCCTACATTGATCACTCCGAGCTCGCGGCGCTCAAGAAAATATTCGGCCTTGAGAGGATCGATGGTCTCGAGGGTCATGACCTTGTTGACAGGCACCACTCCACCGAATATCAGCCGGTCGTAGAGCGAATATGTAAGGTTGATTTGATCCTCCTCCATCACCTTCTCCATCATGAAGTGTGAGCGGAGCTGATCGGTGTCATATTTCTTTGCGTCGTCTGGATGACAGGCGCGCTGGATAGAGTAGGAGGTCTGGGCAGTAGCGCCGAGCGATAGAGCCGCCAGAGCTATGCTGAGAATAGTTTTTTTCATTTTCTAACTTGTGAGATGATTGACAAAGATGAGCGGCAGCGCTCGGTGACATACTCCCAGTCGGCGGCTGCAACCCGGTCGGCAGGGAACAGTTTCGACCCCATCCCGACACAGAACACTCCGGCACGGAACCATGCAGTGAGATTCTCTTCGGTGGGCTCCACTCCACCCGTCACCATGATCTTGCTCCAGGGCATCGGGGCGAGCAGACCTTTGACAAATTTCGGGCCGAGCACATCGCCGGGAAACACCTTGCACAGATCGCACCCGGTTTCCTGAGCGTTGCCGATCTCCGTCACAGTGCCGCAGCCGGGGGTGTAGGCCACACCGCGGCGGTTGCACACCTTCGACACCTCGGGGTTGAACATCGGACCCACCACAAAGCAGGCGCCAAGCTGGATATAAAGTGCTGCCGTGGCCGGATCAACAACCGAACCAACACCTACAGCCATATCGGGACATTCCATAGCGGCAAACTTGACTACCGCCTCAAACACTTCGTGGGCAAAATCGCCACGGTTGGTGAACTCGAAGGCGCGGACTCCGCCCTCATAGCATGCCTTGACGACATTACAGGCCACCTCAGCATCCTTGTGATAAAACACGGGCACCATCGGTGCTTCCTTCATCTTGCCTAACACGGCGAGCTTATCAAATCGTGCCATAATACTCTGATGCATTTATCGCTGGACGCGTCCGTTGGCCGATCCCCCTGCGAGAGCCTCGACCTCGGCTGTTGTTACGAGATTGAAATCGCCCGGAATGGTCTGCTTGAGAGCGGAAGCAGCCACAGCAAACTCAAGAGCCTNCCCCTGAGTGGGCATAGTCAGGAGNCCGTGGATCAGACCGCCGGAGAATGAATCGCCGCCTCCGACGCGGTCGATGATGGGATTGATGTCGTAGCGGCGGCTCTCATAAAACTCCTTGCCATCGTAGATCATTGCCTTCCAGCCGTTGTGGGTAGCCGAATATGACTCGCGGAGAGTGGAGGCAACATATCTGAAGCCAAACTCCTCGGCCATTGCGCGGAAAATCTCCTTATACCCCTCGGCTTCGGTGTTGCCACCCTCCACATCGGCAGCCGGCTTGAATCCGAGGCAGAGCTCGGCATCCTCNTCATTGCCTATGCACACGTCGACATATTTCATCAGAGGGCGCATAATGCTCTGGGCTTTCTCCTTTGTCCAGAGTTTCTTGCGGAAGTTAAGNTCGACCGACACTGTCACACCGTGGCGCTTGGCGNCCTCACATGCCAGACGGGTGAGTTCGGCAGCCTTGTCGCTGATGGCGGGAGTGATGCCGCTCCAGTGAAACCAGTCGGCTCCCTCCATGATGGCATCGAAGTCGAAATCCGACGGATCGGCTTCGGCTATNGCCGACCCCGCACGGTCGTAGATCACCTTCGACGGGCGCATCGAAGCACCTGTCTCGCAATAGTAGATACCGACNCGGTTGCCGCCGCGGACNATATAGTCGGTCTTCACGCCATAGCGGCGCAGAGCGTTGACTGCCNCCTGACCTATCTCATGANTCGGAAGTTTGGACACGAAATAAGCATCGTGACCATAGTTGGCACAGCTCACGGCCACNTTGGCCTCGCCGCCGCCCCATATCACATCGAAATTATCTACCTGAACAAGCCGGTTGCAACCTGCAGGCGACAGGCGGAGCATAATCTCGCCAAGTGTTACTATCTTCATAATATTATGATTATTCTGTTTCTTGAATCTTAGTTGAATTAGCCGCGATCATGGCGCGCTCGTTGCGGATGATGTGGACGCGGTTCCACCACACGAGACCCATCGTTGCTACAACGAGTATACCTGCACCTATCCAGCGCAGTCCGTGGGTGAGCTGGAAGATGACCCATGCCAGAGGGCTGCCGGCAAAGTCGAGGCTTCCACCGAGAAATCCCTCAGGGATTGCCACAGCTGCATCTCCAGTCACGGCATATACGTCTTTCGCAGCGAGCGTGAACCATTCCGCAAGATTTGTCACCATATAAAGGCCGAGCACAATTACCACCAGTCCTACTATAAAGGTCTTGAACACATTACCTTTGGTAAACGGCAACACGAGCGGGAATACATAAAACATGCCCGCGAGCGAGGCCAGTGGGAGGAACTGATTGTCAGGCAGCACAACGGCCAGAAAGAGTGTGACCGGAATGAGAAGGAGCGACACAACCAGAGTGGTGGGATGACCGATAACGAGAGCCGGGCTCATGCCGATGTTAAGACCCTCGGCACCCTTGAATCTGCGGGCGATCAGGCTGCGCGTAGCGTCGCTGATCGGTTTCAGGCCCTCGATAAAGAGCACCGTCACACGCGGGATCAGCTCCATCACGGCTCCCATCTTAATTCCGAGCCCCAGAATATAAGGGATACGGTCTGCTATCTCGCCCCACGATCCGCAGGTAAGACAGCCGATGACCACACCTACCACCACGCCAAGGAACAGAGGCTCGCCGAGCAGCCCGAACTTCTTCTTCATCCCTTCGGCATCTATCTCGAGTTTCTCGATGGCCGGGATCTTGTCGAGCAACTTGTTGATGCCCCAGGCAAACGGAGCGAAGCCGGCGCAGAAAGGCTGCGGAATGGAAATGCCGTCCATATCCTTATAGAAGCGCTGGAATTTAAGCGCTGTCATATCGGCTATGATCAGTGTGACGATATAGCAGATGATGGCGCCGAAGAATCCCCACGCCAGAGAATCAGAGGCAAAATAGATCACCGCACCGATAAACGCAAAGTGCCAGTAATTCCAGAGGTCGATATTGACAGTGCGGGTGGTCTTGGTCAGGAGCATAAGGATGTTTACTCCGAGACACACCGGGATGATAAATGCCCCGACAGCCGTGTTGTAGGCCACAGAGGCTGCTGCGGGCCATCCCATGTCAAACACATGGAGCTGAAGATGATATATGTCGACAACAGTGTTGAGGGCCGGGCCGAGAGCCGATGTGAGGAGCGCGGTCACTATAGATAGACCCACGAAACCCACACCAACCTTGAGGCCGCTCTTGAGTGCGTCGCCCAACCTGATGCCTATACACACACCGAGCACAGTGAAGATGATAGGCATCATCACCGCTGCACCCAGCCCTATGATATACGAAAATACCTGTTCCATTACTTACTTGGGCTGCTTGCCGATGTAGGCGAGAATACCGCCGTCGACATACAGGATATGACCGTTGACAAAGTCGGATGCATCCGATGCCAGGAACACAGCCGGGCCCATCAGATCCTCGGGAGTGCCCCAGCGGGCTGCCGGCGTCTTCGAGATGATGAAAGAGTCGAAAGGATGGCGGCTGCCGTCGGCCTGACGCTCGCGCAGAGGAGCTGTCTGTTCGGTGGCGATNTAGCCNGGNCCGATGCCGTTGCACTGGATGTTGTGCTCGCCATACTCCGAGCAGATATTACGGGTGAGCATTTTAAGGCCACCCTTGGCAGCGGCATAGGCGCTCACCGTCTCGCGGCCAAGCTCGCTCATCATCGAGCAGATNTTGATGATCTTGCCGTGGCCCTTGCGGATCATGCCGGGGATCACGGCCTTTGCNCAGATGTATGGAGCTATGAGGTCAACATCGACCACACGGCGGAAGTCNGCCACATCCATCTCCTCCATNGGGATACGCTTGATGATGCCGGCGTTGTTCACGAGAATGTCGATCGTGCCTACAGTAGCCTCGATATCGGCCACCATCGCCTTCACGGCGGCTTCGTCAGTCACGTCGCACAAGTAGCCTTTGGCATCGATNCCGAGCTCCTTGTATGCTTTGAGTCCGCGNTCAACTGTCTCCTGACGCGAGCAGTTGAAAACTATTTTGGCACCAGCCTCGGCAAATGCCTGGGCAATGGCCAGTCCTATTCCGTAGGCGGCTCCGGTGACGAGCGCCACCTTGCCTTCGAGTGAGAAGTTTACCATTTTTTATCCGGATATTGCAATTATTATTTTTTACTTCATCAGTGCAGGAAAATCATTTCGACACGGTCACTACAAGTGGGGNCTTCACCCGGCGCGACAGATCTTCGAGAGTATTGATCCAGCTGTCGAAACTCATGATACGCCCCTTGTTCCACGAGNAGCCNCAGTAGTAGTCATACTCATCGCCCTCAGCGTAGGGAGCAACGGTGAGCGCATGGCCTNCNGCCGAGCCCTTGACACCATCAAGAGGCATATATTTTGTCGCCACANCCTCAGCTGTCGGGTTGACAACGCCCACAAAGATCCGTCCCACTCCTCTGCCGTTGGGAGATGTGGTGGGATCATTGAAGGCCACATAGTCCTNGCCGAGCACATACTCCGTCTCCGCCGGTTTATGCACAGCCACTCCGGCCGCAATTGAATCAGCGTCGAAGCCTTTGAAGCGGCACACGGTGTGATTGAACGGGGTTCCGGCATCAAGAGTGATCAGGCGTGTCTCCTCTCCGCCGCCATAACGGTAAATCAGTTCTATTGTGGTGCGCAGGGGGCCATTGTCAAGTATCCTCCACTCCGAGAAAGCCCCCGGAAAGATAAGGCTACCGTCGCGACCTACCGGGGCTGTGGCTCCTCCGCCAAGAGTGGGACCCACATCATACACGTCCATGCCGTCGCCATGATCCACATGATATGAAACTTTCTGGACGAGCTCCTTGAAGTAGCGTTCCGGCACCACCGGGCGCGTTGTCGACTTGGTGAAGACATCATATCCGAAGGCAGATCCGCCCGACTCGCCGAACGCCGGGCCGTAGGCACGGTAAGCGCCGAAATCGTTCTCCCACGCAATATCGTCGACCCTCTCAGGATAGAAAGCGGCGTATACACGCTCATCAACAGCGGCCGGTCTACCTGCCCCGACAGTATAAGTCACGGTGGCCGACGGAGCGACCGACGCGGGAAACACAACCTTGCCGTCATAGGTAAGCTGCCACGGTATCTCGCCTCCGTGGGGATCGGTGATCACAAATGGAGCTGCGGGAAGCAATGATGCCTCTACCTCCACCATCTCTGTCCGTGGCTGAGGGAGAGGATTGGCTATGGCTATGCTTGCAGCCGGTGTGCCGGCCCAGACTAAAGGCGAGACAAGCACAGCGGCCGATGCGAAAGCTGAATAAAGATAATGATTGGTCATGATATCCGAGATTCAGGGGCTACGGGAGCCTGAAGCGTATGAATTATGGTACAAAATTATTCAACGCCCCGAAATATCCCTGCATCAAATCGTCCATAACTGTATGTAAAAAAGTCCAGCCGGCGATATCTGGCAGTATATCAGGCAATATGGATAAGATGTCGGGATGGCTGCCCGCTACTTGTCACACCTGTCGGACAGGGGGCAACCGTCGCAACCCGACGGCTTCCTGCCTGAGCATGACTCATCGGCAGCCCCATTTTTCCGGCCGGATCCGCAGGAGCATCCGCGCCCCTTGCGCCGCGCGGCAACAGAGCCCACCGCACGCCACACACACAGCGCCACAATGACCCCTACCACTATCCACTGAATTGCGGTCTCGCTCATAGCGCCTCGATGAGTGGAAGGATGCGGTCCAGCTCCTGCTCGAAATTCGGAGTGAGCACTCCCTTGCCCCTCACCGCCACAAGTTCGTCAAGAGGCCAGAATCTCACCTCGTCTACCTCGTCAGGATCGGGCTTGAGCTCCAGCGATTCGGGATCGGCAAAAAGGACGTGCACATTCACGAGCTCGCGTTCACGCTCGCTGCGCCACTCATAGCGGCACAGAGTCGCCGCTCCCGAGGCATCTACCCCGAGCTCCTCGCGTGCCTCGCGCAGCAACGCGTCAGCCACCGTCTCACCATAATCAACATGGCCGCCCACGGCCGTGTCCCACCGCCCGGGTTGAATATCCTTGCTCATCGAGCGGCGCTGAAGCAGGATCGCGTTGCGTCCGGGATCAAGGATGTGAAGATGCACCACCGGGTGCATCAGCATACTCTTTCCGTCGTGACACTCGCCGCGGGTTGCGCTGCCGGTAACCCGCCCATCACTGTCTACCACCGGGAATAACTCTGTCCTGAATGTCTTTGGCATAGGTCTTGTCAATCTTATCCCGCAAAGTTAATACAAAAATCAGAATTCTGACAAGAACGCCTTGATATACCATACATCGATCTTCATCTTCAGAATACAATAAAAGTTACATCTGCCCTTCACAGCTCTTTCATTTAAGCTGATGTAAACTCATCAACCGCGCCATCACACCACAAACCGTATCCACCCAACCCTGACAACAATCATTGTCGCTCCGCGACTCGGTCGATGGGAGGGAGTTTCCGGACATCTCCGATTTTAGCTGTTTATGGGCGCGAGCGCCAGCGGCGCGATGAACGTAAGAGCCCTACACGATGCCGCAGGGCGGCGAGTGTAGGGTCATGGTGCCCCCCGACCCGAGCCCTGGCGGGGCGATGGCTCCGTGTAGATAACGAGATCCAATCATGCCGTGATCAGGCCGAAGGAACTCATGACTCATTTAAATGAAAGAACCATACCGTCTTCCAAATTCAGAGACTGAGCGACAACTGGCTCAGATTCTTTCGCCGATTTGTGTCTGCAAAATCAAAAAATATGTATTTTTGCCGTCGCCTTAAATCACACCAACACGGAACGTGACACACGGTTCCGTCAATCCATCTACAGCGAGAAGAGTGAAAACCTATATCCATCACATACTTACAGCTTGTCTGATAGCGGTTGCCGCAGCTCTNAGCCCGGAAGCCGCAGCCGAATATTTCCGTCATANCACNCNCGACGACGGNCTAAGCCAGCCTTCGGTAATGGTCATCTCTCAGGATCGGCTCGGACGGATATGGCTCGGCACTCGCGAGGGTATCAACATCTACGACGGTGCATCGATAACAACATACAAGGGATGGTTTACCGACCCGGTGACCGGCGAAAAGATCTGGATCGGCAACGAAGTCCACTCCATCCAGCCCGATAGCGCAGGCAATATCTTCATCCATATCGACGACGACATAGTGAAATATGACATCGCCGCCGACCGCTTCAGCCGCTTCACTTCCCGGTCAGATGTGAAAGCCCTCACAGAGAGCGAAGGAAAGATCATCTACATAGCCGCCGACTCCATCATGGTCAAGGATGCCACCACCGATAGCCTTCACTTTCATTTTGTGGTTCCGGCCTTAGGCAATATCCCGCATCTCGCCGCCGACAAGCTCAACTATTACATCAGCACCAAAAACGGGCTTCATCAGTTCGACCGCAAGAGCAGGCGTCATTCCGTGATGCTCCCCGGCACCCCGATCCACTCTGTCTTCACAGGCCGCGACGGCACGGTCTGGATATGCACTGACAATGGCGGTCTCTACCGCAAGGGGACTCATGACACAAGTCCGGTGCTCGTCTCGATGCCTACCGCCCCAAAGGGAGTGCTCGGAGCGCTCCAGAGTCGCTTTGCTACCGAAGATAAGTCG
>WFLX010111097.1_pt1 | contig 10348 bp, 8 predicted proteins | sample 4967041 | NCBI WGS metagenome assembly WFLX01 (sample SAMN12857096, study PRJNA449069) | gut metagenome | isolation source: stool from male and female vole | host: Microtus ochrogaster | place: USA:Florida | collected 2017
GCACCGTCCTCGGGTGTCCACCATTCGGTCATATTGCCGTCAGCGTCAAAATGGCGTCCCTGGTCATCAAACCCGTGAGTCATTTCGTGACCGATTACAACACCGATACCACCGTAGTTTTCAGCATCGCTTGCCTCCGGGTCAAAGAAAGGCGCCTGAAGAATAGCGGCAGGGAACACAATCTCGTTTGCAAGAGGATTATAATACGCATTGACGGTCTGAGGTGTCATGCCCCACTCAGTGCGATCAACAGGTTTGCCCCATTTTGAGTATGACTCCTTCTGGTGCCACATGCTCACATTGTGCATGTTCTCATAATATGAGAGATTGGGATCGATAACGAGTGTTGAATAATCTTTCCATTTGTCAGGATAACCGATTTTCACAGTAAAGGCATTGAGTTTCTTGATAGCGTTGAGTTTTGTTTCATCGCTCATCCAGGTAAGATTGAGAATATGCTTGCCAAGCGCAGTACGGAGGTTTTCAACGAGACCGAGCATATAATCCTTAGAGGACTGGGGGAAATATTTTTCAACATACAGCTGACCCACAGCTTCACCCATTGCCCCTTCGGTTGCGCCAAGCGCCCTCTTCCAGCGGGGACGCTGCTCCTGCACACCGCTCATTACTTTATTGAACTCAAATGCCGCGTCAGAGAAATCATCGCTAAGTGCACCTGCCGCCTGAGAAACATATTTCCAGAGGTAGTAATCCTTGATTTCGCGGGATGTGAGCTCGCCGAGAAGGTCATTGGCGCGTTTAACTGACTTAATTTCAGTGACAATAACATTTTCCGGAGACTGGATACCCATTGTTTCCACAAAGAAACGGTCCCAGTTGATTGCGGGATACATCTCCTTAAGCTGCGCGAATGTGCGCGGATTATTCATTGCAAGGAGGTTGCGGCTCTCTTCTCTTGTAAATGCAGAATCAGCGAGCGCGGTCTCAACCTTCATGACATTGCGTACAATCCTCGCGGCATCTTTCTTGGAGTAACCGGCATTGCGCATTTGGCGGTCAACGAGCTTTTTGAATGCCTCACGCACCTCTTTGTTACGCGCGTCATCTTTCAGGTAGTAGTCACGGTCGCGGAGCGACATGCCGCCTCCACCGATATACATGGCATACTGGGAAGAGTTTGCAAGATCTTCCTGGATGCCTGCACTGAAGAAAGGACTTGCGAAATTTCCATGCATCCACATGAAAAGGTCTTCCATTCCGCTTTCAGGTGTTTCCTCAATTTTTTTGAGGTCTGCAAGAATGGGCTTAGCGCCTTCGGCATTCCTGCGGACAGAGTCCATAGCAAGGTTATAGATAGTTGAGACCTTGAATGCGACGCTCCCCGGTTCCGGATTAGAACTGCCGAGGTTAAGGACAATATCTTTCACTCTCTGCTCAGAAGAATCGCTGAGCACATTAAACTGTCCGTATCTCGCATATTCAGCGGTGAGGGGATGAGCCTTCTGCCATCCTTTGGTCACATGCTGGTAAAAATCAGTGCCTGCGGGCACAGTATTGTCAAAATTTTTCGGGTCAAGGCTTTTCAGGTGTTCCTGAGCAGAAGCCACGCCCGTTGCAGTAAGTGCCACTGCCATGACGAATGCAAATTTAGTTGTTTTCATTTTATAAGTAAGTTTTTTAATTTACTGTGGTTTAACGGCTGTGTACAGGCTGCACACTCCGAATGTAAATCTCCGGCACACGGCATTGCCAAGCCCAGCGTTTCTCATCATCTGAAGCATTTCTTCACCTTGCGGCACTGCTTCTATGCTTTTGGGCAGATAGGTATAGGCACTGGAGTCTTTTGAAATAATCCTGCCCACTGCCGGGATGACACACCTTGTATATATATTATATAGTGGACGCACCAGCGAAGAGGTCGGAGTTGAAAGTTCAAGCACGGCAAGCATACCACCGGGACGGAGCACCCGCGCCATCTCCTCATACCCTTTCTGCAGGTTCTGGAAATTGCGCACTCCGTATGCCACAGTGACGGCGTCAAAGGTGGAATCGCCCATAGGCAAATCAAGGCAGTCCCCCTGCACAAGAGTTATGCGGGGAGCAAGCCCAGCATCTTCTATCTTACGGCGTCCTATGCCAATCATATTATCCGACAAGTCTATTCCTGTGAGTTCTGACCCAGGAATAGTGCGGGCAATCTGTATAGCGACATCTCCTGTGCCGGTCGCCACATCAAGGATGTTTTTAGCCCCGTGGGCTGAAAGGGTTTTCACCATAGCCTTTCTCCAACGCTTATCCACTCCAAGCGTCATTGCTCGGTTCATAAAATCATAGGCGGGGGCGATGTTGTCAAACATCTCCCTCACCTGTCCGGTTTTATCGCGCCGATCGCTATACGGGGTTATTTCCTCACAATCCACTTCCGGCGAATCAGAGGCTGAAATTTGCAAGGCAGTCAAGCACGTTCACCTCAATCCTGCGGTTGAGGTCGCTCTCGTCAGCTTTAACAAAAGGCTGTCCTGTAACTTTCTCGTAAAGCTCGATATATCGTGCTGACACGCTTTCACAAAATTCTGGTGTCATTTCAGGCACTTCCTGTCCGGGCTGTCCCATAAATCCATGGTCAATGAGCCACTGGCGCACAAATTCCTTGCTGAGCTGCTTCTGAGGCTCACCCTTTTCAAATCTTTCCTCGTAGCCTTCTGCATAAAAGTAACGAGAGGAATCAGGGGTGTGGATTTCGTCAATGAGGACCACTTTGCCGTCCAGCTTGCCGAACTCATACTTTGTATCAACGAGGATAAGACCTTTTTCAGCAGCCATTTCAGTGCCGCGCTTAAAGAGCTTGCGTGTGTAGTCCTCCATAATGGCATAATCCTCTGCGCTCACAATGCCACGCGCAATAATCTCCTCCTTGGAAATATTCTCGTCGTGCCCTTCATCCGCCTTAGTTGTAGGAGTAATGATGGGTTCGGGGAACTTCTGGTTCTCTTTCATGCCTTCGGGAAGCGCCACTCCGCAGATAGAACGTACTCCAGCCTTGTAGTCACGCCACGCGCTGCCGGTGAGATAGCCGCGGATAATCATCTCTACCTTGAAACCATCAGCCTTGTAGCCCACTGTAACCATTGGGTCAGGAGTAGAAAGGCGCCAGTTAGGAACGATGTCTTCTGTAGCTTCGAGGAAATATGTAGCAATCTGGTTGAGTACCTGCCCTTTATAAGGAATACCCTCGGGGAGGATAACATCGAAAGCGGAGATTCTGTCAGTAGCTACCATGACAAGGAGTTCATTGTCGATATCGTACACATCACGCACTTTGCCGTGATATACGCTTGTCTGGTTGGGGAATTTGTAGTCGGTTTTGACTAATGTGGTTGCCATAAAATTATGTGTAAAGTATTTTGAATGCGCGAATTTACTATTTTTTCTCCATAGCGCAAACTTTAGTTGCACCCTGTTCGTTATTCATACAGCCACGGAACGGATGCTCCGGGGATATTTTGGTATGAATATTTAAAATCATGTAATATGTATAAGAAATTAGCTTTTGCGCTGTGCGCCCTTGTATCTTTCTGTGGCTTCCAGAGCTGCGGCGATGATGACGATAATGTTCAGAAAGTAGACCCGGCATTTACCCAGGCACTTGCCAGTGTAAAACCAAATCTCAAATCAGTCAGCTGGGAGAAGAAAAACAATTATATTGTTGCTGAGGGCAGAGACGGCAAATATGATGTTGAAGTGTGGTTTACAACCGACGCCAAATGGGCAATGACCGAGACAGAATTCAACCAGGATGTCAACCAGTTGCCACAAGCGGTTGTGAATACCATCAAGGCAAGCAGCGAGTACGGCACATGGACCGTGGATGACATTGATTTCTATGAACGTCCTGACATTTCATTTTATGTAGTGGAACTCGAAAGCCCCGCCAGCAATGACATTTATGTTTACATAACCCCTGCCGGAAATGTGCTTAAAACTACACCTCGCAATGAGAACATTACTCCGGTGACCTCTTTCCTGACCCCCGGAGCATAACATATTAGGNAANAAACATATAAAATATATCCGGATGCCCGTCACAAGGCATCCGTTTTTTTGTCACCGTGCGCGCAATTGCCAAAAAGCCACTGCCGCAGCCGCAGCGACGTTGAGGGAATCAACATTGTGCGACATAGGGATGCGCACAACATAGTCCGATGTGTCAATAACGTTGTCGGCAAGACCATCCCCTTCCGTGCCCATTATAATTGCAAGTTTCGGCTCCGCACACAACTTCGCGTCATCAATGCTCACTGATTTCTCGCGCAAAGCCATTGCTGCTGTCTTGAAACCGAGAGCCTGCAGTTGCTGCGGGTCATCAATCCACGCCCAAGGCACCAGAAACACAGACCCCATCGAAACTCTTATGGAACGTCGGTTTAACGGGTCGCATGACGAGGGAGTTAGAAGCACTGCATCTATTCCAAGCGCAGCAGCACTACGGAAAATCGCTCCTATATTTGTGGTATCACAAACTCCGTCAATTACAACAACCCTTGAGGCACCGGCACAAATATCACCTACCGCTGGAGCAGATTGACGCTCGAAGGCGCAAAGCACTCCCCGGGTTAGAGTATATCCGGTAAGTTTAGACAACAGGGACCTATCACCGGTATATACCGGAATATCACCACATCGCGAAATTATATCCTTTGCATCCCCTACTATATGCTTCCTTTCACACAAAATCGCGACAGGCTTATGCCCTGAGGATAGCGCGGTAGCTATGACCTTAGGGCTCTCAGCTATGAATATACCATTGGAGGCATCCACACTCGCCCTCAACTGCGCTTCTGTCATAGAAGCAAACATTGCCAGNCATGGATTGTCCAAGGATGNAATNTCGATTACCGGCATAGGATATCGCTGATTTCNGNAATAGCAGATGTGCAGGTCTGNTCCGGACGAACCGGCACCACTGTGACATATTCACGCTGCAACCAGTACTCATCGGTGTCCTCATTGTCCGGCTCACTGTTTACAAAGCGACCGGTAAGCCAGTAGAATGGATTTCCATGCGGATCCTTATACTCGGCATACTCCTCAGTCCAATATCCTCGTGCAGCATTCACTACCTTAAACCCCTTAGGAACGCATTGTGCGGGGATATTCACGTTAAGGCACACTTGCTCCGGAAGACCTTTTTCAAGAACCTTACGGGTGAAGTCTATTATATAAGGTGTAGTCTGGGAAAAATCCGCTTCTATCGAATGATGCAGCAGGGAAAAGCCAACCGCAGGTATCCCCACCATGCATGCCTCCATCGCAGCGCCCATAGTGCCTGAATATATCACGGAATTCCCGGAATTTGACCCATGGTTAACACCAGACAGCATAATATCAGGCTTACGGTCGACAACTGCATGGAGACCGAGCTTAACACAGTCCACAGGAGTACCACTCACGGAATAAACCTTTGCGCCGTCAATATCAGGGAACCTTTTTATGCGCAGAGGCGCGTCAACGGTTATTGCCGACGACATTCCCGAGTGAGGAGCCGATGGCGCTACCGCCACAACCTCTCCCATATCCTTTACACACTCGATGAGGTGACGTAGCCCCGGGGCTTCTACTCCATCGTCATTACTTATAAAAATGAGCGGCTTAACCTGTTTCATGCTTTAAAATGTTAAAAGTGCATCTACAAAAGTAGAAAAAATGTCCATTTTGCGCGGCTTATTTGTTTATCTTTGTAGAAACATAATCAAAATTTAAATCACTTCAACTATGATCCAACGTATTCAAACCCTCTACCTGATTATCGCAATCGGTCTTATGGTTGCCTTTTTCTTCGTGCCTTTCGGCTACAGCATCGACACTGTAAAGTCATCCAATGCGGTAATGGAGCAAAGCCTCACCGGACTTAACCAGGGGCTTAGCCTGATTATCCCCGTATCATTGTCACTGCTCACAATGGCAATCGCAATCTTCTCGTTCAAGTCCCTTTCCGGACAGAAAGCTTTGATTGGTCTCTCTGCACTCCTTATCGGCGCATGCATCGGAGTCGTTATCTATTATCTTAGCGCAGGATACTCCGACACAAATCCCGACATTGCAATCCGTACCGTATGGGGTGGCGGCGGTCTGCTCCTTATTGCAGCTGAAATCGCCCTGTTTGGCGCTTACCGTGGTGTAAGCTCTGACCAGAAGCTCCTCCGCTCATACGACAGAATGCGCTGATTGCGCACCTACCTTACTCCCTGAAGTAAACTCGCTTGACGCGGGTTGAAACAGAAGTGAGAATCTCATACGGAATAGTGCCAAGGGCATCGGACAATTCCGAAACATGCACGTTGTCACCAAAAATCTCTACACGGTCGCCGACTTCACAGTCGGCGTCTGTCACATCTACCATACAGGCATCCATACAAATATTGCCAATAGTGGGACAGCGGTGACCGTTAATCCACACTTTCATCACACCATTGCCGAGATGACGGTCTATTCCGTCAGCATACCCGACAGGCAATGTTGCGATACGTGACAAGCGGTCGACACATCCTTTATTGCCGTATCCTATTTTAGTTCCTNCCNGCCACTCCTNAATAGATATAATGACAGTGTGAAGCGATGACACCTGACGNAATGAGTCCTCAGAACCGNNATTGAGNACCGGNATGCCGTAAAGACCAATGCCAAGGCGNACCATGTCATACTGGTATTGCGGGAAACGGATAATGCCTGCCGAGTTAAGGATATGGCGCNTTATCCTGTGGTTAAATTCTTTTTCTATTGCAGCGCACCATTGGTCGAAAGTGGTGAGTTGCATAATCGTGTAGTCATTGAGATCCGGACAGTCCGCAGTTGCAAGATGACTGAACAGGGAAACAGGTTTCACCGCCTTTTGATGTTTCAGCAGCGAAATAAGTTCGGGAAGGTCAGCTCCGGTAAAGCCGAGGCGGTGCATACCTGTGTCGAGCTTGATGTGCACCGGATAGTCAACCATACCATATTTTTCACCTTCCGCAATTATCTCACGCAAAATCTCAAAACTGTATATTTCAGGCTCAAGGTTATATGCGAACAATGTCTTATAATTCACTACCCTCGGATTCAATACCATAATCGGCATTGTTATTCCTGCCTGTCGCAGACCGACACCCTCGTCCAGAACCGCTACGGCAAGATATGCCGCTCCCTGGCTCTGAAGCGTCTTTGCAAGCTCNTAGGACCCGGCACCGTAACCGGAAGCCTTTACCATGCAGATTATACCGGTNGTAGGACGAAGCATAGCACGGAAAGTATTGAAATTATGCACCATCGAGTCGAGGTTTACTTCAAGCACGGTTTCATGCTGGCGTGCTTCAAGCATTTCAGCGATAAGGTCAAAATGGAACTGTGCCGCACCTTTCACCAGAACAAGTTCACGCTCAAAATCACCTGCACTCATCTCGGCAAGAAACGCCGAGGTTGAAGGGAAAAAGCGGCTATCTGCCGGGAAATACCGGCTATGACGGCTAATTTCCTCCCCTATGCCGATAACCCTTTCAACGCCCTTGTTTGCAAGGAGCGAAGCCACCTCACGATAAAGCTTTGACGGCTCAAGGGTTTCATGCATGACATCGCTGATTATAGCCGTTGTGGTCCTTGAGCGGGTACGGCGACGAGCCATGAAATCAAGTGCTGGAGAGAGGGAATTGAGATCGGAGGTGTATGCATCGTAAATCACAAGGCAGTTATTGACACCTTCCATAACCTGAATCCTTGTGCCTACAGGTGACAGAACAGCCATTCGGGCTGCCGTAACATCTGCGGGGCGATTCAAGTACAGCATAACCGCAAGACAGTGGATTGCATTCTGTATATCAGCCTCTGAAGTGAACGGTATTGTAACAGACCCATCCCTCCGCAAGTAGGAATAGTCAATGCGTGTGTTCTCACGATGACGAGTGATAGTTGAAATGAACAGAGGACGGTCACTGTCTACAGTAGACCATGCTATCTCTTTAGCAGGGATGCACGCTTCCGCTACCGCTTCGCTAATAACCGGGTCATCCCCGCAGTAAATCACACAGTCACAATCACGGAACAAGATCGCCTTCTCACTGCATTTCACCCTGTCGGAAACAAATCCATCTGTATGCTCTGAGCCGATATTGGTTATTATTCCGATATTCGGCTTAATTATTGACTGGAGCGCAGTCATTTCATCAGGTAGGGATATTCCCGCCTCAAAAATACCGAGCGTGGTATCTTCATTCATCTCCCAAATAGAAAGAGGTACTCCTATCTGCGAATTATAGCTGCGGGGACTACGGACAATGTTGAAATCGTCTGCCAAAAGCTGGTAAAGCCATTCTTTTACCGTTGTCTTGCCACGGCTTCCGGTGATTCCAATAACAGGCGCATCAAAACGCTTGCGATGGGTACGGGCTATTGCCTGCAACGCACGGACAACATCACTTACAACAAATATATTCACATCCGAAACATCTTTCATGTCTTCCGGCACATACCTCGCTACAAAATTCCTCACTCCTCTATCGTATAGGTCTCGCATGTACCGGTGTCCGTCATTATTACGTGTTTCCAACGCGAAAAACAACGTGCGTTCAGGAAATGTAAGTGAGCGGCTGTCGGTAAGCAGCACTGTAATCTCAGCTTTAGGATTTACCGTTGCCGGAGTCTTGATAATTGCGGCAATTTCTTCAACTGTGTATATCATTGGGTGATGATTTTATTTATTCTTGTGGAAATTTCCGGAAATTCCGCAGCAATGTCAGCTGCAAGTTCCTTCGTTTTCATTGCAAACGCATCATCCTTAGCACCTGTTATCGAACGATGATTGAATCTTGCAGCCAGACGCCTGCACTTGTTTGCTATATCCATTGTCCTCTTGTCGAAAAAAGACTTTGAGAAAATTTCATATATGTAGTCTACTGCAACTTCGCTCGGATGCTTCATGTCGGTTGCATAAAAGCGATAATCGCGCAGGTCATCCATTAAAATCTCATACGAGGGAAAGTATATAGTTTTATTGCAGGAGTTACATACAGCATCGCAAGCAAGAAGGAGGGTTGATTTACTGAGAGTGCTGTTATGGAGCCCTTCACCTACATACCTGACAGGACTGACGGTAAGAATCACACGCATATTTGGATTCATCTGCCGCAAATGCCCGATTGCTGAGGAAATCATTGTCGTGCATTGTTCCACATCCAAATCCTCCTCTATAAATGTAGCCGCCGGGAATTTGTGGCAATTAGCCACTACACGCCGGGATTCTTTCAAACGGAAAACATGTCGCGTGCCGAAAGTAAGGATAGCCGTATCCACCAAAGCTATCTTTTTACATAAATCACTAAGCATCCCATTAAGAGTGCCAAGAAATGATTTACGGTCTGACAAAGATGATGACAGTGACGAGTGGCAATCCCATGAATGAAGAAGACCATCCCGTTCCGTAATGTCCTCCTCAGTAAAAAGCCTACCCTCTGCAATACGCTCGCAAGCGGCGTCAATGCTTGCAGGATTGTACAGGGTGCCGAAAGGATTTAATGTCACATCAAAGAAATCCTTTTCAAGTTTTGCACCTATGTTAGCTGCAAAACAACTGCCAAGAAGAAGCAGAGGGGTGGTATGGGAAAGGATTCCCACATAACACAAAGGAGCGACCGGTGTTCTTAATTCTGCCATCACAGTTGGGATTCAAAATCTGTTGAAGTCACTTTAAACTCGGTGCGACGGTTTATCTGATCTGCCGCCTCACGCTCCTCTTCGCTAAGGGTATTGACAAATTCCTCATCAAGAACCTGTCCCTCCTTGAACTGCGGGTAAAGCCGTGCTACTCTTTTTGTCACCTTCTTCGGCTGAGATTTGCCGTAGCCTTTCCATTTAAGCCTTGCCGGCTGGATGCCGGCTGAGATAAGATAATCAACCACAGACTTTGCCCGGTTTTCAGATAAACGCTTATTATAAGCATCCGGACCAACTCTATCAGTNTGGGACGACATTTCTACAGTTATNGAAGGATTATCTTTCAGAATTTGGGCAAGCGAATCGAGTGCCGCTGCCGATTCAGGTCTAAGTGTCGCCTTATTGTAGTCGTAAAAAATATTTTCAACTACATTCGGCACAATCAGTGAAGCGAGCATGAAATTCACCTCATATTCCGCATCCTGTTCCACAGAATCGGTCATAAATTCCTGCTTTGCATTCAAATATCCTTTTGCGCCCGCTTGCATAAGGTAACTCACCCCGCGCTCAAGGTCAAAAGAGAAAGTGCCGTCATCCCGGCTCACGGCACGCCGGTTTGAGCCGTCACGTCCAACAATCCTTATCCTTGCCCCTGCAATAGGTTCTTCCTCAAATTCTGTAACAGTGCCACTGATGGTTATCTTCA
>WFLX010053293.1_pt1 | contig 10347 bp, 9 predicted proteins | sample 4967041 | NCBI WGS metagenome assembly WFLX01 (sample SAMN12857096, study PRJNA449069) | gut metagenome | isolation source: stool from male and female vole | host: Microtus ochrogaster | place: USA:Florida | collected 2017
ACCGGGGGAGTGTTGAACATTGAACCCTTCTTGATATGGGTGCGGTAATCGAGCATAGTCGGAATCTCGCGGTGAACGTGACCGAGAACATCCTCCTTGACGATAACGATGGTGACGCTCTAGGTTGCAAGGTTCTTCTGCGCGCCGGCATAGATAAGGTCATACTTAGCTACGTCGATAGGACGCGAGAAAATGTCTGACGACATATCGGCAACCAGAGGCACCTTCACGTCGGGATCCTTGCGGAGTTCGGTACCGTAGATGGTATTATTGGTGGTGATATGGAAATAGTCGAGGTCGTCAGGCACGACGTAATCCGTGGGATAATATGTGTAGTTCGCCTCTTTTGAAGAAGCAAGCACCTCTACCTCACCGAAAATCTTAGCCTCCTTGATGGCGTTTGTTGCCCACGTACCGGTGTTGATATAGGCAGCTTTCTTGTTGAGAAGGTTGAAGGGCACCATACAGAACTGCATGCTTGCGCCACCGCCGAGGAAGAGTACATGATACCCTTCGGGGAGCTGAAGCAACTCTTTGGTCAGAGCCTGCGCTTCGTCGATGACAGCCTGAAATTCCTTGCTACGGTGAGAAACCTCGAGCAGGGATAGTCCTGTGTCAGCGAAGTTGATAACGGCATCAGCAGTCTGTTTGATAGTCTCGGGAGTCAGGATGCTGGGTCCTGCGTAGAAATTATGTTTTTTCATGGGGTTAGTATTTAGTTTTAAGTGTTTAGTTTTTAGTTTTAAGAGTGTTTTTAGTTTTTGGTGTTTAGTTTTTAGTAGCTAAACGATTATAGGAAAGCTCCAATACAATTTTAGATTGCCTTACATGGAGCAAAGGCGGAGGAATTCGGAGCGGAGATGGCGGTCATCCTCAAACTTGCCGCAGTATTCCAAGGTGGAGGTTACCGAGGATTGTTTCTCGACACCGCGCATCTTCATGCAGAGATGTTCGGCGGTGCATGATACTATCACTCCTTCGGTCGGCATCGCCTCGGCGAGGAGATGACACACCTGGGCGGTGAGGCGTTCCTGTACCTGCAGACGGCGTGCGAATGATTCGACGATGCGCGCCAGTTTGGATAATCCTATCATCTTACCTTTGGGGATATACCCTATCGACAACTTGCCGAAGAAAGGCAATAAATGATGTTCACAGATACTGTGAAACTCAATATCGCGTACAATCACCATCTGCGAGCCGCCATACTCAAAGATAGCCTGACGGGCCACGCTCAGCGGATCTTCGTGGTAGCCGCGTGTGATGTCAAGCATCGCCTTGGCGGTACGCTCGGGAGTCTTGAGAAGACCTTCTCTTTGCGGATCTTCTCCGATCAGCCGGATAATAGCCTCGTAATGCGAAGCTAATTCCTGGACTAATTGGGGATCATGAGTTAATTTTCTTCCCACGTTATTTTATTATCATTATTTGACTACGTACCACNCGCATCTCCCCGGCATATTCGGGGAAAGCGTTCTTCAACTCCTGGAGAGCCGCAGAGGCCTCAGCCTGACTCTTGAAGTTGCCGATACGAGTATACCAGTTAGGAGCCGCCGACTGGGTGTAAACCTGTCCGCGGTATTTAGGAAAGCGGGCCACGACGGCATTGCCGCGGGCGCGGGCACGTTTCTCGAGAGTGGTCTGGTTGCGACCGTCGCTGAATATCTGGATACGGTAGCCGGCAAGCTTGTTGATGCCGGGGTGGAGAGTGACCTCATGACTTGCCTTCTTGGGTTGATCCTTGTCGGAGAAAAGATTGCGTACAATCCAGTCCGGTATATCGAAGACAATGCGGTTGTCAGACTCGGTCTCAATGCGGCTGAGAGCCTTGCTGCGCTCCTCCTCGCTTTCGGCTGTAGAAACAGATTGAGCCATGATATTGCTGACACTCAGCAATATCATGGCTACAACTATGTATTTACGAATAACGATTCTCATACCGTATTCAGTAAGTTACAACTTAAGTCCGCAAGCATCCACTCAGGGACGGGGACCGTTAATTTCAATCGAACGTCCTTATCAATCAAAAGCCTCGATGATGCCCATGAAAGAGTCAGCCTTGAGGGCTGCACCACCGATCAGACCACCGTCTACATCGGGCTTTGAGAATATCTCCTTGGCGTTTGAGGGCTTGCAGCTGCCACCGTAGAGGATAGAAGTATTGTCAGCAACCTCTTTGCCATATTTATCCTCGATAACCTTGCGGATGTGAGCGTGCATATCCTGAGCCTGCTCTGCAGTAGCGGTCTTGCCTGTACCGATAGCCCAAACGGGTTCGTAAGCGATTACGATCTTGCCGAAATCTTCGGGAGAAAGCTCGAAGAGAGCCTCAACCTGCGAACGGACTACATCGTTGTAAGTGCCATTCTCGCGCTCCTCAAGAACCTCNCCTACGCAGAAGATAGGTTTGAGATCATTGGCGAGAGCAAGCTTGGTCTTTGCCAAAAGCTGCTCATTGTTCTCGCCAAAGTACTGGCGACGCTCGCTGTGACCGAGGATTACATACTCAGCACCGGTAGACTTTACCATAGAGGCGCTAACCTCGCCGGTATAGGCTCCCTTATCGTGCTCTGAGCAGTTCTCTGCGCCCAACTTTACGAGTTCGGGCTCGAGGACNGCGNTTACAGAAGTGAGGTGAGTGAAAGGAACACAAACGANAACCTCGCAATTAGCTTTCTTATCCTTAAGAAGGGTATTGATGTCGTTTGCCAACTCCACGCCCTCGTCGAGGGTGGTGTTCATCTTCCAGTTACCTGCTACAATATTCTTTCTCATTGTTATTATAAATTGATTTTGTCAGTTTTGGGTGTGTTACGCAAAAATAGCATTTTTGAGGGATTACACAAAATATATAGCCATTAATTTCCTNTGCCATGAAATGACAGATTNCAACACTTGCTATCATCCGTCCGGAAATGGCAGAGAAGATATGTGGCTGTATTATTTCTNTNCCGGNAGTTCGTCGCGGAGGAANCGNGCAGTNGGNGTGTCACACNTGGCNACCTCCTCGGGAGTNCCGTATGCCATGATCTCGCCACCCTCGCGGCCACCTTCGGGACCCAACTCGATGATNTGGTCGGCACTCTTGATGACATCGAGGTTATGCTCGATGATGATCATGGTGTTACCCTTATCGACCAACTTGTTGATAGTCTTGAGCAATACCTTGATGTCCTCGAAATGAAGACCGGTCGTGGGTTCGTCGAGGANAAAGAGTGTCTTACCCGTATCTCGTTTGGCAAGTTCGGTTGCCAGCTTGACACGTTGGTTTTCACCGCCACTGAGAGTACTCGACGGCTGACCTAACTTAATGTAGCCCAAGCCTATATCCTGCAGAACCTTGATTTTCTTGAGGATTGTAGGCACATTCTCGAAGAAATCGACTGCCTGGTCCACCGTCATCTCCAATACGTCTGAAATTGACTTACCCTTATAACGTACCTCGAGAGTCTCNCGGTTGTAGCGTTTACCGTANCATTCCTCGCACGGCACCAGCACATCGGGGAGGAAATTCATCTCGATGGTACGATAGCCGTTACCCTTGCAGGTCTCGCATCGACCGCCGGCGACATTAAACGAGAATCGCCCCGGCTTGTAGCCACGTATCTTCGACTCCGGCAACTCCACAAAGAGTTTACGTATGTCGGAGAAGACACCGGTGTATGTCGCCGGATTNGANCGCGGTGAACGACCTAACGGAGTCTGGTCCACGGTCACAATCTTGTCGATATTCTCTATACCGGTGATTTCGCGGTAAGGAAGCGGTTCCTTGAGCGAACGGTAGAACTTCTGACTTAATATGGGTTGCAAAGTACCGTTAATCAATGATGACTTACCCGAGCCGCTGACACCTGTCACGCATATAAATTTCCCTAACGGAATAGTCACATCGACATCCTTGAGGTTATGGCNNGTAGCACCCTTAAGTTCGAGGAACTTACCGTTCCCTTCACGACGAGTCTCGGGTACCTTGATCTCCTTGGTGCCGTTGAGGTATTGCGAAGTGAGAGTGTGGGATTCCAACNTCTTATGTGGTGAACCCTGNAACATCACTTCCCCACCCTTTTTACCGNCACCGGGACCTATGTCTATGACGTAGTCAGCTTCGAGCATGATGTCCTTGTCATGCTCAACGACGATAATGGTGTTACCGGTGTCGCGCAGACGCTTAAGGCTGTTGATCAGACGCACATTATCGCGCTGATGCAGCCCGATCGAGGGTTCGTCGAGGATATATAGCACATTTACCAACTGCGAACCGATCTGCGTGGCGAGACGGATACGCTGGCTTTCGCCACCCGACAGCGACGAACTCGAACGGTTTAGCGACAGATAGTTCAGACCGACATCAAGGAGGAACTGCAGACGGCTCCGTATTTCCTTAAGAATCTCGGANGCCACGAGNTTCTTGGTCGGATCAAGACGNTCTTCNAGACCGGTGCACCACTCCAAGAGTTCGGCNAGGTCCATCCGTGAAATTTCGGCGATATTCTTGCCGTCGATATAATAATGCAGGGCTATCTTGTTAAGACGGTCACCGTGACACTCCGGGCACTCAGCATTGGAGAAGAACTGACCGCTCCATTTGTTTGCCTCAGTGCCCGCCTCCTCCTGTTGCTGCATCTCGATATATTTCACCAATCCCTCGTAATGNGGNGTNATATTNGANGTNGANAGAGTCTCATTCTTCAACTCCAACCGGGCGTCGGTGCCGTTAAGGATGTCGGAGAGAGCTTCTTCGGGGAGATCCTTTAGCGGAGTCTTGATAGTTGCGCCGTGGAGCTTGCTGATAGCCTCTATTTGCCAGAAGAGCAGGGAGTTTTTATACTTGCCGAGAGGTACGATACCACCCTCGTAAATAGACAGGTTCTTATTGGGGATAACCTTCTCCTCATCCACTATATTCACATATCCGAGACCCTTGCATTTGGGNCANGANCCNTGCGGCGAGTTGAACGAGAACGAATGCGGAGCCGGTTCGGGATAGGATAAACCGGTCTCAGGATCCATAAGAAGCTGGCTGTAATGCTTGACCTCCATAGTGTCGGCATTGAGCACCATCATCTGTTTCTCACCCTGTTTGAGGGCAGTCTCTACCGACGAACGGAGACGCTGTATGTCATTCTTGTCCGCTTTAAGGCGGTCTACAACGAGTTCTACGGAGTGGTTCTGATAACGGTTCAGCTTCATNCCGTAGGTGAGCTCCTTGATTTCACCGTCCACGCGCACATAGATATACCCTTTCTTGCGAAGGTTCTCGAAAAGTTCCTTGTAGTGACCCTTACGGTTCTTGACTATCGGGGCGAGGATATATATTTTTTTTCCGTCGTACTCGTTGGTGATAAGGTCTACAATCTTGTCCTTGGTGTACTTGACCATCGGCAGCCCGGAAANATAGCTCCNTGCTTCACCCATGCGGGCAAAGAGTAGGCGGAAGAAGTCATAAATTTCGGTGGTGGTGCCGATTGTAGAACGGGGATTCTTATTGACCGTCTTCTGCTCGATGCTGATAACGGGACTAAGACCGGTNATCTTNTCTACATCGGGACGTTCGAGGGAGCCGAGCATATTGCGGGCATACGAAGAGAAAGTCTCGATATAGCGGCGCTGACCTTCGGCAAAGATTGTGTCGAAAGCCAACGAGGATTTACCGCAACCGCTCAGACCGGTGATGACCGTCAGCGAGTTGTGGGGTATGGTAACATCAATATTCTTGAGGTTATGTACCCGTGCACCGTAGACATCGACCGAAGTTGAAGCCTCCAATGTCGTGACGTTGGAATTAGAGACGGCGGAAGGGATCTCTTCCACGGTTTGTGTATTATCTTGCAATATATGATTATCTTGAGTATTTGTCATATCCATAAACTGAATCATAAAATATAACAAATATCATACCATCTTTGCTCAAAAATGGTAAATTACAATGTAAGGAGTTTGAAGATGAGTTCTTTCTGCAGGTCGTATTCATTCTGGAGGGAGCCGATGCCCTTTGATTTGCAGTCGAAGTCGCGGATGGCATGAACCGCCATCACAGCCTGATATGCGTTATATTTGATCATTGCCTCCTTTACCTCACGAAGCGCACGAGGGTTGCGTAACCCTAAACCGGACATAAGAGCATTATCGGATTTATCCGCCATATAATGAGCCACCACCAATCTGCTGAAGAAATTGAAAAGGGTCATGGTGGTGACTACTGTAGGATTCTTCGACGAATTGCGTCGGAAATATTCAATAATCTTAAGGGCAGCAGGATAGTTACGATTAACTAAAGCGTTTGTCAGCGAAAAATTATTATACTCCTTCGAGGCACCCGTAAGTGCAGTAACGTCATCAATTGTGATTCTCCCTTTTTGAGTTCCTTTGGAGAGAACCAATTTGTTGATTTCGCCAAACAGCTTCGANAGCGGTGCTCCGACAGATTCACAAAGNAGAGTCANGGCNTTATCGTCGATGCTGATGCCTCTCCCCTGCGCGTAAGTCTTGACATGAGGAGCCAATTCCCAGTCCTTAATTTCCGGACTGTTAAAGATAACCGCTCCCGCCTCCTTGGCACTCTTCAGCAGAGTAGAGGTAGCCGTCAGACTGTCACCCTTAAACGCAATGACGAAAAACGTTTGTCCGTTAGGGTGACGCATATAGGGAGCAAAATCATGTAGAGCTGTCTTCACCTTATCGAGACTCTGGGCTTCCTTCAGGATGACGAGACGACGTGGAGCCATGACCGGGAACTGTTTGGCGGTCGCCATGACAAAATCTATATCCGCCTCCTTACCGTAAAAGATATTAAGATTGAAATCCTTGGCATCCTCCTCAACGACACTCTTTTCGAGCAAGGCCACGATCTCGTCGATAAAATAGCTCTCGGGTCCGTGAAGGATATATATCGAAGCCGGATCTCCTTTCTTGATAGCCGTAACTATGGATCTGAAATCTTGTTGAGTAGTAGCCATGGATTTGGTCTATATTATATGGAATTGAGCTATTTTATTCTGAGTCTGAATAATATTTACCTTCTTTTTCGGTATTTTTTTCGCGGAATCTGAATACCGGCTTTCCGAGGAAATATAAGAATATGATCACGCTTATTGCTGAAGAGATGGCGAAAGCGGGGAAGCCGGTTTTATCAACTCCTATTGTGTCTATGCCGGGGAGAGCGGACCCTCTGTTTTGAAGCCATGCAAAGATGACAACAAGACTGTTGTTGAGTGCATGGGCGGTTGCCGGGAGCCATATCGAACGACTCATGTAATACAGATAGCCGAAAAAGGCACCCAATATCAGACGTGGGAAAAAGCCGAAGAACTGGAAGTGAAGGGCGCTGAAGATAACGGCGGCTAAAGAGATCGCAAGCCACGGAGCCATGCCCGTAGCCGAGAGTAAACGCTGTATGCCGGCGCGGAAGAAAATTTCTTCGCAGATACCGGTCAATATCCCTATTATAAGCACACCCGAAATCAAAGTGCCCAATGATGTCCCTTCCAAAATGACGGCAGTGGAGTTTGCGGCAGCCTCCTCCATATTTCGCAGACTTTGCTCCANATCTGANAGAGCTTNCGGGAAATGAACACCATTATTCCAGTCGATCAACTGGTTTAGCNCCGGCATTCCGATGATGAAAACGAACAGCATCCCGCAGAAAGCCGCCCATGTATAAAACCGGGTATAACCTGTGCGCACGAGAGGTTGCCGGAAGACGAGCCGGGCACAGATAAGTTGCGGGATGATGAAAGCGAGTACACATTGGAGTGTGTTTCCGAGCAGAATGGCGGAGCGTTTATCGCCTATGCCCGAGGTTACCGGGATAATCAGCGACACAACCACCAACATCACCAAAAACAAGCCAATCAGCACCATTAATCCTCCCCACGGAGACAATCCCGGATTAAATCCTTTGTAGGAAGAATTATTAGAATTATTTATAGATGGTGGAATTGTCTTTGGCATTTTGCTAATTGCTAATTAAATTCTTTGCGGGTGAAGACAAACGACTGACCAAGGTATTTCTCGCGCACGATGGGGTTATCCACGAGTTCCTCGCTCGTTCCCTGGAACAGTACCTTACCTTCAAAAAGCAGGTATGCGCGGTCTGTGATACCCAAGATTGAGTCAGCCTTATGGTCGGTAATGAGGATACCGATATTTCGTTCCTTGAGATGATAAACGACCTCCTGAATATCTTCGACGGCTATAGGGTCGACGGCAGCGAATGGTTCGTCGAGCATGATAAATTTGGGGTTGATCGCCAGACAGCGTGCTATCTCCGTTCTGCGTCGTTCACCGCCCGAAAGATTTGCTCCCTTGTTATGACGCACGTGCTGCAACTTGAACTCATTGAGGAGCGTCTCAAGTTTCTCTTTCTGATACTCCTTGGAGGTGTTTGTCATCTGGAGAATAGACTTGATATTATCCTCGACGGTCATTGTGCGGAAAACCGAAGCCTCCTGAGGAAGGTAGCTGATACCGATCTGCGCACGCTTGTACATCGGGAAGGAGGTAATGTTCTCTTCATCGAGGTAAACCGANCCACCGTTAGGATGAATCANACCAACCGTCATATAGAAGGTGGTAGTCTTTCCGGCACCATTGGGACCCAACAAGCCTACGATCTCTCCCTGACGGACATTAATCGACACATGGTCAGCCACCGTACGCTTACCGTAACGCTTAACCAGGTTTTCGGTGCGCAGGATACCCTTCTCAGGTACGACGATCTCATCCTGAACCACTTCGGCACCCTCCGGTGTTACCTCCTTGTCGGTGACGGTTATCACCTCCTCCTGCATATCCGGCTGGATATCCAGCAAAGACGGATTGCTCTCTGTCACCGAGGGATTGATCCCAGCCAAAGACGGATTGCCCTCAGCCGATTCCNGTGAGAGTTCNGGGGNGTCTACCTGAGTGGTTTTAGGATGGTCGGGATGTTCTTTCTTATGCTTCTTAAAGAGCGACATAGGTTAATCTTTGCAACCGCCGATAATCTGCGGGCTCAATAACGAGCGGATATAATCGGTGAGAAGTTTGATAGCAACATTGTTATTACCACCCTGCGGCACGATAAGGTCAGCGTAACGCTTGGAGGGCTCTATATAAAGCTCGTGCATCGGCTTGAGGGTNTCCTGATAGCGGTCNATAACCATCTGCGGTGTACGNCCGCGCTCGATACAGTCNCGNTGNATTACGCGGATGAGGCGNTCGTCGGCATCGGCATCGACAAATACCTTTACATCCATCATATCGCGCAACTCCTTGTCGGTAAGNACGAGGATACCCTCNACNACGACNACGTCNCGAGGNTTGACNTGNACGGTCTCCTTGAGNCGNGAGCAGGTAATGAAGTCGTAGGTGGGCATCTCGATTGACTTGCCCTCCTTGAGGTCGTTGAGCTGCTTGCAGAGAAGCGACCATTCGATCGAAGCCGGTTCGTCGTAATTCATTTTCAGTCGTTCCTCAAGGGGGATGTGTGCATTATCTTTATAGTAGCTGTCCTGAGGGATCACCGCTACCTCGTCCTTGGGGAGGCTTTCGATAATTTTTCTCACTACGGTTGTTTTGCCGGAACCCGTACCACCGGCTATTCCAATTACCAGCATGGTTGTTGCGTTTTATAATCAGTAACAGTTATTTGTTTTCCTCNNCTTCGTATTTGCGCTCCAGGTAAAGCTTGACCTCCTTGNNGANGTTTGAGGCGAAGNCGAAGTCATTGAGGCTCTCGTTCTTGCTCTTGAAGATGTTGTGATCGGAGCCAACCCAGTCGCAGTATCCGTGGTTGATAAAGGCAATGTGTTCGCCGATGCCAAGCACGGAGTTCATGTCATGGGTATTGATGATCGTGGTGATGTTATACTCATGAGTGATGTCGCTCAGGAGTTCGTCGATGAGTATCGAAGTCTTCGGGTCGAGTCCCGAGTTGGGTTCGTCGCAGAAGAGATATTTGGGATTGAGGGCGATGGCTCGGGCAATGGCGACACGCTTCTGCATACCGCCCGAGATCTCACTCGGAAATTTCTCGTCAGCGTTTTCCAACCCTACACGGCGAATACAGAAATGGGCGCGGTCGAGCTGTTCCTTATAATTCATGTCGGTAAACATCTTGAGCGGAAACATGACGTTGCCCAATACCGTCTCCGTGTCAAACAGAGCCGACCCCTGGAAGAGCATACCTATCTCGTTGCGCAACTGGCGTTTCTCGGCATCCCCGAGNGAGCGGAAACGTCTGCCGTCGTAGAGGATCTCCCCTTTCTCGGGGGTGAGCAANCCGATAAGACANTTCATCAATACCGTCTTTCCGGAACCGGACTGACCGATGATAAGGTTGGTCTTGCCGGTCTCGAAGGTTACGCT
>WFLX010099493.1_pt1 | contig 10346 bp, 6 predicted proteins | sample 4967041 | NCBI WGS metagenome assembly WFLX01 (sample SAMN12857096, study PRJNA449069) | gut metagenome | isolation source: stool from male and female vole | host: Microtus ochrogaster | place: USA:Florida | collected 2017
GTATTCATATCTTTTTCTTTTTTGTCATCAGGNCATCANGTCATCAGGTCGTNAGGTCAGACTGACTTCTTTNTTTGTCATCAGGTCGTCAGGTCAGACTGACTTCTTTTTTTGTCATCAGGTCATCAGGTCAGACTGACTTCTTTTTTGTCATCAGGTCATCAGGTCATCGGGTCAGAGTGACTTCTTTTATTAGGGGTGGGAGGTGGCGAGTTTGAAGATGTCGTTGGGGCTGCTTATGATGTGGTCGGCGTAGGCCTTTCGCAGTTCGGAGACGGGTCGGAAGCCCCAGGTCACGCCTACAGAGTTGATGCAGGCTCGTCTTGCGGTCTCCATATCAACGGCCGAGTCTCCCACCATCATCACCTCCGCTTTGGGTGTAGGATGTATGTTGAGCATGGCGAAGATGATGGAGGGATCCGGCTTTGTGGGGCGTCCCTCTTCCTGACCGAGCACAGCCACGAACGGTATGTCGGGGAAGTAATGCTTGATGATTTTCTCCGCTGCCGACTGATACTTATTGGTAGCGACACCTATGGAGATACCCGCATCGACGAGGCTTTGGAGCAACTCCGGTATGCCGGGATAGGGGGTAGTGGTGTCGCAGCAGTGCTCGTCATAATACTCGCGGAAATGGGTGAGCATATCATCGATGGTGTCAGCGTCAGCGTCCGGTTCGGCGCGCTCCAGCAATTTGCGCACGCCGTTGCCCACCATAAAATTGTAAGCCGAAATAGGGTGACCGGGATATCCCATTTGCAGCAGGGCATGGTTGCAGGCAGCTCCGAGGTCGGAGATGGTGTTGAGCAGCGTACCGTCGAGGTCGAAGATTACAAGAGATTTCATAAGCAGAAAATTTTATAGGCGGGTNNNCGNNTATATTAAAANGGNNTCATCCTTTAATATTATTNTATAGAAAGAATATTTGGCGGCTCTCCTTAAAACGGATAACCGATAGAGAAATGAAATGAGCTGTCGCGTTTCCAGTCGGGATGAATGAGCGGTCAGGGGTGCTCACCGATAGCGGGATTATGGGCCTTCATGCCGAGGTCGAAGCGCAGCAGGAAGTAGCTGAAGTCCAGACGCAGACCGAGCCCGTAGGAGGCCGCAAGTTCCTTGGCGAAATTGCGGAAGGCGAACAGGCCGCCCGGCTGATTTTCATACGATTTGATGGTCCATATATTACCGATATCGATGAAGGCACCGAGTTCTACAATCCAGAAGAGCTTCAGACGATACTCTCCACTTATTATAAACCGTATGTCGCCGCATTGGTTCATAAAGTCGCTGAGCGAATTGCTGCCGGGGAAGCAACCCGGTCCGAGAGTGCGCACCGCCCAGCCTCTGACGCCGTTGGCACCGCCGCCGTAGAAACGTTTTTCAAACGGCAGGATGGTGGAGTTGCCGTAAGGATAGCCGAGTCCGAAGCCTAACCGGCAGGCTACAGACTGACGGCGGTTGAAGATATGAGTATAACCGAGGTCGCTGTCCANCTTGAAATATTGCGAATANTGNATGCCGAAGATCTTATACGGGTCGCTGTGGGGATGGTCTTTATGCGCGAAGATATTGCTGATGGCGTAGAGGAGGTTGCCGGCTATCTCCGCATTGACGCGGATGGTGTAAAGGTCACGTTGTGGAGAGCGCTGCCACGGCGGGTTGGGACGTTTGTTGGTGTGATAGAAACTGTATCCCATACGCATGATGAAGTGGTCTTCGTAACTGTATCTCAGCAGCGGATTATCGGGGGCGATATTGTCGATGAAATTGTAGGTAGACTTGGGCAGGTAGACGTAATTGACGTCTATAGGAGTAAAGGTGTGGCGAGTTCGAGCCATTTTTTCCGTCCACTTGTAAGACCATCCCGCTGTGGTGATGATGCGTGTATATTCCGGGCGCTCCTGATAATTCATGGAGAACTTTACTTCCGTGACCGCCTTTATTTTTCTCTTGAAACTCTGGCGCAGGAAGGGAGCCTTGAATTTCGGGAAGGTGAGTCCTAAGTCGAGAGAATACTCCATATATCGGTTGTTGATGAGCCCTTCGAGATTACCGCTTATCGACTCGTATGCTCCGCGCAGTTTGGCGTTGAATGTTTCCGATCCTTTTCCGATATTGGAGTGAGTATATCCCAGTCCGACAGCCACGCCGAGGTCGCCTTCAGAATTGGTGCCTTCCAGTTCGATGGAAAAGGATTGGCTCTTACCCGGAGTGAGGAGTACGATAGCATCGATGAGTCCCATATCGCCGACACCGCCGGCCGGTTCGAGACGTATATTGACGAATTTAAGTATTTCCAATCGTCCGAGCGACTGATAAGTATCATCAACGAGGCGTTCGGAGTATTCCTCTCCCGTGGTGAGGAGGATATTCTCGCGCAGTACGCTCGGGCGCAGATATTTACGCTGGCCGTAGAGGATGGTCAGACCCTTGTAGGAGACGGTGTCGTGCACGTCGATCATATCGCGGGAGTCAGGTGATGAGGGGTCGAAATCGGTGATACATATCACGTTGCGTATAATGTATTTCTCAAATACGCGGCTTCTTTGCACGTTGTCACCATTGCCTGTGACGCGCATGGTGAGGTCTACGTCCGTACTCCCTTGTGTAGTGTCGGCCACAAAGGAGATATTCTCCTTGTTGAGTCCGAAATAGCCGTCGTTGCGCAGTTTGCGGAGTATCACTTCACGCTGCAGGTCGAGGTCGGCACGATTGAGCGGGTCGCCGGGGTTGACTATCATCTGCGTGGAGTCGGAGAGAATCAGACGACGCAGTGTAGAGTCTTCCACCTCATAATCGATATTGCGGATAGTGTACCTTTCGCCCGGTCGCAGTCGGTATTCCACCTTCATCTTGCGTCGGGCGGAGTCGGGAGTTGTTTCGGCGGTGACTTCCGGGTGGAGATATCCACGGTTTTCAAGCACCTTGGATAGTTGGCGCACACTCTGTTCGGTCAGGGTGGTATCGTAGATTACGGGCGGTTCGCCGAGCCGACGCCACCATCTGTTCCACCATTTGGTAGTGTCAGTGCCCGCCATATTGTAGATACCCAGCCGGAGGCGCATGCTCCAGAGAGTCTTATGGTTGGGGTGCTGACGGAGATAGAGCGAGAGGTCGCTCACGGAGATATCATCGTGGGGCGTGGAGTCGATATTGACGATGCTGACCTTGTCGAGAAGGTACTCCCCTTGAGGCACCCTGCGCGAACTGCTGCAGGCTGCAAGAAGAGTCAGTATGACTCCGGTCAAGAAGAGTAATAATCTATTTTTCACGCCACGAATTTCTTANANCCCATTCCTACATATTCCTTTNCTGNATATTANGGTATAGGATTGCCGATGTGTCCGGATAATCAATGTTCCGAAGAGAAGTAGAAGCGGATTTTCGGGAAGTCGCTCTGTGCCATCTGGAGCACGTAATTGCTGTCTGCCAAGAAGACATCTCTGCCATCCTTATCGACGGCCATATACTGATGTTTGCGCTTCTTGAAAGCTGCGAGAGCCTCTTCGTCATCGCTCTCAATCCAGCAGGCCTTATAGAGGGAGATGGGTTCCCAGCGGCATTGAGCGCCATACTCGTGAAGGAGGCGGTATTGTATCACCTCAAACTGCAGCTGGCCTACGGTGCCGATGATTTTTCTGCCGTTGAAACTATTGGTGAAGAGCTGAGCCACGCCCTCATCCATCAGTTGCTTGATACCCTTGTCGAGTTGCTTTGCCTTCATCGGGTCGGCATTCTCTATATATTTGAACATCTCCGGTGAGAAAGAGGGGAGACCCTTGTAATGGAGTTGTTCGCCCTCGGTGAGGGTATCACCGATCTTGAAATTGCCGGTGTCGGGTATGCCGACGATATCACCCGGGAAGGCCTCGTCGACGACGCTCTTTTTCTGCGCCATGAAGGCTGTGGGGGCTGCGAACCGCATCTGCTTGGCGTTGCGCACGTGGAGATAGTTGGCGTTTCTGACAAACTTGCCCGAGCAGACCTTTACGAAGGCGATACATGAGCGATGGTTGGGGTCCATGTTGGCATGTATCTTGAATACAAACCCGCTGAAGGGCTCTTCATCAGGTGTCACCGTACGTTCCTCGGCTGTCACCGGACGCGGTGAGGGAGCGATTTCCACAAAGCAGTCGAGGAGCTCCTTTACGCCGAAAGTATTGAGCGCCGAGCCGAAGAACACCGGTGCCACCTCGCCGCGAAGGTAGGCCTCCTTGTCAAATTCCGGGTATACGCCCTCGATGAGTTCGAGGTCTTCGCGGAGCTTGGTGGCGTCGGCCTCACCGACGAGGCGGTCAACCTCCGGTGATGTCACGTCAGGTATCTCAATTCTTTCTGAGACAGTCTGCTTGGAGGGAGTGAAGAGGTCGAGCCCCTGCTCATAGATATTGTATACGCCCTTGAATTTGGCACCGATATTGATGGGCCAACTTAGCGGACGAACGGAGATTTTGAGTTCCTGCTCCAGTTCGTCGAGGATATCAAACGGGTCGCGTCCTTCACGGTCAAGTTTGTTGACGAAGATAATCACCGGCGTGTTGCGCATACGGCACACCTCCATAAGCCGGCGGGTCTGCGTTTCGACGCCCTTAGCCACGTCTACCACGATGATTACCGAGTCGACGGCTGTGAGCGTGCGGTAAGTATCTTCGGCGAAGTCCTGGTGACCGGGAGTGTCGAGTATATTGATTTTGTAATCCTTATAGTTGAAGCCCATTACTGAGGTGGCAACCGAGATGCCGCGTTGCTTCTCGATTTCCATCCAGTCGGAGGTGGCTGTTTTCTTGATTTTGTTGCTTTTTACGGCGCCGGCCACGTGGATGGCGCCGCCGAAGAGGAGCAACTTTTCGGTAAGCGTGGTCTTACCGGCGTCCGGGTGGGAGATGATGGCAAACGTGCGACGTCGCGCTATCTCCTTATTCAGTTCGTCTGACATATTCAGTAATTATCAATCCTTGTCGAGTTCGTTATTGTAATCCAGCTTATAATAGTGAGAGAGCAAGGCCATGTAGGCAGTGATTTGCTTGATGGCATCCATCGTCTCCTGCGATATCTCTTTGCCTTGCAGGCGGAGCATCATCAGCCCGTAGAGCGCATTGAGGCACGTCTCTATCTCTCCCGACTTCTCGTCGCCCTGCTTGGCACGGAGTTCTACGATGTAAGGGAGCGTCTTGTAATACTCCGTATGATAACGCGAGTATTTGCTGTCTGCCATCAGACGGTTGTGCAGGTCAGTGAGGCCGAGAATGACGTTTTTGTTGAGCTGGATATGACCTGATTTTTCTACACCTTCGCGGCGCATCATGTCGATGAGCGACTCATACCAATCCTGCAGGTCCTTGCGCTGCTGCGGGTCAAGGCCGGTATATTTATCTATTATCTCTTTCTCAATTTTGTCTAAATCGAGATTGTAGGCTCTGATAAGATCCTCCATCTGCCACATATAGAGCAGATATTCCGCGATATTNTCGCGTTTTTTCTCTGAAGCGGTAAACATAAATGCAAANTTAGTTATTTTTCGGNATATATTTCTTTGTCTTATCCCCCTTCTTTANGANATATATNNCATTTNCGGNTTTGGCGACCTGTATTCCGGAGATTGTGTAGTATTTTTCCTCCTCATCTTCATCATCGTCAGATGCGGGAGAAACAATGCCGGTGGTCTGCGTGTAGACTACCTCAATGACATGGAGATTGACCTTGTCGGCCACGTCAAATGTGAGGACATGAGGGTCATTATCCGAGTCAGAAGTCCATACACCGTTTGCTACCGGGATATCATTGTAGAGGATACGGTCGGGATTCTCGGTGATGAAGGTGATTTGTCTTATTTTGAAAACATACTTATTGCTTTTCATTGTGGAGAAGGAGATAGTGTTGCCTTCTTTCAGGGAGAGTGACAGTCCGTCGGTATTATGGACGATTTCCGGAAGTTGGTCGCTGTCGGCTTGCCGGCAAGTAAGACTTACAAGATCGGAAAAGAGAAGAGTATTTTGTACCGGTAAGGTTTCGCCGTAGTCGGGTGCTTCCGCGCCCATGGCCTGCAGTGTCTCTTCCTCCGTAAAATTGAATAAAGTGTAATGGTCGCGGTCTTGCGGGGGAGTGTCATGACTTTCGTAGTAATAAGATTCGGTGACCTCGCTCGGCATCATTCCGGGAGCGCATGCGATGGCTCTGATGGTGCAGGTGGTCATCACCTTTATCTGATGTGTGTATATATCGGAAGAGTCGTCAGGTGCCGGTTCGTCAATAGTATAATAGATAGTAGCGCCGGGCGTGGGCGAGGAGATGCTTACCATCACGTAGTCGTTGAAAGAACAGTTGGCGGGGGAGAAAACCGGAGCCTCCGCACGGTCCCGCAGTGTTCCGGTGATGGTGTATTCAAGAGGGTAGAGGTCGGGCTCTCCATCCTTGACACCAACNGNCACGGTAAGATCGTATCTTCCGGCTGACATGGGTGTGAGGGAGAAGAAGTTAGTGAATGTCAGTTGCTCGCCGCTTGACAAAATACCCGTGAAATGCTGTTTGGGCGAGGCAGGAGTCGTTTCATAAAANCTCACTCCGGAGAGTTTAACTACACGGTTGACATCTTCTGCGGTAACTGTAGCGACGACCGGGATGGAGTAAGCGGCGTTAGAGGTAGATGTTGGGAAAGCGCCGGAATATTGCGTGCGACCGTTTACGGGAGTGCAGATGGCAATCCAGCCTGACGGTATGACGTTGCCGGCGTGATAATGGTTGTNGCCGTNCAGCANCGTAGCGCCTTCNNAGTGATCGGTAACGTAGACGTATTTATCATGTNGGAAGACTACGGTCATCGGGAAATCTATCTCCACCCGTTGATTTTTTGCCGAGGCGAGAGAGAGCATCTGACGGATATCCGACGCGACGGGAGGGGTATCGGCAGCAGCCGGCAGAGCATTTATAGTGCAACTGAATGTGGCGCCGACAAAGATTAGGATATATCGAAAAAAACTATTCACTAAAGATGGTATTTAGGGAATATATACAAAAATAGCAAAAAAATTGCAGATGACGGTATTGGGTGACATAAAAAAAGGAGACTGCCCGTAAGACAGTCTCCTTTATGTGATAAATGATGAATATCTTATTTGCGGATATTGACTTTCTGAGCCTTATTGCCGACAACCTTCACGTAGATGCCGTTAGTAGGATTAGCCACCTTCACACCCTGCAGATTGTAATATTGAGCATCCTCAGCATCGNCAGCGATACCTTCCACACCTGTAGCGCGGAGAAGAGTGAAAGTAACGGTGGAAGAATTGAAATCCCACTTGATGGAATACTCACCCTTAGCAACGTTAAACTCTACGTCACCACCATAGTTGACTTTAGCAAGAGTTGTGAAGAGGTGATCGCTGGTTATGGCTTCACCCATACCATATTGCTCTCCCCAACCGGCGGTAGTGATTTTGAACATGCCGGGATTTTCAATATTAATTTTAGCGAGTTCATACACGCCTTCCTCGTTTGTTGCTGACATTTTGCAGCTGTCATCAAGAGTAAATTCATTGATAGAAGAAGCGAAATACCAGTCAACTACTACTTTAGTCTTAGTGCCGGTCACGACAATTGTCATGTTATTGGTGTCGAATACTATTTTGGCATCAGTCAAGATATAGCCGAAGAAGTCAGAAAGTTCAATATTACTTCCACCTTCAATCACACTGTATGGTATGCCAAGCGATGCGCTACCGTATTCTCCGCCAATGTTAAGCTGACCGCTCCATGAACCGTCGTTAAACTTAAATCCTGTGGCCAGTTTCTCACCTGTCCATTCGAAAATGCCGTTGCCTACATAGGTCATTTTGCCTGAGGGGTCACCTTCAGTCCAGCTTACACCGTTGACATCAGCACCGATAACATATACATCATAGGGAGCCTCATCAGCAATAGCAGTATATTCGATAGGATATACCTGGAGCTCGTCGTTATAGATTGCGACAGCCACCTTTACGCAGTATTCACCGGCTTCAACAGATTCTGCAAGGAAGTTGTTGCGGAATTTAATAGAAGTGCCGTCAGAGAGGATGCCGTCGAAGTTTTCTTTGCCATTGGGAGTAGTAGCTTCAAAAGTAACTTTGTTAAGCCAAAGCACTTTATTGAGGTCAGCATTAGAAACGCTTTCTACTGTCTCGTAAGTCACCTCAGCCTTACCGGAAGCAGCTGGGAATGTACCCGCAAATTCTGGAAGACCAAAATAAGGAGAATAAGTAGCTTCCCAACCGCCGGGAATGATGTCACCGATCTCATAAGTATTGGTATTAAAGAGGAGTGTAGCATCGCCAACAGCGTCAACAACATATACGTATTTACCGTTTACATAAGTTACAGTCAAGGGGCATCCAACTTTTACAACATCCTTAGCATTGGGGGCAAGTTGCATCATTTCTGCTATTGAATTTGCAACTCCTACCACCTCCAATGTATAGCTTGCAGAACCCGCACTATATTTATCTGTCTTTTCGCAAGAAGCCGTGATTTTAGTCACACCGGGACCTACGATAGTAACTTCGCCGGTAGCGCTAACTGTTGCAACATCCGTATCAGAAGAAGTATAAGTTACAGGGGCATCTGTAGCTTTAGTTAGTTCCGGGGCTGTGAATGTACCAGCCGGATATTCAACAGTATAGGTTGCTTGCGGGAAAGAGAGATCTGCAGCCTCAAGGCCGGCACCTAATGAATATTCGATAGTCAATGAAGACAGAGGTGTATTGCTCTTAGTTATGATACAATCCATGGATACAGATGACGCAGCTCCGGTCCAATCATTTGTAACAGTTGCAGCGTTATCATAGACGATATTTGCTAAATTACCACCACTTTTACCCTTTGCAGAAATCTTGGTAATTGTACCTCCGTCAACGGAAATTAAAATAGAACCTTCTTTGTAAAAACGAAGACCATCAGACCATAGGCGAACACCACCGGAAGGAGCAGTAGATGATNTGTTGGTAATAGTCNGCGCACCTTCAGTNACAATCTTGGCTNCGGCTTCNTCATACGTGGTTGAAGANCCCGANTGGCGTTCCATGTTGTAGGCATTNTCTACAAAATTGNGCTCTACTGTGTCTGCTGATGCAAAGGAGNATCCCATTGCAACGACAGCCAAACTCAGGAAAAGTTTTTTCATTTTGGTTTTTGATTAAAAGTAATTAATTGTTAGTGTATTTTAGATTTATAATTTCTTAGAGTTTTTCGTTTTGCAAAGATAGTGCTTTTTGGGGGGATATGAAACAATAAAAATAGTTTTTTATGCCGGAAAGTATTTTTAATGGAAATGCAACCCCTCCGGGGTAAATGTCTGTAATTATTTTTATCCGGGCACTGCGTACCCGGTTATACATATTTAACCCCTCCGGGGTATCTGTCTATAATTATGTTAATCCCTCTGGGGTAATGGGCTACATGGCGTCGGAGGGGAGGGTGCGGTATACGGCTGCGGTGGCCAGCAGGGTCGCGAGGCATGCGGCCATTACGAGCCAGAAGAAGCCGATGAAGCCGCCTGCCAATTCGAAGAGATAACCGGCAAACATTCCCGGTATCATCATGCCGAGTGCCATAAAGGCCGTGCAGAATGCGTAGTGCGACGTCTGACTCTCACCGCGACTGAAGTACATCAGATATAGCATAAAGGCTGTAAAACCAAAACCGTAACCAAACTGCTCAACCCCTATCAGAGTGCAAATCAAAGTAAGGCTGTCTGTGGGACGCATCGCCAAGTAGCAATACACCACACATGGAAGCGCCAAAGAGAGCGCCATAGGCCAAAGCCAACGCTTCAGACCGTTGCGTGCCACAGCAATACCACCGATGATACCACCCGCAAGGAGAGCGATGACTCCCACCGTGCCGTTGACAAAACCCACCTGCGCCGTTGACATTCCCAAGCCGCCGAGTTGCGGGCTGTCCACAAGAAACGGCTGCACCATCTTGATACACAAAGCCTCCGGCAGACGGTAAAGCAGCATGAAGCATAGCGCAACGACAATGTGTCGCTTTTGAAAAAAGGTGACAAAAGTCTCGGCAAATCCCCGTAGAATATTCCGCCCGGAGACACCCTCCACCGGTTTGTCGCGACCGGCCTTCGGCATAAAGCGAAGATGATAGAGGAATATCAGGCCGAAAAAAGCCGAGAGAATAAGGAATGTGAGCGACCATGCCTGAGGAATATCTCCCGTCCTTTTCTCCAATATACCGGCAAGCATTACTAACCCTCCTTGTCCCAAGAGACTCGCGAAACGGTAAAACGTGGAACGAAGACCCACGTAGGCAGCCTGGTCCTTCTCGTCAAGTTCGAGCATATAATAGCCGTCGGCCGCTAT
>WFLX010262492.1_pt1 | contig 10346 bp, 8 predicted proteins | sample 4967041 | NCBI WGS metagenome assembly WFLX01 (sample SAMN12857096, study PRJNA449069) | gut metagenome | isolation source: stool from male and female vole | host: Microtus ochrogaster | place: USA:Florida | collected 2017
GGTGAAGCTGCAGCTTGTGTTCGACAAAGAGGGCTTTGTCGGCGACTCCCTGGCCCCCATCGGCTTCGAGGTTTTTCCGCTGAACGACACCTTGCCCTACCCCATCTATTCCGACACCCCGATTTCCGGTAAGTATAACCACAACCCGGGGCCCGACGACTGCCACGGAACAGGCATCTTCACCGCCGTCGGCGGCGGCATATCCACCGAAGCCGCAGCCAGCAGCTACCGCTTCGCCTACGCCAACCTGCCGTTAGCGTTCGGCCAGAAGATTCTCGACTACTTCAAAAATCCGTCGACCCGCCCCTACTTCAACAACCCCGACGAATTTGTAAGCAAACTGTTTCCGGGCGTTTACGTGCGCTGCACCTACGGCTCGGGCCGCGTTACGCGCATAACCGACACGCGCCTGCTGATTTACTATCAGAAGCGTTCGCAGATAGCCAACTCCGACGGCGTGCTGGTCGATTCGCTTCAACACCTCTACACCTACGCCATGGTTTCGGCACCGGAAGTTATTTCCAACACCTGNATCGACCTGGACTGCTCGCAGACCATCGACAAGATGACCGCCGAGGGCCGGGCAGTGGTTGTGAGCCCNGCGGGCTACGACGTTGAAATCGACTTCCCCATCAACAACGTTATCGACGCCTATAAAGAGAACACCACTCAGGCGCTGGCCATGATNAACACCATGACTTTCAGCCTGCCCGCCGACTCCATAGCCAACGGCCGNGGAATCAAGGCNCCGGAGTANCTGCTGATGGTGCTCAAAAAAGACAAAGACAAGTTCTTTGCGGCAAACAAGCTGTCCGACAACATAACATCGTTTACCGCCGCGCTCAACGCCAACACCATGACCTATAACTTCGGCAACATGCGCAACTATCTGATGGACATGATTAGCAAAGGCGAGCAGATTCAGCCCGAAGACTACACGTTTGTGCTGACTCCGGTGTCGATGGTAATGGACAATTCCTCGTCGTCGTACTACGCCCAGACAACCTCGTCGCTCATGGGCCTTACGCCGATGATAGCAATGCCGTCGATGGCCGAGCTGCGCTTCAAGGATGCAAAAATCACCCTCACATTCTCACGCCAGCAGCTGAAATGACCGCACCATACGTAGTTACCATCGGTCGCCAAATGGGCTCCGGAGGCCGCGAACTCGGCCGCTTGCTGGCCCAACGGCTCAACATTGATTTTTACGACAAGAAACTGCTGCTTGACGCAGCCAAAAACTCAGGGCTCGTTGCCAGCACGCTGGAAAACGCCGACGAACGCACGCCGTCGTTTCTCAGCTCGGTGTTCGGCTCGGCATTGGGCCACGCCGTAACCCCGGTTGGGGCATATTCATATGACGACACGGCCTATCGCGCCGTGAGCGACACGATTCGCGACCTCGGGCAAACCAAGAGCTGCGTAATTGTAGGCCGCACCGCCGACTANGTTTTGCGCGACCATCCGCGCTGNATATCGCTATTTATCCACGCGCCCGAAAAGGCGTGTATCGACCGCGTTATGGCGCGCGGCGACCGCCCTTCGGAATCTGAAGCGCGCTCGCTGATACGCAAAACCAATAAGTTACGCTCGGCCTATTACGGCTTTTTCACCGACCGCGACTGGGGCGCGGCACCCACCTATGACCTGACCGTTGACTCCTCGCTACTGCCGCTGCCCGAGCTGGCCGACCTGCTTGCCGACTACATTAACCGGCGCCTGGCGGCCAAAGGTTGAGCCCGCCCCGTTCAAAAAAGAGTGCCGATTAGTTGGAACATTACGTATAAATGACTAATTTTGCACTCTCAAAATTTAAGTATAAAAGAATCTCCATTCACAAAAATCTCAAAAACAATAGAAGTTAATCATGGGAAATGAGAATGCCGAACGCATCCAGACCTCGCTTCTGAATCGCCTCGAAAAAAAGGCGCTCGTGTGGCTGGCGGAGCGTTTGCCCTCGTGGGTAACGTCAGATATGCTGACATATTTCGGAGTAGTAGCCGCCGTTTTGTATGCGGCATTTTGCTGGCTCGCAGAATATAACGTTCATTTCTTCTGGGCATCGTCGTTTGCCCTCGTGCTGAACTGGTTCGGCGACAGCCTCGACGGCACCACCGCGCGCGTGCGCCAGACCCAGCGCCCGAAATACGGCTTCTTTATCGACCATTCGCTCGACGCGCTTACCACCTGCCTGTTCTGCATCGGCCTGGGCCTGTCGCCCCTGATGAAACTGAGCATCTCGCTGTTTATTATGGGTGGCTACCTGTGTATGTCGATTTATACCTACCTCACCACCATAGTGATGGGCAAGTTCCGACTGACCTACGCCAAGCTCGGCCCGACCGAAATGCGCCTGATTATCATTCTGGTATGCACGCTCTATATCTACCTGCCTTTGGATGATTTGACAATCAACATTGGCTCGCAGGCATTTACGGTCTATGACTGCATCGGCTCGATTGTTGCCGCCGCGCTCTTCCTCGTCTACATAGTGTCTATGTCTAAAGACCTCCGCGAGCTGGCAAAAATCGACCCCCCGAAACACTTCGACGGCAAGTAAGCAATGATGCACATCGGCAAGAACGACAAGGGGGAAGAAATCTACACCTTCGACCAATACCCCGGGCTTGAGGTGCGCCCCGACGCGCTCACCATGGCAGATATTGCAGAGCTCGTGCCGCAGGCGGCAAAGTTTCCGCGCCTGGTGAAATGGCTGATGCACAAGCTGCAGTTCGACGAGGTGAACCGCATCCACTCCACATGGAGCAAATATCCTGGNCCCGAGTTCGTTGACCACCTGATGAACGACGAGTTCCACATTCCGCTCGAAATCGACGGCATAGANAACCTGGAGCANTTCCGCGAAGGGCCGTTCATAACGGTCAGCAACCATCCTTACGGTCAGCTCGACGGCATTGCGCTGATCTATCTGGTTACGCGCTTCCGCCCCACGTACAAGGTAATGGTCAACATGATTCTGAACCGACTGTCGGCCATGCGCCCGAACTTTATAGCCGTAGACCAGAGTGCGTCGGCCGACCCCGAAAAACGCAAAGTGTCGGTAGCCGGCGTGCGCGAAGCCCTGACCCTGCTCCGAAACGGCTCGCCGGTGGGATTTTTCCCGGCCGGAGCCATTGGCATGACCGACAAAGACGGCATCATAGTTGACCGACCCTGGCAACCTATAGTGCTGCAAATCATTCAGAAAGCCAAAGTGCCGGTAATTCCGATTTACTTCCACGGCACCAACTCAAAGTGGTTTAACTTCCTGGGCCATCACTGCGTGCCNCTGCGCATCGCATGGCTCGCCCGCGAGCTGTTCAAGAAAAAGAACAAGCCGNTGCGAGTGTCGATCGGAGCTCCGGTAAGCGTTGAAAAACAGGCCGAGTTCGGCAAAGACTACGAGGCGCTCGGATGGTATCTGCGCATGCAGACCTACGACCTGTCGGGNCGCCACGTCACCACCCTCAGCAAATAGAAATTGCGTCCTCACGAGCGTAGTTGCAAGTTGGCCCCCGCAGGGCCAACTGCTATATTTACGCGNTTGGATTTCCGAATTTCAAATAAATTTTGTATCTTTGCAGCATATTAAGTTTTTTTAAACCTGAAATTTATCAAATCTGACACGACCCAAATCATNAACACGTGATTANCTCAGCAAAGGAACCAAGTGGCATGTTTGCCGCCGAAGAACCTTTCTTTTTTCAACACACTTCCCGACAACTGCTTGATAACCAGCAATTTGCTGGCATCCGGCAGGACTTGAAGAATTGTCTGTAATCAGCATGACACCCTCTGCGGCGACACCCGAAAAGCAATGGTTCGTTATGCGCGACCTCAAGCGCAGAAACGCCAACGTTCTGGCCATACACGATTTGGCCAACGCCGGATTTGAGGTTTTTACGCCCATGAAGCAGATGATAATGACAATCGGAGGCAAGAGGCAGCGACGCGACGTGCCCGTGATTCAAGATTTGCTGTTCGTGCATGAAACCAAGGCTACGCTCGACAACTTCGTAGCCACTCATCCCACCCTGCAATACAGGTTTCAGACCGGGAAAACCCAAAACGAACCGATGGTTGTTAGAAATGCTGATATGCAGCAGTTTATCCATGCAGTAACCGCTACGGAAAACCCGACCTACTACATGCCGGGCGAACTGACCGCGTCGATGTATGGCAAAAAAATTCGCATAATCGGCGGCGTGCTCGATTCCTACGAAGGGCACCTGCTGTCGGTCAAGGGGCTGCGCAAGCGCTGCCTGATAGTTGAAATTCCCAACTACTTGGCGGCAGCGGTTGAAATCACCCCGGAATTTATTACTTTTGTTTGAAATGTCATTCCTGAGCAAAATATTCGGCAGCAAGGCAACCGTTGACATCAACGGCATGACCGACCTGCATTGCCATATACTCCCCGGCGTTGACGACGGCGTGAAAACCCTCGACGAAGCCACGGCCATACTGGCGGAAATGGAAAAAGCCGGCATAAAAAAAGTGTGGTTCACCCCCCATATCATGGAGGATATTCCAAACACTCCCGCAAAGCTGCGCCAACGCTTTGAGGAACTCAAGCAGGCCTACTCCGGCTCGATAGAGCTGAACTTAGCGTCGGAAAACATGATTGACAGCCTGCTCGACGAGCGCCTGGCCGCCGGCGACGTGTTGCCGCTGGGCGAAAATGAAAATGTTCTGCTCGTAGAGACCTCATATTTCAACCCGCCGATGAATTTCGACAGGTCGATAGAAAGCATCAAATCAGCCGGATATTTCCCGCTGATAGCCCACCCCGAGCGCTACACCTACGTCGGCGATATGGATGAATACAAGAGATGGAAAGATATGGGATGTCTGTTTCAGCTCAACCTGCTGTCGCTCGGCGGCCACTATGGCCCCGCTGCAAAAAATATTGCCACAAAACTGCTGAAAAAAGGGATGTATGACTACGCAGGCACTGACCTGCACCGCGCCGCACACTTCGAGAGCCTGCAACGGATTCAGCTCCCGACCCAAATTGCCGACGACGTTAAGCGGCTGTTGTCGGCCAACGACTATGTTTAACTCATAAATGCCTCTATTTTAATGATACAATGGCTATTGATTGATTTGACGGTGCTCGTTTGCGGCATAGTGCTCACAGGCATCATCATACCGCAGATTCTGTTGATAGCATTCCGCCGGAATCTGTTTGACACACCCGATCCCCGCAAGATTCACCAAACGGAGATTCCCCGCCTGGGCGGCATCGCGTTTTTCCCGTCTATTCTGCTGGCATTCTTCCTGCTCTATGGCTTCGGCATAATGTCGGGCGACCAGCAGTTTATAACTCAGCTCCTGTCGGCGTTGCAGTCGATGTGTTTCATCGCAGCCGGTGCGGTTCTTTTGTATCTGACCGGCATGGCCGACGACCTTGTGGGCGTCAGATACCGCGCAAAATTCATAGTGCAAGCCATAGCCGCAGCGCTGGTAATGGTTGGCGGCATACAGATGAACAATCTCCAGGGCCTTTTCGGAGTCACTAACATGGCCGAGGCAATTGTAATTCCGTTTACCTTGATTGTTATCTTATTCATCATCAACTCCATAAACCTTATTGACGGCATCGACGGCCTGGCATCGGGCCTCAGCGCAATCGCCTGCGCCTTCTACGCTTATGTGTTCGTCAATTCGGGATTGTATCTTTTCTCCGCCTTGGCCGTAGCAACGCTTGGAACCCTGATACCGTTCTTCGTTTACAACGTTTTCGGCAACCCGCTCAAACGCCGCAAAATCTTTATGGGCGACACCGGAGCACTGACCATAGGACTAATGCTCAGCGTTATGAGCATCCGCATCTGCCAGATTGAAACAGTCCCCAAAAACTACAATTCGGGGGTTATTGCGTTTGCGCCGCTATTGATTCCGTGTCTGGACGTGGTGAGAGTATATTTCCACCGCATCAAGGCCCGCAGAAATCCTTTCCTTCCCGACAAAACCCACATTCACCATAAGCTCCTGGCCCTCGGGCTGGGCCAGCGCCTTGCAATGATTACGATAATCGGCAGCTCTGCCCTGCTGACGCTGATCAACTACTATCTTTCGAGATATGTTGAGATAACGATTCTGCTTCTTTGTGACCTCTTGCTCTGGGTGGTTGTCAACGCCATTCTCACCTACTCAATCCGCAAGAGAGAACGTTGCACAGGCACTAAACTTTACGAATAAAATAATAAAAAAGAAAATATATGTTGGTAATTAAACGTATCACACTTGCCGCCGGCCTGACCCTGGGCCTGCTGGCAACCTCCTGCACCACCAATAAGAACTTATTGTATATGCAGGGCGAGCAATTCACCGAGCAACAGGCGATAGTTAACCTGAACGAAATAAAGGTGCAACCCCAAGACCGAGTGTCAATAGTTGTTAACTGCAAGGAACCGGAACTCGCCCGCCAGTTTAATCTTATTCAGACAGAAAACCGACTCGGTCAAGCTAATAACACACAATCCGTCAGCAGAGTTTCAACATACACGGTAGATAACGAAGGCGACATTGATTTTCCCATAGTCGGCAAAATCCACATTGCCGGCCTTACCCGCCAGCAAATCAGCGAAAAAATTGCCGATATTCTCAAAAAGGGAGGTTGGATTAGCGACCCCATTATTACGGTGGAATTCGCCAATTTGCATTTCACGGTGCTGGGCTCGATTGCAAGTCCGGGAGTATATTCCATCGACTACGACAACGTTACGCTGCTCGAAGGCATAGCTCAAGCCGGTGACCTGCAAACCGTTGGCGAGCGCGAAATCCTTGTTATTAGAGAAGAAAACGGCATACGCAAAAAATACAACGTCAACCTTAAAGACGACAACCTTTTTGAGTCGCCGGTTTATAATCTCCAGCAAAACGACGTTATCTACATCAGGCCCAACAACACTGTGGCCCGTCAGGCATCTGACAACCCCAATAACTTCAAGTCTATCAGCCTGTGGATGTCGTTGGCATCGTTCGTAACTTCCATGGCAATCCTCATTTTCAAGTAAGTTTATCAGCAACTGTAAATAGTTATGGCAACTTCCCTACAACAGTCTCCGCGACGCAACGTTCAGCAAAGCAGCAACGGTCTGACCCTGAAAAGTATCATCGCCTTTATTGTTAACAAGTGGTATTGGTTCATCATATCGCTGGCCGTTACCATGTCGATGGCGACCATATATATAATGAGAACGCCCCCGATGTATAGCCGCGCGGCATCGCTGCTGGTTAAGGACGAGGAGCGCAACGGCCTGGCAAAATCGTCGGTCGACATGTCGAAGATGGGCCTGGTAAAATATGTTTCGAACCTCGAAAACGAACGTCGCGTACTCACCTCGCGCGAACTGATGAAAGAGGTTGTTCGCCGTCTCGACCTCAACGACCGCTACTCAATCAAGAACGGCCTCCGCTACGACGTTATCTACAAGCAGTCGCCCGTGCTTTTCTATGCCGCCGACAACGAAGAGGCTTCGACTCCGGTTTCGTTCAACTTCATTCTTGAAAAGGACAATAAGATTAACATATCGGATGTTAAGGTTTCCGGCAAAAAGATTGACAAGACCTTCACTACTACTTTCGGCGACTCCGTCCGCATTGGCAACACAACGTTTAACGTTGTTAAGCCCACATGGGATGCATCGGAGTTCGTGGGCAAAAAAATAGCATACGCCCACACCTCACTAAAGACTGCTGCGGCAGTCTACGCTCATGCGTTAAACGCCTATGTGACCAGCCCCAAGGCTTCGATTATCGACATTCACTTCACCTGCACCTCGGTGCGCGAAGCCGACGACGTTTTAACCACGCTGATTCAGGTTTACGAAGAGCGCTGGATAGAAGACCAGAACCAGGTTGCCGTATCGACCAACAAGTTCATTGCCGAGCGACTCGCCGTTATTGAAAAAGAACTTGGACAGGTTGACTCCGACATATCGTCGTTTAAGTCCGACAACCTTCTGCCTGACGTTAACGCCGCATCGAGTATTTACCTAAACCAATCGGTCGAGGCTCAGGCGAACATCATCAATCTGAGCAACCAGATTTCGATTGCCGAAATGGTTAAAAAGCAGCTGTCAACCGAAAACCTCAGCCAGCCGCTGCCGAGCAACACCATGGTCAACGCCGACATCGAATCGGCTATCAGCCAGTATAACACTCTGGTTATCGAGCGCAACCGACTGCTGGATTCAACAAATGAATCGAACCCGATAGTTAAAGAGCGTACCGACGCCCTGCGCACCTGGCGCGCCAGCATCATGGCCTCGCTCAACGCCTACATTGAAACTCTGCGCAAACAAATGGCCAATGTTAGCGAGCAAGCCAATGCCGCCAACAACAAAATCGCTTCGAGCCCCGACCAGGCAAAATACATAATGTCGGTTGAACGCCAGCAGAAAGTCAAGGAGTCGCTCTATATGTTCCTGCTGCAGAAACGCGAAGAAAACGAACTATCGCAGGCGTTCTCGGCCTACAATACCAGCGTGGTGGTTGAGCCCGAAGGCAGCACAGCCCCGACCTCGCCCGACAAAAATGGTATTCTGCTGATCGCCTTTGCCATAGGCCTGGTTATTCCGCTGGCAATCTTCATTATCCGCGAAATTCTCGACACCAAAATCCGCGGTAAAAAAGACCTCGTGTCGCTCAAAGTTCCCTATCTGGGCGAAATTCCCGCAACCATCAGCGAACCCCACGGCTTTGACCGCTTCAAGAAGCACGCAAAACAGGAACGCCAGATTGTTATTACCGACCGCAGCCGCGACGCCGTCAACGAGGCTTTCCGCGTGCTCCGCACCAACCTCGAATATATGGGCGTCGACGAGACCGGCAACAACAAGGGCTGCAAAGTCATATCCATTACCTCGGCCAACCCGGGCAGCGGCAAAACCTTCGTGTCGGTCAACCTGGCTAAAGTTTTGGCCCTCAAAGGGAAGAAAGTGCTGCTGATCGACCTCGACATCCGCAAAGGCTCGCTGTCGAAAATCATCGGCAAGCCCAAGAAAGGCATTGTAGACTTCCTGGCCGGCAAGGTTGAAGCGGATGTAATCCTCAACAAAGAAATCGACAACACCCCGACTCTCGACGCCATCGGCATCGGCACTGTGCCCCCCAACCCCTCCGAGCTGCTGTCGAGCGAAAAACTCGACCGCCTGATTACCGAGCTCCGCAAAGACTACGACTTCATTATTCTTGACTGCCCGCCCGTTGAAATCGTAACCGATGCCAAGGTCATCAACCGCCTGGTAGACATGACCATCTTCATTATCCGCGCCGGCCTGCTCGAAAAAGACGAACTCCCCACAATTCAGGAATATTACGACGACAGCCGCTATCGCAACATGGCCATTCTGCTCAATGCCACCGACATCCGTTCCGGCTACGGCTATCACCGCTATGGCTACCACTACGGCTACGGTCGCAACTACGGTTACGGCTACGGCACATACGGCTCCAAGTAATCTGAATAAGTTAGCACAATCATTATGCAAGCAATAATTTTAGCNGCCGGCATGGGGCGTCGTCTCGGTGAGTTCACCGCCGACAACACCAAATGCATGCTCGAGGTAAACAACGTAAGGCTGATTGACCGCATGCTCCATCAGCTGAAGTCNCTGAACCTNAGCCGNATTATCATTGTTACCGGCTATGAGGGTCAGAAACTTCAGAACTACATCAACAAGAACTATCCCGACTGGCCGATATTGTTCGTAAACAATCCCATTTACGACAAAACCAACAATATCTATTCTCTTTGGCTGGCCAGAGGATATATGGCCGAGGAAGACACCCTGCTGCTCGAAAGCGACCTGATTTTCGCCGACAGCATTCTCGAAGCTGCCGTAAACTCCAAGTTCGACAACGTTGCTCTGGTAGCAAAATATCAGACCTGGATGGACGGCACCATGGTGCGCATCGACGACGACCTCAACATNGTTAACTTCATTCCNAAAAAGGCGTTTAAATACGANGATGTTCCCTACTATTATAAAACGGTNAACATCTATCGCCTNAGTAAGGANTTNTGCTGNAAGCACTACCTTCCGTTCCTCGAAGCATACATTAAGGTGCTCGGCGAAAACGAATACTACGAGCAGGTTCTCCGCGTAATCACCCTCATTGACACCGCCAACATCAAGGCACTGCCGGTGGGCGATGCCCCGTGGTATGAAATCGACGACGTNCAGGACCTGCGCATCGCCGAAGCNATTTTCGCAACGCCCGAAGAACGNCTNGTTAAGCTGCAACACAGCTTCGGCGGCTACTGGCGCTANCCCGGCCTCAAGGACTTCTGCTATCTGGTTAACCCNTACTTCCCGCGCAAGCGCATGATTAAC
>WFLX010221524.1_pt1 | contig 10345 bp, 12 predicted proteins | sample 4967041 | NCBI WGS metagenome assembly WFLX01 (sample SAMN12857096, study PRJNA449069) | gut metagenome | isolation source: stool from male and female vole | host: Microtus ochrogaster | place: USA:Florida | collected 2017
GATGATAGCACTTTATGGGTAAATATAGGTGATACCTATGCANGGGGCGGGCGCGGGTGTGATAGCCCAANGCAGCGNACGANCCGAGNTACTGTTAATATGCCGCGGAGCGTCGTTCCCGTTGGCGTTAAACCGAAAGACTTAATCGGCATACCGTGGATGCTTGCTTTTGCTTTACGCGCCGATGGGTGGTATTTGCGGCAAGACATTATTTGGAGCAAGCCGAACGCAATGCCNGAAAGCGTAAAAGACCGGTGTACAAGATCGCACGAATANATTTTCTTATTAAGTAAATCGGCTAAATACTACTANGATTATGAGGCAATTATGGAAAATGCTGTAACGTCCGATCGAAATGCTCCACGAGGTTCAAAAGGAACACTTTCCCCGAATTTAGGGCGAAGAAAGCAGGATGAGTATCAGAATAAAAGGTATACAGGATTTAACGAGAGGTACTTTTCAAGCGATCCGCCTTTAAAAAAGAATAAAAGGGACGTATGGACAGTATCGACACACCCTTATAAGGGCGCACATTTTGCGACATTTCCGTCAGCCTTGATTGAGCCTTGTATTTTAGCGGGCAGCCGCGTAGGCGGCTCGGTTCTTGATCCGTTCTGCGGCAGCGGTACGACCTGCGTAACCGCCTACGCCAATGGGCGCAGATACATCGGCATAGACATAAACCCGGAATACTGCGAAATAGCGAAAAATCGAATTATTTCATACTGCTTTGCAAAGGAGAGCAAAACCTTATGAAACATTACGGCGATATTACGAAAATACACGGTGCAGCCGTTGAACCCGTCAACGTGATAATCGGCGGCTCACCCTGTCAAGACCTGTCGGTTGCGGGCAAACAAAAGGGTATAAAGCACACNGACAACGGCGACGACGAAACAACCCGCAGTGGCTTATTTATGGAGCAGCTGCGAATTATTAAAGAAATGAGGCGAAACGACATTGAACACGGCAGAACAGGCATTTACACCCGACCCCGCTTTATGGTGTGGGAGAACGTCCCCGGAGCATTCAGTTCAAACAAAGGCGCAGACTTTGGCGCAGTCCTCGAAGAAACGATCAAGGTCGTGTGCGAAAAAGCCCCCTCTGTTCCTATCCCTAAACGCGGATGGCCAAACGCCGGATGCCTTACCGACGTGGCAGGAAAATGGAGCGTTGCGTGGCGNGTTTTCGACGCACAGTTTTGGGGAGTCCCCCAAAGAAGAAAGAGGATCGCACTTGTCGCAGATTTTGGAGGACTCGCCGCACCCGAAGTATTATTTGAGCGCGAAAGCGTGTGCGGGAATACTGAACCGTGCGGATCGGCGGGGAAAGATACTGCCGCCGAAACTGCGGGAGGCGTTGGAGCGGCAGTCCGGGCTTTCTGCTTTCAGGGTAACGGGATCGACAGAGCCGAAACCGCAGGCTGTAACGGAAAAGGATGGACAGAGGGAGTCAGCTACACCCTCAACACCGTTGACCGCCCCGCAGTCGCCGTCATTCCCATCGACCTGCGAAACGCCACCCGTAACACAGCAAGTGGCGACACCTGCGGGGGGGGATCGGTGAAATAGGCGACCCCGCGTTCACTATTACCGCAGATTACAGCCACGCCGTGGCGTTGGAAAATCACCCTCAAGACAGCCGCATTAAAATAAGCGAAAACGGCGTGGTGCAGACTTTGGCAAGCAATATGGGAATGGGCGGNAACAACGTACCGCTTGTAATGGAAGCACAAAACAGNTTGATCCCTGCGCCTCNTACTGATCCCCCCCCCGTGATAACGGCAACCTGCGGCAGTTTCATACAGACAGCAAACGGAGTGAGCAGCACCCTGTTAGCGAGGGACTATAAAGACCCGCAAATCGTTTGCTGTCCGATAAATAAGGAGGCACAGTATGGTATATAGGGAGAGCAGTTTCGGCACGTATGCCGAGGACGTTTTCGGAACACTAAAAGCCTGCGGCGGCAATAATGGGGGGGGAGCGAGAGTCTGATCGTGCTGAACGATCAAGGCGGCAGCAGTATGAACATTGAAAAAGACTGTATCAGCCCTACCTTGAGGGCAGAGTCCCACAATAACGAGCCTATTGTTTTTCACACAATGCAAGACCCGATCACCTCGGAAACGGTGACACCGTGTTTATCGTCCGGCAGTCCAAACGGTCAAGCTGTTGTCGGCGTTAATGTTGACTACGCCGTGCGCAGGCTGACACCGCTTGAATGTGAACGGTTACAGGGCTACCCTGACGGGTGGACGGACATCGGCGCGTGGGTAGACACCAACGGAAAGACCCACGCAGAAAGCACCGACTCCGCACGATATAAGGCAATAGGTAACAGCATAGCCCTCCCGCCGTGGGCGTATGTTCTGCAACGGTTAAGCATTTGTTGCGGCGACGACACAACGATGGCGAGTTTGTTTGACGGCCTCGGCGGTTTTCCGCTGATATGGGAGAGGCTGAACGGCGCGGGGTCGTGTTTGTGGGCAAGTGAAATTGAAGAATTTCCGATCGCTGTAACAAAGCGACGGTTTAACTCTAAAAATATTATGAACNCCGAAACGGAGGGCGAGGATGAACATAATACCTATAACGCTGAAACAAGCTAATGCGTATGTCACGCAGTACCACCGNCACCACAAAGCCTGCNCAGGTTGTAAATTCTGTATAGGCGTTGAGGACAACGGACAGCTTGTCGGCGTCGCAATATGCGGCAGACCCGTAAGCCGTCATTTGGATAACGGGAAAACGCTTGAAATTAACCGTCTTTGCACCAACGGAATGCGGAACGCCTGCTCTAAACTGTACGGGGCGTGTGCAAGAATTGCCCGNGATATGGGCTATGAGCGTATNATTACATACATTCTTGAAAGTGAGGATGGTGCAAGTCTTAAAGCAAGCAATTTTGTGTGCGAGGGTACGGCGGGCGGTAAAATTTGGACGGGTGAGCGTAAGCGAAACAACGGCGTACCGCCTGAAATGAAACAGCGGTATACACTTGATTTAAAAANGTAGGAGGGCGGCTCTTATGAAAGATAAAGAGTTATTTTATAACGGCAGCGGGTGCGCCGACCCTACGGCGTACAACGCTATACGGAAAGTGGAACACGATCGGGCGGTCGAGAACGTCAACCGCTTAATCAAGGAAATTAAAGCCCTTATCACGGAAAACGGTTTTGTGCTGCTCAACCGCATTGAACTGAAAGACGAAAAAAGCGGCATAATTTTCAAGTGATCCCCCCCCCTACAAATGAGGGCAAGGGGAGGATAGGAGCGAACGCAATGAACAACGACCGAATAATTCAAATATCACACGGCAATAACCGCCGTTCAACCAACTGGCAGCCGCAGACCCTGCTGCTGTCCGAATTGTGGGAAAAACTGCGCATACCGACGAGAGGCACGGAAACCCTCGCCGACTATATGTCAATGAAAAAGGCACAACAGGACGACCTCAAGGACGTGGGCGGCTATGTGTGCGGAACGCTGAACAGCCCCCGCAGAAAGTCCAACAACGTGACCGGCAGGGACGTTATAACGCTTGATCTTGATAATATCCCCACGGGCGGCACTGCGGACGTACTGCGGCGCGTTGAGGGCTTGGGTGTTGGCTACTGCATATATAGCACCCGTAAGCACTGCGACACCGCTCCGCGCCTGCGTGTGCTTATTCCCTTTGATCGTACCGTCACGGCTGACGANTACGAACCCTGCGCCCGNAAAATGGCTGAATATATCGGGCTTGAAATGGCTGACCCCACCACCTTTGAGGTTGCGCGCCTTATGTATTGGCCCTCCTGCTGTTCCGACAGCAAATACGTGTATTATTATGCAGACAAGCCCTTTGTGTCGGCTGACGGCTTACTGGCGCAATATTCCGACTGGCACGACGTGTCACAGTGGCCCGCCCTGCCGAATGCGCAGGCGTTCACTAAAATAGCGGTAAAGCAAGGCGACCCCGAAACCAAAGCGGGCGTTGTGGGCGCATTCTGCCGCACTTATGACATATACAGGGCGATGGACGAACTGATCCCCGGCATATATGAGGCAGTAGACAACAGCCCCGGCAGGTTCACCTATTTAGGCGGCAGCACGACCGGCGGCGCGGTTATTTACGACGACGGCAGGTTCTTATACAGTCACCACGCCACCGACCCCTGCGGAGGNCGGCTTGTCAACGCCTTTGACCTCGTTCGCCTGCATCGTTTCGCAGACCTTGACGACGAGGCACAGCCGAACACACCAAACAACCGCCTGCCGTCCTACACGGCGATGCTTGAGGCGGCGACGCAGCTCCCCGATGTGTTGGTGCGTATCAATCAGGAGCGATCCGCCGAGGCGCAGAAAGATTTTGACGGCGTAGCTGCCACCAATGACGACGCCGCCGGGAACTGGGAGCAGTTGCTTTCAATCAGTTCACAAACAGCTTACCCAAAGGCTACGATCGACAACGTTTGTATTATTTTGGAACACGACCCGAACCTCAAGGGTAAATTTGCGCTGAATATGTTCGCCGGACGCGGTGAGGTGCTTGGTGCGCTGCCGTGGGACCCGCGGGCAGAGCGGCGACTGTGGGACGATAACGACAACAACGGTCTTTACTGGTATATGGAAAAGCGTCACCATATTACGGGCAACGGCAAGATCGACGCGGGACTGTCCCTCCATTCAAATAAATTTGCTTTCAATGAGGTGCAGGACTACCTGACGGCGCGTGTGTGGGACGGTACGCCACGCCTTGACCGTTTATATATAGATTACCTCGGCGCAGCTGACACGCCCTACAANCGCACCGTGGCGCGTAAGGGACTGGTTGCGGCGGTTGCAAGGGCGATGACCCCCGGCTGTAAGTTTGATAATATGACGATCCTCGTAGGTCCGCAGGGACTCGGCAAAAGTTCCCTGCTTGATATTCTTTCCCGCGGGTGGTTCAATGACAGCATTCGCACCTTTGAGGGCAAGGAGGCGTCGGAACTGTTGCAGGGCGTGTGGATCGTCGAAATATCGGAACTGGACGCATTCAGGCGCACGGACGTTGCGAGGATCAAGCAGTTTTTAAGCCTGCGCGCGGATCGTTTCCGTGCAGCTTACGGGCGACACGTCAAGGAACTGCCCCGCCCCTGCGTGTTTTTCGGCACGACAAACACAAAGGACTTTTTGCAGGACACCACGGGAAACCGCCGCTTTTGGCCGGTGGACGTCGGCGAACAAGCACCCACAAAAAGCGTATGGCAGGGCTTACCCGATGAGGTGGATCAGATATGGGCCGAGGCGTTCTTATACTGGAAAATGGGCGAGTCCCTTTACCTGTCGGGCGAGGTGGAAGAAGCCGCCAAAGCAAAGCAGGAAGAACACCGCGAGGTGTCCTCTTACGAGGGTATTACGCTTGATTTTATCAACCGCGAAGTGCCGGAGGACTGGGAGTCCTACAAACTTGACCGGCGGCGTATGTATTGGAGCGGCGGTCTGACGGGTGATATTAAAACCGTTCCGCGTGACCGCGTTTCAGCTATCGAGGTGTGGTGTGAGGCTTTGGGCGGTCTGCCGAAAGACTTAAACAAGGCGATCACCCGTGAAATAAATGCGGTCATTGAACGGCAAGCAGAATGGGACAGAGCACCTAAACCTTTACGGTTTGGCCCCCACGGTTTACAGCGTGGTTTCCTAAAAGTGCCGTTACATTCTCCCGAAAAATAGCCGTTACATTTTAAAATTAGGGAGAATTAAGGGCGGCAGAAAATAAGAATGTAACATCGGCGATGTTACATTCTCGCGGGTGTTTTTNCGAATGTAACACCAATGTTGCATCGAATGTAACGCCTCAACGCCGCATTATAAAAGGATTTAAGGCTTGATGTTACATTTGTACATTATTTTTCTAACATCTTATAAAATCAGGGAGTAGGGAGAAATATTCTCCCTGTCATGTCATGATATAGCGCGTGTAGGAAAAAATTGTACAAATGTAACGGCGGCCGCAGTTTAGGAGGTCAAAATGCTTGAAAAAGAAATTGAACGGCGAATGTGCGAAATGATACGAAAGCGCGGTGGTCTTACGTACAAGTTTACAAGTCCCGGAAACCCCGGCGTACCTGATCGCATTGTAATAACCCCCGCCGGTATTGTTTGGTTTGTCGAATTAAAAACCGAGGTGGGCAGGTTGGCAAAAATTCAGAGATACCAAAAAGGCGAACTTGAAAAACGGGGCGCAAATGTGCGAGTCGTTCACGGGTGGGACGCAGCAAAAGAATTTGTAAACGAGGTGATGCCGAATGAAGTATGAACCGCATAATTACCAAAGCTATTGCATACAGCGGATCGTTCAAGACCCTGCGGTCGGGTTGTTCCTCCGTCCGGGTCTTGGTAAGACCTCCATAACCTTGACGGCGGTCAATGTTCTGCGGTATCTGCGGTGGGAAATTGCAAAAGTGCTTGTAATAGCACCGAAAAAGGTCGCCGAGGCTACGTGGAGCAAAGAGGCGGCAAAGTGGGATCACCTGCAACACCTGAAAGTCGTTACCGTTTTAGGCAGTACGACAAAGCGCATAAAGGCATTGAATACACCCGCCGATGTGTATGTGATAAACAGGGAGAACGTTCCGTGGCTTGTTGACTATTACAAGCAGTCGTGGCCTTTTGATATGCTGATATGCGACGAGTCAACAAGTTTCAAGAACTCCCAAAGTAAACGCTTTAAGGCTTTGAAGCTGATACGGCGGTTTTGCAAAAAGGTGGTTCTGCTGACCGGCACACCGTCAAGCAAAGGGTTGATCGACTTATGGGCGCAGGTGTATTTGCTTGACGAGGGCGCACGGCTCGGAAAGACAATCAGCCAATACCGGGAGCGGTATTTTATCGCCAACACCCACGGCGGGCATTTTACCGACTATAAGCCCAAAAGCGATGCGGAGGGTGCAGTCCTTACGGCCATAAGCGACATTTGTGTAAGTATGAAAGCCGAGGACTATTTGGAATTGCCTGAATGCGTAGAACACGAAATCCCCGTGGTGCTTGAGGATAAGGCAAAGCGCGAATATGATCAGTTTGAACGCGACTTGCTGCTTGAAATCGAGGACGAAACTATAACGGCGCAGGGGGCGGCGGTTCTTACGGGNAAGCTGCTACAATTCTGCAACGGTGCGGTGTACAATGCGGACAAGCAGTCCGTGACCGTTCACGACTGCAAACTTGACGCATACACGGAGNTGCTTGAACAGCTTGACGGTGATCCCGTCATAACGTTTTACAGTTTTAAGCACGACCTTGACCGACTGCTTGAACGACTGGGAAAAACAAAGCGGCGGGTGCGGGTGTATCAGGGACCGCAGGACGAGGACGACTGGAACGCCGGAAAAATTGACGTTCTGTTAGCGCACCCCGCCTCCTGCGCCTACGGTCTGAACCTGCAAGCAGGCGGGCGGCATATTGTGTGGTTTGGTTTGAATTGGAGTTTTGAANTAAACGATCAAGGTAAATGCAGACTGTGGCGGCAAGGGAGCGAGTTCGACAAGGTTTTCATTCACTACCTTGTTGCGCANGGGTGCGTNGACGAGGACGTGATGGCGGCGATACGCAGCCGGGCAGACACGCACGAGGCGGTTATGTCAGCATTAAAGGCAAGGTTGAAAAAGTTACACGATCGGGAGGGATCAGCAGTATGACACTGAAAGAATTATCACAGTTATATTACTTGAACAGGGAGATCGAAATGGATCAACAGCGGCTTGAGGAATTGCGGACAAAAGCGGAAAGCCCCGGATCGCCCCGCTATGACGGGATGCCGAAAGGTACAACCACCGTCAGCAAGGTAGAACGCTACGCCGCAGAAATAGCCGACCTTGAGGCTATTATTGCCGCAAAACAGGAGCAGTGCATTCACGAACGCAACCGACTGGAGCGGTACATAAACGATATTGACGACAGCTTGACCCGGCAAATATTTACTTTTCGGTTTGTCAGCGGTTTGCCGTGGCCGCAGGTTGCGGCACATATCGGGGGCAACCATACCGAGAAAAGCGTTAGTAAAACGTGTTATCGGTATCTTGAAAAACATCCTGATTAAAATTTTTTACGATTTTCGGAAATTTGTCGCACTTGTCGCAATCAAGTGTGGTATAATGATATTGTGGACGTGTGACCGAAAGGTCGAAACGCACGGACCTCCTTAAAATCAGCATCGGGCGGTGGGCGATCTCACCGCTTTGGTGCTGTATTTATTTTAAGCAAAAGCGCACCTATTCCGGGAAAGGAGGAAAAAATCGTGGGAGAAATCGGCAGACCGAGAATGTTTAAGACCCCGGAAGAATTAANAGNGNCGTAGGGGAGTGGTACAAGGCTGACTGCGATAATCAGATGGTACTTACCCACGATTTTAGCGCAAAAAATAGCGAATTTGTCAGCAAGGAACTCAAGCGGGCAATCACCTACACGATTGAGGGCTTTTGTGTTTTTATTGACATTTCGCGGCAGTCATTCTATGACACATACGTCAACGATCCGGAGTTTGCTGACATCGTCACGCGCATACGGGAGGCGTGTGAAGTCGATGCCCGCANAANATTTGANCTNGGNNTTATCCCGTCGCAGCTTGCAGGGCTTTGGATGTCAAAACACGGGTACAGCACAAAGACCGACAACACCGNGACCGGCGCGCTGCCCGTGGTTATTTCCGGCGGTGATGACCTTGANGACTAACCCACCGGGAAAACAAATATACCTCCCTGACATTGTGGGGAGAGGCTACGGGCGGTACTGGAATTGTAAAACGACGTACAGAGTGTGCAAGGGCAGCCGTGCGTCCAAAAAGTCAAAGACTACGGCACTAAATTTCATTTGCCGCCTTGTCGAATATCCGCAGAGCAATTTGNTGGTTGTGCGGAAAACGTTCCGATCGCTTAAAGACAGTTGTTTNACCGAGTTAAAGTNGGCGGTTCGCCGCCTCGGTTTGGNGCAGTGGTTTGACTTTAAGGAAAGNCCCCTCGAAATGACATACANCCNGACGGGGCAAAAAATTCTTTTTCGAGGGCTTGACGACCCACTGAAAGTTGCGTCGATCGCAGTTGAACACGGTGTGCTGTGTTGGCTGTGGATAGAGGAAGCCTACGAAATCAGCAACAAAGAGGATTTTGACACGCTGAACGAGTCGATCCGCGGCGAAATGCCGGAGGGTCTGTTTCGTCAAATCACTTTGACGTTTAACCCGTGGAATGAGCGGCACTGGCTGAAAAAACGCTTTTTCGACGATCCGCTTGATCCGGAGGACGTGTTCACCCTTACAACCGACTACCGTTGCAATGAATGGTTGAGCGACGCCGACTTAAAAGTGTTTGAAACTATGAAAAAAGAAAACCCCCGCCGCTATGCCGTTGCAGGTCTTGGTGAGTGGGGCATAGTTGACGGGGTTGTTTATGAAAAATTCGAGGAGCGGGCTTTTGACCTTGACACCGTTCGGCGTATGCCGGGCGTCAAGTCTGCGTTTGGGCTTGACTTTGGATATACCAACGACCCCTCCGCGCTGTTCTGCGGCTTGATTGATGTCAACCAAAAAACAATATACGTCTTTGACGAATTGTACGAGCGAGGCTTGACAAACGCAATGCTTTACAGCCGGATAAAGGAAAAGGGGCTTGTTAAAGAACGCATCACCGCAGACTCGGCAGAGCCAAAAAGCATTGACGAGTTAAAGGGGTTAGGTTTAACCCGTATACGCGGCGCGCGCAAAGGCAAGGACTCCGTGACAAACGGCATCCAATACATTCAGAATTATACGATCGTAATTCACCCGCAGTGCGTGAACTTCCTGCGCGAAATCGCAAACTATACGTGGGCGGTCGATCGGAGCGGTGCAAGGTTAAACGTTCCGGTCGACGACGAAAACCACTTGATGGACGCGATGCGTTATGCGTTGGAGGATATGACAACCCCCGCGTGGGACGTTCGCAAACTGCTGTGAGGCAATAAAAAAATCTATCAATAGACTACGGTACAACGTAGTGCGGTAATTGTGTATCATATAAATCAAAAACGCCTTTATGAAATATATCACAAAGGCGGTATACTCTATTGATACAGAATTTTAAAATTTTTTGAAAAACCCCTTGACTTACTACAAAAGTTGTAGTATAATTGTAGTGAAAGGAGGGGCGAATATGAATGATAAAGCGCTTAATATCAAGATACCGAGCGATTTATACGAAAAATTAAAAAAAGAAGCTGAAAAGAAAAACATTTCTTTAGCTTCACTTGTAAGGCTTATTTGTTCGGAGTATTTTGAAAAAAGCGGAAAATAAATAAGGGACTACGCTCACAGTTGAAAAGTCGCGCAATCCCTTAAAACATCGAACCCC
>WFLX010015317.1_pt1 | contig 10343 bp, 8 predicted proteins | sample 4967041 | NCBI WGS metagenome assembly WFLX01 (sample SAMN12857096, study PRJNA449069) | gut metagenome | isolation source: stool from male and female vole | host: Microtus ochrogaster | place: USA:Florida | collected 2017
AATACGCTCTTAAAATATGTCTCTTGCGGACGCGATTAATCGCGTCCCTACATATCACGACCACTTTACCCCATACGGGCACTCCGCATATGAGATGCTATCGCAAATTTAAAAAATTTCTTATTATCTGTCAAGACTTCTAATAAAAAACTAAATTAGGCTCCGCGAACGATTTGCACCGACAAATTTAACATTTTCCCGTGACAACTACCAATAGCCTGTAAAAAGTGGACTAAAAGGGATTGAATTGTTCCGGACAACTTTCCACAAATTTAAGACCCCATTCCACAAAAAATTCACCGCCCCGGCGTTAACATTTTTGTGGAATGGGGTCTAAGTCAATGACGTATAGGGCGATGTGGTCTATTCTCATGATGCAAAGGTAATCGGTTTCAGTGATATAAGTTCATGTTTTTCTGCGTAGTTGCCATGCGTGACGCTCTTCCGGTGGCATCTGCTCGCAGGCGTAACTCAGCATGACGGAGGGCATTCCGGCCACATGGCTGACAAGAAAGCGGCGCAACTCATCTCTGTATCCCCTTTTCCACATCTCACGCAGCATCCATCCGGCCGCTTTATGAAGCAAGTCTTGCTTACTGCTGAGCATTTCGACAGCGCGACGCGTGCACACCTCCGGACAGTCAGCGCGTATAAGCATCCAGCTGCTCACCATCGCTATGCGCTGTTGCCACAAGGTATGCCTCTCAGCCCTCGCCCAATCATCCATGATGGTCAACTCCGGATGCATCACTTCATGATTACCCACAATCTTGATGGCCGAAAGATCCACAAGGTCCCAATTGTTGATGTAAGGGTGTAATTTCAGATACTCCTCGAAAATTGCGGAGGTCTGCTCTGCATCTTTTCTCTTCATGGCTTTCAGATACTGCTCCACCATAATCAGCAGACCGCAGAGACGCACTTCATGCAAGGGGGACTTCACCAATTTTATAGCTTCTGCAAGCGGAGTGACTCGCCACGCTTCCCTGACTACCATCCTCACCTGAGGATTCCGAATACCGAGAAAAATGTCTCCCTCACCATATTCCCCCGGACCGGTCTTGAAAAAGCGTTGCAATCCCTTAGCCTGTACCGGATCAGCCATCTCCAACAATATTCCTTCAATCTCTTCAGCCGTAGCACTTTCCATTCCTCTCATAATTCACATCAGTATCAATTAAGACCCTATTCCGGCATCCAGTAATAAAAGGGCTTGGCGCGACGTTTCCCGAGCCATTCCCTCAATTCCGGAAGATCCTTCACTCCGTCTGCAATCACTGCCTCATAATATTCAACACCGTGAATTTCTTCATCTTCCGGAGTATTGTATTTCAACGATAATATTGTCTCCTTCACTTCGGGAGTAAGACGCGCCACAATCCTTTCAGCCATCTCTTCAAAATAGCCATCGTATTGGCTCCCCTTTTCGATGTGGATGATGTCAATCTGCCAGATTTCCTCCTCGCTCATTCTATACTTCAGATGCCAGGAGATGCAGTGCTCGTCCGTATGCAATCCGTTAATACATTTTATCTCCACAACATTTGGATTTTTGGAGATTTGCGATGCTATTACAAAGCTTTTTTCCTCGGTAACTTCCGAAGAATAAACGTGCAGATCAATATCACGGTGTTTTGCAATCAAGCCCATGCGTAGCGAACCTACAAGTCTGACCTCTGCGCCTGCTTCCTCCCATATTCTCTTCACCCCGGATGCCTCCAGTACTTCCCACGCCCGTGCTGCTGCCTTTCCCGATTCTTCCGGATAATTAATTTTAGCCTCGTCTTTCATATTTAATTCATTTGACATCTTGACGTAAATTTACTGATTTTTTTGATANAATCATAATCANNCGGNTATTTTGCACAACACTTCCCAGATATGGACATATTACGAAAAGAACTGGNCGCTTTTTATANGAGTCAGCATCTCNNCGNTGAGATATTACACCACAACCNTTTATCACAATTGCGACANGAGATTGAANTCGCTGCCGGCATTGATGAGGANTGCCNGGNGATAACTNATGCTGCGNNCGACCGTTGTTACATCTACGNGGGTGCGTTTTCATANCTGTTGGGNCTCACAGATAGTTTACCATATATCAGGCAATTCTCCTCAAGTGACGAAGACGACATCTACAACCGTATTCATCCTGAAGACCTCGTGGATAAAAGAATGCTTGAATACGAATACTTTAAATATGTTGATTCCAAATACATCTTTGAAAAAACAGACTATAAAGCCACTTGCCGAATAAGGATAAAAGACAGAAACGGACGCTATATTTATGTATTAAACAGCACAAGAGTCGTGAAGCTGTCACCGAAAGGCAAGGTTTGGCTCATCCTATGCTGCTACGATTTGTCTCCCGCTCAATATCATTCGGACGGCATAGAGCCTCGCATCATTAATTGCTCCTCCGGTGAGATTATAGAAATTCAATTGAAAGAACGACGCGCCGGATTATTGACCAAAAGGGAAAAGGAGATTCTTAATCTGATCAAAGAGGGTAAGGCAAGCAAACAGATTGCTGCCGTATTGGGCATCAGCATACACACCGTCAATCGCCACCGCCAAAATATCATTGAAAAATTGAGCGTAAGCAATACCGTAGAAGCGATTACAGCCGCCTCATTGATGAGACTCCTGTAATCACCCCACTCTATACTGATTAAGACCCCTGCGTTAACATTTTTTGTAAAAAGGGGTCTAATATGGTTATAAATCAGTATTTTTCATATCAGTGATGATGAGTAATTTTGTCGCAAAAATAATTTGCGATGAAANAAGTAATCTTATCATTCATTCTTGCGCTCTTAGCGCTTGGTCCGGCTTTTGCNACCGGGGAGAATGACNTCAAGTGGGATAATGCGACAGTCTATTTTGTCATCACCGACCGTTTCTGTAATGGAGATACCNCCAATGACGTCAATTATGGNAGAATCGTTGACTATGGCTCTGACCAACTTAACGCAGCCACTTTTCATGGAGGCGACTTTAAGGGGATGCTTCAGAAAGCCAAAGATGGGTATTTCAAAGACCTTGGCGTAGACGTAGTATGGATGACTGATGTCTACGAACAGATACACGGATGGATGTCAGGTAGTGGAGCGGTAAATGACTTTCCCCATTACGGATATCATGGCTATTACCCTCTCGACTATACACAGATTGACAAGAACTATGGCACGATTGCGGAGCTGCGCGAACTCGTGGATACTCTCCACAATCAGGGAATACGTGTGATGCTCGGTGCCAACCTCAACAACCCCGGATACCCCACGCTTCTGGATGCAGTGCAATATGGATTTGCGGATACAGGTCTGACGGAAACTGAGGCTGCGCGACATATTCGAGATTGGAGCTTTGATAATTTCTTTGAGGGGCGACGACAGTGGAAAGGTTGGTATGACGGCAGCTGGATACGAATGCCGGATGAAGGATGGGATGAGTCCAATCCTTTAGAAGCCACTATCTACGGCCTCCCTGATATTAAAGATGAGTCTGATGAGTCAGTGAAGATTCCTGAGTTTCTGAATAAAAAATGGAAGAAAGAGGGGGATGCAAATAATCCCTGGATTAATCCGAGTGCCATCGCTCTGCGTGAAGATCATGACTGGAGTCCGTCTCAATATCTGATAGCCTGGATCGCCTCATGGGTCGAGGAATTCGGGATAGACGGCTTCAGATGCGATATAGTGGAGAATGTGCACCTCAACCGTTGGAAAGAACTTTATGACGCATGCAATACAGCCCTTGAAGCATGGAGGGAAAAGCATCCCGAGAGCAAGGCTTCAAAGTGGACTGATAAGTTTTACATGACCGGCGACTTTGATAATGCCGGCATTGATTATAAGCCGGAATATGCTGCGGCCGGCTTTTCAAGTCTGGTAAACTGCAATTTCCCCAAACACGGTGACCTGGACGGTATCGTCTACGTGTGGCAGGCATACGCCGACAGTGTGCAGGCTCATCCCGGTTGGCATCCCTTTAATTACTTNANCAACTCATATNACCGTGATGCAGATATGGCGAATNTGATAGACTGCGNCACTACACTTCTTTTAGCCCNCGGANTGGCACAGATATNTTATGGCGACGAGATGGGAAGAAAGCTTAGCGATGCGCGATTTAATGTAGATAGTGCTCAGGCGTTTCGTTCGGATATGGACTGGAATGACGTTGACTCTGCATTATTGGCGCACTTTCAAAAACTGGGTGATATCCGCAAATCACTTCCGGCAATCGGTAGTGGTCGTCAAAAGACGCTTGACGAGCATACATGTCTGCGGGNATTGGACGGAGAGCGGGTGATTATCAAACTCAAGCCCACGCCTGACAAACCCANCAAATNAGATGGATATTTTTCTGAAGGNGATACGCTTANCGAGCTCTACACCGGACAGGAAGCTATGGTGACTGACAATACCATTCAATTCCCGTATTANAACAATAATATNGCCATTATTACTATGAAAGCAGATACANACAAAACGTCCAAGTAATTTATCCGGCAATCTATACGGCCACATCTCGCATTGAATGAATTACAATGTGAACTATACAGTAGTAAAGATGGTTTTTATATAAAATAGTAATTATATTCATCTATGAAAAACACGATATTAAGGGGTGTGTATGTCACGCTCTCATTAATCTTAGGTACAGTATTTATGAAAGCACAGAATTCTTATATCTTTCTTGCTCCCGGTGTGGAGGAAGTAGAAGCGACGGCTACNATTGATGCTCTCCGTCGCGCAAAAATACCGGTAGTCGTAGTAGCAGTTTCAGACAATCTTCAGGTGAAGGGCGCTACAGGTCAGACTCTTGTGGCGGATTCACTCATCTCGGAAGTAAATACAGACAATGCCGACTGGCTGATAGNGCCGGGTGGANNTNCGGGCGNACAAAATCTTTATGCTAACGCGGATGTGAGAAATAAATTACTTGCTCATTATCAGAAAAACGGTAGAATTGCCTCTATTTGCGCGGGTCCTGCTGTGGTGCTTGCTCCACTCGGTATTTTGAAGGAAAAGCAAGCCACCTGCTATCCGGGACTCGGTGAGGCTATCAATGCCAATGGTGGTGAGTATGTTAAACAGACCGTAGTGATTCAACCTAATCTGATTACATCTGAAGGGCCGGGCACAACACTTCCCTTTGCCATCGAAATCATCCGCGCCACAAAAGGCGATGAAGTAGCACAAAACGTAGCCAACGGCATGCTCGTCAGACTATAAAAATACACACTATAGATAACATTTGTGGTAGACTAACGCTACAGATTTCCCAATAATGCACTATTCTTTGAATTGGATTTGAGTATTCAAAGGATATTGCAGACTTTGGGATTTTTTTTTATCTTTGCGATATGACGGACGCGGATTATCGCCATACTGCTGTTGATGAGCATGATCACTTCATTGTAGAGGAGGCCTTCGGGCGTCTTCTGAATGCTTATATCTCTTCAAATCATCGCCGTAAGGTGGAGAAGATACAAAAGGCCTTCAACTTCGCATGCAAGGCTCATGAGGGAGCACGCAGGCGCAACGGTGAGCCCTTCATGATGCATCCCCTCGCCGTCGCCCATATTGTCGTGGCCGAACTCGGTCTGGGCTCTACCTCCATTTGCGCAGCCCTTCTCCACCACGTCATAGAAGATACCGACTATACTTATGATGATATCGAAGCAGCCTTCGGATCACAAATCGCCTCTATCGTTGAGGGCATGACCAAAATATCCGGGGGAATATTCGGCGACAAGGCTTCGATACAGGCTGAGAATTTCCGCAAACTCCTTCTCTCAATGTCGGCCGATATTCGCGTCATACTCGTAAAGATGGCCGACCGGCTCCATAATATGCGATGCATCGACAATATCCACGGAGAGAAACAACATAAGATAGCCGAAGAGACGCTACATGTCTACGCTCCCCTCGCACATCGTCTCGGACTCGGAAAAATCAAATCCGAATTTGAAGACCTTGTCTTTAGATTTCAGCATCCGGCCGTCTACACAGCCATTACAGGAAGGGCAGCAAGCACTGAGGCTGAACGCCTGCAACTCATCGAAGAATTCGTGGCTCCCATACGCGAAAAGCTCGATGCTGCCGGATTTAAATACGAAATAAAGACTCGTATCAAGAGCGCATTCTCCATCTACAATAAGATGCAGAAAAAGGGTGTGGCATTTGATGACATTTTCGACATCTACGCCTTAAGGGTAATCTTCGAAAATGAGGATGACGAGATGGAACGCATACGCTGCTGGCAGATTTACACCTTCTTCACCGATGGCCACTCCGTGCATCCGGACCGTCTGCGCGACTGGACATCCACACCTAAGGCTAACGGATACCGTGCCTTACATCTCACTGTCATGGGGCCTAAGGGAAAGTGGATCGAGGTGCAGATACGCTCCAAAAAGATGGATAATATCGCCGAACTCGGTTATGCCGCCCACTGGATGTATAAGACAGGCGAACATCCTTCCGTCACTGAGCTTGACACATGGATGAATACCATCAAGGATATCCTTTCCCATCCCGAACCGGACGCCATTGATTTCCTTGACACCATCAAGCTCAACCTCTACGCCTCCGAAATATTTGTCTTCACTCCTAAAGGCGACCTCATCAAGCTCCCCGCCGGTTCATCAGTGCTTGATATGGCGTTTGCTATCCATTCCGACCTCGGACTGCACTGCGTCGCTGCCAAGATTGGTCACCGGCTCGTCCCGATAAGCCATATTCTCGACTCCGGCGACCAGGTGGAGATTATATCTTCCCAAACGCGCATCCCCACTGAGGAATGGCTCGCCTTCTGCCACACGGCAAAAGCGCAAAACCGTCTCCGCACCTTCCTCAAACATAAAGATATAGCGCATACAGCTCCCGAAGCCGAGAGACCTCCTCGTCCGGCCGTTGCGCATACGGTAATAGTAGACGGTTTTGACACACAGGGACTTCTCACCTCCATCGTCGGTATAGCCACCCGACGCGACGTGGTAAGACTCAAGGCGATGACTGTAGACACTGAGGCCGACGTGCTCCATTGCACTNNTACACTCNGCACANNCGCCACAACGCNAGCCATCCGACGTATCTGCTCCGAACTCAGANAAATTCAGGGNGTGACANATGTCACACGCCTACCTCATAAATAAACATATCAACTGATATTATAGCTTATGGCAGAAAATAATGGAAACGTACCGACTCGCACACGAGTATTGAGACTGCTCCTGCTCCTGGGGGCAGCCGCTATCGCTCTGCTCGTCGTGCCACGCACGGATCATCAGTCATACACCTACGAACTCAATCAACCCTGGCGATATCAGCTGCTGACAGCCGAATTTGACACTCCCATAATGCGCGACTCCGCATCGCAACGCAGCATGAGAGACAGCATCGAGGCTAATTTCTCACCCTTCATTATCAAGAATAACGATGCTGTCAGCACTAATATACAGCGTTTTCGCACAGCCGTGGGCACTGAAGTGTCCGAACGCAATCTGGACCTGCTGACTCGCTTTCTCACTGACACTTACGAGAAAGGCATCGTATCTCCGGAACTTTATCAGGCTATACAGGGGGGCAATAATAAGAAGGTGCGCCACTATAACGGCGATGAAGATTCAAGAGACCGCTCGGTAAGCACGTTTGACGGCGCCGGCTATCTCCCTCCCAGACTTGCCTATAATTACATAGATTCTGCCTACAGCGCGGCAACAGGCACAGCACATAATTCCCTCTCCGCCGGCATCGCCAAGGCGCTCACACACTGCATCGTCCCGAATATACAGCTCGACTCTGCCGTCGACGCCAAATTCCGTAATCAGGAATACCTCGACGTCAACGGAGCACTCGGTGTCATCAAGAAAGGACAGCGTATCGTAGACCGTGGAGAAATCGTCACTCCTCAGATTTTCACCAATCTTAACACCTATCAGGAGATGATGCTCAGCAGTCATAGCGAAGAGGGGACATCCGGAATCTGGTTTATCGTCGGTCAGGCGCTGTATATCCTCATTTCGCTCCTTACTCTCTATCTCTTCTTGAGCATCTACCGCAAGAATTTCTTCAACGACCTGCGCAAGATGACCTTCCTCATGTCGCTCATCACGCTCTTTGTCGTAGTGGCCGCCACAGTGACCGAATATCTCAGCCAGGGGCTCTATATCATTCCCTTCGCGATATTGCCCGTCATAATCCTCGTCTTCTTTGACAGCCGAACGGCCATTATCTCCCTCTTCACTACCGTGCTCCTCTGCGCCCTCATCGCCACATTCCCCTACCAATTTATATTCCTCGAAATCACCACCGGACTGCTTTGCACCTTCAGCATACATCAACTGAGCAAACGCAGCCAACTGCTGCGCACAGCCCTGATATCGCTCGTAAGCTATCTCGTGTGTTACGTAGCGCTCTGTCTGCTGCTTGAAGGCACTCTTGACAACCTCACTCTCCGCATGGCGCTCCTCTTTTTCTTTAATTCCGTCATACTCTCATTCGCATACGTGCTCATTCTCATCATTGAGAAGATATTCGGCTTCACCTCAATGGTGACCCTTGTGGAACTCTCGGNTATCAACAACCCCCTCTTGNNCCGACTTGCCGAGGNANCACCCGGCACNTTCCAGCACTCCATGCAGGTATCCACGCTCGCCGCAGAGGGTGCCCGAGCCATAGGAGCCAACACACAGCTCGTGCGCACAGGCGCCCTATATCACGATATAGGAAAGATGGAGAGCCCTATATTCTTTACAGAAAATCAGCACGGGGTCAACCCCCATGCCGGACTCGACCNGGAAACCTCCGCTGACAAGNTAATACGCCACGTCNCTNACNGANNCTCTCTTGCCTCCAAGTCCAAATTGCCCGCTGTAATCAAAGACTTCATCTCCGAACATCACGGCAAGGGAGTAACTAAATACTTCTATAACACTGCGGTCAATGAGGCCAACGGCAAACCCGTAAACAGGGATAAATTCATGTATCCCGGTCCTAACCCGAGAAGCCGGGAGACCGCCATCCTTATGATGGCCGACTGCGTAGAGGCCGCCTCAAGAAGCCTGCAAGACTATACGCCCGAGGCTATCGATGCCCTCGTAGATAAGATCATCGACTCTCAGGTGGCCGACGGCATGTTTAAAGACTCACCATTGTCATTCAGCGATGTGGAGAAAATCAAGAGCACCTTTAAGAAGCGACTCGCTACGATTTACCATTCACGAGTGGCATATCCCGAACTTAAAAAGACGGAAGAGAAGTCCGAACTTCAATAAATCCGACTTCTCCGACGTTATAATTATAAGCCCCCTTTGGGCACGATGACTATAATTTATATATATTACCTCCTTTAAGATTATGGCTATTTTTCTGATTATAATAAGCATACTGCTATGGGTCGGAGCCTTCATCTCCCTTCCCAAGCGCATCATCTACGCGCCGGCGTTGTCGTATGCCGCGATGTGGACCATTTCGTTTGCTAAATCTTCTGACGGACATTACCTGTTTCCTCTCCCCGATTCCCTTATCTTCTCATGGATGGCCATCACTATGGCTGTCATGCTGGTCATCGCGCTGCAAAATCCCGATATCAGGATGCAGAGTCGAGGAATATGGTATATGACCATCGGCGGGCTTGCCGGCATGATGGTAGGATTGGCCTGCCTCACCATCACTTCGATAATGAATCTGGCCTACGCATTGATGCTCATCGGGGCAGCCGCCGGTATCATTCTCGGCTTTCTCCTCTTCACGCGCACTCCTCAGGGTCAGCTTGTCAAGCCCGGTTCCGGTCATTTCTTCCGCTATCTGCTGGCTAAGGGCTTCCCTGTACTCATTACTGTGGCTCAGCTCGGCATCATATTGGTAATCATTACCTATAATTCCTACATTTCATAATACACTTCATTCTCAAGCTGATGATGAAAAAAGTTATAAGACACTATATATTCCGTCTTTTACCTCTGCTGATTGCGGCTCTCTTCGCCCTTCCGCCAGACGCAATGCCCCTCCCCTCGCCCGACCCGGCTCGGGGCACTACATCCTCAAGCCGTAAGAAGACTTCGGCCAGGAGCAGTAGCCGCAAACGCAAATCTTCCTCTCGACGCAAATCTCCCTCTCGACGCCGCATTTACGGCTCAGGTGCCGGAGTAGCACCCACCTGCACGCAGACAGAGACCCCGGGAGAGATATTCGGCAAGACTGCAAAGCCCCTAACACGCGAACAGGAGGAGGCTCGCAAAAGGCGTAAAATCACTGTCGAAAAACCGGACCCTGCTCTCATCAAGCAGATGACGCTCGACCCTAAGAGTCAATTCTACTTCCCCAAGC
>WFLX010031055.1_pt1 | contig 10343 bp, 10 predicted proteins | sample 4967041 | NCBI WGS metagenome assembly WFLX01 (sample SAMN12857096, study PRJNA449069) | gut metagenome | isolation source: stool from male and female vole | host: Microtus ochrogaster | place: USA:Florida | collected 2017
GCCTCGCCGGGGTTGCGGGCGTTGAGGTGGCCCGAAGTGCGAGCCACGTTGTCGGGCTGTCCGCCCTCGGCCTCAAGGCTGCGGTCCGCGAACTCGTCGCCGTAGTAGAGGGTGATGGGGCCCGAGTAGGCGGCCAGGATGGCGAAGCGCGTCTTCATATAGTCGTAATAGCGCGGGTCGTAGGGGTCGAAATGGTCGGCTAGGCGGTAGCCGTCGTGGTTGGAGAGGAAGAGATTGGGCATCACCTCGTCGTTGAGGTATCCGCGCTGCGAGGGGGAGGATAGCACCTTGCGCACGTCGGCCCAACCGTTCTCCAGGCCTGCGCCGTCGGTGTGCTGCATGGGGCCGCTAATGAGCTCCTTGCCGTCGAAGTCGAAGGCGCTCACCAGGCCGCCGTCGCGGTAGACGCCGCGGTTGATCACGTCGGCGTTGCCCCAGTCCTCGCCCACCATGTAGCCCAGCGTGCCCCACTTCTCGCCGCGGGCGCGACGCTGCTCGGTGAGACGCTCCACGGCGCCGCGCATCTCGCGCCAGTAGTTGTGGCCTCCCTGGGTGGCCTGGTAGGCCTGGTCCAGGCGCCAGCCGTCGATGTCGAAGTTGTCGATCCAGTAGGTGGCCACCTCGGTGAAATAGTCGAGCGAGCCGGGATAGCTGACGTTGCCGCCGCCGCCCTGCATACCGCGGTCGCTGAGGGTGACGGTCTCGTCGATGACGTGGCCCGACGGCGAAGGGGTAGATACGCCGCCGTGGTGGCCGAAGACGCCGTCGAGGATCACGAACATGTTGCGGGCATGCGCCTCGCGCACCAGCTCGCGCAGGTCGTCCTCAGTGCCGAATTTCGGGTCGAGCTNGAAGAAGTCAGTGGCGAAATAGCCCGTGGCGTTGAGCTTCTCGCCGCCGAAGCCGCCCTCGTTCTGGAATATAGGCGTGAGCCATATGGCGTTGGCCCCGAGCGATTTGATGGAGTCCAGAGCGTGCGTTATGCCCTTGATGTTGCCGTTCTTGCGGGCGTCGTCGGGGCCCCACATGGCGCAGTAGCCCGGGCCCCCGTCGGGGTGGTGCTGGAACGACGCCACCATCACCTGATAGATGGTCAGAGCGCGCGGGTCGAACTTCTCGGTGGCCGTCTTGGCATATGCCCGGCACCATACCATGGCCGCCGCGGCGAGCAGGAGCAAGAGTACTATCTTTTTCATTTGGCTGATTTTTCTGCGAAAATACGCAAAAAATTTCATTTTTATACCGCTTTCGCTCTGCAAAACCAGAATATTCGGCGATTTTCCTTATATTTGTCCCGCATAAACACACCATAACACCATCCTGCAATTGTATACACGCCTACTGCTATCCCTCATCGCCCTGCTCGCAGCCCTTGACCTCAGAGCGCAAGACTTGGTGCTTGACCCCGCCGTGCGCCAGGGCCAGCTGCCTTGCGGCCTGACGTATTATATAATGTATTCGCCCCGACCGGCCTATAAGGCGAATTTCTACCTCATCACCCGCGTGGGCTCTACCTCCGAGCTCGACAACGAACGGGGCATGGCCCACTTCCTGGAGCACTGCGCCTTCAACGGCTCCACCCACTTTCCCGGCAAAGGACTGCAGACCACGCTCGAACGCCACGGGCTGAAGTTCGGCTACGACATCAACGCCAACACCGCTTTCGACGCCACCACCTTTAATATCTCGCACGTGGACATGACCCTCGACGAGGCCATGCTCGACACCTGCCTGCTGGCGCTCAAGGATATAGCCTGCGAACTGACCCTGGCCGACGATGCCATCGAGGCCGAACGCCGCATCATACTTGAGGAATGGCGCGAGGGCGCCGATGCCTTCGAGCGTTACACAGCCACCGCGTTGCCCGTGCTCTTCGGCGACAGCTGCCGCTACGCCCACCGCATGCCCATAGGCACGCCAGAGGTCATCGCCAACTTCCCGCCCCAGGCCCTGCGCGACTTCTACCGCCGCTGGTATCAGCCCCAGCACCAGGCCCTGGTAGTGGTGGGCTACGTCATCCCCGACGAGGTGGAGGACGCCATTCGCCGCATCTGGGGCGGTGTCAAAGCCCCGAAGAAGCCCAGCGTCAGAGAGTGGGCGCAGATCCCGGACCATGCCGACACGCGCGTCGGGGCCTTCGCCGACCCCGAGTTCCCGGGGTGCCAGATGGACTTCTGGTGGCTTGTGCCAACACCCCCGCGCGGAGAGCGTAGCACCTCGCAGTACTACCGCGAATGCCTCGTCGGCACCTTTGCCATGCTGGCCCTCGACAGCCGTATGAAAGACGTGCTCCACGAGCCCGACTCCCCCTGGACGGGCGCGGCCGCCGACTATGACCAGTACTATTACTCCGACTCGCGCGACGGCTTCCGCCTTTACGCCCTCTATGACCGCGCCCGCCGCGCCGAGGCCCTGGAGCGCGTCGTGGCCATGGCAAAAAGCGCCGCCGTGGCCGGCCTCTCCCCCTCCGAGGTCGAGGCAGCCCGCCAGCAGATGCTAAGCATTGCAGACGAGATTCCCCGTATGAGGTCAGAGCGCAACAACGATGAGATAGCCACCGACCTCATTCGCGACTTCGTCAACGACAACGTCATGCTTGACCCCGTCGTGGAGCAAGAGCTCTACAGAAGTCTGGTGGCGAACATCTCTGCCGCCGAACTCAACGCCTTCCTCGCCTCCACCCTCACTCCCGCCAATTTGGCCGTGATGTTCGCGGAGAAAGGCGCGGAGGCAGCCGACGCGCAGTCCCTCGCCGCAGATGTGGAGGCGTTATGGCGCACCGTGCCTGTTGATAACTCCGCCCTCCTAGCCGACGCTGCCTCGTTGGAACTAATGCCAGTGCTGCCCGAGCCGGGCGTGCTGGTCGACACGCGCGAAGAGAAGCCGTTCGGGGCTAAGATCTACACTTTCGCCAACGGCGCCCGCGTAATCGTGTGTCCGTCGCGTGTGCTCTCCAACCGCGTCGACTTCGCGGCCGTGCGCCCCGGGGGCCTGGCAGCCATGGCGGACAGCGGCTACGTTGAAGCCCTGGCCTGTGACGACCTCGCCAACATCAGTGGCCTCGGCCACCTCTCTGCAAATGACCTGCGAAAGATCCTCGCTCCCACGGGCGTGGCGCTCGAGGCTTCGTCGACCAGCCATGCCGACGCGCTCTTCGGCACATGCCGCATCGATGAGATCCCAACCCTGCTTCAGCTCGCCCACCTGCGCCTCACCCAGCCCCGCCGCGACACCGTGGCCTTCGCCAACTGGAAAAAGGCCACCATCGGCTCCATCGCCGACCGCAGTGACAATCCGGAGCACGTCTTCACCAACATAGTGAGCAGGATGTACTATGGCAACGACCATCCCATGTGGCGATGGCTCACCGAGCGAGGCATCGACACCCTCAGCTACGACCGCGCCCAGCGCCTCTACTCCCAGCGCATCGCCTCGCCCGCAAGCTATACATATGTTATTACGGGCGACTTCAACCCCGACTCCGTCCTCCCGCACGTGGCACGCTACATCGGCAGTCTTCCCGCCGCGCCCCCTCGTCCCGCGCTCGGCGACATGCCCAAGCTGCAAGCCCTCCGCGGCGAGCGCCGCTGCGATTTTCCATTCCCAGCGTCAGACGACAAAGCTATGGCTCACATTGGCTACGAACTTCACGAGCCTTACACCGTCCAGACTGACATGACGCTGCAAGTGCTACGCTTGCTCCTTGAGACCGAGCTTACCCGCACACTGCGCACCGAGCAAGGCGCCACATACGGCGCCGAATTGTCGGCCGATGCTCTTAGGGACGATGATGTTGTGGCCCTCGCGGTCACCTTCCATACGAACACAGCCGCGCTGGAATCTGCTATCGACACCGTGCGCGCAGCACTGGCCGCCCTTGCCGCCGACGGCCCCGATGCCGAAGCCTTCGACCAAGCTCGCAGCTACCTAAGCGAGATCTATTACACGGCCACTCTCCAGCAAGACTACCCCATGGAATACTACACCGCCCTGGCCCTCACCGGCAAGCGCACAGTTGCCGACCGCGTCCCCGCCCTCGCCACCCTTACGGCCACCGACGTTCAGAGCCTTGCCCAGCGCCTGCTCCAGGCCGACGCCCGCGTCGTCGTGACCATGATTCCAGTTGAAAATTAGGAAAAATCGCATATGAAGATAAAAAAATTAGATAAAAAGTTGCGCGGAGAGAAAAAACGTTGTAACTTTGCAACCGCAAACCCCCGAAAGCCCAGGTGGCGGAATGGTAGACGCGCTCGTTTCAGGTGCGAGTGCTGAGAGGCGTGCAGGTTCGAGTCCTGTTCTGGGCACAATAAAGNCGNCTTAACAAAGTGTTAATCACAATGTTAAGTCGCCCTTTTTTGTTTTCTGTCGACAAATTACGTGCTATCGCCCCGTTTCAAATGCCCTAACTTGCGGAGATATCGTAATAGTATGTGGGATTGCAAAACATTTTACCAAGCGTCTTTCGATATCGGAGTGTATGTGGGTTTGACGATTGTGTCATGAACTATTCCGTCATAGTTTCCCCAATTAATTTTGATTAATCCAGGTCGTGGGCCCTTCTCAACGAGATCAACTCCGCTTGACCTCACATACTCAGGGGTGTGAAGAAGTTCGGTATTGGAGTATTCGGGATCGTGAACATCATAATACAAATGTCTCCATGTCTTAGTTTCGGTATCATAGTTGTAAATCCGATATTGTCTCCACTGACTTGACGTCCATTCATATAGATAACCCCATTCATCTCTGCCGTCGCCATCAACATCGCCTTCATATACCAGCCCATTTGGGCAAAATAATTCCACAGGAGGGATATTAGGGTTGTTTGATACGGCATAATAAGTCCATTCTTCGTCTGCTTCGCCAGCTGCACCGATTCCATATAGTTTCTTTTCGGATGCAGTCAGCTTCCTCAAAGGCTTTTCGGAGATAAATATTGTATCCAGTCCATTGCCTGTAAAATTTCCAACAATGAGCTGTTCTTCCTTATGTCCTTTCACAGAATTTAGGTATAACGGCATGCCTATTTCATCAATATACTCATCAGGCAAAAACAGAGGCTCCTCTTCTTTTATAGAAGGCTTAACCCCCAATATAAAATCAAGGAACATCTTAGGACGAGCGAAAGATTCTCTAATGCTATTCTTTATTNGCTTACGCCTTATTGGCGAAGGTTTTGCATTGTAACCAATTGCCCTTATCCCGTACTTGTCAGATAGATAAATTGCTCTTTCGTTGTGATATTTCTGAGATATGATGGTTACCGAATCAACTCCGTAGGCAACTTTTAATTTTGCAATCGAGTTTGATGTCCTCGTCCCTTCATAATCAAGCTCTATGCGATATGGTGACACCCCGTATTTAATTAAAGAGTCCCTAATTGCCCTTGGTTCGTCACATCCGTTTTTCTGGGAGTATGTATAATCTCCTCCACTGGCTATTATTACGTCAATTTTCCCTGCTTTATATAATTCGGCAGCAGCCTTTATTCTATTGTCGAAATAGAAATTTCTATCACCATCTGGTGTAATAGGAGAAGTTGCCAATAATAGGCCAACCCTGTTGTGCGGGATGGAGTCAACATTGGAGTACGTTCTACCAAACGCATTTCTTACGACCAATAGATTGCAAGTGCATATGATTGCGACAATAACAATCAATACGATGAGAATAGTTAAGATAATGCCTTTTATGATTTTATGCTTTTTCATAAACAATATTATATAAGCCGCTGAAAATAAACGAGTGAGTTAATAAGGTTTCGCACGATAAATTACTGCGAAGGTACGCATAAGTTTTAAAATCGCAATAATCGCCAAGCTGATTATTTACGCGTTCAACCCCAAAAAGATGTATTTCAAGGAGATGGGGCACCACATGCGAAGCTGCGAGCAGTGGGTCCGCCTGCTTTCGTGTGAAAGTTCGACTGGCGGGGATTCAATGTTTCTATGAGAGGGTGGCGGGTGTGGGAAATTTTTGCTATTTTCGCGGCTGATTGTAATGTTTTTTCTATGGCTAACAGATATGAGTTGCTGCGCAGGCTGCGCGATAGGGTGGGCCTGGAGATGAAGTGCAGCGCGGATTTCGATGTGCTTGCTCAGGCTATCAGCGACAGCACGCATGAGAGGCTGGGCGTGAACACGCTTAAGCGCTTGTTCGGCTTCAACGCTCCGATGTCTGACCCGCGCTCGTCGACGATGGACGTATTGGCGCGCTATCTGGGCTTCTCGTCCTATGAGGCGCTATGCAAGACGATGGGCGAGGATGCGGATATTTCTGAGTTCGCTCCTATCGACTGTATCAATGTCCGATCTCTGAAGCGGAGCACGGTGGTTCGTATCTGCTATGAGCCGAACCGCACGTTCGCGCTCTTATACATGGGCGACTGCGTCTTCACGGTGCTTGAGGCCGAGGGCAGCCGGAACATACAGGTGGGCGACGTGCTCACCATCACTCAGCTCGCCGTGGGCCATAGGCTTGTGGTGGAGCAGGTGCTTCGCTTTGGGGAGAATCTGGGGGCCTACGAGGCGGCTAAATTCCAGGGGTTGACGAGCGTGGAGGTTATCGAGTGATTCCCTCGCCTTCACCTTAGTCCTCGTTTTCGCCTTTGTCCTCGGCCACTCTCTCGCCTTCGGCCGCCGCTCGACGCTGTATCTCCTGGCCGAACTCCTTCAACTCTGGCTTGGCGCGGCGGGTATAGGCGGTGTAGGCAGTGCTGTAGGCCATCACGCGCCAGGCCTCGCGTTCGGTGATGCCTGGATAGGTTTCTTTCAGTATCTCGAAAGCTTCNGNGATGTNCTCATCGNCCAGGNCGCCGTGGCGGCGTATGCTGTCGAGAAGCTGNCGNGAGGTCAAGCTATGGTCATCTTTGAGCTTGCCGNGNCGGTCAAGGCCGGCCTGCAGCTCGGCGAATGCGGGTTGGATTCTTCGGTCCAAGATTGCCGCTTTTTCACGAGCGTCGTCATGCAGGCTCTCCTGACTCGCGGGGGCTGGGGCTGCCAACGTGTCTTTCGTTTGCCCCTTGGCGACCTCGCTTTCTTGCGCAGTGACCACGTGTGCCGGGGTCGACGTCTCGGGCTTCGGGTCAACTCGCAGTATGTGCAGGCTTAGGCCTACGGCCAAGGCCCCAACGGCCACTGCTGCCCCTACCACCCAGGGGCTCCTCTTCGCGGTAGTGTCCGGCGGAGTGAGTATTTCCTTCAGATCCTCGCATGTCACGTCGTCTCGACCGCATGCGCTGACGAATTCTCTGTAGGCGGCGAATTTAAATCCCGCGACCTCCTTCTTCATCCTCTGCGCGAGCATGCCGATAGCGTGGAAGTCGATGGCCTGACTACCTACCTGGTCATCGGGCAGCCCGTAGAGTGCCGGGGCGCCCGAGGTGTCATTCAGAGCGTCGGTGTAGCTCTTGTCCAGGTCGAGGAGCACCAGATGCTGTCCGCGGGCGGTGATGATGATGTTGTCGGGCTTGATGTCGCAGTGCACCACGCCAAGGCGGTGCAGATAGTCCACGACGTCAACCAGCTCTGTAAACATTCTGCGCACGTTTTTCTCCTTCGATAGCCAAGGGTNGTTCTGCCNCAGCANGATGGCCAGGGTGGGGCCGTNTATGTNGTCCATCACAATGTAGTCGCCANGGTACTNGCGGTATTCGGGCAGCGACGGGTGCTTGAGCCTGACGCCGATGTCGAACTCCTTGTCCAGAGCGTCGAGATACAGCGGCATGGAGCGGTACTCCTTCTTGAGACGCTTTATGAACACCTGGCGCCGCTGCCAGCGCGCGCGGAAGACATCGCACGTCGAGCCCCCGGCGGGTAGCCTTTCGGCAGCGTCGAGGTCAAGGGCCGCGGAGGCGCCTTCGGCATGGTCTTCGGGGGAGCTGATGAATCGCGACATACGCACATTGATTTCAGCGACAAAGATAGGGAATTTTGCTCATTCGCGCAATCAGGGGCAAGTGGATGAAGTGGATGTAGGTATTCGGAATATTTTCCGGTAACTTTGCACCGGCAACGTAGCAGGCCCGCGCATAGCCATCGGGTGGCCCGCGAACAAATGTGATAAAAAATGATAGAACGACTTGGCTCATTCAGAAATTTGTCTTAAATTTGTGGCGACCACAAGCCTCCAAGAGAGGAGGCTCTCGATGGTTAAAATGACATAAAGCGTTACTATGACGCTTCGATTCTGATGTCTTGGAACTTCGCAACTTCTTAGGTACCACCAGAATGGAGCAACGGTAGTGGCACTGTTATGTGTGTATCCGTAGATTCACCTCCCCCGAACGCGGGAGTGTGAACCATGATATACATATAGCGTGGGTCTTCTACTTTGCTTGTTCTGTAGTACCGGGCAATGCGAAGGCCTCAAGACGTGGAACGAGCGAAGAGTTCGGCACCACGCTTTTTGTATATACCCGTCCCACCTGGTGCCGGTCGGACAATTAACATGAAAACGTATGAGCTTTATCAGCAGACAGGTGGATGCCAGAATGGAAAAAATTAAAGCATTCATCGAGGAAAAGTGCGAGGAACGAGGCATCGAAATTGATAAAATCACGACTTCTTCATTGTATAATGAAGGACGGCTAACCGTATATCTTGAAGAGGACAGCTTATTCGACCTCGGAAGGATAAACGCCATTGTCAAATCAAAATGGCCTGAAGTAAAGTGTGAGCCCGTCGACGATTATGCGCTTGATATTAGGTTTTCTATTAATCTTTAGGTCTGGATTTTCGCGATTACATCCAGGGCCAGTCGGAAAACCAAATTCTGCACCAAAAAGCAGAGAATAAGGAACCGGAGACGAAAATGTTTAAGATTATCGCACTGTGGTTGTTTGTCATAGCCTGCCTTGCTGACATTGTGCTCATTGTGCTCAAATGCTGCAGCTGGTTGTCATGGGGATGGGATATAATCCTTCTCATACCCTTTGCCGTGGCTATTGTGGGTACTCTCGCCTTTGGCGTCTTCTATATCCTTATAAAGATATTCGTAACCCTCGTGATGGGTTCCTGACCTCCTATTAACTACTGATACGATATGAAGCTGATACCAAAACAAGACTTTGACGGAAAGTGGGGCTTTTTCGACTCTGACGGAGTGTGGCAAGTCACGGCTTTGTATGATTCGGTTGAACCATTTAACGGCGAATACGCGCGGGCGGTGGTCGACGGTCATCACATGTTTATTGACAAGGAGGGCAGATGGTTCAAAGAACGTCCGCAAGGNGANNGTCCCGATGAAGAAGATGTGTTCTTGGATNAACCCATACACCGCTCTCCGTTGGACATACTGATGGACGGTTTCAGCAAAGCCTCAGCTGCTCTNCACAAAGGATTGGATAATCTTGATTAAAGTAACAATACACAAACTACAATATGATAAATACCCTGAAGACAATCGACCAAGCCGGGATTAAGGCTCTCATCAAGGAGCGCCTCGAAAATCCCGAAAAGTACGTCAACAAGTCCCTGATAATCTGGAGGAGCAACATTGGCGACGGCATCCAGGGGAGAATACTCAGGGAGGTTCGCGATGACTATAATAAGCTCTTGCCCAAAAATGAGCAGAAATCATTCACAGTCACCTATGACACCGACCTCCAAAGGGCGCTTGCGGAAACAAACGGCATTGTGGCGCTCGACCCCACCGGAGGAGCAATACAATGGAAGTTGTATCCCGATACTCTCAAGGACTTTCAGACGCGATTGAACAATCCAGGCAGCCTTAGCGACAAAGCTGCGCCGGTTGTGGCCTTCATGCCATACCATTCTGAGTGGTTTGAAACACCCGAGGTATATACCAATGCCGAGCAATATCTCTTTCAGCCGGACTTTGAGGAGTGGTCCCATGTGGCTGTTCGATAAGGTGAATATCCTAATGACATCATTGAATTCATAAGGGGTAATGGCGAAAAGCAGCAGCTCGTATATCGCTGGTATAACTTCTTCAATGTCGATTCTTCAGTTAAGACAGGCCGCCCGGGCGTTAGTTTTCCAGAGCATTGGGGCAATCTCCTCGTCTCTCTCAAACATGAGGCGAAAAAAGAAGGATTACCCTCAATTTTCGACATGACAGAAGAGCAGATGATGGAGGCGATTGAATTCGACGCGAACATCTCCGACGATGTGAAGGAAGCGTTCTGCAAATATATCACTGAACACAAAGACAAATAGATTCTATGACTACCCTCGGCATAGTCTTCGGGGGGCTGTCGACTCACGACATACTTGCGGAGGGAGGGAACTCTACCCAATCTCACAATTAGGCAAGTGGATGAAGTGGATGCAGGTTTTCGGAAGATTTTCCTTTAACTTTGCACCGTCGACAATCAAACATTA
>WFLX010222214.1_pt1 | contig 10342 bp, 7 predicted proteins | sample 4967041 | NCBI WGS metagenome assembly WFLX01 (sample SAMN12857096, study PRJNA449069) | gut metagenome | isolation source: stool from male and female vole | host: Microtus ochrogaster | place: USA:Florida | collected 2017
AAGATGGGACATGGAGTTTCAAGCCCATCTTAATGGGAAGGCATAGTGAGGCAACATGCTTATTGAGTTATGTCCAACAACACTATCACAACAAGCATGTTGCCTCCTCTGTGGGTTAGATGATCTCAATAATTTCTATGCCTTTGGGTGTATTGTCTCGATCTATAGTAACGACATAGTCATAGAAACTGCGAGGTATAGTGACATCTGGTTTTCTTGTTACTATTACTCGGTCAAAAAGAAGATTAGCTGGAGCATTACCAAGTTTCGAATTGTGTTTGAAGACAATCAATTTTCTCGGAGACATTAATCCTTTAGCTGCTGAACGGTCAAGGTCAAACATATTGATAAGAGCTTGCCACAGTACGTCAAGATCTTCTGTGCTGAAACCGGTTTGATTGGCCAAATTGGCATTTACAAACCCGAAGGTACGGTAAAGACCATAGGGCACAGTTGCTTTACGTCCCATTGTCTTGCCTTTCTCTTGTGCGCTCTCTTTTGTTACTGCAATTCGGGTAATAGCAATATCTTGAGTAACAATTTGGTCAATTGATCGACCAAAAGTTAGTTGCACTGGACCTTTGATTTGACCCTGTTTTTCTTTGGTAGCAATGACTGCTCCAAAAGTGCGGACATCATAATAGCGATCGCAAAGTGCTTTATTGGCAGCGTCCTTCTGGGTCTTCTTGTCAGCTTTTTTTACAGCATCTGTTTTATATGTCTCCTCAACCCGATTNTCCAATACCACGCCCTCCTGAATAAAGATATCATAATTGGGATCATCTTGTTTTGCAGAAGCCACATAGTTACGGATTTTCCGCTTCAAACAAACATCTGTCACAAGGCCTTGACCAGTTTCACCATCAACTCTTGGTTTATTGCCAGTTTCNGGATCACCATTGGGATTGCCATCCACAACGTCGAAAAGAAAAACGAAGTCGTATCTATTATCAAGATTANCCATAATTTTGTTAGNTAANTATGTTATTNTTCTTNTTTTGTGTATAAATCAGCTCTTTGATGGTAATACCCCACGAAGAAACGTCCTTGATCCGAAAGATCAAGATGAGCTGGGAATCCGGAGGAGGGTATTTTATCGATTATCTCCTGAAATAATTGCATGTAAAAGACCCTTAAGCCCTCTGGTAGCTTCTCTCCAAGAACTGTGAATAGGCTCAANAATGTCGGGAATGCTGTTGCCGGTGAAGTCGATGCTTGAGCCATGTGCCGTGTGCGGATAGAGTCGCCAGACTTTGTGTCAGCTTGTATTTTTTCTAACACTGCTGTGAGGCGCCCACACAAATAGCCAATATTGTTGTACGTTTTATCCAACATGATTGATAATTTATTAGATAGTGTGTTGTTGATGTCTTGTCGTGTTATTACTGCTTTAAGAAGAGCAGCTCTCTGTACGCTTATAGGGCTTATCGTGAGATGCTCTTTGATGCGCTTGATAGTCTCAGTAAAGAGTTGTATTGGATAATTTGTACCCCCAAGAACTGCTTTGACTGTCGCGTCTATTATACTGGGTGGCACGTCAATTATTTTCCCTGCTTGATTTAGGTTTGAGAGCATACTGTGCAACCCTGTATATGAGCGTCTATACTCAGTTGGACGATTGTCAATAATGTTCAACTCCTGATAATATTGCACTATATATGAAGCAAATTGAGTCAGAGCCTCCTCTATNCAAAGCACTACAGCTATACGACCAATATTTGGAGCCANTCCAAGAACATATACCCGATCATTAGGATCAGGATTAATCTCGCCNTTTACTATCTGCCTGCAAANTTCAAATNGATCAGTTTTNTTGTCCTCTTTGGGAAACGGCTCCATAAGTTGCTTTATACCTTTCTCCAATNTCTGGCCGACTTCAGAANTTCCTGATNTCCAAAATAATATAGTTCTGTCGCCANTTTGTGCTTTGTTAGNAGACTCTTTTGACANTAAATGTNTGAGTGCCGATGTTATTACTTCACTCTCAGTCGTAGACATAGGTGCATTAAATGCTTGAGTTTTGCCATATGAATCGTAACCGGAATGAGTCTGTATGGCCACTAAAGCCGCCATGGGAGAATTGTCTGGGATTGGGGTGGGGGGCATTGTCCTTATTAAGTTGCCCGGCTGCCCGGTCACGAGACTTACACCCGTGGTTTCACATTTGGCGTCTTCTTGAGGAAGTGATGCATAAATGGAAAGGTCTTCTGCAATAATAGTTTCTTCCCCGTCAAGTCTAAAAGAAAAATTTGATCTATAGTTTTTCCGGACATCGTCAAATAGGGNATCCTTCTCAAATTCTTTCAGAAGGATACTTGACGACTGACNATAAAACTNAGTTAAAGCNNGTANACCTCTANNATTAGGGCNTAGTTTNGNAACNTCATTGACACGTGCTGCAAACTGATTTCGGCACTNAATATNCTTATCTTCAATCCCTAAAGTATATCTTCCGTTATCCCACAAGAGATTAGGTCTAATACCGCTTGTGCGTCCNACCGCTTTTGGTACCATAAANTGAGCACAGCTTTTTTTATCGCGTCGAGTTGACTCGAAGCGTACAAACCTCCCTTCGGAATTGATTACTATGATAAACTCAATCTCCCTCCACTCCATGCCCTTTGGTGGCAGAGAATCTTTGTGAGCCAAGGCATAATCGTATAGACTTTTCAAGATCATCTAAACACCTCCTTACTATCTTTTGACGGAACAATGATTACTCCGTTTTCCATTTCTGCTTTGAAAAACATTGCTTTAAGATTATCCTTGTCACTATAGTCAATATCATAGAGCATAATGCCAAAATCACGAGACTCTTTCAACAAATCGTCCCCATTGTGAGCTTGGTCAGGGAGTAGACAATAGAAGGCTGCACATTCNCNNGTGCCTAGATAGGGATGTGTAAAGTAGCCTCCTNGTAATGCCCGNCGTNCAAACATTTCTTNATATTTCTTAGGATTTTCGTTATTNCCTTCCTCAACCTGATTTTTAATNANTCTCTTTCTTTGAGGGATATAAACCATCTTTGCATAAATGCGATACCTTACATCTTTAAGCATCAAAGTATTTTTCTGTTGACGATTAGAAGTGGCGGATATGGGTTTAATACCTCCTTTTATGCTTCCTAATGCCCCAACCTCATTTCGGCGAATGGATATCCATTTAATCGGGTTGACTACTTCTATTCTGGTGATTTGCCACGTAATGGCTGGCTTCCAAAAGATTGCTTGGAAGATATTACGAGCCGCAGAGGGTGTTATTACATCATAACTCACCCGTTCCACCTTAAATTCTGGTCGAGTGAAGCAGGCATAATCGCCCCAAATCTCCAATCCATACTCTTTATCAAAGTATTCTTTTGGTTCTTCGGTCATAAAATATTCCAAAATATAAGAATGGTCCGATTTGTTTTTGTAATTATGTTTTCGGGAGTGGGTGCTGCGGGGGCTCCGCTACATGCCGAAGGCATGTCCCTACGTTGATTTTGTGGGAGTTACGCAGGNCGGACGGGAGTTACGCAGGCCGGGCGGGGGCTGGCCGGNTGGGGCGGGTCGGCTNGGCCCGGGCGCCGGNNTCAGTTGAAGAAGTGGAGGCGGGAGTCGTCGGGGACGCCGTCGCAGAAGGAGACGATGAAGGCTATCACGCCCATCAGTGTCACGTTGGCATAGGAGACGGTCTCGATTATCTTCAGATTGCGCTTCGCCTGGTCGGGGTCGTGGGGCAATGTGCGCAAGGCGTACAGTATCCAGAGATTCACAACGAAGGGTATCACAGCTGGGAGGTAGCCAAGTAAGGGATGGACGAAGTTGAGGCGATAACTCGAGAAGATCAGCGTGGCAGCGCTAAGCACCGCACACACCATGATCATATTCAGCGTCGTGTCGCGTCCGAAAGAGATTAGAAATGTGTCGTTATGTGCCCCACGGTCGTATTCCGAACGCGCGAAGTTGGTGGTCATAGTAGCGATGGCAGCCATAAATCCCACTGCCAAAGACATATAAATTGCTGGAGCTATGTCAAACCAATTGAGAGGCTCAGTCGTCTCATGTTGCGATTGCATCAGACTGGTGGTGATTACGGCCACCGGGCCAAACATCAGGAAGGAGAAGAGTGGGCTCCAAGGAGTGTCAAGAATCGGATAATTCCCTCCCGTCATAAACCAAATGGCCACGAAGATAAAGATGCCGATCAGCAACATCATGTAGCCTCCCATCGACACCATGCTGCTGCCTACCATCAGAGCCATCAGTCCAAAGCCTAAAGTGAACGCCTTATAATACAATTCGCGGGCAGCCAATTTCGACACGTATTCGCGATCCTCGCGATTGTCTGGATTCATATCCTTTTTCTTCTCCTCGTGCAGCTTCTTGAGCACATAGTAAAGATAAAGGGCGATGCCGGTCAACTGTGCGAATATCACGAAGATAAAGCAGAGAGTGGCCGGGAGCACCTCGGCGTTTCCACGAAGATTGGCCGCTGCGGTGCCCGCTATCACGGCGCCTATGCCGATCAGCAACGCTGGGAAATGAAACACTTTCCGAATTGAGGCTGTTGTTGTCATGACGGGGTGATTGTGAATATAAAAGTCAGAAAATTAAAATATTAGGCTACCGTATACATCACTACGAAGAGAGACGTGGCTCCGATAGCCATCCAAAGCGTCAGGGCCTGGATGAGCGGCTTCACGCCCACCTGACGTATCACCTTGAGACTCAGGCTCGCGCCAATGGCGAAGAGCACGGCCACAAGTGCCTTCTTGGCAATGAATACGATGGCCGAATACACGGGGCCCATCACCGGCATGATGCTCTCNGGAGTGTAGGTATAGATCACCATTGCCACCACAAAGAGGAGGATAAACCAGGGAATCGACACCTTTGCCTTGCCCTCGCCCCCTTTGTCGTTGCGGAAAAACCACATCGTGAAAAACGCCAGCGGAATGATCCATAACGCGCGCGTACATTTAATAAGGGTGGCCAAGTCGCAGGCCGTGGTAGACCCTGGGAAGTAGGTAGCGTCGAAAGCTGCGCCTGCACCCACCACGGAGCTCGTGTCGTGGATAGCGATTGCCGCCCACGTGCCAAACTGCGTCTGCGTCAGTCCGAATGCGTGGCCCAACGGGGGGAAGATGAAGAGGGCGATGGCGTTGAGAATGAAGATCACGCCGAGCGACACGGCCATCTCATTCTGGTCGGCCTTCAGCACAGGCCCCACGGCCGCAATCGCGCTGCCGCCACAAATCGCCGTGCCCGAAGAGATAAGATAGGAGGTCTTGCGATTTATCGACATATATCTTCCGAGCAGCACGCCGATAATCATCACGCCGATCACCGAAACGATCGTGAAAATCATACCCTCCGCGCCGCTCTGCAGGCTCTTCTGCAAGTTCATGCCGAAGCCCAGGCCCACCACAGAGGCCTGGAGCAGGTATTTCGAGAGCTTCTTATTGAACACGGGATAGGGAATTCCGAAAATGAAGGCGAATGCGAGGCCGAGGAAGAGCGCTATCGGAGGGGTGATAAACTGGTATTCCGACCCGAACACGAGGTCGAAAGGAAATATCATGATTACTAAAAGCACCCAGTAGAGAGGCGCTCCGATACGCTGTAGCGTCGATGGTGACTGTGCTGTCATAAAGAGATTCCTTGATTCAGAAAGTGTGGAAGTATTTTATGAAACTGCCTGACCCATAGGCTCCGACAATCTCGTGATATTACTAATGAAAAAGCCGTGAACCCTCAGCGGATCCACGGCTTGTCGGGGTGAGGCGACTCGAACGCCCGACCTCTACGTCCCGAACGTAGCGCGCTAACCAACTGTGCTACACCCCGATTCTGTTAGCGACTGCAAAATTAGTCAATTTATCTGAACTGACCAAATATTTTCCCGATTTTTTTGGAAAAATATCTTTTTTGTTGTAATTTTGCACTCGCAAAGGAGCTCTGGCGCATGCCTCGCCCCTGAGCATAGAGGCTTTTGAGCTCGCTCTGATAGCCTCGCAGTGGAGAAATTTGGCTGCTTGCAACCACTCGAAAAAATGCTAAAACTGCACCATCCATCCCTCCCGCGAGGGGGAGACGCGCTGTGGCGCCCTAAAGCCCACTCCGCGCTCCAGGGCAGCTCTTAGCAATCCGGCAAGAGGCTGCTCTTTTTTTATTATATGTCAATTAATCAAACAAAAACATATTTATACACGCATAAACAATGAGTTATCTGTTCACTTCAGAATCCGTGTCGGAGGGACACCCCGACAAGGTGGCTGACCAGATCAGCGATATTCTTCTCGACGAATTCCTCGCTCGCGACCCCGAAAGCCACGTGGCTATCGAGACGCTCTGCACCACAGGGCAGGTAGTCGTGGCCGGCGAAGTGCGTAGCGAAGCCTACGTGGATATGCCAAACACCACCCGCGAACTTATCAAGGAGATCGGCTACGACCGCGGTGCCTACCGTTTCGACGGCGACTCGCTCGGTATCCTCTCGGCCATCCACGAACAGAGCGGCGACATCTGCCGTGGCGTGAGCCGTGGCGAACGCGTCAACCAGGGCGCTGGCGACCAGGGTATGATGTTCGGATACGCCGTGGCCGAAACCGACAACTATATGCCTCTCACACTCGACCTCTCCCACCTGCTGCTGCGCGAACTCGCCGACATTCGCCGCGAAGGGAAGGATATGACCTACTACCGCAAAGGGAAACTGCGCACCTACCTGCGTCCCGANGCCAAAAGCCAGGTGACCGTAGAGTATAACGACGACCGCACNCCCAAGCGCNTNCACACCATCGTGATCTCTACGCAGCACGACGAATTCATTCTCCCTCTCGACGATTCGCAGCGCGCCCAGGAGCGTGCCGACGAGGAGATGCTCGCCCGCATACGCCAGGATGTGAAGGAGGTGCTCCTTCCGCGCGTCATCGCCAAGCTCCCCGAAAACCTCCGCAATCTCTTCGACGACAATCTGATAATCCACGTCAACCCCACCGGTAAATTCGTGCTCGGCGGGCCGCACGCCGACACCGGCTTGACGGGCCGCAAGATCATCGTCGACACCTACGGCGGTCGCGGCGCCCACGGCGGCGGTGCCTTCTCTGGCAAAGACCCCTCGAAAGTCGACCGTTCGGCCGCCTACGCATGCCGCTACATCGCCAAGAACATGGTGGCCGCAGGTGTGGCCCGCGAAATGCTCGTGCAGGTGAGCTACGCCATCGGTGTGGCCGAGCCCGTGAGCGTCTTCGTAGACACCTTCGGCACAGCTGCCCCTGGCCTGACCGACAGCATGATAGCCGAGAAAATCACCGAGCTCTTCGACCTCCGCCCCGGCATGATCGAAGAGACCCTCTCGCTGCGCAATCCAATCTATCGCGAGACGGCCGCCTACGGCCATATGGGCCGCGAGCCGAAGAAGGTGGTGAAGACCTTCCAGAATCGCTACGAAAGCGAGCCTATAGTGCGCGAAGTGGAGCTCTTCACTTGGGAGAAGACCGACCGCGTAGAGGATATTCGTAAAGCTTTCGGCCTCTAATTAACAAAAAATTTGGCAATTCAGCGAAAAAGTGCTATCTTTGCGGCTAATTACGTCCATGCAGGACTCCGAGGCCGCCGCCGACGCACTCCACGGCGCCTCTCAGGGCCGCGTGGCGCCTGTTTTCCAACGAAATAATTAAACATTTATACTTCAGCTATAGCAAAGAATGGCAACATTAGAGAAAATCAGAAGCAAGTCGGTCTTCCTGATCATCGTGATCGGCGTGGCCTTGCTTGCCTTCATCATTGGTGACGCTATCACCAACAGCCGTAATCTTTTCGGCGACCACACCACCGTAGCGAAAGTGGGTGGCGAGAAAATCGACTATACCGAATATCAGCGTAAACGCGAGGAGCTCAACAACCAGCTTGAGCAGGCACGCCGCCAGAACCCGGCTCAGTATGCCAACTTCGACACCCAGCTCCTCGGCCAGATGGCTCTCGATCAGCTCGTGGCAGAGCGCCTTCTCGACAAGGCCGCTGGCGACGCCGGCATCCAGACTTCAGGCGAGCAGCTCCGCTATTATATCATGGAGAATCCCATCAACCCCCGCATCCAGGAGATCATGCAGCAGCTCAACGCCTCCGGCATGAGCGTCTCTACTCCTCAGCAGGCTTATGAGGTGATCTTCAACCCCAAGCGCAACGGTCTCACCGAGGCTCAGATGGCTCCCTTCCAGCACCTCTGGCTCGCTATGGAGCAGGAGACTATGAAGATGATCAGCCGTCAGGAATATCAGCGTCTGCTCTACGGCACAGTCAAGGCCAACGACCTCGACAAGCGCGCCCTCTACAACGACTACGTGGCTACGAGCAACGTAGATGTGGCCTACCATCCCTACGGCCAGCTCGACCCCGCCAAGTATCCCGTGAGCGATCAGGAGGTGGCAGCTGCCTACAACGACAAGAAGAATCAGTTTAAGGTAGATCAGCCTACAAAGGATATCAGCTTCATCGCTGTAAACATCACNCCCTCTCCGGCCGACCGTGAGGCTGCNAAGCTTCTCGCCGCCAAGACCATCACTGAGCTTCGCGACAGCGCAGGCCAGATCAGCAAAGACCTCAAGAAGGAGGGTATCGCAGTGACTCATAAGGAGCTCCGCGCTTCCGATCTCCCCCGTGGCGCTGTGAAAGACTTCCTCACAGCAGCCGCTCCTGGCGACGTAGAGGCTGTGACCGAAAACCTCAAAGGCTTCACCATCGTGAAGATGGGCAAGCGCACAATGGCTATCGACTCTATCCAGCTCAACATCGTGCAGGTGGTGGGCGACAAGCTCCCCGCTAAGGTGCTCGCTCGCCTCAACTCCAACCTCCCCGTCGATTCAGTAGCCAAGGCTTTCTCTGCCGACAGCGTGTTCGCTCAGACTCAGCAGTGGATTCCTCTCTTCACGGCTCAGGGCCGCACAAACGCTATTGAGAATTCTCAGCTCGACTCTCTGCTCAACGCCAACGGCCGCTTCATCTCTCTGATGCAGACTCCCCAGGGCGCTGTGCTCGCTCAGGTGGCCAAGCGTAACGCTCCCGTAGAGGTATACACCTACGAGGAGGTTGACTATGATCTCAAGCCCAGCACTCGCACTATCAACGAGGAGCGCGACAAGCTTGAGAAATTCCTTGAGCAGAACACCACTGCCAAGGCTTTCGCCGCCAACGCTGCCAAGGATGGCTACACTATCCAGCAGTTTAGCCTCGACGCAACTTCTCCCGCTGTGCCCCGCATGGCCGGTATGCAGTCTTACTATCCCGACAGCCGTCAGGTGGTGCGCTGGGCTCTTATCGATGGCAAGCCCGGTCAGGTGAGCCACGTTTACGAGAGCAAAGACGCTCTTACTCCCGCTCTCTACGTAGCTGCCGTGACAGCTGAATANGACGACTTCACTCCGCTCACCAACGCCGACGTCAACAACTTCGCTACCGACCGCGCCCGCAAGCAGAAGGCCGGCGACGAGCTCGTGAAGCAGTATCAGCCCAAGGCTGGCAGCATGGCTTCTGTGGCACAGGCTATGGCCGTAGAGCCTCAGAACAACCCCAACTTCCGCTTCGGCCGCAACTCGCAGGTGCGCGACGCTGCCGTAGTAGGTATGATTGCCGGCTCGAAGCCTGGCAAGGTGATTGTGGTGAAGGGCGACAACGGTGTCTACGCTTACCAGATCACATCTCAGGCCACTGAAGACTTCCCCTTCAGCGAGCAGCAGTATGAGCAGCAGTATTATCAGCTCGTCAATCCCAACATGGGCGATATGCTGATGGGCTCAAAGAAATACAAAAACAACATCTATAAGTTTGAGGCAGGCGACTGATCGCCGCGCCCCCGGCTGAATGATAAAGAGAAAGGGTCGTCGCCAGAGAATTTGGTGGCGACCTTTTTCACAATTCAAAGCAAGCGAATATATGGAACAGGATAAACGTCTCCCCCTCATAGGTATGACCCTCGACCAACTCACGAAAGTGGCCGTCTCAGGCCGTATGCCGAAGTTCGTGGGTCAGCAATTAGCCGATTGGCTCTATAGGAAGAAAGCCACAAGCTTCGACGAGATGGTCAACATCTCCAAGAAAAACAAGCAGTGGCTCGCAGAAAACTATGTCGTCGGTCGTGAGCAACCGGTGTCTCGCCAGAAATCATCTGACGGCACTGTGAAGTATCTCTTCAATGTAGGCAATGGACGCGACGTCGAGAGCGTCTACATCCCCGAAAAAGACCGCGCCACTCTCTGTGTGTCTTCGCAGGTGGGCTGCAAGATGAATTGCTATTTCTGCGCCACAGGGCGTCTCGGCTTCAAGGCCAACCTTACCCCGGCGCAGATCATCAACCAGAT
>WFLX010032173.1_pt1 | contig 10340 bp, 6 predicted proteins | sample 4967041 | NCBI WGS metagenome assembly WFLX01 (sample SAMN12857096, study PRJNA449069) | gut metagenome | isolation source: stool from male and female vole | host: Microtus ochrogaster | place: USA:Florida | collected 2017
GATCACTCTTCCCGCGCCAAAGCCTTCGGCGGTACGCAAAATTGACCCTACGTTGTAGGTGGAGCGGATGTCGTGGAGAACCGGGATGATAAGGGGACGACTAGGGGTTTCTGGTTGAGTTGGCATGGAATAATTATAGCAGATATGATATAATTATCTCTATGGAAAGATATGAGCCCTTGAAGATTGAAGCAAAATGGCAGAAAATTTGGGAGGAGACGAAGCCCTACAAATCGGAAATAGTGGTGGGGCAGCCCAAGATGTATTTGGCGGAGATGTTTCCCTATCCGAGTGGGGCGGGGCTGCATGTGGGGCANGTGCGTAACTTTACGATTGTGGATGTCCTCACNAGGTTCTATCGTCAACAGGAGCTGAACGTACTGAGACCCTTTGGCTATGACACCTTTGGGCTGCCGGCGGAAAATTATGCGATCAAAACTGGTACGGCACCGCAAGAGGTGACGCGGCAAAATATTGCGAATTTCCGCAAGCAGGCGATGCGTCTGGGCTATGCAGTGGATTGGTCGCGCGAGATTAATACCTCGGACCCAGAGTACTATCGCTGGACGCAGTGGTGTTTTTTGCAGTTGTTTAAGCGGGGCTTGGCNTATCAAAAAGAGTCTTATCAGTGGTGGTGTCCGGTGGACCAGACGGTGCTAGCTAACGAACAGGTAGAAGGNGGTAANTGCTGGCGCTGTGGTCATGAGGTCGAGAAAAAGAAGATGAANCAATGGTTCTTTAAGATCACNGCTTATGCGGATGAGCTGTTAGCGGGCCTTGATGAGCTGGAATGGCCGGAAAAAATCAAGACGATGCAGCGTAACTGGATTGGTAAAAGCCAGGGTGCTGAGATTGATTTTCCCCTGATAAAGAATAGTGCNGATCCTTCTATTATAGCACAAAACGACGAAAAAGTCAATCCCTCCAAGGGGCAAGTGGACCTCAGAAACAATAAAGATATACTGTCCGGGCGTAAAATTCGAGTATTTACCACCAGGCCAGATACGATTAAGGGGGCGACGTTCTTGGTGTTGGCGCCAGAATACCCGGACCTCATGGGGATTTGCAGTGATAGCGAGCGGGAGAAGGTCCTGGCTTATAAGGACGCGGCCTTGAAAAAGTCTGAGGTCGAGCGTCAAGAAAATAAAGATAAAACCGGCGTATTTACAGGAGCGTATGTGGTAAATCCAGCCACGGGTAGATTGATGCCGGTGTGGACGGCGGACTATGTGCTGGGTGGATATGGAACGGGGGCAATTATGGCGGTGCCCGACATGGATGAGCGTGATGCCGAATTTGCCAAGGCACATGATTTGCCGGTGGTGAAGACCGAGCTGGTGGAGNGCGATCTTTACGGCGAGCCGAAGACAATGTACCGGATGCGGGATTGGTTGATATCTAGGCANCGCTATTGGGGTTGNCCGATCCCTATNGCTTATGACAAAAACGGTGAGCCGCACGCGATTCCAGAGGANCAGTTACCGGTGTTGATCCCAGAGGTAAAAGATTATCAGCCAGATCAAAGTGGGCGTTCGGCTCTAGCTAAGGCTACAGAGTGGCTAAAAGTCAAAGTGCCAGTGAAAGATCCCGTGACGGGTGAGACGCACTTAGAGGAAATGACTCGTGAGACCGATACGCTGGATGGTTATGCTTGCTCTTCTTGGTACTTGTGGCGTTATACTTCTCCACACGATACTGAGGCGGCTTGGGATCCAGAGGCGATTCGCTATTGGGCCCCGACAGATTATTACGTGGGTGGCGATCATGCGGTGGCGCACCTCTTGTANGTGCGATTTTGGTGTAAGTTCTTNGCAGATGAGGGATANCTGCCGTTTCGAGAGCCGATTAAGCACCTTCTTTATAACGGCTATATCAATGCCCCAGATGGTAAGAAAATGAGTAAGTCNAAGGGTAATGTAATCGACCCCTTAAACGTGATTGAAGATGGATACGGGGCTGACACTCTGCGTACTTATGAGATGTTTATTGGTCCTTATAACCAAGACGCAGCTTGGGATCCGCGATCGGTAGGCGGTATCTATCGCTTCTTGGCAAGATGTTGGGGGCTAGCGAATAAAGTCGTCAAAAAGTCCGAGGTGAGTTCGACGGCAAACTTGGTGGCTCGTAATCGGACGGTGAAAAAAGTGACTGAGGATATTCATAGGTATAGTTTTAATACCGCAGTGGCGACGTTAATGTCGTTTGTGAATGAGCTCTATAAAAATGGTGCGTCGCAGGAAGATGTAGTGGTGTTAGCGAAGCTACTTAGTCCGTTTGCGCCGCATTTAGGGTCCGAGATGCTAGAAATGCTAGGCTGCATGAGGCGCGAGGGAGATGATAAGATGGCAGTGGTGGACGACGTTTGGCCAACTTGGGATCCGGAGGCACTTGTGGCAGAGAAAGTCGAGGTGGTGGTGCAAGTAAACGGAAAATTGCGCGCAAAGCTTACGGTAGGACCTGGGGATCTGGAAGATAAAGAGACATTAACGCGGCTGGCTTTGGCGGATCCGAATGTGCAGAAATTTGTNAAAGGTGATCCGAAAAAGGTAATCATACCGCCGAAGGCGAAGCTGGTGAATCTGGTGGTGTAGNCNCNTGAGACTGAGCTTCNGGAGGTGNGGATGGGATCGGAGGTTGAGACACNNGGGACTCAGCTTCGGTAGGCGCGGATTGCACCAGAGGTTGAGGCTCGGTGATGGGAAGTTGTGGCTCTGGAGTTGGAATCTGATTCTGAGTCTGAGCCTGAGTCTGAGTCTGCTCTTGAGTCTGAGTCTGATCCTGCGTCTTATTTTGATTCTGCTCCTGAGTTGGCGGGGTGGAAACTTGGTGTGGCGCAGAGCTTAGCATTATAGCTTGATGATAAATATTTTCGAAGCGAGCTAGCGTAGCCGCAAAATCGTGGCTCTGGGCTATATTTACGGAATTTTGAGCGAACCTAGCGCGGAGGTCAGCGTCCATTAAGATTTGCTGTAAGGATTGGGCGAGGGCCGCCGTATCGTCTGGGCGAATTAGAAACCCATTAATCTTNTCTTGGCAAATCTCCGAAACAGCNCCTGCATTCACNGCNACTAGAGGTAAACCAGAGGCGGCTGCCTCTACGAGTACTACTCCTTGAGTCTCCACGGGNCTCATAGTAGCAAAAACTGTACCNGTGCGGTAGACGTCATAAAGATCTGGGGGAGTGATGGCTCCCAGAAAATGAATACGAGCGTTTTGCAATTCCTTAGTCAATTTTTCGAGGTCGGCGAGTGCAGTACCATCGCCGGCAATAATTAAATGCGGGATGGCTACAGTAGTAGAAGTTTGATTGAGCGAGATCGCGTTGAAGGCGCGGATTAATAGATCGACTTTCTTCTCGGCATCTAGGCGTCCAACGTAAAGCACAAGCGGTGTGTCGCGGGGGATATGGTATTTAGCGTAAATGTCTGGAGCGACTACACCGGGGCGAAAATTGGCAAGATTGACGCCATTGGAAACAGCTGCAATAGGAACGGCGAAGGCAGGACCATTTGAGGCAGGCTGCTTGGCATTTTCTAGTAGGGTATGGATGGCAGTAGTGGTGGGCATTGTGGCAAAGTCTGCACGATTGAGGCGACTTATAAAGCTGCGCGACATTAGGGTGTAAAGAGCGGAGCGTAGACGGGGTGGCATAGCAAAGGAGCCAAATATGACTTCTGGCTGGTTGTGTTCGGTGGCAACAATAGGAATATGATGCTTATGCGCGTAGTGGTCTACGGCGTTACCAATNGGATCGGCGGTTTGGACGTGNACCAGGTCTGGTTTGAAATCGTCTAGGGCTTTTTTGATGGCGAAATTAGGCACAAGTGAGATGTGGACACCGTGTTCATAACGGCGAAGGCCAAATAGAGAACGTTTAGCACCTGCTGTAGGAGTAGTGGGATGAATTTGATCCGGATAAAATTTGAGCTCGGTGGACTTTAGATAAGTAGTGGTGAGCGAGCCAGAGCCCAAATGTTCGATTATACTATGGGCCTCGCCATTTTGTGATGGACAAAGCACCAAGACGTCGTGACCGCGGGCTGCTAAGCCACGGGCAAGCCCATAAGAAAAGGTGGCGACGCCGTTGGTCATAGGATGATAAACGGCGGTAGCTATGGCGATTTTCATAGGTCTTTGGCCTTATCGAGCTGAGGATCGCGCATAGAGTTAATATCGTCATAGGTGCGCTCGATGACAATATCTGGCGTGATGCCGCTACCGCTAATAGTGCGACCGTTTGGTGTGAACCATTCAGCTGTGGTAACTTTGAGNATNGTGTCGCCGGAGAGNTCATACAGGTTTTGGACTACGCCCTTGCCATAGGTGGTTTCNCCAANCAAGGTGGCTTTACCNTAGTCTTGGAGCGCGCCGGCAACGATCTCGGAGGCGGAGGCAGAAGAGCCGTCTACTAGCACTACGGTCTCCATGTCTTTTAGGATATCTTTACCAGAAGAAGTATTAGTAGTGCTATTGCCAAAGTGCAGAGATTTNTGGGTNACGATGTTNTGATTGTCTAGCCAAAGACTGAGNAGATCGCGAGCCGCCGAGACGTAGCCGCCNCCATTGCCGCGTAAATCNAGAATGACCTTTTCNATGCCCTTATCTTTAAATTCNGNAGCCATTTTTTGGATCTCAGTNCCCGTGTCGTTGTCAAAGCGGGTGACCGTAATGATAGCNGTAGGACCGTCGTAGGTAACGTAAGCGGAAACGTTATTAATTTCTTCGCGCGCCATGGTAAAGGTTTTTTCCTCGCCATCGCGTACTACGGTGATAGTGACTTCAGAGCCGGTTTCGCCACGCACCTTCTGTGAGATTTCGTCAGTAGAAAGCGAATAGACTGGCTCGCCATTAACCTTGTAGAAGATATCGCCTGCGAGGAGCCCAGCTTTTTCGGCGGGATTACCCGGTAGAGTACGAAGCACCCGTACGTAGCCGTCGCGGAGACCCATTTCTACACCGATGCCTGAACCAACGTTGCCATGGAGACTATCGTTAAAGCTGGTGGCCTCGGTGGAGTCCATGTAAACCGTATAAGGATCGCCTAGGGCGGCGGTAAGACCCTTCTTGGCTCCTTCGATAACTTGGGTCTCGCTGATTTCGCCATTATAGGTGTTGGCGAGGCGGTCGTAAACTTCGTCGAGCTTAGACCAATCCACGGATCCCGTAGAGACGGTTTGAAAACCTAAGTAGGGGGCGAAATTATTGTACCAAGTATTCCAATTAGCCCCAACAAAAATACCAGCGATGGCAGTTACCACAGAAATTAAAACGGCATTGCCAAGGCTGGTCTTTTTCTCTTCCCATTTAAGCATAATACTATTTTAGCACACAATGATGATTCGTGGCAGAAAAATGTACTAGCTTCTGTATATATTATATATAGTATACNGAATTAAGGCCAAAGGTAATTGTACTGAGTAGCTTCGGCGGCAGAGACGGTACGTGAACCGAAATCGCCGTAGTGAAAGTCTCCGGAATAAAGTTGAGTAGCGTAAGCGTTATTATACTCCGTGACATTGAGTGAGCCGTCTGAATTGATACTTTCTACCCAAAATACGTGCCCAAATGGACCGCCGCCGGCTTGCCCCACTGAATTAGCTACTGGGACACCGACGCTAATGTTGACGCCGAGAGCTTGAGCGGTATAGATCCAGTCGCCGGCATTACCCCACATGACCCAGTCGACGCCATAATGCTCGTGAACTTTCCAGGCGGCATAGCTAGTGCATTCGCAGCCATAGTAACGACCTGCGTAGGCAAGTTGTCCGGCGTTATTGTAGAGGTTATCAATAAACATATCCTGCTCCTGTGGGCAGCGGTCTTGCCAAGGATAAGAATTGAAAGCTCCGTAGTAGGCACCGAGACCACCGAAGAGTTCGGGGTGAGCAGCTTGGTAGGCTTCCATAGCGGCTTGCTGTGCTTCCCTGGCGGCACGAGCTACTTCAGCGTAGGCTTCTGCGTCGTTTAGGTATTTATTTACCAACTCTTGTTGTTCACTACGTTTCACTTGTAGCTCTTCCTGAGCAGCTTGCTGCTGGGCTAAAAGTTTTTCGACTTCGGCTTTTTGGTTGACGAGCTTTTCTTTAGTGTTTTGGACGGCTTCCGTAGCGGCGGCGATTTCCTGCTTAGCTACTTGGCTACGAGAGGCTTTTTCAGCAAGGTCGGAAATAGAACTGGAGCCGGCCAGAATACGGATTGGCTCGGCGTCGCCATCGAAATGCATATCGACTAGAAGTTGCGCTAAGCCCTCTTGNTTNTCTTTAAGNTTAATCTCAGTNTCTTTGATTTCGCTGCGCAACTCTCGGACGTTATTCTTAGTTTTACTAATGATGGTCTCCTGAGTAGAGATTTGTTTGCTGAGCTCTTGCACTTTGAGGTCGTATTCCTCGGCGGCATTTAAGGATTCGGAAGTCTTTTGATTTGCTTCTTCCTCTTTTTCCGCAGCTTCACGACACTCTTCTGACTGTTCGCATATCCAAGAAATACCGTTTGCCATTGGAAGATGCATCCAGATTAGCACAGAGACGGTCACCAAGGCCGAGGCGCTTAGGAGACCGATTCGCAGTTTTAATTTTTTGTTTTTATTTTCCATAATACTAATATTATAGCATAATGTTTGTGTTTTGCGCAAATAAAATGTTTATTTTTTAAGTCTTGTTAAGATATTTAGAAATTGCAAGACGAGCCGAAAGGTTGCTAATGAGAATGCCGGCAGCGATGAAAATGATATAGATAAAGACAAGGCGATTGGATTCAAGGATCTCGGTAATCGAGGTGATATCGATACCGTACCTTTCGAGGCGTGGGGCGAGAGCCATGAAGCCAGCGTAGCTAACCGTGGCTGCAATAATACCAGCGATAACGCCACAAATTTCGGCTTCCACTAGAAATGGCCCACGAATGAAGCGTTTCTCTGCTCCGACNAATTTCATCATNTAGATTTCTTCGCGACGTGAGAAAATAGCAATACGAATAGTGCTAAAGATAATCAAAACAGAAATAATTAGGAAGACAATGGTCAGCCCAAGGCCAGCGTTGCGGGCGATGCGCGCCCAGGAAGTAATGGTGGCAATTTCGACCTGGTTGACTTCGTAGGTGGGTTCTCGGCTGGGGTCGACGTATTCTTGGAAAAGGGGGTCATTCTCGACNATATCCTTAATGCTGCTGAAGTCTTCAGAATTGTAAACTTTAATCCGCATAGTTCCGGGCATTTGTGCTATCATGATTTCTTTCATTTCGCTGTCTAAAATGTTGGAAAGACCACTAGCGTTGGACTTTTCGGCGGCAAACTTATTGTATTCTTGTTCAGAAGTGGAAGTCTCAAGAGACTTGACGTTCTCGTCCTTTTTCATAATGTCGGCAAGTTGCCTGTAGGTGGCTTCGGGGGTGTTAGGGCGAATATAAATGGTGCTATCGATTTTGTCGCGCATGATTTGGGCGGTGTTGGTAAGAATGGCGCTAGCAACGGTGGTAACAAAAAGGATGACGAGCGTAACAATCATTACACTGGTAGCTGCAGTGGAAAGCCAGATATTGCGAGCAAAACCACTGGTGCCGTATTTGAGAATCCGAGCCTGCGTGCGGACGGGATGCTGATTGCGAGTGCGTCGCATAACCTTAAGGTTTTTCTTGGCGGCACTTTTTAGTTCACGTGATTTTTTGGATTTAGGGTTTGAATTAGTCTCTGTAGCGACTTCGGGCCTAGGAGTGGAAGGCTTAGGATTAGACTCTGAAACGGCTGGACGCGGCCGGGTGTCGGTAGCTTCTGCTTTCGGGCGGTAAGTAGCGGAGGTCGACTTAGCGCGGGAAGAAGTAGTCGTCGCCCCGCTGGAANGCGGCATAGAAGTGGGGCGCGCATTCATNCNNGAAGTGGCTGTAGGNGTGACNCGCGAAGCTNTGGCNGCTTTCATNGCGGCGNCGCGTTCAGCTTCGGCACGAGCGGCCAAAGTCGGACGGTGTCGATTAGGTGTCGGGTTAGGGTTGAGGCTAAGACCAGGCGTTGTCATTAGGCTAGCCTCTGGCGTTGTCTAAAAATATGACCTGGAGTTTGCATAATGCGAGTGGTAGTGCCTTCGAGTTCATAAATACCGTTGTTCTTTTGGTCGCTGACGATCCGACCTTCCTTTAGAGTGATGACGCGTTTTTGCAGNGTGTTGACGATGTTCTCATTNTGNGTAGTGACGAGGACGGTGGTGCCAAAATCATTNATTTTCTTGAGNAANGTGATGATTTCTTCTGCGGTGAGCTTGTCGAGATTGGCGGTAGGCTCGTCGGCGATCAAAATCTTGGGCTGACGAGCGACGCTACGTGCGATAGAGACGCGTTGCTTTTGNCCACCGGAAAGTTGACGAGGAAACTTTTTGGCTTGATCGGAGAGGTCAACGAGGTCGAGGACTTTGGGAACGGTTTTCTGGATCTCGCGATTGCTCATACCGGCGATCTCGAGAGCGAAGGCCACATTTTCAAAAACTGTGCGTTGTGGTAAAAGTTTGAAATCCTGAAAGACTACGCCTAGGCGACGACGATAGCTCGGGACGTGGCGTTTTTTGACNTAGTCAAGATCAATGCCGCCGATGATGATTTTGCCGTTATCGGGAAACTCTTCNTTGGTGATCATCTTGATAAGGGTGGACTTGCCTGCGCCNGATTTNCCTACCAAAAAAACAAATTCGTTGGGCTCAATGTGGAGTGAAATTTTGTCGAGAGCCGGTTTGTGATCTTTGGGATATTGCTTAGTGACGCTATCAAGTAGAATCATACTATCCATGATAGCATAAACAAAAGCGAATTGCAAACTTTCGTTAGGCAGATTTATCGGAAAGTTTTTCGAGGTCCCCCATGATTCTTGCGAGATGCTTTTCGGAAAGTTCGGCGTGGAACTCTAGATGGAAAGAGATGTTCCTAGGAGTATTAGGGTCGTCTCCAGGTTGATAAATGCCGAGGGGGGTGATTTTTGCGATGACCTTATGTTTTTCGAGAACTTTTTGGATTTTGGCGACGGTTTCGGCGTAACTGTTCGNNGTAATGAGAGTGAGATCGCGTTTTTCGATAGGACCGAGATAGATTTTGGGAGAGGCGGGATAGTTTTCAAAGAGCGTATCTAGATCTAACTCAAACCCAGCTGCATATGGTGCCAGTTTAAAATCATAGTGGACGGAATTTTTGAACTCTCCTACAATACCAAAAACATGACCGGTGGAATTTTTGAGTAGTGCCGAAGGCTTGGGTTCATAGGGGGCGGTGATGGCGAGATCAGATTTTTCGAAAGGAACTATGTCGGCAGTGAGGTTTAANTCTCCAAGTAGGCGCTCNAGATAATGNTTGGCGGCATAAAAAGGTGTGCCNTGGTTTTTGCGTTCGGCNANAACTAGAGAGAGGTGNTTGTGGGGAGTNGGCACGCCATCCGGATCAAGNCCCCAGACTTTTTGGTAAACTTGATTCATCTCGAAAAGCGCAAATTTGTCAAAAGGGATTTTTTGATTGAGGTAGGCCTTGGAAAGAAGGCTAGGGGTGAGGCTTTGGCGAATGTATTGGAGCTCGGGGCTAATAGAATTGACGATCCTATAAGAGTTGTCTAGCGGTATACCAGCATTTTCGAGTAGTCTTGACGAAACGAAGCTGTAGGTGAGGATTTCGTTAGCGCCGAGACGGCGAAGTGCGTCGCGAATGGCTGTTTTGAAAGCCATAAATTGATTAACGNTNGCGGTGGCGTGAAGCGGTAGAGTAGGGGTGATATTGTCGTAGCCGTTTAAGCGACCCACTTCCTCGGCGATATCTTCGGGAATGTGAATGTCGGTGCGCCAAGCAGGAACGGTGATGGTTAATATGTCTTTGTCTTTAGCGATGACAAAGCCAACATTTTCGAGAGTAGTGACTATTTCGGCGCTAGTGTAATTAGTGCCCAGTANACTGTTGATGAAAGGTGTTGTAATTTTTACAACAGTTGTGGGCTCTGGCTTAGGATAATCATCGGCGGCGCTCGTGAGTTTAAAACCGGAATCTAGGAGACGNGCAGAGGCGGTGGCAACGGCGAGAGTCTGATATGGTGGCTGNCCCTTAGTAAAGCGCGTGATGGCTTCGGAGAAAATACCGTGTGCCATTTGGGTGCGACGGAGATGGTAAAGACTGAAAGTAGCAGATTCGAGAATGATGCGGCGAGTGGAATCGTCTATGGCAGTAGAAAGACCGCCCATGGCTCCCGCGAGGGCGACTGGAGTATCCCCGCTGGCAATTATGATGTCGTTATCGGTGAGCTCGATAGTTTTGTCGTCTAAGAGAGTGAGGGTTTCACCAGGATGGCCAAGGCGAACGTGGATATGGGGCGTNGNTTGGGNNTNNGA
>WFLX010025162.1_pt1 | contig 10339 bp, 7 predicted proteins | sample 4967041 | NCBI WGS metagenome assembly WFLX01 (sample SAMN12857096, study PRJNA449069) | gut metagenome | isolation source: stool from male and female vole | host: Microtus ochrogaster | place: USA:Florida | collected 2017
CCTACCGCCTGCTTTGCGACCAAAATCTCATCGAAGACATCGGCCCGAAGTTTGACGTATTCCTGCGCTACGTGGAGTGCGAATGGGTGGACCGCACCGCCGATGTGAGCCTCTTTGACCAAGTGTCCACACACATCAACGACCTCACCTCCACCATCAATGAGGGCGACCTGGTGAATTCCGACCCGGCCAACGTGCTTATCTCAGACCGCGTATTCATCATGACCATTCNCAAGGCCAAAGGTCTGCAATTCGACAATGTCGTGGTGCTCGGTNTGCGTGACGGCGTATTCCCNTTCTACGGCACTACAAAAATCATCAACTCCTTCGATTCCACCCCTGAAATGAAGCAAGCCGCCCTTGCCGATCGCAATGAAGACGCACGCAAACTCTACGTGGCCCTCTCCCGCGCTCGCAAACGCCTCTGTATCAGCTACACAGAAAATGGCGACTATGGCCATCGCGCCGGCATCTCACCCTTCCTCCTACCCATCACTCACCTCTTCACTTACGGCCCCCACCGCGCCCAATAGCCCCTCAATCTTACTGATTATAATCTCTTTTAAATCCATAACACCTAACATACTGAGAGATTGAATGTTGCAATTAGTATTTACACTTTTTCCTATTTTGGAAGCACTAAAATTTACACTTTTTCCTAATTTCCAAGCCTCAAAAAATACACTTTTTCCGAGTGACGGCATGTTACCAGCCGCCGGAGGCGCCACCGCCGCCACTGAAGCCGCCTCCAAAACCTCCACCGAAGCTTCCGCCGCCTCCGGATCGACCTCCACCCCCTCCTCCGCCGAGAATGATAATCGGCGTGGCGGTCTTAGGCAAGACGTAGGGCACAGCAAAAGCATAGCCGCAGTTGTGGCAACTATACTCGCGCTGCCCCTTTCCGGTACGTGTTGGTGTGGGCTCGGAGAGAATACGATTGGCAGTGAGGCTGCAAGTGCGACCTCCGCATTGCGGACATTCCTGAAACGATGAACCTTGCACCTGATAAGGTATGATCTCAGTCTCGCCGCAAGTGGGACAAAGCCATACGTCGTAATCAATGGATTTTATGCGTTCCTCTGTATCCTGCGCCGGAGAAAGGTAGTCATTGTCGTGCACCTCATCGAGTTTATTCATTTTGCTTCCGCACCGAGCGCACGAGCGAGGGCGATTTCTCCACCTTCGCAGTATCAAAAGGTAAGGAATAACCACCACCGAGGGGATGAACATGCACAAGGCAGACATCAGCAGCGCCCATGACTTGAACGGCACCAGTGCACGGTATTTTTCCGTGTCAGTCTTCTTCCTAAGCCCGAGAAGCGAACCCAAAAGGACAATCAGCATCATGGCCGCCACCGAGATAGCTATAGCAAGGTAAGCACGAAAGAAATCTATCGCATCGGAAGTTCCATAATTTTCTCCCTGGCCCGAGTGCACCTCGTCAGCCGCATCCGGGTCGGTCACTATTTCACAAACGGTCTCCACACCGGCAAGCAATCCACCCTCATAGTCCCCTTGTTTGAACTTAGGGAACATAGTCTTACGCAGAATACGTCCGGCCACGATGTCGGGGAGGATGCCCTCGATGCCGTAGCCCGTGCGGATCGCTGCCTTACGCCTATGCTTGGCCACGAAGATGAGGATGCCGTTGTTATTGTCCTTTTTGCCGATGTTCCATGTATTGAAGAGATCTGTGGCAAATTCGTCAATGTCATCGCCATCAAAATCGTTAACCATAACGGCTACGATTTCGGCCGAAGTGCGTCGGCGAGCATCGAGAAGGAGCGAGTCAATCTGAGACTGCACCCCCGGGGAGATGATGCCATCGGGGTTTACAAGGTGCTTTGTGTGGTCTTGCACCTGCACGTTGGGGAGAGTCTCGACGGTCCAGCCCTGAGCCCGGGTGGTAAGAGCCACGAGAAGAAGCGAAAATATCAGTATCAGTCTATTCATTATCAACAAGTTACACCGCCGGCAGGGAATGACCGTTGAGGCGGCGGTAAAGATTAAGAGCATAGACATCCGTCATTGCAGAGACGTGATCAACCACGGCTTGGATGCGGTCGGCGAGTTCGGGAGCATGCACATCGTACTGTTCGGGCACCTGCGAGAGCAGCAAACCGGAATAATTCAATTCCGGATTTGCCACCGCGTGTGTGAGCTTTTCTAACAGGAAAGTGATGATGCGGTTACCGGCCAGGTCGATGTCAACAACATCGGAGGCGCAGTAGATTTTCTTCCATGAAACAGCGTTACAGGCCTCATATGCAGCGCGCTGCACAGGGGTGATGTGTTCCATCAGAGGGCCGGAGAATTGTCCTCTGAGTATCGCCTCCTCATTCTCGATAAATGCATCGGCACAGCGGCCTACGAGCTCGCCTATCACACACGAACGCAGGTAACCGATCTGCTCGTTGGGGTCTGAAATCGTGTGCATTACATTGAGGATGCGTTCTCGTCGGGAATCTTCGAAGTAGTTGAGCAGCAGAGATTTCACGGTTTCCGTGGTGAGGATTTTAAGCTTGTGGGCATCCTCAAGGTCCATGATTTCATAGCAGATATCATCAGCCGCCTCCACGATAAAGACCAGAGGATGTCGGGCAAATTTCACCGACCCGTCGGGCTGTGGCAATTGCTTGAGACCCAGGGTTGAGGCCACTTGCAGGAAGCTTTCCCGCTCGGGGGCGAAAAAGCCGAACTTGCCCTTCTCGCCGGCGTGGGAGGAGTCGTAGGGATATTTCACAATAGAGGCCAGAGTGGAATATGTCATGGCAAACCCTCCGCGACGTCGACCATTGAAACCGTGAGTGAGGAGGCGGAAGGCGTTGGCATTGCCTTCAAAATTGATAAGATCAAGCCAACGGTCGGCCGGGAGCAGGTCGCGATATTTTCGCCCCTCGCCTTCACTGAAAAAAGCTGCTATGGCCTTCTCGCCGGAATGCCCGAAAGGCGGATTGCCAAGGTCGTGGGCCAGGCAGGCTGCGGCCACAATATCGCCTATGTCGAGAAATGAATCGCGCCACGGCTCGCCGGCGTATTTTTCGCGCAAGCGATCAGCAATATTGTCGGCCATCGACTTTCCAACGCACGAGACTTCAAGCGAGTGGGTGAGACGATTGTGCACAAAGATGCTTCCGGGCAGCGGGAAGACCTGAGTCTTGTTCTGCAAGCGGCGGAAGGGTGAGGAAAAGATCAGACGGTCATAATCGCGTCGGAAATCCGTACGTCCCGTGCCTTTTTTCGGGTCGTGGTAATGCTCCAGCCCGAAACGCTTATCATTGATGAGAAGTTGCCAATTCATATTCCTGTGATTCACATAGCAAAGATACGCATTTTTCTCAGAAAATAAAAATAGCCGCCGGCTACGATGGTCAAAAATACGGTTTAAGGTTATATTTAAATCGAAAAGAGACGACTGCTACGTATACGTAATCCGTCTATATTTCAGTACTCCCCTTAGATTTAGTCATTATTAATGGTATTTGAACATCAGGGTCTGAGTGAGGGTGCGGGAAAGAAGGTACAGGAGAAAGGCGAGCCAGAGGCCATGGTTGCCGCTTAGAGGAATGAGAATGAAGCTGCCGGCGAAGAAAACGGCCATGGCCAGGAGCATGGAATGGGCCATTTTGCGTGTGAGGGTGAGTCCGGTGTAGATGCCATCCCAGACAAAGGCTCCAAAGCCGGCCAAAGGGACGAGAGCCACCCAGAGGATGAATCGCCGTGCGGTGGAGATAACCCGGCTGTCATCAGTGAGCCATCCGAGGGCAGGAGAGGCACCTGCAAAATATACTAATGTGAAGACAAGCGAGAGGCCGAGACCCCAACGGAAAATGGCACGGATGCTGCTACGGAGGCCTGTGGGGTCAGAGGCGCCATGGTATTTGCCGCTAAGAGCCTCGGCAGCGAAGGCAAAACCATCCATGAAATACGAGAAGAAAAGAAAAAACTGCATGAGCAGGGCGTTAGCGGCAAGCATATCGGCGCCTTGTCGGGCACCGGTGCGGGTAAACCAAAGAGTGACGGCCACTAAGCATGCTGTGCGCATAAAGATGTCGGAATTTATGGCAAAAAACTGTCGCAAAGCGTCTTTTTGCCATATTTTGACCTTTTCCGGCTGGTCACGCCGGTATCGTCGAGCCACTTGCACAGCTCCAAAAGCCAGACCGGCCCACTGCGCCAGAGCTGTCCCGATGGCCACTCCCTCGATTTTCATGCTCAATCCCACAACCAGACAGAGACTGATGATAATGTTCACCACATTGGTTATCAAAGCCATCCACATGGGGGTGCGAGAGTCTTGCATGCCGAGAAACCACCCGGAGAGGGCGTAATTGGCCATTACGGCCGGAGCGCCGGCGATGACGATGTAGAAATATTTCGTAGCAAGTGCCGAAGTTGCCGGGTCAGCGTCCATAAAAAGCAGCATGCCTTTGCACACGGGCACGGCCAATAGCCAGAGCATCGCTGCGCCGAGAGCACCTACTGCCAATCCGCGCCGAAGCACCGCGTAACATTCNCCTACCCTCCCGGCACCAAATGCCTGTGCGGTGAGGCCGGAGGAGCCCATACGCAGGAAGTTCATGAGCCAATACACGAGGTTGAGCATTGAGCCGCCCACGGCGATAGCACCGATATAGACGGCTGCTCCAATGTGGCCCACGATTGCTGTATCGACAATCGAGAGCACGGGGGTGGTGATGTTCGAGACAATGGCCGGCAGGGCCAGGTGCAGGATTTCGCGGTTTATAGCTTTCACTCTTGGCTGCTTACCGGTATCTTGTCGATACGTCGTTGGTGGCGACCGCCTTCAAATTCAGTGGAGAGGAATGTATTGACAATCTCGAGCGCTACCTCGGCAGCGATGAAGCGGGCCGGGAGGACAAGAACGTTGGCGTCGTTGTGCTGCCGGGCCAGGGCAGCGAGCTCGGGGGTCCAACACAGGGCTGCGCGGATGCCTTGGTGCTTGTTGAGGGTGATGGCAATGCCGTTGCCGGATCCGCACATGGCTATACCGGGATAACATTCTCCGCTTTCAACGGCCAAGGCGCATGGATGGGCGAAATCAGGATAGTCGCAACTATCTTCGGAATAGGTGCCGAAGTCTTTGTACTGCAGGCCTTTAGATTCGAGATAGCTTTCGATGATAGATTTGAGTTGAAAACCGGCGTGATCGCTGCAAATTGCTATAGACATATTTTAGTGAGGAGTTAGGAATTTGTAGGGACGCACCATGGTGCGTCCGTTCCCTTTAAGTTATAATTTAGACGTTGTGGAGATTGTGGCCCATGCGCTCTTTTTTGGTGTGCATGTAGAAGCGGTTATTGTCGTTGGGATCAACTTCAATGGGTACGTTTTCTGTGATTTCAAGGCCGTAGCCTTCCAGTCCGACGCGCTTCTTGGGATTATTAGTAAGAAGACGCATCTTCTTAATGCCCAAGAGGTTAAGAATCTGCGCACCCACTCCGTAGTCGCGCTCGTCGGCTTTGTGGCCAAGGTGGAGGTTGGCGTCTACGGTGTCCAAGCCCTCTTCCTGAAGCTTATAGGCACGGATTTTGTCCATAAGACCAATGCCGCGACCCTCCTGGTTGAGGTAGATGACGGCTCCACGTCCCTCTTTTTCAATCATTTGCATGGCGCGGTGGAGCTGCTCGCCGCAGTCGCAACGTTGGGACCCGAAAATGTCGCCTGTTGCGCAAGAAGAATGCACACGCACAAGCACCGGATTGCCGTCGTTGACCTCACCCTTGATCAGGGCAATGTGCTCCAGACCGTTGCTGAGCTGGCGGAAGGGGATAAGCTTGAAATGGCCGTAAGCTGTGGGCATGTCTACCTCTTCGCCCACCTCGACCATGCGCTCGGTGCGGAGGCGGAAGGCAATGAGGTCGCGAATCGAGATGAGCTTCATCCCCCACTCTTCAGAGCGTTTTTTCAGCTCCGGGAGTCGGGCCATGGTGCCGTCGTCGCTCATTATCTCCATAAGAGCGGCAGCAGGATGCAAGCCGCTGAGGCGAGCCAGATCAACGGCAGCCTCGGTGTGGCCGGCGCGTTTGAGCACACCTTGATCCTGAGCGTAAAGCGGACAGATGTGGCCGGGACGACCGAAGGTCTCGGGAGTGCTCTCATCCGAGGCCAGGGCACGAATCGTGGCACAGCGGTCATGGGCCGACACGCCTGTTGAGCATCCTTCGAGCTTGTCGACAGTGACAGTGAAAGGTGTGCCCAGCACTGAGGTGTTATCCTCTACCTGCGGCATCAGTCCCAATTCCTTACAGCGCGAGAGGGTGATGGGCGCGCAGAGCACTCCGCGTGCATTTTTGAGCATGAAATTCACCTGTTCGGGGGTGATTTTTTCAGCAGCTATTATGATGTCGCCTTCGTTTTCGCGGTCTTCATCATCGACCACAATCACGGGCTTGCCCTCGGCAAAATCCTTCAGGGCGTCTTCGATAGAGTCAAGGGATATTTTCTGATCTGTGTTCATAAGGTTCTGTATTTAAGGCCGGGGAGAGGAGAGATATGATCCGGCGAGTAGTAGATATAACGTTTTGTAGGTTTCGGCTGTTCACCGTGAACGGGAAGTCGTTAAGGGTATGGATCACCTGAAGCGAGCGGGAATTGGATAGGTACTCGATCAGGTCGCTCATCTTGCGGTTAGCACTCTCCATATCGGGGCGCAGCAAGAGTCGGAGTAGCCTGTTCTTGCGACCGCTGAGGGCTTGCAGACCATCCAGCTCTGAGAGGAGGGCCGTGGCCAAAGAGAGACCGGTGGAGGGGTCAACCTCTGTCATAATCACTTCTTTAACCTCGATTGAGCGTTTAGACTCTTTTCCCACCAGACGGCGGAAGAATGAGGTCCATGCATCGAGATTGAGCACATTGCTGTCACCTATAGCCTTGTAGGTCAGGAAGATGCCCAAAGGCAAGAGCACAATCGAGCTGAGCCAGATGCCAAACCATACAGGCACACGGCCGTCACGCGCCATCTTGTAGCCCATATTGTCGAAGATGAAATAGACAATGAAGAGCAGTACGGAGATCACCAGGGGCGTGCCTATCCCGCCTTTCTTGATGATGGCGCCAAGGGGTGCACCGATGAAGAAGAAAATGAGCACCGCAAACGAGAGAGTGAATCGCTTTTGCATCTCTATTTTGTGCAGGCGCATGACCTTTTGCTGCTCCATTACCATCGACGAGCGGAAATCGAAATCCCGGATTTGCTGCTTGGCCTTGCTGATTGCGCCTTGGATGTAGGAGCTGGCTTGGGAGGGGGATGGCGAGGCAAACAGGGAGTCGATATCAAGGTTTCCGGCCACGGCGGGAAGCTCGGTGCGGGTGCGCGTCTTCTTTCGGTCGATTGAGTATTCGGTGCGGTAGCGCTGAATGCCCATGGTGGGCCGATCCTGGAGCTCGCGACCGAAGGCTGTCTCCAAAGAGTCAACGATATGGGTGAGAGAGTCGATGGAATGGCCGAGTTCGCCCACGTTCTTCCCGACGTACTGGCTGCGGATGGCGCCCTCGTCTATGCGGTTGAAATTGGAGTCGAAAAGGAAATAGATCTGCTTGTCGGAGAAGCTCTCGCGGCGGAAGGGGAGATAGCTCGTAGAGGCTGTACCCATTGAGTTATCTCTCAGATTTTCAAACATTTCACCTTTGTAAAGGTGGAGGAAAAGGCGAGTTTTGTCTTCTGTGAAGGCGAGCTTGCCTGAGTCGGCAAGAATCACGCGCGTATTGTCTAAGCCTCGACTCACATCATAAATGATAAGGTCGTAGAGCATGCCTGTGTCGGGATTTTTGCGCTCAATGTAGATGTTCATGCCGGGAATCTGGTCATAGAAAGTACGGGCAGGAATCTCGACTTCAGGTGATTTCTGCCTCATCGACAGCAGCAGAGTATACATTTTGGTCTGAGCGATGGGCAGGACGTTATTCTGAAAAAAGAATGCGCCGACTGCAAGGCAAGCCATGAAGATAATCAGCGGCTTCATGATGCGAAGCAGGGATATGCCGGCAGCTTTCATGGCCGTAAGCTCGAATTTCTCGCCGAGATTGCCGAAGGTCATAAGTGAGGCCAGGAGCACGGCAAGCGGCAGGGCCGTGGGCACCATGGTGACGGCAGCGTAAAAGAACAGTTCACCAATCACCTTGACCGACAAGCCTTTACCCACAAGATCCTCGATATATCTCCAAAGAAACTGCATCATCACGATAAAGAGGCAGATCATGAACGTCATCAGCAGCAACGGCAGGAACCTTTGCAGCATGAAGGTGTATAGACGCTTTACGATGACCATCTTGATAGTGAGGAGTGAGGGGTTAGGAGTGAGGAGTGAATTTATTAGAGGGTTAATACCATGTTATACCATTAGACATGGACGAGCGCTTGTCGTATTTGAGATCGGAGAGGAGAGCGGATTTAACCGCTATATGGAAGTTATAGCTCTTGTATGGACCGACGGGCACGAACGAGGCTGCCATGGTGAAGCAGTGCAGGTCGCGCGAAATGTTGCAGTTCATATATGCAATCTTGTGAGTATCAAAGTTATAACTGGCCGAGAAACCGAAATTCCAGTTTTTCGTGGGACGTATCGAGCCTGAAAAGCTGAGATTTTGGGTGATACGGCTGTTATACTCCATTTTTTGCTTATTGAACGATCCGTAACCGTAATTTATCGAATAATTAAGGGTCAGACTCCAAGGGATGGTCCAGTTATAATAACCGTCGGACGAGAAATCGGCATCAGAATATCCTGAATCGTCGTTATCGCCGGGCTTTTGAGATGATCGGTTGCCGGTGCGGGAATTGGGATTTGACTCGGAGTCAGCGCCTGCATCGGTATCGCTGTTTTTCTTTTTGCGCTTGAAGGTTTCGTTATTGAGAGTGTACGAGAACGAGGTACCGGTGGAGCGCAGACGACCGAATCCTTTGCCCGATGAGATGCGCAACTTATTGACACGCACCGGATTGCCGGAAGGATTGAGGGCGTAGGTGTAGACGTCCCACGTGGCGTTGAGGTTAAGGTTGAAGCCTTTTGTAAGGCGCAGGAGAATTGATGAATTGATGTCGGAGAAGCGGAGCGAGTCGGCAGCGAAGTTGTAGCTTTGCGAGAGGGTGAGGTTTTCGATAAGCGATATTTTTTTCTCGCCGATAGAGTCGTTGGTCTTGACTTTCATCTCAAGATTATTGGCCAGAGAGAGCGATACGGCGCCGGTTTTGCCTCGGCCGGGTACACCGAAGAGCGCGTTGGGAAACATGGAATAGTCCACTCGCTGCTCGGTGCCGTCGGTTCCGGGTCGCATGTAGTGGCCATAATATCCGAAGAAACTTGACCCGAAATCCGGCGCAGCGGAGAAAGAGACTGTGGGGGTGAGCACATGGCGAATCATCTTGACCTTGTCACCAAGAAATTTCATAGGCTTGAAGAAACCGTAGATTTTGGTGTCCAGGGAGATGCCCCCCTGAAAGTCCCAGACATTATAGAAATTATAAGTAGTGTCCATGGTCTCGATGCCGTTCACTTCGTCCCAGTGGCGGCGCACCTTGGAGGTGTACATGCGATCGTTGAACGAGATTGAGGGAGTGATGTTGACGTATTTTAAAACGTTGAAGGTTGCCGAAATGGGCACAGTGTGCTTCATGCCGTTGCGCCAATCCTTGATGAGCGACTTCTTGAAAAACTCGTTTTGCTTGGCTGTCAGAGAGTTTTGGAACTGGCCTGAATAAGAAATACGGATTTTCTCGTACCATTTTTCATCGCCCACAGCCTTCTTGCGCTTGAAGGGGNTGGTCTGATTNATGGTCAGAGTAAAGNTAGGGNACGACACTGCCANCGTNGAGTCTTGCATNCNTNGGCTGATGTTAAGNNTCGATGAGAGCGACCATTTGGAGTTGGGGATGCGATATGTGAGGTTGACGGTCGAACTTTTGGTGTTATCGGTGAAGGAGTTGGAGTAGTACGACCCCACGTCGTTGCGCGTGTAGCCTGTGGTGGTGAAATTGACCGAGGCTGAGAGCGACATGTTGGGGTTGGCCTTTGAGTCCTGGCTGTGGCTCCAGAGCACTTGGAAGTTAGTGCTGGCTGAATAGTCCGGCATTCCCTTCTCACCGTAGATCGACTTCAGGTAGCTTACATTGAACGATCCGCGGTATTTATATCGCTTCACATAGCTCGACTGTGCAGACAAGCCCCATGAGCCTTTGGTGTAGATCTCGCCGCGCAGCGCGAGGTCGATGTTGTCGTTGATAGCGAAGTAGTATCCGCCGTCGCGCAGGTAGAAGCCCCGGTTGTAGTCATCGCCGAAGGTAGGCATGATGATGCCTGAGGAGTAGTCTTTGGTGAAG
>WFLX010028141.1_pt1 | contig 10339 bp, 7 predicted proteins | sample 4967041 | NCBI WGS metagenome assembly WFLX01 (sample SAMN12857096, study PRJNA449069) | gut metagenome | isolation source: stool from male and female vole | host: Microtus ochrogaster | place: USA:Florida | collected 2017
ATGACTCTGATGAAGTGGATGTTTACCTTCGCGGCCATCGTCGTGCTCCCATTCTCCATGCCCAAGATACTCTCCACGGCGTGGCACGAAGTGAGCGGCATGCAGGCTGCGGGAGTGGCCTATGTGGTGGTCGGAGCTACTTTCTGCTCCTATCTGCTGGTGATGATCGGGCAGAAGACTTTGCGTCCTACTTTGGTGGGNATGTATAACTACGTGCAGCCCATTGTGGCCACCGGCGTAGGAATATGCCTCGGGCTCGACTCCTTCACCCCGATAAAACTCGTGGCCGTAGCCCTGATATTTACCGGCGTGTGGCTCGTCAACATAAGCCGCGCCGCCTCCAAATAACTCAACGACCGGGGGTGAGGAGGGAGAGGGCTTCGAGGCACATGCGGGAGTTGTGGTAGGGGCATTTCCAGAAGCCGGCTTTGTCGTCACGGCGGTTTATGCTGCGGTCGGGCAGACGGCTCCANTACCATTCGCCCGATTCGCGGTCGATGAGGTTGGCCGAGATGTAGTCCCAAGTGCGCGCNGCCTTGTCGAAAGCGTCCGGTCGGTTATGGTAAGCGGCAAGCCAGAGGAGACCTACGAGTGTCTCGGCCTGNACCCACCAATGCTTCTCATTATCATAGGAGCCGGAGGCATGACGCTCGTAGACCATCGAGCCGTCAGTGCAGTAACCCTCCAGCGCCGCGTCGGCTATGCGTCGGGTGGCGGCAAGCACGCGGTCATACATCTCCGCGTCGCCCAACACCTCGGCCGCCTCAAGCAGCAGCCATGAGGCCTCGATATCGTGGCCATAGGAGATGGTCTTGTCGGCCATGCGCCAATCGCGGTCAAAGAATAGGCCGAGATGGCCGGTAGCGGGGTCCATTATCTTGGTGAGGAACACATCGAGCAGCCGTTTCTGGGCTTCGACGAGCGCCGGGTCGCGCCACACGCGAAGCAGTGCGGTGTAGGCCTCAAGGATATGGAGGTGGGTGTTCATGGTCTTGCANGAGTTGGCATCCTTGTCGCTGAGGCGCATATCGTCGATAGGCTTCCAGTCGCGCGTGGCGGCCTCGAGATAGCCCCCTTTCTCGGTGTCGTAGCTGTGGCGCTCTATGTCGCCGAAGAGTTTCACGGCCTCGGCGAGAGCCTCCTCTCGCCCGGTGGCGCGATAATATTCGGCAAGTCCATAGATGGTGAAGGCTATGGCATAGAACTGCTTCTTGGTGTCGGCCGGAGAGCCGTCGGGGTTGAGCGACCAGTAGACGCCCCCATGCTCACGGTCAATGAAATGGGCGGTTATGTAATCGTAGGCACGGTCGGCAGCCTCGCGGTAGAGAGGATTGCCGAGCGCGCGATATGCGGCCGAAAAGGTCCAGAGCAGCCGTGCGTTGAGTATCGCTCCTTTGGGAGCGTCGGGGTCAAGCCGGTCGAAGCCATCGCGCCGTCCATAGAAGCCGCCGGCGGGGTCGGGCATCTTCGTGAGCCAGTAAGGGAGAATATTGTCGGTGAGGCAATCTTTCAGCTGCCGCGCAAGGACGGCCTTTTGGTCGTGAGTCATCACAATGTATTTGCAGGGTCGGTCATTTCGTAATATTCGGGAGGATTGGCCTGCTCCATGCGGCGCGCCTTAAGCTCGGCCACGATAGAGTTGACGCGCTTGGTGGTGAGCGGATAGAACCACACCACCATAACAGCCACCAGAGCCACTCCCGCAGGGATAAATGTCATCAGCATCCACAGGCAGTTTATGGCCTCCGAAGGCTGCGCAAGCGCCGCGCCGGCCTGTTCGGCTGTGCGGGTCATGTAGCCGCAAGCGCCGAGCAGCCATAGCACGGCCGCGCCACCNAANGCACCGCCAAACTTCTGGGCCATCGACGATGAGGAGAAGATGAGGCCGGTGGAGGCGGTGTGGAAGCGGAGCTCGGAGTAGTCGCTCACGTCGGCATACATAGACCATACGAGGGGCGACATGATGCCGGTGAGCACCGAGATGAGCACCTGNAGAAGCANCATCCACCAATAGCCNGCCGGTGTGAGNGGCACGAAGAAGAAGGCTACGCTGAGCACCATCAGGCAGAGGTTCACGAGGATAAACGTAGTCTTCTTGCCNATGCGTCCGGCTATGGGCACTGTGAGCGCCACGCCCACCATATTGGCCACCTCGCCTATGCTGAGGAAGAGACCGCTATAGAANAGGAGGGCGATNCTGAAGAGCACGATGTGGGCGTCGAAGCCTATCACGTCGGCAAAGAAGTAGGCCACGGTGGCCCCACGCACGGTGCAGAACAGATTGAAGCAGAGCGCGGCCCCTATCAGCAACCACCACGGGCGGTTGGACAGCAGGGAGCGGAAGTCGGAGCCGATGCTCACCTTGGAGACAGTGCGTATGCGCTCCTTGGTGAGCTTGAAGCAGCAGAGGAAGAGGATGAAGCAGGCAGCCGCAATGACTATCATGGCACACTGCCAGCTGTTCTGCATCGAGAATCCCCACTTGTTCTCGAAGAGCGAGCAGAGGGGTTCCCANGCCGCGAGGGCTATGAACGAGCCGCCGTAGGCAAAAAACATACGGAAGGAGGAGAACACGGTCTTCTCGTGGGGATTGTCGCTCATCACACCCAGCATGGCGCCGTAGGGCACATTGATGCCCGTGTAGACCGTCATCATCAATATGTAGGTCACATAGGCCCAGAGCAGCTTGCCCGCATAGCCCCAGTCGGGGGTGGTGAAGAGCAGTATGCCGCAGATGGAGAACGGCGCAGCGACCCAGAGAAGATAAGGACGGTATTTGCCCCAGCGGGTGTTGGTGCGGTCGGCCACAATGCCCATCATCGGGTCGGAGACCGCGTCCCAGATGCGGGTGACGAGCACGAGTATGCCGGCGTCGGTCAGCGACAGGCCGAACACATTGGAGTAGAAGAACGGAAGGTAGTAGCTGAACACCTTCCAGAACATCGACGAAGCCATGTCGCCGAAGCCGTATCCTATTTTCTCTGAAAGTCTTGCCATGGTATGAAGAAGTGTGATTTGCGGTTTTGGATTTTTTAGCGGTCCAACGAGCGGAAATATGCCTCGTTGGAGTCAATGAGGCGGTTGATGGCGCGGACACTCTCGCCGGTGAAGAGGCCGTCGGTGGGTGTGCCGAAGCAATAGTCCACGAGGCGGTCNATGGTCGAGGTGGCCACATGCATGCGGGTGTCGGACGANGCATAGTAGATGTAGACCGTGCCGTCCTCATCGGCNATCCAGCCGTTGGAGAAGAGCACATTCATCACATCGCCTACATATTCCTCACCCACGGGAGCCATGAAATAGCCGCCGGGGGTNGCGATGGCGCGCCAGGGCTCGTCGAGAGCGGTCATATAGAGGTAGAGCACATAGCGGAGACCCGAAGCGCANCCGCGCACACCATGGGCCAGATGGAGCCAGCCGCGGGACGTCTTGATGGGGTGGGGGCCCTCGCCGTTCTTCACCTCCTTGATAGTATGATAGAAGCGTGCGTCGATAATACGCTCGTCGGTGACCACGGCATGGGTCATATCATCTACGAGAGCCCAGCCGATGCCGCCACCGCTGCCGGTGTCGATAAAGCCGTCCTGNGGGCGGGTGTAGAGCGCATACTTGCCGTCGTAGAACTCGGGGTGGAGCACCACATTGCGCTGCTGGCTGCGGCTCTTGAGGTCGGGGAGACGCTCCCAGTTGANGAGGTCGTGGGTGCGGGCTATGCCGCAGGCGGCGGTTGCGGCCGAGAGGTCGCCGGGACGCGAATCGTCGTGACGCTCCACACAGAAGAGGCCGTAGATCCAGCCGTCTTCGTGGCGAGTGAGACGCATATCGTAGACATTGGTGCCCGGCTCATCGGTCTCGGGCATGGTGATGGGTCGGCCTACGAAGCGGAAATTGTCGATGCCGTTAGGGCTCTCGGCCAGTGCGAAATACGACTTGCGGTCCATACCCTCCACACGTACCATGAGCATATATTTGCCGTTCCATTTTATGGCTCCGGAATTGAGAGTGGCGTTCACTCCTATCCGNTCCATGAAGAAGGGGTTGGTGGCAGGATTGTAGTCATAGCGCCAGGTCGGAGGCACGCTCTCGGCCGTAATTACGGGGTTGACATAACGCTCGTAGATACCGTTGCCCTCTATCGCATGATTGAGACGGGCCACGTGGGATTCATAACGCTGTTCGACGAAGCGCACTCTCTGTGCGAAATCGTGATTAGTCATCGGGGAAATACTTTTAAGTATCTGTTCGGGGTAAAAGAAAATATATGAGTGTCAGCGGATGGTGTTCATCTCGCGGGCGAAAACTGTGCGGGGGTCGTCATGGAACTTCTTGAACGATTCCTCGGAGGCCTGTCCGGGCCAGGGGGCATAGAAATGCTCGGGCTTGTCGTGGGCGTTGCGCCACACCACCACATAGGCCGCGGGATATTTGCTCACGGCGGGGAGGAGCACGTCGGTCCACCATCCGGCCATCGGTATGCTTTCCAGACCGGTCTCGGTGAAGGCTACNAGNTTGCCTCTCTCTGCNGCNGCCTNAGTGGCNGCNCCGAGAGTTGAGTCTACGGCAGCGAGATAGGTGTCCACGCCCTTGTCGGCTCCGTAGTGGTANACATCGGCACCCATTATGTCGACATACTCGTCGCCGGGATAGCGCTCGAGATATTCCTCCACGGTCTTAACACGGTCGGGTGAGTAGGCCCANAGGATATTGTCGGCNCCNTCCTCGTCCATGATGCGGCGGGTCTCGGTCCAGAGGTGGCGGTATTGCTCGGGGGTGCACTGCTTGCTCCCCCACCAGAACCATGCGCCGGTATGCTCATGCCAGGGGCGGAGTATCACACCGATTTTCCGGCCCTGAGCGTCGGTGAGCGAGGCGATGAAGCGGGCTGCGAGGCGTATCTGGTTGCGGAAACGCTCGGCCACCTCGGGGTCGGAGATTATCTGAGCCACGATAGTGGTGTCGGAGCACTGCCAGCTGTCCTGNCCGTCGACGGGGTTGACNGCATGCCAGCTGAAGGCATTCACGCCTCCGCGGGCATCCTGAGCTATAACCTCGGCGCGCATACGCTCGAAGTTCACACTGTCGAGATTGGAGGCATCCCCTTTCTCTATGCCGCCGAGGTCCCAGTTCATCACCGCGGGATAGTCGCCGGCGGTCTCGAGCACATCGGAGCGGCCCGAATCGCCCACCCATGTGTGGCCGTACACAGGGTCATCGTCGTGGCCGAACATTATCAGGCCGGCGCGGCTCACACTGTCGAGACGCAGGCGGAGCTGCTCGGCGGGCGAGATGGTGTCGGGCTGAGCCGAAGCATCGGCAGAAGCGGCTCCGCGTCCGCCGCATGAAGCAGCGGAGAGGGCCAGAAGAGTTATTGCTATAGCGGGATATTTCATTTCTTTATATCTTTAAGTGAGTCGGTCATACGGCGGATTACTTCGATGGTGGTGGAGTCGGTCACGAACACCGAGTTGAGTCCCTGGTCTTCCTGAGCGGGGTCGCCCGAATAGTCGTCGCCACGCTGCCATGTGCGGTGGGCCGGCTGAGCGTAGCCGCCCCAGCCCCAGAAGTTGGAGCCGTTGATTTTGCCGGAGTCGCGGATGATGGAGAACACATATTCATAATATTGGTCGCGGCCGGTGGTGGGGCTGCCGGGGGCGATGCCCATGGTGTCGCGCGGGTAGCCGAACTCCTCGAGCACGATAGGCTTCGCACCGCCCATCTTGTCGAAATGCTCGTCGATATACATCTGGGTGTATTTGCAGGCTGAGTCCACATCCTCTACCACGCCGTCCTTGGTGTCCTTGCGAATCCAGTTCCAGTTGTAGGGCCATATGTGGATGTTGGCATAGTCTATTTCGGGATAGTTGTGGATTTCGGCCCANAGGTCNAGGTCTACCTCACAGCCATACTTNCCNTCGCTNCCGGTCGACACGAGGTGGTTGCTGTCAATCTCCTTGATGGTGCGGGCTGTCTGGCGGAGCCAGTCGGCCAGGGCGCGCTTCCCTTCGCGGGAGAATGCTCTCGGCTCATTGGCTATCTGCCACGACATGATGGCGGGCGATTCGCTGTAGGGCTTGCCGGTAACAGAGCTTGTGCGGCCCACTATGTTGCGCACATGATTCAGCGCAAGCTGCTTGGCGGAGTCGGAGAGCACGAATTGGCTCACATAGTCCACATACTCGCGATAGCCGTCCTTAGGCAGAGGTGCGGGTCCGTGGCCGGTCCATTCGAGATATGTGCCGTAGCCTCCGCTCCATTCCCAGGCATTGTTGAGATAGAGCACAGCCTTCATGTCGCGCTTCTCGAGCTCGGCCAGAAAATAGTCGAGACCCTCGAGCAGAGTGTCGTTGTAGACACCCGGAGCGGTCTGCAACACGGGCTCGATATGCGATTCGATACCCTCCTCGCCATCGCCGCCCACGAGCACACGGAGATTCGTTATACCGATCTCCTTCATCTTGTCGAGCTCACGGCCCAGGCGCTCACGGTCGCCATATTTCTCGGCTCCAAGCAGGCCGCCGTACCAGAAATTGGCTCCCACATAGCGATATACGGAGTCGCCGATATAGAACTCACCGTCGCGCACAGTCACAAATTCCGGCTCCTCGGCCTTCTCTTTACGGCCTGCGCAGCCTACCACTGCGGAGACGGCAACCACGGCCGCAGCCGCAACTGTAAGGATATTTCTCATCTCTATATTTTAAGGTATGGTTAGTTGTGGTGCAAAATTACGGATATTTTTTTGAATTTCAGCCCCGGCACCCCACAGGAATGAGCAATTATTCGATTCGCATTATTCAAAACACATAATTCGATTTGCATAATTCGATTTGCATAATTGCGCCGGCTTATATATCTTTGCAAAAAACTTACCGATGATGGACCAACCACGCAACCCCTTCATATTAGGCCACCGCATACCGCGCCATTATTTCTGCGACCGCGAGACGGAGCAGCAAAATCTGATTCAGGCTGTGGTCAACGGCAGAAACGTCGTGCTGATNTCGCCTCGACGCATGGGCAAAACATCATTGGTCTACGCCGCNCTCCACGACACCGAAGAGGTGNCCCGCGACAANTANNTCTTCTTNATCGACATACTCCAGACCANCTCTCTGCGGGAATTCATCTNTCTGCTCGGCAAGGCGGTGTTCGACACCCTGCAGACCCGCNACAAGTCGCGGCTGCGCGATTTCCTCGCCACNCTCAAATCCCTCACCGGCTCATTCGGCTTCGACCCCATAAGCGGTAGCCCGACCTTCAATATACAGCTCGGCGACATAAAGTATCCCGAATATACCCTCAACGAGATATTCGAATATATCGAAAAGAGCGGCAAGCCGGCAGTAGTGGTAATCGACGAATTCCAGCAAATCACGAAGTATCCCGAAAAGAATACCGAGGCCATCCTGCGGAGCCACATGCAGCGCTTGAGCAACACTTCGTTTATTTTTGCCGGAAGCGAACGCACCATCCTCCAGGAGATGTTCGTGTCGTCAAAAAGCCCGTTCTACAACAGCTCCGAGATAATGCATCTGGGGCCTATAAGCGAAAACATCTACGTGGAGTTCGCCCAGAGGCTCTTCGCCGAGCGCGATAAGAGCATCGATGACGAAGCTATCCGTTGGGCATTCCATTTATTCGGAGGCAACACATTTTATCTGCAGCGCACCATGAACGGAGCGTTTGCCGACACCCCCGCAGGCTCAACTTGCGGCATAGAGACCGCCCGACACACCGTTCGCGCCATGCTTGCCGCCAACAGCGTAATCTATCGCGAGATACTATCCAACATCAGCATAGNGCANAAGTCNGTTTTATTCGCCATAGCCAACGAAAAAATNGTGGAGAGCCCGATGTCGAGTGAGTTTGTTAAGAGATACAATCTCAACTCGGCCAGCTCGGTGCAGAGCGCGCTCAAAAAGCTCACCAAAGCAGGCTTCCTGCTTAAAACCGAGGAAGGGGTAACCCTGATGGACCCCCTGCTGAGAATATTTATCAACGAGCTTTATTCCACCCCCGAGTTCTAATCTATGGGACTCCGAAGAAAATAATCTTTCAGCCGGAGGGTAATTATCGGCGGGCGGAGGGAGATATTCCGAATTTTTGCGTAATTTTGCAGTCGAAGAGGTCTGCGTGNGCAGATTGGCTTCGCGCAAATATCCAACTGACTAATTACAAAAGCAATATCCAATACGATGCAACTTTCGGCTCTGACTGCAATNTCTCCCGTAGATGGCCGCTATCGCGGTAAGTGTGAATCTCTCGCGGAATATTTTTCCGAGTTTGCCCTCATAAGATACCGTGTGCGTGTGGAAGTGGAGTATTTCATCGCCCTGTGCGAGATACCTCTGCCCCAGCTCGCAGGCGTTGACCACTCGGTGTTTGAGCCGCTGCGCGATATCTACCGCAATTTCACCCTCGAAGATGCCAAGCGCATCAAAGAGATCGAGAGCGTGACCAACCACGACGTGAAGGCTGTGGAATATTTCCTCAAGGAGCGCTTTGACGCTCTCGGACTCGAGCAGTACAAGGAGTTTATCCACTTCGGCCTCACCTCGCAGGATATCAACAACACCTCTGTGCCGATGTCGGTGAAGGAGGCTATGGACCACGTCTACGTGCCGATGCTCGAAAAGCTGCTCGCCAAGCTCGATTCGCTCGCTGAGGAGTGGAAAGGGGTGGCAATGCTTGCCAAGACCCACGGACAGCCCGCATCGCCCACCCTGCTCGGCAAGGAAATCGGAGTGTTCGCCTACCGTCTNCGNGTGCAGATAGAGCAGCTTAAGAGTGTGCCCGTAAGCGGCAAGTTTGGTGGCGCCACCGGCAATTTCAATGCCCACCTCATCGCCTTCCCCNCCATAGACTGGCGNGGATTTGCCGGACGCTTCCTCACCGAGCGCCTGGGCATAGAGCGCGAGCTGCTCACCACCCAGATATCCAACTACGACAATCTCGCCGCCCTCTTCGACGCCATGCGCCGCGTCAACACCGTGATTCTCGACCTCGACCGCGATGTGTGGCAATACGTGTCGATGGAATATTTCAAGCAGCGCATCAAGGCCGGTGAGGTTGGCTCGTCGGCAATGCCCCACAAGGTGAACCCCATCGACTTCGAGAACTCCGAGGGCAATCTTGGCATCGCCGACGCTCTCTACGGCCATCTCGCCATGAAGCTCCCCATCTCTCGCCTGCAGCGCGACCTCACCGACTCCACCGTGCTCCGCAACGTGGGCGTGCCCATGGCCCACACGCTTATCGCCGTAGCAAGCACCCTCAAGGGACTCGACAAGCTCATACTCAACGAAGAGGCTATCCGAGGCGACCTCGACGACATGTGGAACGTGGTGGCCGAGGCAATCCAGACCATCCTCCGCCGCGAGGGCTATCCTCACCCCTACGAGACCCTCAAGCAGCTCACCCGAGTGAACTCCAAGGTCACAGCCGAAAGCATAGCCGAGTTTATCGACACCCTCGAAATCTCCGACGAAGTGAAAGCCGAGCTCAAGCGCATCACCCCTCACGGATATACCGGCTACGGACTGCTCTGAACCATAAAAAATCAAAAAACCGAGTGATAGGAGAGATTTAATAGTCCGATTGATTGTTATACCGCGGGAAATGGCTAAATTTGCACACCGATGGGGCTCTCCGTGGCCCCATCGTAAAGTGTGAAATCTCAGCCTGACTCCAGCAACCTGCAAAGTTCAAACACATCTTAAGTTATACTCATTACTCGCCGCGAGGCAGAAAACATCATTACAAAGTTACCAGAACACTATGGACAATAACGAAAAGAAAAGCAAGCGTCCGCGCATAGGGGAAGTAAGAAACGTATCACCCGAGAATCCTGAAGAGGGAACACGCTACAACAACGATAACCGCTCGGACTACACCGGCGAGCGTCAGCAGGCCACCGGCTACCGCCCCCGTCAGCAGGGCGGCTACAACCGTCAGGGTGGCTACGGCTACAATAACAATCAGGGCGGCTATAATCGCTACAACAATAACAACGGCGAGCAGGGCGGATACCGTCCCCGCCAGCAGTATCAGCCCAACGCCGATACCTCAGCTTCCGACACCGAAAGCACTGAAAACACCGAGTCGACAGGCTATCAGCCCCGCTACCGTCAGCAGGGCGGATATAACAACAACCGCCAGCAGGGTAGCTACGGTTATAACCGTCAGCAGGGTGGCTACGGCTACAACAACAATAACCGCCAGCAGGGCGGATATGGCAACAACCGCCAGCAAGGCGGTTACAACAACCGTCAGCAGGGCGGATATGGCAACAACCGTCAGCAAGGCGGCTATGGCAACAACCGTCAGCAGGGCGGATATG
>WFLX010152281.1_pt1 | contig 10336 bp, 7 predicted proteins | sample 4967041 | NCBI WGS metagenome assembly WFLX01 (sample SAMN12857096, study PRJNA449069) | gut metagenome | isolation source: stool from male and female vole | host: Microtus ochrogaster | place: USA:Florida | collected 2017
CCAAGAGGTTTAAGCTGGGCGGACAGATGACGCTTATAGAGCTTAAAGTGGACGATAAAATCAACGGCTACGAGTACGGCGGCGAGCTTGATTTAAGCAAGGTATTCACGCTTATCAATACCGAAACTGGCGACCCTTGGGATAGCTCTTACTACGAAATCCGCGTGCTTAAAGACGGTGTTGATATCGGCGAGCTTTCGGAGTTCAACCCTGCCGTAAACGGTGCGGGCAAGTACGTCATTCAGATAAATATAAAGCCCGAATATGCGGAAGATTACACGCTTGACAAGTCCAATAAAGTTGATTTCGAAATTCACCGCAAGGAAATAGCGGCGCCCACCGTTGGCAATATACTGTTCAGCGGCGAGTATATCAACCTTGCGGATTATCTGGGCGGCAGCTACGCCGAATATAAGGACATTATCTCGTTGAGCGGCGACTATCAGGATTTGAGGAACGTCAGCCAGAGCGGATACAAGGCGCGCCTGACGTTGACCGACCCCAACTATAAATGGGCGCAGCCGACGGCGGCGGAGCCCGCAAGCTTAAAGCTTTTCGCGGCTAAGTTGTTCGACAACGGAATCGCAATCGTGGACGACGCTATTGCTGAATTGAAGTGGAATATCACTCCGCTTGTTATCGACGCCACCGAAATGTGGGCGAAGGGCAAGAACGGCGCAACGCTGAATTTGCCCGAGAGCATAACCAAGCTTATTACTGCCGAAACGCTGAGCGTAGGTTACAAATACTACGACGACGCGGACCAATATATAGAAACGCCCGAGCTCAAAGGCGGCAAGTCCTTCAGGGTTGAGGCGGTGTTCGGCGGCATTGACGCGGAGAGCGGCAACGTCGTATTCAAGACGGCGGACGGCAATTTCGGAGCGGTCAGCGACAAGATAAGCTATACCGTGCCTCAGAGCGGTGCGGCGGCGTTCTTCGGAAGCACTTTAAACTTCCTCAAAGCAAACTGGCTGTGGCTCGTAATAGCGGCGGTAGCTCTGTTATTCCTTATAATACTTATCTGCATAATCGTAAGCGCGAAGAAAAAGAAGCGCAAGAAGGAAGAGCTGGAAGAACAGCGCAGACTTGAAAAGGAAGAGCGCGAACGCGAGGAGCGCAAGCTCGAACGCGAGGAGCGTATGGCAAGGCTCAATCAGCAGCAGTCTATGCCCCAGATGATGATGCCGCAAATGATGCAGATGCCGCAGATGCCGCAGATGATGCAACCGCAAATGCCTCAGCAGCAGCCCCAGTACGCGCCCCAGCAACCTATGATGGCGGGCGGCGCTTCGTCCAACGAAATAGCCGAGCTCAAAGCCGAAATATCGGCAATGAAGGCCGAGGCGGCGGCAAAGGAATCGGCTGCGCTCAGGGCGGAGGTTATGCGTGCAGAACAGGCGGCAATGAAAGCCGAACAGAACGCCGTTTTGCGCAGTGACGTAAACGCGATACGCAGCGGCGAGCAGTTTACGGGCATCAATATGGACGCAATGACCGAAATTATGACCCGTGCGCTTAAAAACGTGCTTGCTTCGGCGGCTCAGCCCGTGGTTACGGCGCCTCCCGCACAGCCCGCTCAACTGACGGACGGTAGCTCGTCAACGGCAACGGCAAACGCCGTTTATCCGCCCGACGCGGTTATGACGACGGTTACGACCACCAAGATTGACACGACCAAGAAACAGCCGCAGGCAGCGCAGAACGCACCGCAGGCGGCACCCGGCGGCAGGACTATCGTGCGCAATATCGTCGCACCCATGCCCGTAGACGACGGAAGAATATTCGACGTGGGCGGCTTCTACAAGCCCGCCGACCCCGTGGATATGGGTTTCGAGGAAGAGGACAAAAAAGATTAAATAAGTAGTGAAAAAAGCCTCTGGAATTTTCCAGAGGCTTTTTTGCGTAGAAATGTGTCGTGCCAAGGTTAACTATAGCTATAAGAAGTAAGTAAATAATATCAATGTGTTTTGATGATATAAATAATAAATTAATAGGGCGGCTTCGTTTTGAAGCTGCCTTGCTTAATAATAATTTTCATAAATACAAACCAAAATACTAAGTAAGATGCGGATTGGAAATTTTTTGAAATTCAATTGCATTTATTATGCTATTGTATTATAATGTAAGCTGTGATTATGGCGAATTCTGTCATTTTGGGACGAATGACGCCAAAAGGATAAAATATGAAAATTTCATTCTCTCCTCCGGATATATCGGAGCTTGAAATTGAAGAGGTAGGCAACGCGCTTAAATCGGGCTGGATTACGACCGGTCCTAAGACCAAAGAGCTGGAGCGTCAGGTTGCCGAATTTTGTGGCACCAACCGTGCGGTATGCCTTAATTCGCAAACAGCCTGTGCCGAAATGGCTTTGCGTATTCTGGGAATAGGTAAGGGGGACGAAGTCATTACGTCCGCATATACCTATACGGCGTCTGCTTCCGTTATCGACCACGTAGGGGCAAAAATAGTCCTCGTCGATACGCAGAAGGACAGCCTTGAAATGGATTACGATAAGCTTGAAAAGGCTATAACCGAAAATACCAAGGCGATTATTCCCGTTGATTTGGCGGGTATTGTCTGCGACTACGACAGGATTTTCAGGATAGTCGAAGGCAAGAAAAAGCTTTTCAGTCCCTCAAACGATATACAAAAGGCTATGGGCAGAATTGCCGTCTGTGCGGATACGGCTCACGCTTTCGGTGCGGAATGGCACGGACGAAGAGCGGGAAGCATAGCCGATTTCTCGGCGTTCTCGTTCCATGCGGTTAAAAATTTCACGACTGCGGAAGGCGGCGCTTTGACCTGGAAGCATATCGAAGGTATCGACGACGAGGAGATTTATCGTAAGCTGCAACTGCTGTCTCTGCACGGACAGTCGAAGGACGCCCTTGCAAAGACCAAGCTCGGTGCGTGGGAGTACGATATTATAGGCACTTGGTACAAGTGCAATATGACGGATATTGCCGCGGCTATGGGGCTCGCGCAGATGAAGCGCTACCCCGCAATGCTGATGCGCAGGAAGAGCATAATAGAAAAATACGACGCGGCGTTCATACCCGCGGGCGTCAAGGTTCTGGCTCATTACGGCAAGGATTATTGCTCGTCGGGACATCTCTATATCACGCGCATTCCCGATATTACCGTCGAAAAGCGCAATGAAATAATCATAAAAATGGCGGAGCGCGGCGTTGCCTGCAACGTGCACTATAAGCCGCTGCCCATGCATACGGCGTATAAAAATCTCGGGTTCGATATAAAGGACTATCCGAATGCGTATGCTAATTTTGCAAACGAAATTACGCTGCCGCTTCACACGTGTTTAACCGATGAAGAGGTTGAATATATTATCGAAAATTATCTTGACGTCGTAAGAGAATATATTTGATGTTGGTTAAGAAGTGGAAAAAATTACCGCCCGAAATGCAGAACGAGGCGGTCAGACCATATTACGAAAAGCTGAGAAAGAAAAACTTCAGTTTGTTCTGGAAGCGGTGTTTTGATTTTTTCGTTTCCACGCTGATGCTTCTTTTACTCTCGCCCGTGTTCGTTATTCTGGCTATCGCAATAAAAATCGACAGCCGCGGACCTGTATTTTTCAGGCAGGAGAGGGTGACGCAATACGGAAAAAAATTCTGCATATTCAAGTTCAGAACCATGGTGAATAACGCCGATAAAATGGGCAGTCAGGTCACCGTGAGCAACGATATGCGTATTACGAAGGTCGGCAAGTTTATCCGTAAATGCCGTCTGGACGAGGTCAGCCAGCTTATCGACGTCTGGCGCGGAACCATGTCGTTCGTCGGCACCCGTCCCGAAGTTCCCAAATACGTGGAAAGGTATTCGGACGAAATGCTTGCAACTTTGCTGTTGCCTGCGGGAGTGACCAGCGAAGCGAGCATTAAATTCAAGGACGAGGACGAACTGTTAAAGGACGCCGAAAACGTCGACGATTCGTACGTTGAGGTCGTGCTTCCGCAAAAAATGGAATACAATCTGCAGTCGCTTAAAAAGCAGGGATTCTGGCGCGATATAGGCACGATGTTTAAAACTGTTTTCGCAGTGTTGAAGAGGTAAAAAGTGTACGGAAAAGTATCGATAATAATGCCCAATTACAATTGCGGAAAGTTTTTGGAAGAAACGGTTAATTCGGTTGTTAACCAAACCTATCAAAATTGGGAGTTGCTGATAGTTGACGACTGTTCCACTGATAATTCAGTTGAAGTTATCAGAAATATTTGTGAACATGACGATAGAATAAAACTGTTTGTTAACGAAGAAAACAGCGGAGCGGCGGCATCTCGTAATCTGGCTATGCGCGAAGCAACCGGAAAATGGATAGCCTTTTTGGACAGCGACGATCTATGGCTTCCCGAAAAACTCGAAAAGCAGCTTGCTTTTATGGAAGAGAACGGATATAAGTTCAGTTATACGTCGTATGAACACGTTGACGAACAATCCGAGAAGCTTAATATCGTTGTTACGGGACCTAAAAAAGTACTTTCAAAAAGAAGAATGTTCCGTTATTGTTATCCAGGTTGTTTAACCGTTATGTACGACAGTACGGAAACTGGGGTAGTTCAGATACCCGACGAAATTGCAAACGGCGAAAACGATTATGCGATATGGCTTAAAGTCGTAAAGTTTNATAAATGCTATTATTTGAGTGAAGTGTTGGCGTTATATCGTGTCAGAAACAACTCACTATCCCATAAGAGCAGTAAATTAAAGCTGATAAAAAACCAGTATAAACTTTTTAGAGTCAGTGAAAAAAGAAGCTCTTTAGGCGCATTCTTTTGTGTATTAAGAACACTTTTTTACGGATTTTGGAAAAAAGTTAAATNTGNTAAGAANATAAAGNNAGGTAAAAAAGTCNAACTTTATATGAATAACGAANTAAGCNTAGAACAANTAAAAAANATCGAATTGNAAATATTGCTTGCCGTTCACGAAANATGCGAAAAGAACAATTTCAGATNTTCTTTGGGCGGTGGCACTTTGCTAGGTGCGNTCCGTCATAAGGGCTTTATCCCTTGGGACGACGACATCGATATTATGATGCCGCGCACCGATTACGATGCGTTTATTTCGTATTGCCTTTCCAGCGATGTGCCTTTTAAAATCTGGTCGTGGGAAACGGATAAATCTTACGTGGACTTGTCGGCTAAATTGTATAATCCCGATACGATTCTTGAGGACGAGAATATAGTAGGCAGCAATAAAATCGGGGTAAATATAGATATATTCCCCATCGACGGGTTGGGCAATTCTTATAAAGCCGCAAAAAAGGCGTTCAAATCAACGGCCTTTAAACGCAATTTGCTAATTGCTGCTCATTGGAAAAAATTTTTTCGTTCCAAAACGCACGGGTGGTATTACGAACCTTTTCGTTTCGCCTTTTTTATATTAAGCAGATCCGTAAACAAGAGTAAGCTTTTCGACAAGATTCAGAAAAAATATAAGAAAATAGATTTTAATACGGCAAGCTATGCGGGCGCGGTAGGCGGTTCGTACAGAGAAAGGGAAATTCTGCCGCAGGAGGTTTTTACCGAATATATTGAATTGCCGTTCGAAGAGTACGAGTTTAAAGCAATTAAGCAGTACGATAAATATCTGTCAAGCATTTACGGCGATTATATGAAATTGCCTCCCGAGGAAAAGAGAGTTTCTCACCATACCTTTAAAGCGTTTTATAAAGAAGAGCAGGCAGAGAATATAAATGATTAAAGCAGCAGTATTAGTGAGTACTTACAACGGCGAAAAGTATTTGCGTGAACAGCTTGACAGTATATTAAAGCAGAAGGACGTAGAGGTTTCGTTGTTTATCCGCGACGACGGCTCTTCCGACGAAACGAAAAATATTTTAACGGAGTACTCGCAAAATTTTTCTAACGTCTACGTCGACTTTGCACAAAACGTTGGCGTGGGCAACAGCTTTATGAATTTGCTGTATTCCGTGCCGGAAACTTTCGATTATTATTCGCTCGCCGATCAGGACGATATCTGGGAAGAGAATAAGATAATAGAGGCTATAAAACTGCTTGACGGCAAACTTCTATACGGCTCTAATCAGGAGTGTGTCGATAAATTCGGCAACTCGATGGGGCTTCGGTACAGCGAAGATGCTTTTATTCACTTAACGCCTGTAAGTATTTTAGAAGAGAATATGATAGCGGGCTGCACCATGGTGNTGACCAATANANTTTTCCGTATGCTTNNGGANGAGAAGCANCGNCCCGCACCGNCCCTGTTGCGAAACAGAATNCACGACGNGTGGATAGCTATGGTTGCATCGNTGTACGACNGAATAGTTTACGATTGCAGGTCGTTTATAAAATACAGACAGCACGAAAACAACGTCGTGGGGGCAAAAAGCAGTTTTGCCAAAAGGTTAAAGGAAAGAACGAAAAAAATCCGCCATTCGGAATACCGTAACGGGCGCAGCCTGCTTGCTAAAGAAATAGTTGAAAAATTTCCCGAAGCGGCGGAAAATTATCCTTTAATTAAAANTTGTTNACAGGCAAAAACCTGTAAGGGCAAAAACAAAATTTTAAAGAATAGTAAGGAATTGAGATCGTATACGAAAGAAGGTCGGTTCGGCTTTTTTGTAAAGGTAATGTTCGGTTTGTTTTAGAAAGAGATTTAAATCAACACGAGTTTGGTGGTGATGCCCATGGCACTATTAATGTTTGCGCTTTTGATTTTGGTTTTATTTATAGCGTATTTTGTTGGGAAGGAAGATTTACTTTCTCCCTGGTTTTTGTTGTGCTTGGCATTTTTCGCATCGTTCGGTATTGTACTTTTAAATAAAAATAATTGGGAAGTGCAGATAAACGGATTGTTTGTATTATACGTTTTTACTGCATTGTTNGCTTTTGGCTGCGNGGCACANNTAATTAANTTATCCGCNAATTCGANAAAGAAAAAGTCGGAAAGTATTTCCGTTAACGTAAAAGAAATTGTTTCCGTTAAATATCCTACGAAATTGTTGGCTTGTATATCCGTTATAATGTGCGTAGGATATATTTTAAAATTGATTATCGATTTCAGAGGATCAGCTTCTTCATTTTCGGCTTTGATAAGGAATATTTATTCAAATATTGTTGAAAACGACTATTCGCCTGGTTTCTTATTTAATCAAATGCGCGAAATAGTAGGCGCAATAGCATACGTGAGTATGTTTAGACTCATAATTCAAATTTATTTCCCTAAAAATAAAGTCAGCAAGATAGCATTAATAATACCGATTTTTCTATTCATTGTTTTAGCACTGATATCTTCGGACAGAAATATTTTCTTGAGGTTCGCAATCTTCTCTATTTGTATATGGGTAATAATATTTAGAGAAAAGTTAAAACACAGAAATAGCGGTTCTGCCAATTTGAAGATAATATTTAATGGCATAATCATTTTAATAGTAGTAATACTGATTTTTTATTTATTTGGTAAAATCAAATTATATACTTCGAACTTAAACCGTATGGTCGGAATTTATGGGGGTTCGGGATTATATAATTTCAATTTTTGGTTAGAAAGTTTCGAAGGTCCCTTAACTATGGGGGAAACTACGTTTTCTGTTTTACTTTCTACAATAAAAACCGTTTTAAATCCCATAGGTATCAATTTTGAAGTGTCCGGATTGGAAGTTGATTTTATAACTTATAGATCCGCTAACGGATACGTTTACAGTTCAAATATTTATTCTTCACTGATTAATTACGTAATTGATTTCGGCTATTTCGGAGTGATACTGTTCCCGTTTATAATAGGAATGTTTTTCCAATGGCTGTTTAATCGGGCAAGGCGAAAAGGCGGTTTCAATATTCTCTTGTATTGCCTGCTTATATATGCAGTAATATATTTTCCTATAGTTGAACAACTTTTTGGTAGACTACATTTGGGAATGCTGTATGAAATAGGTTGGTTGGCAATCGTTTATTTATCGATATTTGGAAAACGCAAAAAATTAGCTAAGAAGCAATTTGCAAGTAAGACTTTGAGAGTTAAGGAAAATGAGACATAATAAAGTTTATAGCATTGGCGTTATTTTTGCAGGTGGGGTCGGTAGCAGAATGCACAGCAAGGACACGCCCAAACAGTTTTTAAAGGTGCACGATAAGCCTATTATTATTCATACCTTGGAGCATTTCGAAAAGAACGCCGATATCGACGCAGTTGTCATTGCCTGTGTTTCGGATTGGATTCCGCATTTGGAGAAGCTGATATATCAATACCGTATAGAGAAAGTCAAGAAGATAGTGTGTGGCGGAGAGAGCGGACAACTTTCCATTTATAACGGGTTGTGCGCGGCGGAAGAAGTTGCCGCGGGAAACGAGGCGATAGTTCTTATACACGACGGTGTTAGACCATTAATCAATTACGAATTGCTTTCTGAAAATATCCGCTGCGTCAAGGAAAAAGGTTCTGCAATTACTGCGGGAATTGTCAAGGAAACGATAGTGGTTATGGGCGAGGGCGGACGAATTGAGCAAGTTCCGTCCAGAGAGAAATCGCGTGTGGCTAAGGCGCCGCAGAGCTTCTGGCTTAGCGACATACTGGGCGTTCACAGACAAGCTATGAAGGACGGAATCACCAATTCAATAGATTCCTGTACTTTAATGAAGCGGTACGGACGTGATTTGTATATGCTTGACGGACCGTACGAAAATATCAAAATAACAACCCCCGACGATTTTTATACTATGCGCGCAATTCTCGACGCAAAAGAAAACGCGCAGATTTACGGGTATGATGATGAAAAATAATTTGGATTTATCCGCTTTAGAGGGTAAAAAAGTTTTAATCACAGGGGCATGCGGGTTAATTGGTAAGGCGTTGGTTACTGCTTTATTAACTTATAAAGGGAAAAAGCCCATCTCTGTAATCGCTGTTGTGCGGGACGAGCTAAAAGCCCGAAAAGTTTTTTGTGAATTGCCCCAAGAAAATCTTGAATATCTTATCGGCGACGTGTGTGAAATAGAACCCATAAATTTGGGGATTGATTTCATTATTCACGGCGCGAGCATTACGGCAAGCAGAGCGTTTATAGCACAACCTGTCGACGTGATTAAAGTATCTGTAAAAGGAACTGAAAACTTACTCGAGTTTGCCAGAGTGAATGAGGTGGAAAGTTTTGTTTATTTGTCCTCAATGGAGGTGTATGGCACTTACGCTACGGATGAGAAGATTTACGAAAATTCAGCTACCTTTTTAGATACCACAAGCGTTAGATCAAGTTATCCCGAAAGTAAAAGGCTATGTGAAAGTCTTTGCGTTGCCTATCAATCGCAATATGGAGTACCCGTTAAAATAGTGAGACTGACCCAAACTTTCGGTGAGGGTGTGGCTTATGATGACAAAAGAGTATTTGCAGAATTTGCCAGATGTGCAATTGAAAAGAGAAATATTGTTTTAAAAACGAAAGGTGAAACTAAACGCAACTATCTGTATATCGGTGATGCAGTAAACGCTTTATTGACGGTATTATTGCACGGAAAAAGTGGTGAAGCGTATAACGCTGCAAATAAAGATACTTATTGCTCGATATATGATATGGCGCTTTTGGTTGCAAATGAGTTTGGCGAAGGAAAAGTAAAGGTGGTTTTTGACTTTAGCATGGTTGAAAATTTAGGCTTTGCACCCGAGGTTAAAATAAATCTTGCAACCGGAAAACTTGAAGCATTAGGCTGGAAAGCTACAACAGACTTAATCACAATGTTTAAAAAGACGATACTTTTTATGAAAAACAATATGCAACAATAGTGTAATATAAGTCGCGTAAAAACGGTAATAGTCGGTAAAGACAGCTGAGATAAGGAGAATTGATTATGAAAGGTATAATTTTGGCAGGAGGAAGCGGAACGAGGTTGTATCCGCTTACCAAGGTCACGAGTAAACAACTGCTTCCCGTTTACGACAAACCCATGATTTATTATCCGCTGTCGGTATTGATGACCGCGGGCATTAAAGATATTCTTATAATATCGACGCCGCAGGATACGCCCCGTTTCGAGGAGCTGCTCGGCGACGGCAAAGCCTTCGGCATAAATTTGCAGTATGCCGTTCAACCTGCTCCCGACGGGCTTGCGCAGTCGTTTGTAATATGTGAAAAGTGTATCGGTAACGATAACGTAGCTATGATTTTGGGCGACAACATTTTATACGTACACGGTTTTACCAAAATGCTTAAAGAGGCTAAACAAAACGCCGAAAACGGTAAGGCAACCATTTTCGGTTATGGCGTCAAAGACCCTCAACGTTTTGGAATAGTAGAATTCGACAAGGACGGGAAAGTGTTGTCGGTTGAGGAAAAGCCTCAGAAACCTAAATCGAATT
>WFLX010155994.1_pt1 | contig 10334 bp, 10 predicted proteins | sample 4967041 | NCBI WGS metagenome assembly WFLX01 (sample SAMN12857096, study PRJNA449069) | gut metagenome | isolation source: stool from male and female vole | host: Microtus ochrogaster | place: USA:Florida | collected 2017
TGATCGACGGTGAAGGCATCCTGCAAGTGGAACACGAAAATGGGACTGGTGCCAGAAAGGGCGAAGGTGAGGCCTGCTGCTGTAACGCTTGTGACAAGCAACGGCAGGAGACTGGTCATGGTGAGATNTATNATCAGCACCNCCAGCACAAAAACAAGACCAGCGATGGGAGCTTTNAAGATNCCGGCCANGGCACCTGCCGCCCCACAGCCNACGAGGAACATCATTTGCCGGCTGTTCAACCGACAGATGCGGCCAAGTTGACTGCCGATAGCGCTTCCCGTAAGCACGATAGGCGCCTCGGCTCCCACACTTCCGCCGAAGCCGATTGTGATGGCGGAGGCCACGATGGAAGTCCAAGTATTGTGGGTGCGAATATGGCTCTGCTTGCGAGCTATGGCGAAGAGTATCTTTGTGACTCCGTGTCCTATGTCGTCGCGAACGATGTAGTGAATGAAGAGCATCGTCAGCCAGATACCGAACACCGGGTACACCAGATACTGCCAGTTGGCATCGGTTATGGAAAGCTGATGTGTCAAGACATGCTCTATGCTGCCAATCAGCCACTTCAGCAACAACCCGGCACAGGCGGTAAAGATGCCCACAAGGAAACTGATGATAAGCAGGAACTGGTTGTCTGACAGATTCCGGCGACGCCAACGCAACAGGAAGGCTATGAGCTTGCGGAAACTCATTTTATTTATGAGAGAGCTATTTGAGTTCATGGTGCAGAACTTAGGCAGTACATGGTGCAAACTTCATTGTGCAAAGTATTCGGAGGAGCATGGCTTCAAATGCGGCAGTACACGACAGTCTACGAGCCATGGGCAGCCTGCGCCCGAGAGTATAACCGAAACACTGTGGATTGTGAGCAACGGCCGAACCGCGACACTATTTCCGCAGGATGTTTATCTGCCCGTCGAGGGTGAGCTTGATGATTTGGCTGGGCTTTGCCTTAGTCATGTCGTTTTGACGTGCACGCATAATATAATCCACTCCTTGCTTTATCTCTTCTGCTATTTCAGCAAAGCAGGCAGGTGCCGGCCGGCCGCTGATATTGGCACTGGTGCTGACGATGGCGCGTTCATAGCGGAAGCACAATTCGCGACTGATGCATTCTTTCGTGACGCGCAAGCCTATACTGCCATCCTCTGCCACAAGGCTTGGCGCAAGGTTGATGGCGCCATCCAGTATCAAGGTAAGAGGTTTTTCGGCATACTCCACAATGTTCCACGCCACGTCAGGCACTTGTCTGAGATAACGCTGCATGCGGTCGGCACTATCCACCAGACATATCATGGCCTTGCTGTCCGCCCGCTGCTTGAGGCGAAAGATGCGGCGCACAGCCTCTTCGTTGGCAGCACAGCAACCAATCCCCCAAATGGTATCGGTGGGATAAAGGATGATGCCGCCATTGCGCATGGTCTGCACTGCGGCACGGATATCTTCGGCTATGTCTTTCTGTGTCATATTTTAGAATTCGCTGGTAAAGTGAAAACGGAGATGCTCGAAGTCTTGTTGCGCCATGGTGAGAACATAGCCTGAATCGGCAAGAAAGACGTCACGGCCATCACGGTCGTGCGCCATATACTGGTGCTTGCGCTTCTTGAAGTTCTCAAGTTCCTGCTCATAGCCTTCCATCGCCTCAACCCAGCAAGCTTTGTAGAGGCTGATGGGTTCCCACCGACACTTGGCATTGTATTCGTTCTCAAGGCGGTACTGAATAACCTCAAACTGTAGTTGCCCTACAGTGCCTATTACCTTGCGCCCGTTGAACTGACTGATGAAGAGCTGTGCCACACCTTCGTCCATGAGCTGGTTGATGCCCTTTTCGAGTTGCTTGGTCTTCATGGGGTCGGCATTCTCTATGTATTTGAACATCTCCGGCGAAAAGCTGGGCAAGCCACGATAGTGAAGCAGTTCCCCTTCCGTCAGAGTGTCGCCTATCTTGAACATGCCGTTATCGGGCAGACCAACGATATCGCCGGGCCATGCCTCGTCGATGGTTTCCTTGCGTTGCGCCATAAACTGCGTGGGGCTGGAGAAGCGGATTGTCTTGCCCTGACGCACATGGAGGTAAGGCGCATTGCGGACGAACTTGCCCGAACAAACCTTGCAGAAGGCTATGCAGGAGCGGTGATTGGGGTCGATGTTGGCGGTTATCTTGAAGATGAAGCCGGAGAACTTCGGTTCTTCGGGACTGACCTGTCGTTCCTCGGCCTGAGTAGGACGGGGCGAAGGGGCTATCTTGACGAAGCAGTCCAGCAGTTCCTGTACGCCGAAATTGTTGAGGGCCGAACCGAAGAAGACGGGAGCCACGTTGGCTGCAAGGTATTCGCTCCGGCCTCCGTTGTCAGTGCCGATGACCTCTTCGAGCGAGGGATAGACACATTCTATCATCTCAAGGTCCTCGCGCAGCTTGGCCGCGTCAGCATTGCCCACAGCGTCATCGAGGCCNTNGGAATGGATGTCGATNGTCACCTTCTCTGTCACCTTTTGTTTGTCAGGAGTGAAAAGATTGAGATTCTGCTCGTAGATATTATAGACGCCCTTGAAGCGCATGCCCTGATTGATAGGCCAAGAAAGGGGGCGCACACTTATCTGCAACTCTTCTTCCAGTTCGTCGAGCAAGTCGAAGGGGTCCTTTCCCTCGCGGTCCATCTTGTTGATGAAGATGATGACCGGCGTTTTGCGCATGCGGCACACTTCCATCAGTTTGCGCGTTTGCGCCTCTACACCCTTTGCACTGTCCACCACGATGATGGCGCTGTCCACAGCTGTGAGGGTGCGGAAAGTGTCTTCTGCAAAGTCCTGGTGACCGGGAGTGTCGAGGATGTTGACCTTGTAACCATTGTAGTCAAACTCCATGACGGATGTGGTGACCGATATGCCACGCTGCTTCTCTATTTCCATCCAGTCGCTTGTGGCAGTTTTCTTTATCTTGTTGCTCTTCACGGCACCCGCCACCTGTATCTGTCCGCCAAAGAGGAGCAGCTTTTCGGTGAGGGTGGTCTTGCCGGCATCGGGATGCGAGATGATGGCAAACGTTCGGCGTCTTTCTATTTCTTGATTCATGTCTGTATTTGTTCTGTTTGGGCTGGAGCCATGGCCCAGCCGGGGTTTCTGTGGTCGGAAGTCCTGCCATGGANTGCGGGCGGAGAGNANGTTCCCTCTGCTCTGAGCCCTTGGCTAATGTTTNTCTGCACTCNTGGCAGCGGACGAATCTTCGGGANCCTCAGCCAGAAGGACCAACCGGCTAATGGGACCNAGNGCAGCCTTGGTGCCTGCCGAGAGTTCCTTCCCCTGCATGCCGAGCAGGGTGGCGCCATAGAGTGCGTCTATGCAATTCTCCATTTCGCTCTTTTCGCTGTTGTTTCCTTGCGAGCGTAACTCGACAATGTAGGGTAGCGCCTTATAATAGACGGCATTGTAGTGGTGGTTTTCCGTGTCGGCCAGCAGTTCGCGATGACGCTCTTCGAGCAGACTGAGCGTGTTCTGCACCACTTGCAGATGTCCGCCNTCCTGTTTCCCCTCCTCCTGCATCATCCGGCATAGTGCGGCATACCATTCGGCAGCCTTGCCGAGTTGGTCGGCATCATAGTCGAAGCGCGGCAGGTACTCTGCTGCGATGCGCTCTGCGTCAAGGCGATAGGCTCGCACCAAATCTTCCACCTGATACATATAGATAAGGTAGGCACTCGTGCTTTGTCTTCTGAGTTTCTGTGCTATGAACATAGGGTTACTGGCTGTACGTTTAGCGGAAAAGCGTGTAGAACAAGCCCACTGTCGATGCCACCATGACCAAAAGGCCGAGCAGGCGATTGAACAGACCGANGACATCCANTTNNAAGCGCGTACCGACTTTGTACATGGCGGTGGTAAGGCATAGCCACCACACAAGCGCACCCACAAGCATGCCGGCATAGCCGAAAGCCTGTTCTGCCGGATGCTCCGGCACCACAAAGCCACAGCGCGCGAAAAGGGCAAGGAAGAGGAATACAATCAGCGGATTGCTGATGGTGATGAAAAAACCTGTGAACAGATTATGCCACAAGGTTCCCCGTTTGCCGCTCGGCTGGTGNGGCTTGGCAGGTTTGGAGCGGAAGGTGTAGGCTCCGAAGCAGAANAGCATGACGCTGCCCAACAGTTTCAGACACAACGCCATGGTGGGCCGCTCTATGAAGTCCATGACGAAACTCATGCCGAGACCTGCCATGAGAGCATAGATGATGTCGCTTATGGCTGCGCCGACACCTGTGGCAAAGCCATACCATCGCCCTTTGTTGAGTGTGCGCTGCACAACAAGCACGCCAACGGGCCCCATCGGTGCGCTTGCCACTATTCCGACCACCAGACCGCGCACTGCGAGGTCAATGGCATTCACTGGTTCTATCCACATACTATAATTCGGGCACAAATTTCGCAAAAAAACTTCACATTACACGCTTTTCCTCTCTAAAAGTTCGCTTTTTCCAGAAGAAATGCTTACCTTTGTGCAAAACGTGGATAGATTTAACTAACTAACAAACTCTTTTTACCCCAGACTTATGGACAAAGTAAAACCTTATGTAATCGGTGTGGACCTTGGCGGTACCAACACTGTATTCGGAGTAGTAAACGCACGCGGCGAAGTAGTGGCGGAAAACAGCATCAAAACGCAGCAGTACAAAACAGCCGAGGAGTTCGTGGAAGCCGGCGTGGCTTGCATCAAGCCCCTGCTGGAACAGATAGGCGGAGTTGAGCAGGTGCAGGGCATGGGCATCGGTGCCCCCAACGGCAACTACTATAACGGCACCATTGAGTTCGCGCCAAATCTCCCATGGGCACACAATGGCGTGATTCCCTTGGCCAAGATGTTCAACGAAGCCACCGGCATCCCCGTCAAACTGACCAACGATGCAAACGCTGCTGCAATGGGCGAGATGGCCTACGGCGCTGCGCGCGGCATGAAGAATTTCATCGTGATTACGCTCGGCACCGGCGTGGGCAGCGGCATCGTCATCAACGGACAACTGGTTTACGGCAGCGACGGCTTTGCCGGAGAGCTGGGGCATGTCATTATGGACCGCACGGAAAAGGGACGCAGCTGCGGCTGCGGACGCAAGGGATGTCTGGAGGCATACTGCTCGGCCACGGGCGTAGCGCGCACCGCACGCGAAATGCTTTCCAACACCGATCGTCCCTCTCTGTTGCGCGCGAAGAACCTCGACGAAATAGAGTCGCTCGACGTGAGCATCGCCGCAAGCAAGGGCGATGAGCTGGCAAACGAAATCTTCCAGTTCACGGGCAACATGCTGGGCGAAGCATGTGCCGACTTTGCCGCCTTCTGTAGCCCTGAGGCCTTCATCTTCTTCGGCGGTCTGTGCAAGGCCGGCGACTTGATTATGGACCCCATCAGAGAAGCCTATAATGCCCGAGTNCTCAAGATTTTCAAGGGCAAGGCCAAGTTCCTGGTGTCCGGTCTGATGAACGCCAACGCCGCTGTGCTCGGCGCAAGCGCTCTCGGCTGGGAAGAGTAACGNACCGCACATGCGGCTTTCAGGCAGGAGATAAGCGCCGACAGCAGGCGTCTATCTCCTGCCTTCTCTTTGCTCCGGACCANCGCGCTCTGCCCGTCCGCACCCATGCACANGCACTCGGGAAAAGAGGCAGAGGCAGGCACCCGGCATGCCGTGTGACCCGACACAGCACTCCGAGGGAAGCTGCACAACACGTTGTGCAGCCCGACACGGCATGCGGCATGAAACGCCACTGGCCAGCCTGACCACCCATTGCCCTTGTGGCAGGACAGGATGCAGCACTATTTGTCTTTGTAGATACTTATTTCGCCACTGCCGTAACAGACGGTGGCAGCAGCATCATAAATACAGCCGAACTGGCCGGGCGCGATGCCTTGAATGGGCGCATCGCTGTGCACATGGTAGCCTTCATGGTCGAGGCGGATGATGCCGGGCATGAAGTGATCTACATGGCGCACCTTGAACTGTATGGGCAACGGTGCNCCGCCCTGCACGAGAGGAAGCGGTTCTGTGATGAAGTGCATGTCGGCAAGGCGGAAGTCATGCCCGTACTGCAANTGGGTGTCCCAGCCGCGGGCTACGAAAATGATGTTCTTGCGGATGTTCTTCTTGACTACGAACCACGGGCCACCCCCAAGGCCAAGACCCTTGCGCTGCCCGATGGTGTGGAACCAATAGCCCTGATGCGTGCCGATTGTCTTGCCCGTCTCGATGTCGATGACCTTGCCCTCCTGCTCGCCCATGAAGCGACGGAGGAAGTCGTTATAGTTTATCTTTCCCAGAAAGCAAATGCCCTGACTGTCCTTCCTTCGGGCGCTGGGCAACTTGGCATCTATGGCTATTTGCCGCACTTCCTCCTTCATAAGGCGCCCCAAAGGGAATATGGTGTGGCGCAGTTGTTCGTTGCTGAGCTGAGCGAGGAAGTCTGTCTGGTCCTTGACTGGGTCCTTGGCCGTGCCGAGCCACATCCTGCCGTTGCGCTCCACATTGGTGGCATAGTGGCCGGTGGCAATATAGTCGTATGCATGCCCTATGCGCTGCTCAAAGGCTCCGAACTTGATGAGACGGTTGCACATGACGTCCGGATTGGGTGTGAGACCCTTCCGGACACGTTCAATGGCATAGCCCACCACCTGTTCCCAATACTCCTTCTGCAAGTCTGTGACATTGAGCGTCAGGCCATACTTGCGTGCCGTGGCCTGCGACAGTTCTATGTCCTCTTCCGCCGTACACGAGGAGTCCTCCCCTTCCATGCCGATGCGGATGTAGTGAAGGTCGGGCTTCACGCCCGCTTCGCACAGGAGGTGTACGACAACGGCACTGTCCACACCTCCCGATATGAGGACGGCCACACGCTTATTCTTCAAATCCTTGTTCATTGCTCTTAACCCTCAAGCGGCCAAAGCCGCAGTGTTACACTCGCCTCTCCTCCCTCTCATGCCGGGACTCACTTCTTGAAGCACCACACCCGTTCTCCCTTGAAAGTGACGATGTGCAGGGCTATGGAATCGCCTTGGGGAAGTGCTTTGAAATCCTCCAGAGGAATGGAGGCATATACGGTCTGCGTATAGGAGAGAGGATCGTTGTTCTGCCGGTGATGCAGGCCCAGATGGGTGGTGCGTCCGCGCAGACTGTCGATGCTGTAGCCCCAGTATTGGGTGCCTCCCTGCGTGAGGGGAGAAAGCTGCATGTTGATGTACCGCCCGGCACGCCACACGCTGGTCACCGCAGTCGCATCGGAAGCATGGCGCAGTTCCGTGGAGTCGTGCAGCACCAACGCCCCGGTGGCCTGAAGGAGCGTTGCGCCATTCCCTTCGGGGACATATCCGCAGACGACACGGTAATTAGTGTCCTTTGCAAATCCTCCCTCCGGATTGGATATAACATAGGTCTTGCCCTCGTCGGTGGTCAGTTCCACCATCATCCCGTTGCTGTCCGTCCGGATTAGGGCGAACTCTGTCAGCATGTTGGGATAGAGGCCATCACCCTCACCGCCACGCTTGCATGCCGACACCATGACGAGCAGAAGCGTTATGAGTATCACCCTGAGCCTCATTGCCGTGCCTTTTGTCGGTTAAGAACGGGGTTGGCATACATGGTCAGAATTCTTTCTCGCAGGAAGGCTTCATCCTTATTCTCCACCTGTATCATGTCTATGCGGCTCTGCAAATAGCTTTCAAAGGCTGCCTTCTCCCGTTCGGTATATGCTTTTGCATGAGCGGCAGTGCCTGCCAGAAGGTCGGCTGCCACATAATTGCCGGGGAAGAGACGATAGCCGGCATGTATCTGCCGGTCTATGCGGTGAGCCACCTCGCCGAACACTTCGGTCTTGGACAGTGGGCGCAACTCGTCAATCCAGGAATTGATACACGGCATGACTTCATAGTGTATGCGCCCCTTCTTTCCGAAGATGCCTGTCTTCATGTTGTCCAGGTCGTCCTGCTTGCTCTTGCGGTAGGAAGGGTCATCGCGTTTGAGCTGAAACTCTTTGGCCTTCAGGTAGTCACAGGGGTCATACTCGTAACTGATGCTCAGCGGCACGATGTTGAGCTCCTTCAGGCGGTCGATGACGTCTCCTTTTCCCTCCATGGCAAACATCTTGAGCAACGACTCCTGTGTATGGTCGCTACTGTCCTTGGCACGTCCCTCGCGCTGTGCTATCCAGATGTTTTCGTGCTTCTCCTGAATGGCATAGTGCATGTAGCGGCTCATGCGCCGGCTGCTCTCGAGCAATTCGCGTGGGCTAAGGCCGCGTTTAACGGTGAAAGCCTTGTTGAGTTTGACGAGGGTACGAATCCATGGGTATATGAGAAGATTGTCGCCAATGGCTATCTCGCAGGTGGTTGGAAAGCGGTGGTCGTAAAGCATCAAGGAGAGAATGGCCGAGTCCAGCACAATGTCCCGATGGTTGCTTATAAAGGTATATCTCTGCGGACCCGGCTCGATGCCGGTGTACGAGAAGGTGACCCCCGCACTGCATTTGCGCAGCACGTGTCGCAGCACCGGCTTGATGAAACGCATCTGGAACTGATAGGTACTGTTGACACCCATAAAAGCCAGACGCACCAGCCCGTTGCGCATCCAGCGAGGCATCCATGGCACAAAGCCATGGAGAAGGCGAGAGAACTGTCTGTCGGCCAGCAACGACTCCACTGCCTGCTTTACTTCGCCATCAGCAAAAGGCCGTATCTCGTCAAATTCGTTGGTCATCATTATCGGATTAAAATGTTCAATCTGTCTCACGGCCAGGTCGTGCCGATGGAGGAAGGGCGCTAAGCGCGTCCTCTATGATGTCCGTCATAACATCCTTGATGTCTATTCCCGCAGCACGCACCTGCTGAGGGATGAAACTTGTGGCTGTCATGCCGGGCGTGGTGTTTATTTCGAGCAAATTAATTTTGTCGTTGGCAGTGATAATGTAGTCTATGCGAACTATTCCGCGACAGCCGAGGATGTCATAGATAAGAGAGGTCAGTTTCTGCACGCGCTCCGTCACCTTGTCGCTGAGACGGGCGGGAGTAATCTCGCGAACCTGACCGTTATACTTCGCATCGTAGTCAAAGAACTCGTTCTCCGGCACCACCTCCGTTATGGGAAATACAACGCTCTTCTGTCTGGTCTTGTAGCAGCCGCAGGTTATCTCCGTGCCTTGCATGAAAGCCTCCACCATCACATCCTCGCCCTCCTGCAAGGCCAGCTCGATGGCAGGCCGCAGAGCCTCCATACTCTTCACCTTGGTGGTGCCAAAGGAAGAACCGCCACGGACGGGTTTCACAAAGCAGGGGAACCCGATGCGTTCGGCTATTTCCTCATCGCTCACGTCCTTGTCCTGCCCACGTTTGACCACTAAACTGTCTGCCACGGAGACCCCGAAAGTACGCATGTAATTGTTGAGCACAAACTTGTCATAGGTCAGGGCTTCTACCAGCACACCGCAGGTTGAATAAGGCATTCCAATGAGATCGAAGTAGCCCTGAAGCACACCATTCTCTCCAGGCACGCCATGGATGGTAATATAGCAAAAATCGGGACGAATGCGCTCGCCTTTCTCGTTTTCAAACGANAAGTCGTTGCGATCAACGGTCGCCCTGCGCTCTTCACCGGCAGAGGACGCTGAAAGGGGCCCCAGAAGGGCTTCCCACTTGCCTGCATGTATCTCCACCTTATATATATTATAGCGCGTAGCATCGATAAAGGAAGCGATGCCCTCGGCACTNCGCATGCTGACATCGTGNTCCGAGGTGTCGCCTCCACATATTATTGCAACTGTCTTCATCTGTTTCTGTATTGGTTTTCTTTTCTTATTTTCACTTGTTTATCCATTGNGCCTTGACGTTACGCCACTTCTCCAGAAGGGCAGACATGTCCGCCGGCAACTGCGACGAGAAGAACATTTCCTTTCCCGTTGCCGGGTGGACAAAGCCGAGAGTCTTTGCATGCAACGCCTGACGCGGGCATAACGTCATGCAGTTGTGAATAAAGGCCTTGTATGACGCAGACTGGTCGCCGCGCAGTATCTGGTTGCCNCCATAACGTTCATCAGCAAAAAGAGGATGNCCGAGATGGCGCATGTGGGCTCGTATCTGATGGGTACGCCCCGTTTCTAGATGACACTCCACAAGTATGAAAGGGCCAAAGCGCTCCAACACACGATAATGTGTGACGGCGGGCTTGCCGATTTCACCGTCCATGGGATAGACCGCCATTTGCAGACGATCCTTTTGATGTCGGCCGATATTACCTGTTATGGTTCCCTCTTCATCCGCGAAAGGCCCCCAAACGAGGGCATTGTACTCGCGCTTGGTGGTGTGGCAG
>WFLX010115627.1_pt1 | contig 10332 bp, 9 predicted proteins | sample 4967041 | NCBI WGS metagenome assembly WFLX01 (sample SAMN12857096, study PRJNA449069) | gut metagenome | isolation source: stool from male and female vole | host: Microtus ochrogaster | place: USA:Florida | collected 2017
CCATAATTTCAAACTATAGAATCCATTTATCAGCAATCATATAACCTAAAATAACGACAGCCAATGTATATTAATGCTATAGGCCATTACATACCTTCAAAGAGAGTGTCGAACGAATACTTCAAAGACATCAACGGACTTGATGCCGATTGGATTGTGCAACGCACCGGCATAGAGACCAGAAGCATATGTTCGGAAGATGACAATGTAGACACTATGGCATTCGAGGCAGTTGAGAATGCTCTGCCACGTCTCCCCTATTCTATTAAAGATGTCGACCTTATTGTGGCTGCACACTATTGTGCTTTCGACACTGTTGGAACGGCTGCTCATAGAGTTCAGCGTAAGTATGACATCGAACGTGCGAAAGTGTTATATGCTTCTTCCGCTTGCAGCTCATTTGTCAATGGTCTTGAGATTATTGAAGGATATTTCGCTATAGGAAAAGCAACTCGAGCTCTTCTAATCTGTAGCGAACAGAACTCATATTTTTCTACAGACTCAGACCCCAAAGCCGGACATCTATGGGGCGATGCAGCCGTTGCATATTTTTTGAGTAAAGATCAGGAATCAGAAAATGATATTGAGGTAATCTCTGTATTTACTGAGGGACTTGGACAAATCGGCAAAGGTCCTGACGGTGTTAGGCTCCGTCCGAAGGAGGAAGGTATAAGCATGCCCGATGGAAGGGATGTGTTTATGAATGCTGTGAAATACATGGAATATGCTCTTGATAAAAACCTTGAAAACTGTGGTATAAAAAGAGAAGATCACGCATATTTCATCACTCATCAGGCAAACATGCGGATTGTGAAGCAGCTTGCCCGAATGATGGGCATGCCAATGGAGAAATTCCTCAACAACATTCAGGAACTGGGCAACACCGGAAGTGCGAGTGCTCCCCTCGTTCTGGCTCAGCACCAGGATGACCTTAAGAAAGGAGACATTGTGTCACTTATGGTGTTTGGAGGAGGATACTCTTGTGCGGCGTTTACCATCAAACGATAAATTATCATCCATAATAATATTAATAAAGCATTAATAATTAATGCTTTATTAATATTTTAAATAACCATTAACAAAATTTAACACAAAAACTCTTGACATAAGGTCAAAAATGTTGTAATTTTGTATTCGCAATCACACCGCGGGATGGAGCAGTGGTAGCTCGTTGGGCTCATAACCCAAAGGTCGCAGGTTCGAGTCCTGCTCCCGCCACCCTCAAGGCTTTCGAGAAATCGAAAGCCTTTTTTATTTACTTGTCTGANATGTCTGCTATAANNTCAACGATAAATTGNAATAATTGTTATAGTNGATAGAATTAATAGAAATAACTATGAGAGAAAAAGAATTCCTGCCGAATATCAAAAAGCTCGGCATTGATGAAATAAATGAAATGCAGAAGCGAGCTATGGCAGCAGCTTCTGAATCGAAAGAAATAATATTAGTGGCCCCAACGGGATCTGGCAAGACTGTTGCATTCACTCTTCCTATGTTGAAATGGCTTAATCCACCCACAGGCCGAGTGCAGGCTATTATTATTGCACCGTCACGTGAATTAGTAATCCAGATAGCAGGGGTAGTAAGAGAACTTGCTTCCGGTTTTAAGGTGACTGCTCTTTATGGCGGTCATAATGTAGAGGATGAAGTAAATACCCTCAGTGTCACACCTGATATAATTGTAGCCACACCGGGACGTCTTCTCGACCATCTGAAGCGCGGAAATGTTGACCCCACCCCTACTCGAATACTTATTCTCGACGAATATGACAAGTCGCTTGAATTAGGATTTGAGGATGATATGCGAAAGATCTTCAATAGACTTAAAAATGTTAGCCGCATTATCCTTACATCTGCGACTGCCAGCACCACCCTTCCAGCCTTCATCAAACTTGAAAATCCTCTTGAGATAGATTTTTCTGAGAATGCGGGAGCGGTAAGAGATAGAATGAAGATATATCAAGTTGACACCGAAAAAGACAAGCTCGAATCATTGCTTAAGCTTCTTAGAAGTATTTCTAAGGAAGACATTCCTGAAAGGACAATAATATTTGTCAACCATCGCGAGAGCGCAGTTCGGGTAGCAGAATTCCTAAAGAAGAATANAGTGGCTTGCGCTCTCTATCACGGAGAACTTGATCAGTTCCAAAGGGAAGATGCAATCTCAATGTTCAATAATGGCAGCGCACCCATTTTGATTGCAACCGACCTGGCTGCGCGTGGTCTTGACATCCGTGGAGTCAGCAATATTGTTCATTATCATCAGCCACTTACCCTGGAGACATATACTCATCGTAATGGGCGTACAGCACGTGTCGATGCATCAGGTGATATTTATGTCCTGACTGGACCGGATGAGGAACTCAAGCCATTTATAGAGACAGACGGCACCTACCGCCCTGATCCGAATGCCACATCAGCTTTAAAAAGCAACAAAGCTACTATCCGCATAAGTGCGGGCCGTAAGGAAAAACTCTCAAAAGGCGACATTGTAGGTTTTCTATGCAAAGAAGGAGGTCTCGAAGCCTCAGAGGTAGGCCCCATCGCTCTCTCAGACCATCACGCANTCGTAGCCGTTCCATCCGACAAAGCCCGCAAGCTAATCAAGNAGTTGGACCCGCAGCGCCATTGTGGACGAAACCAGCGGTGTGACACGCGACCGTAACTACGGCACGGGCGATTGGAACGGCAAGGAGTTCTCGGTAATCGACACGGGCGGCTACCTGCTCGACGACGAAGACCACTTCAACACCGAAATCCGCCGTCAGGTGCAGCTGGCGGTGGACGAAGCCGACGTGATTCTTTTTCTCGTGGACGGCAACGAAGGCCTCACCCCTATGGACGAGGACGTGGCCGGATTGCTGCGTCGCACCGACAAACCCGTTTTCCTTATCGTCAACAAAGTGGACCACGCGCAGAAAGCACAGAACGCCGTTGAGTTCTACGCGCTCGGCTTCGAGAAATTCTTTACCCTTTCGGCCGCCAACGGCATGGGCACAGGCGAGATTTTAGACGAGGTGGTGAAAGACTTTACCGACACCAAAGAGACCCTTCCCGACGACCTCCCGCGCGTCACGGTCATCGGCCGCCCCAATGTGGGGAAATCCTCCATCATCAACGCCTTCATCGGCCAAGAACGCAACATCGTCACCCCCATAGCGGGCACCACGCGCGACACCATCTACACACGCTACAACCGCTTCGATTTCGACTTCTACTTAGTGGACACCGCCGGCATCCGCCGCAAGCAGAAAGTGACCGAGAANATAGAGTTCTATTCGGTGATGCGCTCCATCCGCGCCATCGAGAACAGCGATGTATGCGTGTTGATGCTCGACGCCACGGCAGGCCTGGAAGCGCAGGATCTCAATCTCTTCGGCCTGGCGCGCCGCAACAACAAAGGCGTGGTGATTGTGGTCAACAAGTGGGATTTGGTGGAGAAAGAGAACAATACGCTCAAGCAGTTCGAAGCCTATATACGCGAACGGATCGCGCCCGACGACGATGTGCCCGTGGTGTTTACGTCGGTGCTCAAAAAGCAGCGCATCTATCAGGTTCTGGAAAAGGTGAAGGAAGTCTACGACAACCAGAGCCGCCGCATCCCCACCTCCGAACTCAACACCATGCTGCTGCCCATCCTCAAACAGACGCCCCCGCCCGTCTACAAAGGCAAATCGGTCAAGATAAAATACATCACGCAACTGCCCACCGCCTACCCCTCGTTCGTGTTCTTCTGCAATCTTCCGCAATACATCAAAGACCCCTACAAACGCTTTGTGGAAAACCAGTTGCGCCGCATCTGGAATTTCAACGGCGTCCCCGTCCGCGTCTACTTCCGCGACAAGTAGCCGGGTCTTCCGTACGGACAAACGACAGCTTCCCGTCGATTTTCTGCAAGCCTTTGCTTATGGGAAAGACCGTGAGCGTGAAGTACCAGGCAAGGGGAACAAAGCAGAAAAGATAGCGTTTTGCCGAGTACGCCAACACATTATACATACTGTCCCATACGTAATCAATGTGATAAAGGATAAGGATATAAAACAATAAGGAAACGCAGATTACGCCGAATACCATCAAGGTTTCTTTTTTCTTGACGACGAAATACAGACTTAAAAGAAACGCAAGAAACGCCGCGATAAAGGTCCAGCCGTAGAATTGAGGGTTGGTTAGATGATGATACACGGCAGTCAGGATGGCATTCATTTTCTCNCCGTCTATAAAGGGCGGCATTTCGGCAAAATTCGGCGTGGTCATCCCTGTGATTTTCTGAAAAATCTTCCACCCGACAAAAGGTATCGCCACCGTCAATCCCCATTTCATCACTTCTTTCCATAAAAGTTTTTTCCGCGCCCATTTCACAAGCACCCAAATTCCCAAGGCCATAGGAAAAACAATGCCTTCGGACCGCGTCATACAATTTGCGCTCAGGAGCGCCGCGCTTATCCAAAGATAAANANCATTNAAACNTNGGNNGTTTTTCTGTANCCACANTAAGCCGTAGATGGNTNCCAAAGAAGCGTAGGCGGCATGAATCACNTTGGTTCCCGACATATTCGAAAACGCTATCATTTCGGGAGCCATAAGCGTGAAGAAAGTCCCTATCATGGCACCCGTCCCACCGATTTTACGATTCAACACACCGTAAAAAGCGAACAGAAAAGAAAGGAAAACCAAAGCGGGAATGGTTTTTGATGTTTCCGCACCAAGCAGATATACATAAGAATAAGCCACCTGCACAAAAGGAACGTAAGAAATATAACTGCCCGGATTATGGATAAAGGGATTGTTTTCCGCTTGAAAAATCGACAGGGCATGAAGGGTGTGTTCCCGCGCCATCAGATAGCCGTAGGTGTCGAAACCCACGATGCTGTCTCTGTCGAAAGTGGGGAAGAACAGACATTTTTCAAAATTCAGCCATTCGATGTAAATGATGAATCCCAAAAACAGCAACCATACGATATTGACAGGANGCAACACCCTTTTCCAAGAAAGATATTCCATAAACTTTTCGCCCTTGTTGCGCCGCAAGCCGAGCCATACCCAAACCGCCGNCATCACGCCGTTTGCACACAAAATCCAAGAGGAATACAAGCCTATGCCCACCATATCGAACAAGCATAAAAGCAGCACCGTTTGGAATAAACCCACCAGAAACGAAAGTCCGANATATTCGGGCAGCGTCCAGCTTTTATAAGAGAGANAACTTAAAAACGCCGCCCCGGTCACAAACACCAATATAAGTCCGAATGTCAATAACATAACTGTTTATTTAGATGAAAGTTGATTTTTATCCATAGGTAAAACCGCAAACTCGATATGTCCGGCAAGCGGATAGGGTAGATATTCCCTGCAACTATCGTGAACCACCACAACATGCGTGATTATATCCTTGTTTTGCAATTCCGGCAACTCTTTTTTCATTATCAACCGGCGGGGATGTAAAAAACGAAGGCCATACATTTTGTTTCCCATCTCGCTTGCGAATCCGCTGTTTACGCCTTTGGGACAGAAATCATCGTTGTCCGGCCACAAAAGGACCGCCGTGTCGGGGGTGTTTTGCCGGATATATTGACAGGCTCTGTATGTGGTGCCTAATTTTGCTTCAAATCGTTGGTCTATGGTGGCGTGAGGGTTGTTTTTGATGGTTTTGTAATTCCCCTCCAACATCTCTTTCACGAATTTATAGCCGGGTTGTTTAAAACAGGCCGCTATTATCAGAACACCCAAAACTCCTCCAATCAGATTATACAGAATCTTTTGCATATGTGATTATTTTTGAAACCGATATTTGAGTAAGACGGCTATCGCTTCCACACCGTCTTTCCACGAGATTTTCTTTCCCTCCTCCACCGTTCTCGGAAAATAAGCGATGGGGATTTCTTGGATTTTATAGCCCCTTTTCGCCACTTTGGCGGTTACTTCCGGACAGAATTCAAATCCTGTGCATTTCAGATTTATGGATTGAAGCAAAGAACTCAGAAACATCTTGTAACAGGTGGGTTCATCGGTCAAATGTTGGCCGTAAAGCAGATTGGTGACGAGAGAAACCATACGGCCGCCCCAATAAAACGAAGCGTAGGAGTGTTTGTTGGATTTATTCAGAAACCGCGAGCCGTAGAGAACGTCCAGATGATGTTTCTCCGCATGTTCCAGCATTATCAAAATATCCTTGGGGTCGTATTCCAGGTCGGCATCTTGAATGATGGTATATTTTCCTTGTACAAAAGGGATTCCGGCACGGATGGCGGAGCCCTTTCCCCCGTTTTCTTTGGTGATGAGGCGCGAAAATTCGGAATGCGGACAATACTTGTTCAGGGCGGCTTGGGCGAGATCTTTCGTTCGGTCTTTCGAGCCATCGTCCACAATCACCAACTGAAAGCTATAGGGTGACGACGACAGGACTTCACAGAGTGTCGCGATAACTTTTTCTACCGTTTTTTCCTCGTTGTAGGCGGGAACAATCACACTCACGTCGATTTTGTTCATAAGCGAATACTTTGAGATTGCTTGTAGGCAAGACACAAAAAAAGCGTGAACGAACCGCTATCTGTTCTTGAGGTCTTCGACTACCTTTCCACAAAATAGCAAGTCAGCCCACGCTATGACGTGAGCGTCCCGGCTTTTTATTCATTGTGGAATTTGAAATTGTCGAAGTTTCAAGAACAAGAATAAAAGCGTTACGCGCTTCTTATAATATGTTTAAACCTGTTGGCACATCATGTGCCTTCATTTCATAAGCATTAGTGTTTTATTTCGACAGAGAACGTCCCTATCGGATACCAAAGGTACTATATTTCCCGTTATTTGTCTTTGTAATGTCCTTCCACCTCCAAAATTAANACGGTAACCACATCATCGTAAATGTCGTAGATAAGGCGGTCGTGNGCCGTGATATGGCGGCGATAGGATTGGACTTTTTGTACTTGGCAATGGCCTTGTCCGCCCTTTCGGTAAAGGTGATCTGATACATCATAGAGCGTCGAAATGAGCCAAAGCCTCATCGAGAGTTTTGCAAACGGTTGTTTTGCCCTTGCGGTATTCTTCCCTGCTTTTGGCGATACGTTTCTCCGCTTCGGGCGACAATACAAAATCCTCTTCCGAAACACGAACCAGCATATAACTCTTTTTCGCGCCCCGCTGAATGAAAATATCATCCCCCCTGTCCGCCATATCAAATATCATCGCCTGATTGTCCCTGAACTGACGGGAACTAACCTGTATCAACGACATAGTCTATCAATTTTAGTGTTGTACCAAAAATGGTACGCAAATATAAAAAATTTCCTTACAATTTCCGCAGTTGGTGGCGGAGGATGAGGGCGGTGACGATGATGGCCAGGCAGTCGGCCACGGGCGTNGCGGCCCACACCCCGTTCAGCCCCCAGAAATGCGAACACAGCAAGAGAGAGGGGATAAGGAAAAGAACCTGCCGTGTAAGACTCAGGAAGATAGAAAGATGCACCTTTCCCAAAGCCTGAAAGAAATTGGTGGTGACAATCTGAAAGCCCACGAAAGGAAACAACAGGAACACAAACCGCAAGCCCGAACGGGTGATTTCCACCAAGGCCGCATCGGAAGTAAAGGCCTTCGCCGCCAAAGTGGGAAAGACCTCCATCATCACNAAACCGAAACACGTAATCATCGTGCCCACCCGCACCGCAAGCAGAAACACCTTCTTGGAGCGGTCTATGCGCTTGGCGCCGTAATTATAGCCCGCGATAGGCTGCATCCCCTGACAGAGCCCTATCACGAACATCACGAACAAAATGGCGTAGCTGTTGATGATACCGTTGGCACCCACCGCCAAGTCCCCGCCCGTGGCGTAAAGACGATTGTTGAGGATAACCGTCACCAGGCTCGACGCCAGGTTGATGAGAAAAGGCGCCACGCCTATGGAAAGGATATTGCGGATAATCTTCCGCTTGGGACGCAGAGCCTCGAGCGTGAAATGCAGATACGACGATTTCTTGAAGAAATACCGCATGGTCAGGAGCGCCGTCAACCCCATAGCTATCGCCGTGGCGATGGCCGCCCCCCGGATGCCCATCTTGAAGACGAAGATGAATATCGGGTCGAGAATCAAATTCGCCGCAACACCAATCAAAATGATTGTCATAGACTTGCGAGGCGAGCCCGAAGCCCGTATGATATTGCAGAAACTATACGAGAGATTGGAGAGGATAGAGGTAGGAATGATGATCTTCATATAGCTCGCCGCGTAGGGAATGGTGTTCTCGCTGCCGCCGAAAGCTTTGAGGAGCGGTTCCAGAAAGATCAGACCGCTTGTGCAGAGCAGGATGAAGAAAGCGAAGGTAAGGATGAGCGCGTTGCCCAAGATGTTCTCCGCCCACTTGCGGTCGTGCATACCCAACACAATCGAGATGCGCGTGGAGGCACCCACNCCCACCAANGTGCCGAAAGCCTGCANGAAATTCATGATGGGAAGGCTCAACGCAAGCCCCGAAATGGCCATAGGNCCCGCGCCCTGCCCGATAAAGACACGGTCGATGAGGTTGTAGACCGAGGTGGAAAGGGTGGTGATGATGGCAGGAACNGCATACTGCAAGAGCAACTTGGGTATGGGTTCGGTTTCGAGTGAACGGGGATCGGAGATTTTTTCTGCCATAACGCAAAGATAAACGAAATTCCTATTTTTGTTCTATGATACCTGAGTTTTTCAACCGCATACTCGATTACGAAAGCCTTTCGGTGGTGGGCATGGCCAAGAACGTAGGCAAGACCGTCTGCCTGCGCGCCCTGCTGGACCATCACGCCGCNCCCGAAAAAGCCANGTGCCTTGCCGTCACCTCCATAGGCATGGACGGCGAAAGCACCGATGCCCTGCTCAGGACCGCCAAACCCGAACTNAACTTCTATCCCGGCATGTGGGTGCAGACCTCNGAACGGCACTACGCCCTGCGCCGNCTCACGGCCGAAATCGCCGACATCAGCCGCGAGAACACCGCCTGCGGACGCCTGGTCACCGCCCGCGTGCTCACCCCCGGCAAACTCATNCTGTCGGGCTACGCACACACCCAGGGCCTCAGGAAATACATCGCGCAGATGCACGCACTGGGCGTGCGCACCGCCATNATCGACGGCGCCCTGTCGCGCATGAGCCTCGCCTCGCCCTTTGTGTCGCGCGCCATGATTCTGTGCACGGGCGCGGCGCTCTCCAAGAACATAGGCGATTTGGTGCGCAAGACGCAGTTGCAATACAGNTTGATGAACCTGCCCGTTTTTTCGGAACCCGTTTCGGAAGACCTGTCCGAACTCAAAGGCGGCGTCTACGCCATCGACGCGCAGGGCCAGGTGNACGACCTGCAAATACCGTCGCTGTTGCAGGCACACAAGCATCTGGATAAGCTGGAACCCTNTTTCCGCGCCGGCTGCACACTTTATGTGGCGGGCCTGCTCAACGATACGTTCCTCAGGTTTCTCACGGGCAAGAACCCGCGTCCCGATGTGGTGGTGAGCGATTTCAGCAAACTGTTCGTGAGCCGGCAGGTTTTCGAGGCCTTTACGCGGAGCGGTTCGCGGCTGGGCGTGTTGCAGCAGCCCGAAATTCTGGGCGTGTGTGTGAATCCGTTTTCTCCCGAGGGCTATACGCTCGATTCGTCCGAATTGCAGGGACGCATGAGCGAGGCCTTACAACGGGAAGTGTATGACATCTTAGGTTAATATTAATATAAAAACACCGTGTACGCAAAAATCATACTCAAACCCGGCAAGGAAGAATCCTTGAAACGCTTTCACCCGTGGGTCTTCTCGGGCGCCATAGCCCGCACCGAACCCCTTTCCAAGAAAAACGCCGTGCAGGAAGGCGACAAAGTGCAGGTGATTTCGTCCACCGGTCAAGTCCTCGGCGCCGGCCACGTGCAGATAGGCAGCATCGCCGTGCGCATGTTGCGCTTCGACGCAGGAGCCATCGACGCCGCCTTCTACAAAGACCGCATCGAAAAAGCCCTGCAACTTCGCAAAGAACTTCATTTTCCCCGCAAAGACAACAACTGCTTCCGCCTCGTTCACGGCGAAGGCGATTTTCTGCCCGGCCTGGTGGTGGACGTGTATGGCGACACCGCCGTGATGCAGGCCCATTCGGTGGGTATGCACGTAGACCGCGAATGTATCGCGGAAGCCATCCTCGACACCTGCGGAAAATTCATCAAGAACGTCTACTATAAATCGGAAGCCACCCTGCCGTTCAACGCAGGCTTGGAGGCCAAAGACAGCTACCTGCAAGGCGGTGGAGCCAAGACCGCGCCCGTGGCCGTGGAGAACGGCATCAAGTTCCACCCCGATTGGGTGCAGGGACAGAAAACGGGATTCTTT
>WFLX010084743.1_pt1 | contig 10331 bp, 8 predicted proteins | sample 4967041 | NCBI WGS metagenome assembly WFLX01 (sample SAMN12857096, study PRJNA449069) | gut metagenome | isolation source: stool from male and female vole | host: Microtus ochrogaster | place: USA:Florida | collected 2017
CATCCGATTCAAGTGCCGATGCCGGGAAGGTGAGTAATGTGATAATGGTAAGGATTAAGAATAATCTCAGTTGCCCCACTGCTTTTTTATAGGGCAAAGATCGGTTGTTTTTTAGTTTCATGTCTTGATATTTTTTTGTTATTGGTTTCAATAAGGTTAGTATAATGTTGTTAAATGAGTCATGAATGTGTGTATATTGGGCAAAGATATAATTTTTCCGCGAAATTACAATTATGGTTAGTTGTAAATTATGATGGATTTAACAGTATTATCGCTAATACTGCCTCATGTGATGTATGCGACGACTGATTAAAGTGAGGCGTAAAGGGCGTGAAGAGAGCTGCGACAGGTAGAGATGGGGAATGAATCGGCGGTATGGCTGAGTGCGTCCTTGGCGTAGTGGCGCATGGCATCGGAGTCGGTAGCCAGACGGCGCATGGCTTCGGCAATGGCATGGCGGTCGCAGGACGGAACGAGCATGGCACTGCCACAGTTGTTGACGAGTTCGTCGGCAGGACCTCCCGATGTAGTGATGACGGCGCGTCCGAGTGCCATACATTCGAGAATGCCGCGGGTATAGGGATAACCGGTTTTTGCCGGATATACTCCGATGTCACAACCACGCAGTACGGCGCCTATATCATCGACAGGTCCTGTCCAGTTTACCCGGTTGTCGAGCTTGGCGGAACGGATACGGCGGATGAGCGGCATGACGAATCGCCCGCGACCTTCGCCAGCGATCACCAGCCGTGCCGGAATTTCGGAGGAGATGGCAATGAATGAATCGATGAGTTCGGATATGCCGCTGTCGGGGGTAAGGAGTCCGTGGTGAACGAATGTCACTGTGCCGGTAGGATCGGATGCAAAGGGGAGGGGTGGGATGTGCGCCGGGACACGGACACCGGGAGCAATGTAGTGAAGCCGGTTGCCCGGATTGTAACCTGCCCCCTCAAGGCGTGAGGCTATCCAACGGCTGTTGACAACGATTGCATCGCAGGAATCGAGTGTCTTGCGGTCGGCGAGCGAAAGGCGGTCGGGGAGATCATGCAGTGTGACAACAGTGCGNANCTGTNTGTGTCCGCTCANTGATATGGCGCCGGAAGCGACTGATGCCGCTCCGATAGAGTGACTGTGGATGATGACTGGGGTGGTGACATCGCGCAATTTGCGAGCGAATTTTATAGGTGCCGTAACATATCCCAAAAACGATCCGGCGGACAGGCGTACCAGCTCGGCACTGGCACCGAGAGCTTCGGTAAGTTCAATGGCTGTACGGAGTGTATCGCTCCAGTCGGGTTCAGATGTCAGCTGGATTATTTTCATCGGGAGCTGAGTTTTTATTTCGTTGACACTCCCGTGCCATACGGTAAGCGTTGCGGACGGCACGGAAATGCTCGCAGCTGATGTTTCGTCCCACCGATCCGTCCATCCAGCCTCCGCGCCGCAGATACATATCGGCAAATGCGCTGATGCCACGGATGAATGGTGTTATCGCTCCGATGCCGGGATTGCTCACGGCAAGCACGCGCGACTTGATGAGAGCGTGGCGCGTCTGGGTATCGCGGTACTCTTCGGGAGTCACACACTGATAGTGGAGCAGGTCACCGTGGATCGGTTCGGGATTGACCGAATCGCGGAAAATGACACGTTCGGAAATGTCGCGCAGATTCCAGTTGGCATATCTTTTGTCGAAAAGACGTATCTGAGGGTCGGGATACCATCCGCAATGACGTACAGGTGTGCCGCAATAAAAATTGAGACGGTTGACACTGTAGACGCGGTGAGTGAATCCCTCCTTCTTGAGTTGCTCGANAGNNTGNCGCATTTCATCGGACACTACCTCGTCGGCATCAANCGAAAGTACATAGTCGTTTGTGGTGAGTGAAGTGGCATACTGACGCATGGCTCCGTAGCCTCCGAATTCCCGATGACTGATCCGGCAACCGTAATTGCGGCATATCTCCACAGTCCGGTCGGTCGACATTGAGTCGACCACAATGATCTCGTCAGCGATGGCACGAACCGATTCGATACATTCGGCAATGCGTCGCTCTTCATTATATGTCAGTATGGTCACAGAGAGTTTTGACATCCTTCGGATATTATGAGAGGTATAGGGTACAAAGTTACACTTTTATCGCGAATGAGAAAAAGTGACCGANGAAAAAAATTGGTGCCGGTGGTGCAGGGGAGGGGAGNGGCGCAGCGTTCNGTCCAGNGGGACTCCCCGAGAATGNANAATTCAGGATGATTATGCGGNTCAGATGTGAATATCGCCGTCTCAGCGGGTAAAATTTGCTGTATTATGGTGTGTGTCAGGAAGTAATGCCAATTTTGCCGGTCTGCGGCGATGCTTCAGATAATTTCGCGTTTGCACAACAACGAATGTTTGATTAAATTTGCGTACAATATTCATAATAATGAACGGATTCATGATAGAATGGACATGCGATGGAGTGGTTATGCCCTCTGTCGATACCGACCTGCTCGACCGCTGGATCGAAAAGGTGGCACAAAAACATGACCGGACAACAGGACGGTTGGTTTACCTGTTCTGCAATGACGAAAAGATTCTTGAGATCAATCGCCGCTATCTCCAGCATGACTACTACACCGACATAATCACCTTCGACTACACCCGGGGTAAGCGGATAAGCGGTGACATGGCTATATCTCTTGACACTGTCGCAACCAATGCCGAGGCTATCGGTTGCGATTATGACACCGAGTTGCTACGGGTGATAATTCACGGCGTGCTGCATCTGTGCGGAATCAATGATAAAGGTCCGGGTGAGCGTGAAATTATGGAAAGACACGAGAATGAAGCTCTGGCTTTGCTGAGCCAAATGAACTGATCGCTATGACTTACGAATATGATGTGATTGTGGTAGGAGCCGGTCATGCCGGTTGCGAAGCGGCTGCCGCGGCAGCTCGTCTGGGTGCAGAGACTCTCCTTATCACATTGGATATGAACAAAATAGCTCAGATGAGCTGTAATCCTGCAGTTGGTGGAATCGCCAAAGGGCAGATAGTCAGGGAAATAGATGCTATGGGCGGTGAGATGGGAAAGATTACCGACCGTAGCGCCATACAGTTCCGTATGCTCAACCGTTCGAAAGGTCCGGCAATGTGGAGTCCGCGGGCGCAGAGCGACAGAATGGTATTCAGCCGGCTTTGGCGTGAGACACTGGAGCATATTCCCGGACTATGGATGTGGCAGGATGATGTGACGGGTATTACACTTGACGAAGAGAAACGCCGTATCACCGGTGTGAAAACCCGGCTCGGAGTAGAGTTTAAAGCACGTGCGGTGGTGATTACCGCCGGGACATTCCTGAACGGTCTGATGCATGTGGGCAGGGTGATGACTCCCGGTGGAAGAGTCGCCGAGCCGGCATCGACCGGTCTTACCGAACAGTTGCGCGAACTTGGATTTGTGACCGACCGAATGAAGACCGGTACTCCCGTCCGCATAGATGGCAGAAGTGTGAGATGGGAATACACCACAGAGCAGCCGGGCGATAATGACTATCATAAGTTTTCATATCTGCCCGATGTGGAACGTGAGCTTCCGCAGTTGCCGTGTCATATATTGTACACTAATGCCCGCACACATGATATACTGCGAGAGGGGTTGCCTGATTCGCCTCTTTACAACGGGCAGATTCAAAGTATTGGACCGCGCTATTGTCCGAGTATCGAGACCAAGATCGTAACCTTTGCCGACAAGACCGAACACCAGCTGTTCCTCGAACCGGAAGGAGTCAATACAACCGAATTTTACCTGAACGGTTTCTCGTCATCACTTCCGCTGGAAGTCCAGGTCGAAGCGCTTCAGACAATACCGGCATTGGAGGATGTGAGAATATTCCGTCCGGGATATGCCATAGAATACGACTTTTTTGATCCCACCCAGCTCCGTCATACACTGGAGACAAAGCTTGTCGACGGACTTTATTTTGCCGGTCAGGTCAACGGAACCACGGGATATGAGGAGGCTGCCGGACAAGGTCTGGTTGCAGGACTGAACGCTGCGCTGGCAGTAAAAGGGGAGGAGCCGTTTATTCTCGGTCGCGACGAAAGTTACATAGGGGTTCTTATAGATGATCTCGTGACAAAAGGTGTCGACGAGCCTTACCGAATGTTCACCACACGTCCGGAATACTGCATATTGATACGTCCGGACGATGCCGACATGCGTCTGACTCCAAGAGCACACGCCATAGGATCCGCTTCGGATTTCCGCTATGAAAAGATGTTGACCAAGCGTGACCAACGGGATGCCCTGATAGGGTTCGCGAGGGATTTCTCAATAAAGCAAAGCATAATCAATCCGTGGCTCGAACAGCAGGGAGAGCAACCGTTGCGCCAGGGTTGCAAGCTGTATGATCTGCTGTTGCGACCGGGACTCGGTTTTGAAAAACTATGTCAGGGGGTTCCTGCTTTGGCTGATTTCATTGATGCAAACATAGAGAAAGAACGCCGCGACGAGATAGTGGAAGCTGCGGAGATACTGATAAAATATCAGGGTTACATCGACCGTGAACGTCTCATTGCCGATAAGATCCGAAGACTGGAAGAGATTCGTATCCGGGGGCATTTCGACTACAGTACACTTAATTCAATATCAACGGAAGCGCGGCAGAAACTTCAGAAGATAGATCCGGAAACCATAGCGCAGGCTTCACGTATTCCCGGTATTTCTCCGAATGACATCAATATTTTGCTGATGCTGATGGGACGCTNANGNNGCTAATGTTTCACGTGGAACAAATTTGAAAAATCAGACATGTATAGAATGAACTACGTTAAGGAATGTGTGAGGGATGTGCTTGATTTCCCTCAGAAGGGCGTGGTGTTTAAGGATCTTACTACGGCCTTTAAGGACGCGCGTGCTCTGCGTGCAATAGGCGATGGCCTTGAGGAGCTATATAAGGGTAAGGGCGTGACAAAAGTTGTGGGCATTGAATCGCGCGGCTTTATCGGTGGCGCTATTCTTGCCGATCGCCTTGGTGCCGGATTTGTGCCGGTGAGGAAGCCGGGGAAACTTCCGGCGGACACTATTAGCGAGTCCTACACAAAGGAATATGNCACNGANACNATCGANGTGCATCGTGNNGCCATAAGCGAGGACGATATTGTCGTGCTGCATGACGACGTGCTTGCCACCGGTGGNACGATGATGGCTGCCTACAGGCTTATAAAAAGCATGAACCCGAAAAAGATCTACATAAACTTCATTATAGATCTGACCATGCTCGGCGGTCGCGCAAATCTCCCGAAGGATGTGGAGGTGACTTCGCTGATCGAGTATTGAAAGGGGAGGGCTTACATGGCATAAGAATGGCAAAACATCTCGACAAGAAATCGGAGGAACTCCGGGAGAAAATAAGGATTCTCCCGGAGACTCCNGGTGTGTACACCTACTACGACAGCAGCGGGAAGGTGATATATGTGGGAAAGGCGAAAAATCTCAANCGGAGAGTATCGTCGTATTTCAACCGCACACATGACCGCCTGCGCACCAATCTTCTTGTGAGAGCCATTGCCGACATGACCTATATCGTGGTGCCGACGGAGCAGGACGCACTGAACCTTGAGAGCTCCATGATCAAGGAGTATCAGCCACGGTATAATGTGCTGCTGAAGGATGACAAGAGCTATCCATGGATCTGCCTGACCTCGGAAATGTATCCGCGGGCATTCATGACCCGTAACCGCGTGCGCGACGGCTCGAAATATTATGGCCCCTATACCGACGGTAATGCCGTGAAGTCGGTGCTGTCGGTCATCAGGGAGCTTTATCCGCTACGCACGTGCAAGAGCCTTATCACACCTGAATTTATTGAGAAAGGAAAGGGAAGGCTTTGCCTGTCGTATCACATGCACCGTTGCCGTGGATGCTGCAAGGGGCTTATTTCGGCAGAGGAGTATGGGGCGTATATCGACAGGGTGAAGCAGATACTAAAAGGGGAGACCAAGGAGCTGATGAGCTATCTGCGGTCGGAGATGGAACGGCTCTCGGCTGCGCTGAAGTTTGAGGAGGCGCAGGAGCTGAAGGTGCAGTATGAGGCCGTGGCGAGGTATCAGGCCCGGAGCGTGATCATCTCGCAGACGATCGAGGATATAGATGTCTTTGGCGTGGACGAAGACAGCGATGATATTTTCATCAACTATATGCATGTGAGGCGGGGCGCTGTGGTGAAGAGCATGACACTGCAGTACCGCCGCATGATGGGGGAGAGCGTGGGGGAGATGATCGCTTATGCGATGCAGGAGGTGAAAGATGTGACGGGTGCCGAATATGAGGAGGTGGTCGTGCCGGTCGTGCCGGAGATCGAACTCGATGGGGTGACGTTCACTGTGCCGCAGCGTGGCGATAAGGCAAAACTTCTCGAGGTCTCGGAAAAGAATGCCCGGCAGTACAAAATAGATGCGCTGAAACAGATGGAGCATCTTGACCCGGAACAACGNACCGACCGGATACTGGAGAGGATGAAAAAGGATTTCAGGCTGACGGAACTTCCGCGGCATATAGAGTGCTTCGANAACTCGAATACGCAGGGNACAAATCCGGTCGCGTCGTGTGTGGTGTTCAAAAACGCCAAACCATCGAAGAAGGACTACCGTCATTTCAACATCAAGACGGTGGANGGCCCCGATGATTTCGCCTCGATGAAAGAGGTGCTCACTCGCCGCTACACGCGTCTGATGCAGGAAGGGGAGGGGCTGCCCCAGCTGATAGTGGTCGACGGTGGCAAGGGGNAGCTGAGTTCNGNCGTGGAGGCTCTTGAGGAAATAGGNCTGCGCGGCGTGATAGCTGTAGTGGGTATTGCGAAGCGTCTTGAAGAGATCTATTTTCCCGGCGACAGTGTGCCGCTCTATATCGACAAAAATTCNGAGTCGCTGCGCGTCGTGCANCATCTGCGCGACGAGGCNCACCGCTTCGGCATCACGCATCACCGCAANCGGCGCAGCAAGTCGCAACTTGTGAGNGANCTTGACAGCANCAANNGGANAGGNGAGGNGACACGTGNGNCACTTTTCAAACGNTTCAAANGCGTGNAGCGAATGAAGGAGGCATCTATCGGCGAGNTTGAGGAGACGGTGGGTGTGGCAAAAGCACGCATCCTTCATGATGCTTTCCATCCATTACCGGAGTAAGAAAAAATAATATGGCGGGACTTAAATCTCTTGCAAAGGACACGGCGGTGTATGGGATGAGCTCGATTGTCGGGCGATTTCTGAACTGGTGCCTCGTGCCGGTGTACACCCATGTGTTTCCGGCGGAGGAATACGGCGTGGTCACACTCGTCTACTCGATTGTGGCGTTGCTTCTGGTGTGTCTGACCTACGGCATGGAAACCGGATTNTTCCGTTTTGCCAACCATGAGCGCTGGAAAGATCCGATGCAGGTGTACACGACTGCATTGAGCGCACTCGGCGTGTCGTCGACGGTGTTTTGTGTTATCGTATTGATATTCAGTGGTGTATTTGCGGGGTGGATTGATTGTCCGGGGCATCCGTCGTATGTGTGGATGATGGGAATCGCTGTGGGATTGGACGCATTTGCCTCATTGCCATTTGCTTACCTGCGCTACAAGCATAAGGCGATGCGCTTNGCGATGCTGAAATTAGTGGGAATCGGGTTGAATATTGGCTTGAATATCTTTTTTATNCTGCTTCTGCCGCATCTTGCCNAGANNGGCNTGTGCGAGTGGATGTGGNGTGAAGATTTCGGAGTCGGATATATTTTCCTCGCCAACCTGATAGCATCGGTTGTGACGCTCGTGCTGCTTCTGCCCGAGCTGAATGTGAAGTGGAGCTATTGCGGCAAACTGCTGCGCGAGATGCTCGTCTACTCTTTCCCGCTGCTTGTGCTGGGGCTTGCCGGCATCATGAATCAGTCGATCGACAAAATCCTTTATCCGCTACTGATACATGACCGCACGGAGGCTATGGATGGCTTGGGAATCTATGGCGCGAATTACAAGATAGCCATAATAATGGTTATGTTCATTCAGGCATTCAGGTTTGCTTACGAGCCTTACATATTCGCGCAACACAAGACTCAGGATGGCAAACGGAGCAGCGAGGCCTACGTGCAGGCCATGAAATGGTATGTAATCTTCGGGATGCTGATTTTCCTCGGGGTGATGGAGATGATAGATATCGTGAAGTGGTTTATCGCTCCCTCTTATTTCTCGGGGCTCAGGGTGGTGCCGCTGATCATGATCGCCGAATTTTTCTTCGGTGTGTTTTTCAATCTCTCGGTGTGGTACAAAATTACCGACCGCACGATTTATGGCACATGGTTCTCTCTGCTTGGACTTGCTGTGACGCTCGCGCTCAACGTGGCGCTCGTGCCCGCGATGGGGTATATGGGTTGCGCGGTGGCGGCCTTATGCTGCTACGGCGTGATGATGATTGCGTCGTGGGCGGTGGGTAAGAAAAAATATCCGATAAACTATGATGTGAGGTCGGGTTTGTTTTATTTTGCCGCCGGACTCGGACTTTGGGTCGTGACGCTGGCAATTCAGCATTTCACTGATATGGCGGCCGGGCTGCTGTGGTGTGTGCGCGTGCTGGCGATAGGTGCCTACGTGGGCATTGTGGTGCTAAAGGAGAAACCACGCCTTGTTTCAATAGAAAATAAAAAACGATGAAACTGATATTTTTTGATCTGCATGAAAGGTGGCTCGATCTGCTGCCTGTGACATTCACCCGGTATTCGGCAGAAATACGGGTCGGGATTGACACGATTGCCGACAAGTGGGCTGCGGCGTTGCCTCAGTGTGTGCCCGGAGGATATATCGGAGAGGAGTATATGAGCGAGGCAACCGAAACGACCGAAGCATCAGGTGCCGATAATGAGGAGGCTCTCTACATTGCCGGAAATGTGCTGCCCGATGTAGGGCTGACGGCGTTTATCGCTCAGGGACTCTGGCAAGGGAAGTGGGCGATGAAGGCGGGGGAGAGGCTTGTGGCGGTGAAGGGCACTGCCGAGGACTGGCGCGGACGCGATAATCTGCCTGTGCTGGATATTCCGGAGGAGATTACGGTAAGAGCTATTGACCGCCCTTATGACATATTCAGCTACAATGGTGAGTTTATCAAAAAGGACTTCGGGCGGCTGGTGGCAGGAAAGGTGGTCACGTCGGTCAACAGCACCAATACGGTGATAGGTGACGCATCGCTGATCTATGTCGCTCCCGGTGCGGAAGTGAACGGGGCGATACTCAACACCACTCATGGGTCGATATGGATAGGGACTGAAGCTCACGTGATGGAAGGGGCGTGCCTGCGCGGCCCGATAGCGATAGGCGATCACTCGTCGGTGAACATGGGGGCAAAGATTTATCCTGACACAACGCTCGGGCCGTGGTGCAAGGTGGGTGGAGAGCTCAACAATGTGGTGATGCAGGGCTACAGCAACAAGGCGCACGATGGCTTCCTCGGGAATGCCGTAATAGGTGAGTGGTGCAACTTGGGCGCAGGATGCACGGCATCCAATCTCAAGAACGACTATACGCCCGTCAAGCTCTGGAACTACCGCACGCGCCGGTTTGAAAAGACCGGGCTGCAATTCTGCGGACTTGTGATGGGCGACCACTCGAANGCGGGNATCAACACGATGTTNAACACCGGCACNGTCGTGGGTGTCGGATGCAATATCCANGGCACNGGTTTTCCNCGTAANTTCATTCCNTCGTTCAGCGAGGGGGGAGCAGCCGGNTTNACCGANGTNCAGCTGCCGAAGTTCTTTGACACGGCATCGAGNGTGATGGCCCGACGGGGGCGTGATCTCGACGAGCGTTCACGACGGTTGTTTGAGTCGATTTTTGATTTTGCCGACACGTTTAAGTAAACATCGAATATGAAAAAATATTTATGGCTCATTGCCATTGCTGCAATGTCGCTGNCAGGNTGCNAGACCACCGAGGCAAATTACCGAGCCGCCTACGAAACGGNAAAGGAGANGAAGGCTNCGGGACTNNGAACNGATGTGGACAGCGCGATGGCCAAAGAGGAGCAGGCGCATGAAACGAAAGTAGGAGATGTGACTCTGCCGGTGCTCAACACGCGGCTGTATGCAGTTGCNGCCGAGGGTGCNAATGCCGTCNNGCCGAAAGCCTATAGTGTCGGGGTGGCCAAATTCAAGCAGATNTTCAATGCGAGGTCGCTATGCAGCCGCNTGCGCNANGGCGGATTTGACGGGGCGTTTGTGGCGATGGACNGAGAGAAGAATTACTATGTGCTGACNGGCACNACCGCCGATGCCGATGAAGCGGCAAAACTTCTGTCGGAAACCGAGGGGAGCGAAGTATTCA
>WFLX010058519.1_pt1 | contig 10330 bp, 6 predicted proteins | sample 4967041 | NCBI WGS metagenome assembly WFLX01 (sample SAMN12857096, study PRJNA449069) | gut metagenome | isolation source: stool from male and female vole | host: Microtus ochrogaster | place: USA:Florida | collected 2017
CTGCTCATCGACAACCCCGGCCTCATCAACAAAGATGCCGAAAACACCTGGATCATCAAGGTGGAGCTCACCGACCCCTCCGAGCTTGACAAGCTGATGGACGAGGAAGCCTACCGCAAACATTGCGAGGCCGAAGCCGCCCATTGATTCCTCTCTTTCCCCCAAGCAAATAAGTCACCACAACCAATCATCTATCACTGTGCACAGATATATTCCCCACACTCCCGCCGAGGTCGACATTATGCTGGCCCGATGCGGCATGAAGTCGTTGGCTGAGCTCTATGCCGATGTGCCGGAGCAGCTGCTCCTCAAGCGCGACTATGACGTGCCTTCGGAGATGAGCGAAAAAGAGGTCAGGGATTTCTTCCGCGATCTCGACGCCAAAAACACTCCCCTCACATGCTTTGCCGGTCAGGGTTTCTATCACAGATATTCACCCTCGGCAGTGAGCTACATTCTCAGCCGCTCGGAGTTTCTCACCGCCTACACCCCCTATCAGCCCGAAATCTCTCAGGGCACCCTCCAGTATATCTTTGAATATCAGAGCATGATGGCTTCGCTCACCGGTCTCGAAGTGAGCAACGCCTCGATGTATGACGGCTCGACCGCCACAGCCGAAGCGCTGATGTTGACCGTGGCCGCCTCGCGCAAGAAGAAAAGAGTGCTGGTGTCGGCCACCATGCTCCCCCATGTGATCAAAGTGGCTCAGACCTATGCCCTCAACCACGGCGTGGAGCTCACCGTGATAGATGAACAGGACGGAGTGACCTCGCGCAGCCGCCTCAGTGAGGAGCTTGCCAAAGGAGATGTGGCCGGCGTGGCGGTAGCCACCCCCAACCGCTACGGCATTCTCGAAGACTATACCGGACTGGCCGACGAGGTGCATGGCGCCAAGGCGCTGCTGGTGATGTATGCCAACGCCGCCGACCTCGGAGTGATACGCACCCCCGGCGAATGGCACGCCGACATNGCCGTGGGCGACGCCCAGAGCCTCGGCATGCCCCTCAATTTCGGAGGNCCCTATCTCGGCTATCTCTGCGCCACCAAAGCGCTGATGAGAAAGATGCCGGGCCGAATTGTCGGCGCCACCACCGACGACATGGGTCAGAGAGTGTTTGTGCTCACCCTCCAGGCACGCGAGCAGCATATACGCCGCGAAAAAGCCACCTCCAACATCTGCTCCAACCAGGGGCTCATGGCGCTCTATGTGTCGGTCTACCTCTCGCTGTTAGGCCCCGACGGGCTGCGTCAGCTCTGCATGACCGGCCATGCCGGCGCCCTGCGCCTGTCGCANATGCTCACCGCCNNNGGCAAAGTNTCGCTCACCTATCCCGACAAGCCGTTTCTCAACGAATTTCTCGTCACCACCNCCGAGCCGGTCGACCTCATCATTGAGCGCTGCGTAAAGGCGGGTGTGCTGCCGGGAGTGAAAGTCGACGACAATCACCTGCTCATCGCCGTTACCGAGATGCAGACCCTCGCCGACTATGAGAAGCTGTGTCAACTTATCACCAACCCCTAAGCCACGAGAGCCATGAACAGAAAGTTTTATTCAAATCTCATTTTCGACCTCTCGCGCAAGGGCCGCAAAGGCTACCGTCTGCCCGACACCGGTTGCGGCGCGTCGCTCGAGGGTATTCCCGCCAATCTGCTGCGCGAGTCGGCTCCCGGGCTCCCCGAAGTCGACGAGCCTTCGGTAGTGAGACACTTCACCAACCTGTCGACCAACAATTTCGGTGTTGACACCGGGTTCTATCCCCTCGGGTCATGCACCATGAAATACAACCCCAAAATCAACGAGGAGATGGCCGCCCTCCCCAACATGTCGGCCCTTCATCCCCTCACCCCCGTGAGCGCCGCCCAGGGCGCCCTCGAAGCCTATTTCACCCTCCAGGCCCTGCTCTGCGAGATAGGAGGCATGAGCGAATTTACCCTCAACCCCTTTGCCGGCGCCCACGGCGAGCTGACCGGACTGATGGTGATACGCGCCTACCACCGCTCGCGCGGCGACATGAAGCGCGACACCGTCATAGTGCCCGACTCGGCCCACGGCACCAACCCCGCCTCGGCAGCAGTGGCCGGCCTCAAAGTGGTGGAAGTCAAGAGCCTGCCCGACGGCACCGTTGATGTCGAGGCCCTCAAGCCGCTGCTCAACGACCGCGTGGCCGCAATGATGATGACCAACCCCAACACCCTCGGCATATTCGAGAGCCGCATTCCCGAGATAGCCGACATGGTTCATGAAGCTGGAGGCCTGATGTATTATGACGGCGCCAACCTCAACCCCCTCGTAGGTGTGACCCGCCCCGGTGACATGGGCTTTGACGTGATGCACATCAACCTCCACAAAACTTTCTCTACCCCTCACGGCGGCGGCGGCCCCGGCAGCGGCCCCGTGGGTGTGAGAAAAGGTCTCGAGCAGTTCCTCCCCTCCCCCCGCGTGGTGAAGCTCCCCGACGGCACCTTTGCCCTCGAAAGCTCCGACTCGTCGCTCGGTCAGGTGTCAAACCTGCTCGGCAACTTCGCCGTTGAGCTGCGCGCCCTGGCCTATATCCTGTCGCTCGGCAAGGAGGGCTTGCGCGAAGTCGGCCCGATGGCCACCCTCGCCGCCAACTACATCAAGGAGTCGCTCAGAGACCTCTACCGTCTGCCGGTCGACAGGGTGTGCAAACATGAGTTTGTGTTCGACGGTCTGGCCGACAAGTCAACCGGCGTCACCACCCTCAACCTGGCCAAAAGGTTGCTTGACTTCGGATTCCATGCCCCGACAATCTATTTCCCCCTGCTTTTCCACGAGTCGCTGATGATCGAGCCTACCGAAACCGAAAATCTCGACACCCTCAACGACTTCATCAAGGTGATGCGTCAGATTGCCGACGAAGCGGCCAACAATCCCGATTTAGTGAAAAACGCNCCCCACAACACCCCGGTGAGACACCCCGACGACACCGCCGCAGCCCTCACCCCGCGTGTCACTGTGGCCGACCTCAAAACCAACGACCTCTGATGACCTCACCCGGAATTTTCGATCTCATAGTAATCGGAGCGGGACCCGGCGGCTATACCACAGCCGCCGAGGCCGCCGCCTCGGGCCTCAACGTGGCGCTGATTGAAAAAGAGCTCGCCGGAGGCACCTGCCTCAACCGCGGATGCATACCCACCAAAGCGCTCTGCCACTCAGCCGCTCACTCTGCCGACACCCCCTATATCGCAGCCTTAGTCCGCAAAGAGGAAATCGTGGCCACCCTGCGTCAGGGGGTCGAGTCGCTCATCTCAAAGACAACCCTCTATAAGGGTGAGGCCGTAATCAGACCGCAGCACATCGTGGAGGTTGACGGCGAAACGCTCACCGCCCCGCGCATCATCATCGCCACCGGCAGCGCCCCCGCCTCACTCCCCATTCCCGGCGCCGACCTCACCCTCGACAGCACCGACATGCTCGCGCTCTCCGAGCTCCCCGCCTCGATTGCCATAATCGGCGGCGGAGTGATAGGCATGGAGTTTGCCTCTATGCTCAATCTCCGCGGTGTGAAAGTCACCGTCATAGAATATTGCAAGGAGATTCTTCCCGCCTTCGACCCCGACATAGCCAAGCGTCTGCGCATGAGCCTCAAAAAGCGGGGTGTGGAATTTGTCACCTCGGCCGCCGTCACCTCGGTGAGCCGCGTCGACGACTCGACCTTCCAAGTCGACTACACCTCGAAAGATAAACCCAAGAGCCTCACCGCCAATAAGGTATTGATGGCTGTGGGGCGCAAGGCTGTCGTGCCCCGTGGCGCCGAAGAGTCGGGCATCACCCTCGACCGCCGCGGATTTATAGTGACCGACAACAATATGCAGACTTCGGTCGAAGGCATCTTCGCCATAGGCGACGTGAATGGCCGCTGCCTCCTCGCCCATGCAGCCGAAGCTCAGGGTCGCAAAGTGCTCGGTCTCCCCGTCGACCTCTCCATCATCCCCTCGGTAGCGTTTACCAATCCCCCCTGCTCGATGGTGGGCATGACACCCGCCCAATGTGAGGCCTCCGGCTTCAAACCGCTCGCCGCCTCGGCCACCTACTATTCCAACGGTTATGCCGTGGCCACCGACCAGACCGAGGGAATGGTCAAGATGCTCTTTCATCCCGAGAGCATGAAGCTCGTGGGATGTTCGATAACCGGAGCCGGAGCCGACCTCATGATAGCCACCCCCGCCATGGCAATGCTCGCGGGGGCCGACCTCAAGGCGATGCAGTCGCTCGTCTACGCCCACCCCACCCTCAGCGAAATTCTCAGCACTGCCGCCCGCAATCTCCAATGACACAATCGTCTGAAATAATCACACAAAGCACCGGCACGCCCCTCGTGTCGGTGCTCATGCTATGTTTCAATCAGGAGTCTACCATCGACGAAGCCATCCGCTCGGTGATGCTCCAGAAAGCGCCCTTTGAGTTTGAGCTGGTGATTGCCAACGACTGCTCGACCGACGCCACCGAGAGCCGCGCCAAAGCGTGGGCCGACCGCTATCCCGGCAGGATAACCCTCATCTCGCGCCGCGAGAATCTCGGGCTGCAGCGCAATCTGCTCGACGCCTACAGTCATTGCCGCGGAAAATATATCGCCATCTGCGAAGGGGATGATTTCTGGTGTTCGCGCCACAAACTACACCGTCAGGCCGGGTGGATGGAAGCTCATCCCGAAACGGCGATATGCTTCCACCGCGTGGTCAACTACTATGCCGACACCGGCGAAATGTCGCTCTCAAACGGTCCCGGCACCACTCCGCGCCGCATGACCGTGACCGACCTCGCCAAGGCCAACCTCATCAGCAACGTGTCGGTGATGTATCGGGCGTTGCCCCACTCCGAGCTNCCGCGGTGGATTGAAAAGACNCCTCTCACCGANTATGCCCTCCACATGCTCCACGCCTCACAGGGTGACATAAGGTTTATGCCTCAGCCTATGGCGGTCTACCGCCGCTATTCGCGCGGAATATGGAGCGGCGACAACCGGCGCGCCCTCGAGCTTGCGCGCGACGTGAGGCAGCTGCTCATCAGCCACTTTGCCGGCCGCGATGAGATAACCGCCCCGCTGAGCGAAGCGCTCGGACGTATTCTCGACGCCCTAAACCGCCCGGCCACAAACACAACCGAGGCGCCCCGGCGAGGAATGCTCTCCCGCCTGCGCGCCTCAGTGTCACGGCTTCTTCCTCCGCCGCGTATCAGATAGTGCTGTCCTTCTCCCCGTCTGCGGATTCGGGAGCCGGGGCAGCGGCCGGAGCGTCGGGGGTCTTGAAGAGACGTGAGAGATATTTCTCGTTGAAGGTCTGCATCACGGTCCAGAAAGTAGGAACGAAAAGCGTGCCTATCACGGCGTTGAGCGCCATGCCGAACACCACCGCCGTGCCGAGCTCTATGCGCGAGTTGGCGCCCGCACCGGTGGCAAACATCATCGGCATCACACCAAACACAAACGCCAGCGCCGTCATCATAATGGGCCTGAAGCGTATCACTCCCGCCTGAAGGGCCGATTTCTTGATATCAAGGCCACTCTTGCGGAAGTCCATGGCATATTCCACAATCAAGATCGCGTTTTTGGCCGACATGCCGAGCAGCAATATAAGGCCGATCTGGGTGTAGATGCTTATGCTCTGATTGAGCAGAATACATCCNAGCACGGTGCCCAGCACAGCCACCGGCATACTCATCACAACGGCTATCGGGTCGGTCCAGCTCTCATATTGGGCAGCCAGCACGAAAATGGTCATGATGATGGCGAAGACAAACACAAAGCTGATAGTAGTGCCCGCCTGGGTTTCCTGATAGGCTATGCCGCTCCAGGCATAGGAGAAGTTCTGGCCCACGCTCTTCTTCACTATCTGCTCCATCGCGGCGATACCTTCGGCCGAGCTGACTCCGTGGGCCGGAGTGGCGGTGAGCGACGCGGTAGAATACATGTCATAGCGGTCAACCGAGGGTTCACCCTCCACAGCCTCTACGGTGGCAAACACCGAGAAGGGCACCATGCCGCCGTCGGGCGACTGCACGGTGAGGGCGAGCACGTCATCGGGATTGGAACGTGCATCTCCCCGNGCCTGCATCTTCACCTCAAAGGCGCGGCCGAAGTCATTGAAGTCGTTGATATAAGCGCCCCCCATATAGGATGAGAGCACATCATAAACATCCTCTACGGCAATGCCGAGCTGCTTTATGCGGTCGCGGTCAAATTTCACTTCATATTGCTTCACGAGGCCCTGATACATCGACGTTACCGAGGCGATGCGCGGATCTTTGGCGGCCTCGCGCTGTATCGACACGATGGCATCCTTGAGGGCTTTGGCGCCAAGGTTATTGATGTCGAGCAGCTGCATCTGCAGACCCGACGACATGCCCAGGCCGGGAATGGCCGGAGGATTGAGCGAGAAGATGCTCGCTTCCTCGATTGTGGCGCCCACCGAGTCGGCATAGGCGATCACATTGTCGACAGAGCCTTTCCTACCCCTGTCCTTCCACGGTTTGAGCACCACAATCAGGCCGCCCATATTCGAGGAGTTGCCTCCGCCCATGAATGACATTCCGGAAATCGACATCACGTCGGCCACATAGGGATTCTTGCGCAGCTCGGTGCTCATGCGGTCAACAACCTTTTGGGAGCGCTCGAGCGAAGCCCCGTCGGGCAGCTGAATCGAGGTCATGAAATAGCCCATATCCTCCTCGGGGATGTAGCTCGTGGGCCACTGCATGAAGCCGTAGATGCCCGCACCCGCTATCACGAGAAATATCAGCATCGAGGTCTTGGGATAGCCCAACATCTTGTTGACAATGCGCGAATAGGTGGTCTTGACCCACTCGAAGCCTTTGTTAAACCATCGGTAGATGAAGAATTTTGCAGGCTTGCGGGGAGTGAGAAACAGCGCGCACAACGCCGGAGTGAGCGTGAGGGCGTTAAAGCCCGAGAAGGCGGTCGAAACGGCGATTGTCAAGGCAAACTGTTTGTAGAGCTGACCCGTGATGCCGCTGATAAACGCCGTGGGGATAAACACCGACAGCAACACGAGCACCTCGCCCACCACAGGGCCGGTAAGCTCCTTCATGGCCTGGATGGCGGCGGCCTTGCGCGTCAGCTTACCCTGGTCGACCAGTCGGCTGCAATCCTCCACCACCACTATCGCGTCGTCGACCACAATGGCGATGGCAAGCACCATGCCGAACAGCGACAGGGTGTTGAGCGAGAAGCCTATCGCCTTCATCACGGCCAGCGTGGCTATGAGCGACACCGGGATAGTGAGCATCGGGATGATGACGGCGCGCCAGTTTTGCAGAAAGAGCAATATCACCAGCATGACGATGAGTGTGGTCTCGGCAAAAGTGGTGAGCACATCGTCGATCGATTCACGCACATAGTCGGTGGAGTTGAGCACCACGCGATAGGTTATGCCGTCGGGGAAATATTGCGACAACTGCTCCATCTCCTTGAGGGCGCCGTCGGCCACCTCGAGGGCGTTGGCGCCCGGAAGCTGCGCCACGCCTATAAGCGCGGTGGCTTTGCCGTTGACATTCGATGAGCCCGAATAGGAGCTGCTGCCGAGCTCCACCTTGGCTATATCACCGAGGCGGAGCATACCGCCGTCGTCGGTGCGTATCACTATATTTGAAAACTCTTCGGGAGAGGAGAGACGCCCGCGGGTAGTGAGTGTGAACGAAAATTCCGAGTTATCGTCGGGGGGAGTGCCCACCGAGCCGGCTCCCACCTCCATGTTCTGCGACTCGACAGCCTCTCTCACCTGCTGAGGGGTGATGCCTCTTGCCTGCATCACCTGCGGGTCGAGCCATATGCGCATACTGTATTCACCGCCGCCGAAAGCGTTGACACCGCCCACACCTTTCACACGCGACAGGGCGTCGGTGATGTGGAGCTGGGCGTAGCTCGTGAGATAGAGGGCGTCATAACGGTCGCTGTCACCCTCCAGAGCCAGGAAGAGCACATTGTTGCTCGACTGCTTGCTCACCGTCACTCCCTGCTGGGTTACCTGGGAGGGAAGGGTNGCGTCGGCAAACGAAATGCGGTTCTGCACCTCCACGGCGGCCTCATCGACATCAGTTCCGTTTTCAAAAGTGATNGTAAGGTTATAGCTNCCGTCAGAGCCTGANCTGGAGCTCATATAAAGCATACCTTCCACACCGTTGACCTGCTCCTCGATAGGCACGCCCACGGTCTGGGCCACGGTCGAGGCGCTGGCGCCGGGATAGGTGGCGCTCACCATCACGGTGGGGGGAGTAATGTCGGGATACTGGGCGATAGGAAGTTTTGTGAGACACAATATGCCCGCAAAGACCATGACAAGCGCTATCACGGTAGCGAAGATCGGCCTGCCTATGAAAAATTTTGAAAACATGATGTCAGATTATAATGGATGGATGGTGGGGATAATCTTTTATGTCACTTGGTCAGTACCGGCTTAATGGTCTCGCCGCCGCGCACATTGAGCAGCGCCTTGGTGACATAGCGCTGGCCCGGCTCTATGCCCGATGTGACCACGCGGAGCGAGTCGTGGAAGAGCCCGCCGACTTTCACCGGGGTGTGGCGCACCTTGTTGTCCTTACCTACGGTATAGAGATAATAGCCGAGCTGATCGGAGCCGAGCGACGCGTCTTTGACGAGCACCGCGCGGGGTGAGACGCCATAGGGCAGCGACACGGTGACATACATTCCGTTTTTAAGCTCATTATCCTTGTTGGTGAGCTTGCCCACGAGCGAGAGCGACCCGGTCGACTCGTCAACGCTCGGCGACTCATAGTAGAGGTCGGCGGTGTAGCTGTTTCTCAGCGGCTCCCTGAATGAGAGAGGCACGTCGCGGTAGACCTCGGCGGAGAGGCCTCCGGTGCCACCTATCAGCTCCTCATACTGAGAGTCGCTGATCGAAAACTCTGCCTGGAGGTTGGAGTTGTCGTAGATGGTGGCGAGCACCACGGCCTCACCCTCGCCGCTCACATAGTTGCCGGCGTCGATGCGGGTTTCAGAGATATATCCCGACGAAGGAGCGGTGACGGTGCAATGGCGCAGGTTCTCACGCGCCGTTGACAGTTGGGCCTGCGCCTCGCTCATCGACGAGGTGGCCTGCTGAAGATTGTTCTCGGCCTGGGCCACCTGCATTTTGCTCACCGCGTCGGCCTCGAGAGCCTTGCGCATGGCGGCGAGCTGCTTGGTGTAGTAGTCATGCTGACTCTTGGCCGAGGCGAGCGACGCCTGGGCGCTCTCCACAGCGTTGCGGTAGGTGGTCGACTCGATGGTGTAGAGAGTCTGGCCGGCGCGCACATATTCGCCGCCGGTGAAATTCTTTGAGAGTATCTTGCCGTTGACGCGCGCCACTACATTGGTTGTGGTGGCCGACCTTATGATGCCGGGCAATGTTTTATAGAGCACCACCGAGTCGACAGTAGCCTCGGCAACCTGAATTGAGGGCACACCCTCCGACTCACGGGTCTTGTCTTTCTTACGGTCACATCCGGCAACCGATGCGGTCACCGCGGCGAGAAGGGTGATATACAGCAGCTTTCTGCCGGCAAGATTGTAAATATGTCTCATGTCAATATCTTTTTTACATCGTTAATCTCATCGTTCTTATCACATGCCTCCGCCGAGCGCCTCATAGATAGCCACCTGGGCGGCATAGACGTTTCCTTCGGCTTCGGCCAGCGCGGTCTGGTTTTCAAGATAGGTCACCTGCGAATTGACCACGTTGATAAAGTCGGCCAGTCCGTCTTTATAAAGGTCGACCGACAGGTTATAGCTCTTTGCGCTCTGTTCGAGCACCTCCCTCATCAGCCGGCTGCGCTCCAGAGCCGCCTTATAGGAGGTCAGGGCGTTGTCAACCTCCTCAACGGCGGTGAGCAGGGTCATGTTATAGGAATCGGTGGCGGCCTCAAGCTGCAGACGCGCCTCGGCCACATTGTTGCGGCGGCTGAGACCGTCGAATACAGTCCACGACAATGTGGGAGCTATCGAATATTCAAGGCTGTTGTCGCCAAACAGATCGTTGACCTTGTGGGCCGAAGTGCCGATACTGCCGCTGAGCGACAACACGGGCAGATAATCCTTGCGGGCCACTCCTATCTGTGCGGCATATTGCTCTATCTGTTTCTCGGCCTCGACCACATCGGGGCGACGGCGCAGCAGATTCATCGGCACATCGGAGGCAATCAGCGGCGCCTCCCCGGTGAGAGGTTTCACATTAAGCAGCTCGGGCACAAGCTCGTCGGGCTGCACACCGGTGAGCACGGCTATAGAGTTGGCTGTGGTGCGTATCGACGATTGGAGAGTGGGGAGCGAAGCGCGGGTGGAATAGAGCACCG
>WFLX010147144.1_pt1 | contig 10330 bp, 11 predicted proteins | sample 4967041 | NCBI WGS metagenome assembly WFLX01 (sample SAMN12857096, study PRJNA449069) | gut metagenome | isolation source: stool from male and female vole | host: Microtus ochrogaster | place: USA:Florida | collected 2017
ATATCCTTGTTGAGGAGGTTTTGTACATAGTAGAGAGCGCCATAACCGGTAGCCTCGGGACGAATCAGTGAACCGCCGAATGAGAGACCCTTACCTGTAAATGTACCTGTATTCTCGCGAGCGAGCTTCTTATACATACCGTACATGTAACCTACTTCACGGCCACCTACGCCGATATCACCTGCGGGTACGTCGCGGTCGGGACCGAGGTTGCGCCACAATTCAAGGATGAATGCCTGGCAGAAACGCATGATCTCAGCGTCGCTCTTGCCACGGGGGCTGAAGTCAGAACCACCTTTACCACCACCCATGGGGAGTGTAGTAAGTGCATTTTTGAATGTCTGCTCAAAGCCGAGGAATTTCAGAATTGAGAGATTGACTGAAGCGTGGAAGCGGATACCTCCCTTGTATGGGCCGATAGCGTTGTTAAACTGTACGCGATAGCCGATATTGTTTTGAACCTCACCCTTATCATCAACCCAAGTCACACGGAATGTGAAGATGCGGTCGGGCTCTACCATACGCTCGATAATGCGAGCCTTCTCAAATTCGGGATGCTGATTGTAAACCTCTTCTACTGAAAGGAGAACCTCTTTTACGGCCAGAAGATATTCCTTCTCGCCGGGGTGCTTGGCCTCAAGACCGGCCATTAGCTCATTAATGTTCATGTGTTATTGATTTAGATTTTTTGGTTAGTTGAGACGCTTTTTACAGCCCCTCGTTATTTATGTCACAAAAATACATATTATTTCCAATATGCAAAAACTAATTTTAATGACTTATTTTGTAAATAACTATCATATAGAGATTTAAAATAGGGCTATATGTTGTATAGCATAAAAATGTATTAGCATGATGGATGATAAGTTTCAACATCACCTCTTACTTTTGGTAAATTGGCCGTTTTTGATTAAATTCGCATTGTAATTATGGTCAAAAGACATAAGAAATATCGTATCACTGTAGAAGACGAGTCTTGTCTTGAGAATATCGGGCAATGGACAGTAAGACCGAGAATAATTCCGGTCGCTGCTGTCATAGCTTTGATTTGCTCCATAGTGATTGGTTTTGTCTTTGTGCTTCTTACTCCTGCCAAGCGTCTTATTCCCGGCTATTATCAGCCTTCCCAGCGTGCCGCCTCAGAAGAGGCAATGTTAAGAGTGGATTCAGTCATGAATGCTTACGAACGTAACAATGCTTATCTGAGTAATATCCTGTCTATCTTTTCCGACGAACGTAAGGCGGCTGACAGCATAGGTGTCACGTCCCTGCTTACCACACTAACTCCTGACTCTCTTCTGCCCGTTTCGTCGGAAGAGACTAAATTTAATCGGGGAATGCAAGAGAGGGAGAAATTCANTATAGCCATAGTGGCTCCCATTGCAGCTGAGGGAATGCTGTTTTACTCCATTTCGGAAGATGCTGTAGTGACTGCCGAGACTCGCGATACAGAGTTGGCACATGTCATACTCCCCGGTCATTCTCCGGTTATGGCGATGGCTGACGGGGTAATAATTGATATCTCCGGTTCGCCTGCATCGGGAGGCTATAATATCATTTTGCAACATAATAACGGATTCGTNANCAAATATTCCGGTTTGGNTTCTCTTGTGACTGGTGCAGGCGACCCGGTCACCGGANGACAGGTGGTAGGTCTCTCTGCCAACCATGGTGCTCAAAAGCCTTCATACATCGGTGTCAGGATGTGGCATAACGGCAATCCCTTGATACCATATAAATATATTTCCGGCACTATAACTTTATGAAGAAAATAGCAATAATGGGGTCTACCGGCAGTATCGGTACTCAGACAATAGATATAATAGAGCAACATCCGGATCTGTTTCAGGCTGATGTCTTGACCGCCGGCCGAAACTGGTCACTTCTGGCCGAGCAAGCGAAGAAACTTCGACCCAGAAAAGTCGTTATAGCGGATGAGGCTCTTCNCCCCTCGCTCANAGAGGCTCTGGCCGACACGGAAATTATTGTGGAGGGTGGNAGNGAAGCAGTAGAATGGGCTGCNTGTGATGATGAAACNGATATAGTAGTGGCAGCCCTTGTAGGCTATGCCGGACTTTTGCCAACTCTTAATGCCATACGAAGCGGCAAATGTATAGCTCTTGCAAATAAGGAGACCTTAGTCGTAGCCGGTGCTATAATGACTCAAGAGGCACGTCAGCACGGAGTGGAAATCAGGCCGGTAGATAGTGAGCATTCCGCCATTTTTCAATGTCTCCAGAGTGAAAAAAGGAATACCGTCTCCAGGATATTTTTAACTGCAAGTGGTGGGCCGTTCCGTCTTCTTTCATATCAGGAGATGGAAAATGTGACCGTGGCTCAAGCTTTACATCATCCCAAATGGAATATGGGAGCGAAAGTTACCATAGATTCCGCCTCAATGATGAATAAAGGCTTTGAAATGATAGAAGCGAAGTGGCTTTTTGACGTTTCGCCTGAGCGGATAGAGGTAGTGATACATCCTCAGAGCATAGTCCATTCAATGGTGGAATTTGAAGACGGTGCTGTAAAAGCCCAACTCGGTCTTCCGGATATGCGTCTGCCCATACAATATGCACTCGGATATCCTCACAGGCTTTCATTGGATGCACCCCGAATGCAAGTCAGTGACTTTGCCTCGTTGACATTCGAGTCGCCGGATATGAAAAAGTTTCCTTTGCTGGCATTGGCCTACGACACTATCACCACCGGAGGCAACGCCCCATGCATCCTGAATGCAGCCAACGAAGTAGCTGTCAGAGCCTTTCTTGACGGGAAAATAGGCTTTACATCGATGGTGAAATTGCCTGAATATGCTCTGCTCAAGACACCTCATGTCAAAAATCCGACTTTAGACAACCTGATTGAGACTCATGATATGGCCACAGCGATGGCTGTTGAGACTCTCAAGGGATTACAATAATCATAAATAAGACTAAAAAAACATAATGGATACATTTCTTATTAAAGCACTTCAGCTAATCCTTGCTCTTGCATTTCTTGTAATCATTCATGAATTCGGACATTTCGTGTTTGCAAGATTGTTTGGTGTGAGAGTCGAGAAGTTTTATATCTTTTTCGATCCGTGGTTTTCTCTTTTCAAATGGAAACCTAAAAAGAAAAAGGAGAATGGCTTCTGGAGCGATACGGAATACGGTATCGGATGGCTCCCCTTCGGCGGCTATTGCAAGATATCGGGTATGATAGACGAATCAATGGATACGGAGCAAATGAAGCAACCTGCCCAGCCATGGGAATTTCGCAGTAAGCCCGCATGGCAACGTCTATTGATAATGATAGCCGGTGTGCTGTTTAATTTCTTGCTCGCTATTCTGATTTATGCAGGCATTGTATATGCTACGGGAGAAAGATATGTACGTTATCAGGATGCTGAAATGGGATTTGCATATTCCGGTGAAGCCCATAAGGCCGGTTTTCAGGATGGTGATATACCCCTCTATGCAGACAAAGAGAAGGTGGACTCTCCGGAAGACAATGTTAAGTTGATGCAAGCCAGTANGGTAAAGGTGCTTCGCAATCATANGGATACTGTCACAATCAATATACCCTCCGACTTTATGCTGGCTCTCAATAATGAGGCTCAATCGGATACTGCCACCATCTCATTTATGGCCTACCGTATTCCGACAGAGGTGACGCAAGTGATGCCCGGCGAGGGGGCTGATAAGGCGGGGATTAAGACGGGTGACAGAATAATAGCAGTAGATTCAGTCGCCACACCGAGTCTCGACCAATTTCTACGCACCTTGCAGGGTCATGAAAATAAAACGGTAGACTTGACAGTAGTGAGAAGCGAGGGTAAAGATACAGTGGTATTGCCCGTACACTTATCCGAGTCATCAAAGATGGGTATAGGTCTGCAAGTGGATCCTTCAGCCTTCTTTAAGACTCAGGAGAAGAAATACGGTTTGCTCGCGTCTGTGCCGCGTGGAGTGGAAATGGGCACGGAGAGGCTCACCTCTTACGCTAAATCCATGAAATTGGTCTTTACGAAGGAGGGTGCAAAAAGCGTTGGAGGATTTGGCTCGATTGGAGCTATCTTCCCTGAGAAGTGGGATTGGATAGCATTCTGGAATATCGCTGCCTTCCTGTCGGTGGCACTGGCCTTTATGAATATCCTTCCGATACCGGCTCTTGACGGTGGACACGTGCTCTTCCTTCTGTATGAGGTGATATTCCGTAGGAAACCGAATGAAAAGTTTATGGAATATGCACAACTGACCGGTATGGTGCTTNTTATCTTGCTTCTNATTTATGCCAATGGTATGGATATAATCAGGCTCTTCAAGTAATCAATGNTATAACNGATAAATGAAAGATAATATAAAAAAACTGATTTTGCGGCCCGGCAAGGAAGAATCGTTGATGCGCTGGCATCCCTGGGTATTCTCCGGTGCTGTAGCCTTACTTCCGGAGGATACGGAAGAGGGAGATTTGGTGACTGTATATGCTTCCGACGGCAAATTGATGGGAGTAGGACATTATCAGATAGGAAGCATTGCAGTGAGAATGCTTCAGTTTGGCGTTGAGCATCCGGATGAAGATCTTTTTAATAATCGCCTGCAGACTGCTTTTTTGTTGCGGCAAACTGTAGGTCTGATACGTCCGGACAACAACTGTTATCGTCTCGTGCACGGTGAGGGAGATTTTCTACCGGGACTGGTGGTAGACATATACGGTGATACTGCAGTGGTGCAAGCTCATTCCCCCGGTATGCACTTTGAAAGAAATAAGATAGCGGAGGCTCTGACTCGTATACCGGAGGCAAGAATACGCAACGTGTATTATAAATCTGAGACGACTTTGCCTTTCAAAGCCCGGCTCGATCCTCACAACGAATATATAATAGGTTCGTTTGATGGCAATATTGCCATAGAAAACGGTTTGCAGTTCAACATTGACTGGATGAAGGGTCAGAAGACCGGTTTCTTTGTAGACCAAAGAGATAACAGAAGTCTTCTTGAAAAATATTCGGCGGGTAAGACGGTGCTTAATATGTTCTGCTATACCGGTGGCTTCTCGGTATATGCGATGAGAGGCGGGGCGCGTTCCGTGGACAGTGTCGACTCATCGGCTAAAGCAGCCGCCCTTACAGATGCGAATATTGCACTTAATTTTCCGGGCGATAATCGTCACACCACTCATGCCNTGGATGCGTTTAAATTTTTGGCAGAAATGCCTGATCAGAAGTATGATCTGATTATTCTTGATCCTCCCGCCTTNNCCAAGCATCGTTCAGCTTTGAAAAACGGTCTCATCGGTTATCGCAAACTGAACACTAAGGCCATAGAAAAAATACGTTCCGGAGGCGTACTCTTCACTTTCTCGTGTTCTCAGGTTGTAAGTCGTGAGGCTTTCCGTCTTGCGGTATTCAGTGCGGCAGCAAAAACCGGACGCAAGGTGCGTGTGCTTCATCAGCTTACGCAGCCTGCCGATCATCCATTTGATATAGCGCATCCGGAGGGTGAATATTTGAAGGGACTGGTGTTGTATATAGAATAAATTATTAAAATAATATAAAATGAAAAATTTACTTCCCGCCATGCTTTTGGCGCCTGCAATGTCGCTTCAGGTAATGGCTGTTGAAAACAAGGACTTCAATTATCATGTGGATAATTTCGCAGACATCGAGGTGTTGCGTTATGAGGTGCCGGAGTTTAACACTTAGACTCTTCAGCAGAAAAATATGCTCTTTTATCTATCTCAGGCAGCACAGTATGGACGAGATATCATTTGGGATCAGAATGGTCGCTATAATCTGCAGATACGTTGTCTGTTGGAGGATATATACACCGGCTTTGACGGCGACCGTGACTCCAAAGAATATAAAGCGTTTGAAAAATATCTGAAGCAGGTATGGTTTGGCAATGGCATACATCATCATTACTCCACCGATAAATTTATTCCCGAGTTTTCACAGGAATTTCTTGAGGCTCAGATCGCTGCAATACCGGATAGTCGGCTTCCATTGCTCGAAGGGCAGACTCGCGAACAACTTATAGCAGTTCTGATGCCGGTCATCTTTGATCCTACTGTAATGGCCAAGCGTGTAAATCAAGATGGCTCGGTAGACGTAATTGCCACTTCCGCAAATAATCTTTATGGTGAAGGCGTGACTCAAGCTGAAGTGGAAGCCTACTATAACAATCTTAAAAACCCGAACGATGAAACTCCTGTCTCTTACGGTCTTAACTCTAAGGTTGTGAAGGAAAACGGAGAAATCAAGGAAGAGCACTATCATCTTAACGGTCTTTACGGACCGGCGATTGCCAAAATCATTTACTGGCTGGATATGGCCAAAAGCGTGGCTGAAAATGATGCACAGAAGGAGCATATTACCAAACGGATAGATTAGTATATCACCGGCGATCTACGTCTGTTTGATGAATATTCGATACTTTGGGCGGAGGATACCGCTTCCAATATAGATTTTGTTAATGGTTTTATAGAATCATACGGAGACCCTCTTGGCATGACGGGTTCTTGGGAATCATACGTCAATTTCAAAAATCATGAAGCGTCAGCACGTACGGAGGCCATCTCTTCAAATGCTCAATGGTTTGAAGACCACTCCCCTGTCAATCCTGATTTTCGCAAGCCTAACGTGAAGGGTGTATCCGCTAAGGTTATCACAGCAGCCCTGCTTGCCGGAGATGCCTTCCCCTCCACCGCTATCGGCATCAACCTCCCGAATGCCAACTGGATACGAGCAGCCCATGGCTCGAAATCAGTTACTTTGGAGAATATCACCGAGGCATACGCAATGGCATCGAAGGGAAATGGATTTAATGAAGAGTTTGTCATAGATAAGCCCACGGCCGATTTGATGGACCAGTGGCTGTATACCACTGATATGCTTCACACAGACCTTCATGAATGTCTCGGGCACGCATCCGGCAGACTGCGTCCCGGTGTGGATCAGGATGCACTTAAGGAGAATGGTTCTACACTTGAGGAGGCTCGAGCAGATCTCTTTGCTTTGTATTATCTTGCAGATCCGAAACTCCAGGAAATAGGCATCCTTCCCGATTCGGAGGCATATAAAGCGGAATATTACAAATACATGCTTAATGGCCTGATGACGCAGCTTAATAGAATTGAGCCGGGTAAAGATGTAGAAGAGGCTCACATGCGCAATCGTCAGCTGATTGCCGCTTGGGTGCTTGATCATGGAAAGAAAGACAAGGTAGTAGAGCTGATCAAGAAAAATGGTAAAACGTATGTCCAAATCAATGATTACGGCAAAATGCGAACCCTTATTGGCCAACTTCTTGCTGAGATACAGCGTATCAAGAGTGAAGGCGACTACGAGGCCGGCAATAAGTTGGTGCAGAAATACGCTGTGAAGGTTGATCCTAAATTGCATAAGGAGGTTCTAGAGCGCTATGCCGGACTTAACATTCCTCCCTATCGTGGTTTTATCAATCCTGAATATGTGGTAGTCACTGATGATAATGGAGAGATTACGGACATCACTTTGCAATATACTGAGTCTTATCCCGAACAGATGTTGCGTTTGAGTCGCGACTACACTACTCTCGGATATTGATCAAATATAACAGCAGTATGACACAAGAATTGTCTTATGACCAAATTATAAAAGAGATAAAGCATGAATTTATGGTTTATCGCAACGGAATAGTTGCCGATACTTTGCGAAAGGGAGGTATCAATCATAAGATAATATTCGGACTTCAGTTGCCCGGGATTACGCAAATAGCGCGTAATCTTGGGCAACGCTTTTCTTCCGAACAACTTCAAGTTCTTGCTCGGAGTCTATGGGAGGACAAGAATGTCAGGGAATCACGGTTGTTGGCCTGTCGGCTCTATCCGGCAGACTTACTGACCAAGGATGAAGCAACCCAGATGTGTAAGGACGTTATAACGTCGGAGGAAGCGGACATTCTCACATTCGCCCTACTCCGCCACACCCCCTGGCTGGAAACCATATACAAAGAATTGTCAGAAGCAGCTACAGACGGTAAAAAATATTCTGCCAATACCACTGAAGAAGATATAGCAAGTTCTGAAAAATCATTCATCTTAAAATCCCTCCGTCGCTTCCTTCCTTAAGGCGCAGACATTATCTCCCGGCTCTCTTCCCAATTTTTGCTCCAACGGATTGAGTCTCCTGTGACAAGAATAAATTCCGGGAAGCCGATGAACCGAGGTTTATCATCACAAATCCCGGCTCATAAACCTCATAACCTTTCCACTTACCGATGTATTCGGCATTATCATAGATGCTTGATTGAGCAAATCTTTTAATCTTTTCTTTAGTCATATTTGTTTTATTGATAGATATTTTATAATCGCGTCTATATACTTTCGTGTACCAATGATTCTGTATCATTATCGGTTTGCTCTGGCGGTTGCTCCTCTTCGATTGAGTCGAGCGATGCCTTGATTTGAACTTCTAACTTATGTTCTAACGAGTTGGCATAAAGTGCCTCTTGGAGTGTCTGAAACATATATTTTGTTTTGGATATTTATATCCATGTTTATAGAAATAACCCACAGAGGTTTCACTATCTCTATGGGTCTATTGGCTGTGTGAACAGCATCAACACAAATACATTAATGATGATTGCATGTAAATAAGTACTGTTTTGTTATTTGGCCCGTATAGTTATACGACCATCCTATTACACATTCGTCATAAATATTCAAATACTGGTTNTCACTGNTACCATGTCTGANGCCAACAAAATCAGCAATACATTTTACCCATTTNNCATAATCACCATATTTAGCGTTTAAGTTATCAATGTCTTCCCCAGTATACACAACACGATAAAATCTTGCATCATGGTTCAATGAAATTCTATAAGTACAATTAGTATCATTAATCCCTGAATAAGTAATTGTTTCATCCGTATCATCAATGGCGGCAACTATTACTTAATTATATCTATTACTTGTAATAGGGTTATTAGCAGTAGTCGTTTGAATTGATAACGGAGCACCTATACGCGGCAGATTCAGGACATTATACGTAGCTTTTGTCAGNTTAATAATTTTAATTNCCAAATAATNAAATGTGNGAATNGAGNNTTGATTAATNANTGANATATGTGAAATATTTTTGTTTGTAAAAATAATACAGAACCAAAATTCTTAAGTTACACAAAAAATCTTTCCTCAAAATTTAACAAAACCTCATTCGGGCGGTATAATTACTTTGTAATATTCAAAAACCGAAAAAAGCAAATGACTCCATTCCGTTCAATAATAGAAATGATAGATACTCTCCACACCGAAACCGAGTGCCGGGAGCATCTTGAAGCTCTGCTTAGGGGAGATGCACCCGCGTGTCCTCATTACGGAGCTGTGGATAAGGAGCATTGGAAGCTGACCACGTTCGGTCAGTTCAAGGGTCAATATAAATGCCGTCATTGTAGGAGTAGGTTTAACGTGCGCATAGGTACTATGTTTGAGGGAACGCACATTCCTCTCAAAAAGTGGTTTTATGCTATCTACCTCTTTATCTCCCATAAGAAAGGCATAAGTTCTGCTCAACTTGCCTGAGATATTCATGTAACCCAAAAGACCGCATGGTTCATGCTCGGCCGTATCCGTGAAAATCTCCGTGACGATAATGCAAAATTTAATGACGATACACTGGTAGATGAAACTTATGTAGGTGGTAAGTCAAAACGCAAACGTGGTGGACAAGGGCGTTCTCTCAAACAGAAAACTCCCGTCTTCGGCATGGTTTCTAAAGGAAAGGTTTATACTCAAGTAATACCTAACGCTTCCAAGAAGACACTGCAAGGCATTATTGATGAACTTGCTCATTCTGGTATACGAATTATTTCCGACTGCTGGAAAGGGTACAATGACGTACACAAGAAATTTCTCCATGAAACGGTTGCCCATAACTTAGGACAGTATGTCAATGAGCGAGGCTATCACACCAATACTATAGAAGGATTTTGGAGTATACTCAAACGAGGTATAATCGGGATCTACCACCTCGTTACCTCCAAGCATCTGTATAAGTATTGCAAGGAGTTCGTTTATCGCTATAACACAAGAGAACTGACCGATGGCGAGCGCTTTATTGACTGCTTGCGTACGCCAAACCGTAGATTACAATATTGCGAAATCTGCCTTAAATCCAATTATGTGGAAGAACTGATGTATCGGCAAGAGGATATGAGATTTCGTAGAGAGTGTGAAAACATGGGTCTAAAATATATTTAACATATTTTAAGGTTGTGATTTGCAACAAATCACAGAATACGCAGTATAATTAACTATAAATATTAAAATCATAAGATATGGACAAATATAAATCACTAAAAGAAGC
>WFLX010257134.1_pt1 | contig 10330 bp, 11 predicted proteins | sample 4967041 | NCBI WGS metagenome assembly WFLX01 (sample SAMN12857096, study PRJNA449069) | gut metagenome | isolation source: stool from male and female vole | host: Microtus ochrogaster | place: USA:Florida | collected 2017
AGGCCGTGGCTTTCGGCGAGGCTCTCACCCCCGAGTACAAGGAGTATCAGAAGCAGGTGAAGAAGAATGCTGCCGCTCTGGCCGATGCCCTCACCGAGCGCGGCTATAAGATCATATCCGGTGGCACCGACAATCACTGTATGCTGGTCGATCTCCGCACCAAGTTCCCCGACCTTACAGGTAAGGTGGCCGAGAAGGCTCTCGTTGAGGCTGATATCACCGCCAACAAGAATATGGTGCCCTTCGATTCACGCTCGCCCTTCCAGACATCGGGATTGCGCTTCGGCACCCCCGCCATCACAACCCGCGGTGTGAAGGAAGACACCATGCCCGTTGTGGCCGACATGATCGACCGTGTGCTTTCCGCTCCTGAAGACAATGCTGTCATCTCTCAGGTGCGTAAGGAGGTCAACGAGCTGATGGATTCCCGTCCAATCTTCGCATACTGATACCGATCCCCACCGGTTTGAAAAATCATGGCCGGAGAGAAAAAATCATCTCCGGCCTAAATTTTTTTCTTATCCGACCAATCTTTTTGCCCATCGCAGGTGTTATAATGGCGTAAATAACTCCGATTGTCTAACCCGAAACAATATTAAAGAATCTTCAATATGAAACCACTTCACATCATCCTCTCAGTAATTGGTGGCGCAATCGCAGGCGCAGCAGTAGGCATCCTCCTCGCACCCGAAAAGGGCGAAAAGACTCGCGACGATATCTCAAAGTACCTTAAGGACAAGGGCATCAAGATCAAGGAGTCGACCATCGACAAGATTGCCAAGCGCATCGCTGCTGAAGAAGCAATCGCCGAAATGATCGAGGAGAAGATCGACTGATCATCGCCTCCGACTCTCTGGCCGGAGCCTCCGGCCTCATCCCCCTCCAACTGATATAACTTACTTCATAAAACTCTACCAATGAGCAATATTACAGCCATCTCAGCTTTTCTCGGCGGCGCAATCGTAGGAGCTGCAGTAGCTCTCCTCGTAGCTCCTGAAAAGGGCTCCGACACCCGCAAGCGTATTCAGGATCTCCTCCGCAAGAAGGGCATCATCGCTACCGACAGCGAGATCGATGCACTCGTGGAGCAGCTCACTACCGAGATTGACGACTGAGCGCACAGGCCGCGACATAAAATACCATACCCCCGGCCGGTCCGGGAGTAAGGCATGGCTGCCAATACACCCCTTTGGCGGCTATGCCCTTGCCTGTATGGCGCAGTCAGTGCGGCTTCTGCAATCTCCGCTACTATTCCTCTTTAATTAATCATCATATCATTAATGGCAGACACCGTAAATCCGCGTGGCACCCGCATCTTCGATCGTCTTAAAGCGTATATATCGCTTAATTTCGAGAATATGCGTCTTACACTGGCCGAGAAGATCATCCTGCTCCTCTCGACCATACTGATTGTACTCATAGCGCTGATATTGGGCGGCATTGCTATTTTTCTCGTCACATTGGGTATAGCCCAGGTGTTGTCGATATGGCTGCCCATGTGGTTGAGCTACACAATAATGGCAGGAGTCAATGTTGTGCTTCTGCTCATCCTCCTCATATTCCGCCGCGTGCTGATCGTCAATCCCGTATCGCGTGCAGTCACTAAAATAATAATGTCCTGATTCCTTTCCGACCTATGAAAATGCTTCCGGGTGACAAGTCCACTTCCCCTCACAAGATAGAGGGATGGAGAGGCTATACTTATGACCAGCTGCTTTACCGGCGTGCATACGTCACGGCGCGCCTTGAGCTGGAGCGCGAACAGCTGCTTCAGGATATTCAGACTCAGCGTCAGTCACTAACCCCATCGGGTATCCTCGGATATGTTGGCAGTGCATTCAAATATGCCAACTGGGGTGTGCTGGCTTTTCAGGCATTCAAGACTTTTGGATCATTGTTTTCGCGCAAGAAGAAATGAACGATTATATAAAGGTCCGCGTTAATCTCGGACCGGCCACTACCGAGGCAGCCACCGATCTGCTCGCTGCCTTCCTTGCCGACGAGGGTTTTGAGTCGTTTGAGCCCGACGAGACCGGGTTGAATGCCTATATCCTGGCTTCGGCCTACGATGCCGAGGCGCCGGGCAGGGCAATATCGCAGCTCCCTTTCACAGATCTTGATCCATCAGTAGAGATCGAGGAGATCGCGGGGCGCGACTGGAACGAAGAGTGGGAGCGGAATTATTTCAAACCCATCGTCATTGCCGGCAAGGCCGTGATTCATTCATCCTTCCACACCGATATCCCGTCGGCACCCTACGATATTGTGATTGATCCGAAGATGGCTTTCGGCACCGGACATCACTCCACCACCTCGCTCATCTCGGCCCGTCTCCTCGACATGGATCTCAGCGGCAAGTCGCTCATAGATGTAGGAACGGGCACCGGTATTCTCGCGATCCTTGCGGCCATGCGCGGTGCNNCCNGNGTGGATGCCATAGAAATCGATCCCCCCGCCTATGAAAATGCCTGCGATAATACCAAGCTCAATGGCCACAGTGAGATAAATGTCATCTTGGGCGACGCAACGGCGCTTGCCTCTCTACCGGCTGCCGATGTGCTGGTTGCCAATATCAACCGCAATATTATCCTCGCCGATATGGCNCTCTACAAAGAGGCCGTCAAGCCCGGAGGCTCCCTGATTTTCTCAGGATTCTACGAGGATGATATACCGATGATCCGTGAGCGTGCNTCGCAACTCGGACTGAATTATGTTGATTTCACTGAAAACGAGCGCTGGGTGTCAGTGCTGTTCAACGCATAATTGCCGCCATGCATCATCGTATAGCAATCTTTCTCGCAGCTGTCATCGGTAGTGCCTTCATAGCTCTGGCAGCGGACTCTGCCGGAGATAAGTCGTCACTGCCATCACACTTCGTTTGGGGCTCCGACATCGGTGGCTCGATTGATATGTCGGGCCACGATATGTCCACCATCAATATCGACGCATATTTCGGTTATCGCTCCCGGGCACTCTCGCTTCTCGGCATCGGCGCCGGCCTGAATATCCCGGTCAACAACTCGCGGCGAGAGTTTCCGGTCTATGCCATCGCCCGGACTTCGTTTTCGGTCAGGCCTCAACCTGTTTTCGGCGAGTTAAGGGCCGGTATAGTAGTCAACAGCCACAACGAGCGCGACACTACGACCGATCTCTATCTCTCTCCGGGAATAGGATTTTCGCTCGCCACCGGACGCACCTTCTCTTCCTATCTGATTGTAGGATATATCTACAANGGATTCCACACNCCGGCCTCGCAAGCCACACCGTCAACCCCNGATTCAGGCGACGATCTGTCCAACCGTATCAGGGGCATCCATTCGGCAGTTGTGCGGTTGGGCATCTCTTTCTGAAAACATTATTAACCCGCTCTCTCCGCTATCTATCATATCTGTTACCATGAGACGCTTATTTGGCCTCCTTTTAGTAGCTGCTACAGCCGCGTCTGTCTCAGCGAAGACATTTGACCTTATGTCTCCCGACAAGAATATCTCCGTCATTATCGACGGGGATGCACGCAATCTCACTGTTGCTGCTTGCGCTGACGGAGACACTGTGCTGTCACCCTCTCCGATCTCCCTCATTCTGTCTGACGGCACCGTTGTCGGGCCGTCCGGCAATATTCGTGTAGCAGGCCACCGGTCGGTCGACGAGATGATCCCCTCTCCGTTCTATCGTGCGTCGGAGCTCCGCGACAACTTCAATGAGCTCACTCTGCGTGTGGCCCGCGACTGGGATCTGGTTGTCAGGGCTTATAACGACGGTATGGCCTATCGCTTCGTCACCCGCCGCAAGACACCCTTTGAGATTGCCGATGAGACGGCTGCGCTTAATTTCCCCACCGGTTCGACCGTGACTACCCCATACACAAACTCAAAGGGCAAGACCATAGCCGAGCAATACCGCAACTCGTTTGAGAACACCTACACAACTGTGCCCCTCTCCGAGATGGATCGCAGNCGCCTCTCGTTTCTCCCTCTGGTTGTCACTACTCCTTCGGGCGAGCGCGTGATGATATCAGAGAGCGCCCTCGAAAACTATCCCGGAATGTATCTCATCGGCGATACCGAGGCGCCCGACGTGCTTCAGGCCGATTTCGCCCCTGTGCCGCGCCACCGCGAGCAGGGAGGCCACAACAATCTTCAGATGCTCACCACCGAGCGGGAAGATTTCATTGCCCGNGTCGANGCTCCCCGTGCCTTCCCCTGGCGCATGATGGTCATAGCCAAGGATGATGTGACNCTCGCAGCCACAAACATGACCTATCTTCTCGGCGAGCCTTCACGTCTGGNCGATACCTCATGGATCAAGCCCGGCAAGGTGGCCTGGGACTGGTGGAATGCCTGGAACATAACTGGAGTGCCCTTTAAAAGCGGTGTCAATAACGACACTTATAAGGCTTATATAGACTTTGCTTCGGAAAACGGTATAGAGTATGTAATCCTCGACGAAGGATGGGCCGTCAACAAGCAGGCCGACCTGATGCAGGTTGTTCCCGAAATAGATATNCCGATGCTCGTGGAATATGCCGGATCCAAAGGGGTAGGCCTGATCCTGTGGGCAGGATATGTTGCNTTTGACAGGGATATGGAGAATGTGTGCCGTCATTATGCAGATATGGGCATAAAGGGTTTCAAGGTCGACTTTATGGACCATGATGATCAGCTNATCACTGACTTCAACTATCGTGCNGCCGAGACAGCCGCGCGCCANAATCTGCTCATTGACCTCCACGGAACGTCCAANCCTGCCGGCCTCAACCGCACATGGCCCAATGTTGTCAACTTCGAGGGAGTCTTCGGACTTGAACAGATGAAGTGGGCACCCGAATCGACAGATATGGTTTACAATGATCTCATGATACCCTTCCTCCGTCAGGCTGCCGGTCCGCTCGACTATACTCAGGGTGCGATGAAGAATNCCTCGAAGGGCAACTATCGTCNCGTCNATACCGACNCAATGAGCCAGGGCACCCGTTGCCGCCAGCTTGCGCTATACATGATATTNGACTCTCCGCTCACCATGCTCTGTGACACCCCCGACAATTATACCCGTGAACCTGAATCGACGGCCTTTATCGCNGCAACACCTACCGTCTGGGACGAGACCCGTGTTCTCACCGGTAAGATGGGTGAGTATATCGTTACTGCCCGCCGAAGCGGCGACGAGTGGTGGATCGGTGGTATAACCGACTGGAATCCACGCGAGATCACCCTCGATCTTTCTTTCATCCCGGATCTGGGCGATGCAACCGTGGAGATGATGACCGACGGTGTCAACGCTGACCGCAACGGACGCGACTACAAGCGCACCAAAACAACCGGCTCGGCTCTCGGGGCTACCCCTACCATGAGTCTCGCNCCCGGCGGTGGATTTGCCATGCGCATCACCCCGTCGGCCGCTAAATAAAGCGCAAANGCCCCCATAACTTTAATGCCCGGATCCTGACCNCCCCAAAGGTCNTGATCCGGGTTTTTCGATGCCGCATGGCGGCTCCGGGCTCGCTCATTTAAGGCTCAGATAAAGGATAGTTTGGCCNTCTCGATTTTTTTTCGCACCTTTGCAAATCTAATTCGATTATAACAACTTTGACAAACACAATTCCATGATGGAATTTTCAGCTGAACAGATAGCACAGATGGTNGACGGCACCGTAGAAGGTGACGGNACCGTTCTGATAAGTGAATTTGCCAAGATCGAAGAAGGCGCTCCAGGATCGCTGACCTTCCTTGCCAACCCTAAATATACCCAATATCTATACACCACCGATGCCAGTGCAGTCCTTGTAAGACGCGACTTCGAGGCCGAGGCTCCGGTCAGGGCCACCCTGATCCGTGTCGATGATCCATATTCCACGGTGGCCCATCTGCTCACCATAGCCCAGAGCATGCTCGAAGGCCGGAAGACCGGCATAGAGCAGCCTTCGTATGTTGACCCCACAGCCGNGATAGGCGAGAATGTCTATATCGGAGCNTTTGCGTATGTCGGAGCGGGAGCGAAGNTAGCCGANGGAGTCGAGATCTATCCCCAGTGCTTCATAGGTTCAAAGGCATCNGTAGGAAGCGGCTCCACCATNTATGCCGGAGCCAAGGTCTATCCCGGTTGCCGGATCGGCGAGCGGTGCATCATCCATGCCGGAGCTGTGATCGGCGCCGATGGCTTTGGGTTCGCTCCCGACGGAACAGGTGGGTATGCCAAGATTCCGCAGATCGGTATTGTGGAGATAGGCGATGACGTGGAGATTGGTGCCAATACCACCGTTGACCGTGCCACGATGGGAGCCACCCGCATCCATTCGGGAGCCAAACTCGACAATCTCATTCAGATCGGACATAATGTGGAGATCGGAAGCAACACCGTCATGGCAGCCCAGAGCGGNGTTGCCGGCTCGACAAAGGTAGGGCAGGGNTGTATGATCGGTGGTCAGGCCGGCCTTGCGGGTCACCTCCATGTGGGCGATGGCGCCCAGATGGCNGCCCAGACCGGNGTTCACGCCAATGTGGCAGCCGGGCAGCGTCTGATCGGCTCGCCGGCCGAGGAGCTCCGCCCATACGGCCGTCAGGTTGCGGCNATGAAGCATCTGCCCGACCTGATGCGGACTGTCTCGCGCATGGAGCGAGAGCTCAAGAAGCTAAAAGATAACGAATAAATTCAAACACCACATAATGAAGCAACTTACACTCAGTCAGGCTTTCACCGTAGAGGGCAAAGGCCTGCANACCGGAAGCCGGCTCACGGCTGAATTTTGTCCCGCCCCCGACAATCATGGCTTTAAGGTGCAGCGCACCGANCTCCCAGACCAGCCCGTAATCGACGCCGTAGCCGAAAATGTGGTGGCCACGACACGAGGAACAGTGATCGGTAAAGGCAGTGTAACTGTCTCGACCATCGAGCATGCTCTGGCCGCTCTCTACGCTGCCGGTATCGACAACTGCCTCATAAAGGTCGACGGTCCCGAACTGCCCATCCTCGANGGCTCTGCAAAGGAGTATTNCGAGAAGATANCCGCTGCCGGGATTGTGGAGCAGAAGGCNGAGAANGAATATTACATCGTCAAGCAGAAGACCGAGCTGCGCGACGATGCNACAGGCGCNTCCATCGTAGTGCTCCCTGATTCCGACCTTTCAGTCGATGTGATGATCGACTACAAGAGCCCCGTCCTTTCGTTCCAGTATGCTACCCTTGAGCGAATGGAGGATTTCCAGACTGAGATCGCTGCCAGCCGGACCTTTGTGTTTGTCCGCGAGATCGAACCCCTCGTCAAGGGCAACCTGATAAAGGGAGGTGACCTCGACAACGCAGTCGTGATCTANGACACACCGATGGATCAGAGTGAGCTCGACCACATCGCGGATCTGATGGGCGCTCCCCACAAGCAGGTCAACGAATTTGGTTTTATTCAGGAAAAACCCCTCGTGGCCGACAATGAGCCTGCCCGCCACAAGCTGATGGATGTGCTCGGCGATCTGGCCCTGATAGGCCGTAACCTCAAGGGCAAAGTCCTCGCAACCCGTCCCGGTCACACTATCAACACTGCATTTGCCAAGAAGATCCGTAAGGAGATCAAGCGTCAGGATATCCAGGCTCCTGTCTATGATCCCAACAAGACTCCGATAATGGATAATCTCCGCATCCGTGAGCTTCTTCCCCACCGCTATCCTTTCCTTCTCGTCGACAAGATCATCGAGAAGGGCAACAACTATATCGTGGGCGTTAAGAACATTACCGCCAACGAACCCTTCTTCCAGGGTCATTTCCCTCAGGAGCCTGTGCTTCCCGGTGTGCTTCAGATCGAGGCTATGGCGCAGACAGGCGGACTTCTCGTTCTCTCGACTGTCGAGAATCCCGAGGAGTATTCAACCTACTTCATGAAGATTGACAATGTCAAGTTCAGGCAGAAGGTTGTTCCCGGCGACACACTGATCTTCCACGTTTCGTTCATGACCGAGCTGCGTCGCGGTTGTGCCGTCATGAAGGGTCTTGCCTTCGTGGGCGAGAAGATCGTGTCGGAGTGTGAGTTCATGGCCCAGATAATGAAAAATAAATAAACATGAAACAGCCTCTGGCCTATATACATCCCGCCGCCAAGATCCATCCGAGCGTGGTGATCGATCCATTTGTCACCATCGATGCCGATGTAGAGATCGGTGAGGGCACCCGCATCGGAAGCAATGTAACCATCATGGATGGTGCGCGCATCGGCAAAAACTGTGTCATCTTCCCCGGTGCGGTCGTTGCCGGCATTCCTCAGGATATGAAATTCAGGGGTGAGCAAACCCTGGCTATCATTGGCGACAACACTACCCTGCGTGAGTGTGTGACCGTCAACCGCGGCACGGCCTCGAAGGGCAAGACCGTTGTCGGATCCAACACCCTCATCATGGCCTACAGCCATATTGCCCATGACTGCGTCATTGGCGACCATGTCATAATCTCCAATGCCAGCCAGATTGCAGGCGAGGTNGTGATNGATGACTGGGCTGTGATCGGNGGCGGATCGCTCATCCATCAGTTCTCGCATATCGGNGCTCACGTCATGCTTCAGGGAGGCGCGCTTGTCAACAAGGATGTTCCCCCNTATATCATGGGNGCCCGCGAGCCTATAGCCTACGCCGGAATCAATTCGATCGGTCTCCGCCGCCGCGGTTTCTCCAATGAGACCATCCGCGAGATTCAGGATGTGTACCGCATACTCTANCTTTCGTCGCTCAACAACACCGAGGCCCTTGAACGCATCGAGGCCACTCTGCCTCCCACCAAGGAGCGCGACGACATTATTCTTTTTGTTCGCAACTCCAAGCGTGGCATCGTGAAAGGCTACGGCGCCCGAAACACCCAACAGGAATGAACGAAGCCAAGAAACAGATAATGGATATGGAGGTGGTTAGCGCCGTCTCCGCTCATCCCCTCTATACTCTTCTCGTAGTTGCTCCGGCCGACGGCAGTGCACAGCTACCGGTGATGAAAGCCGGTCAGTTCGTGCAGATTGCAGTGCCGGATGCACCCCACACCTTCCTTCGCCGCCCTATCTCGATCAATTATGCCGATCCTGAAGCGGGCACGATGACCCTCCTCATCCGCCGGGCCGGCGAGGGCACCGACCGTCTGTGCAATCTCCGCGAAGGCGATCGGCTCAATATCATCCTTCCGCTCGGCAACGGTTTTACCGTTCCGGCTTCTCAGCACGGTCGCCTTGTCCTTGCCGGCGGTGGTGTAGGTATAGCTCCGCTCTACTTCCTCGGATGCAAGCTCAAGGCTGCCGGCCTCACTCCCGAGTTTATTCTCGGTGCACGCTCCGAGGCTGATCTTCTCGAGCTCGANATGCTTCGTGAGGTNGGCACTGTGCATACCACGACCGATGACGGATCGGCCGGACATCACGGNCTTGTCANCTCTCATCCGGCCTGGCATGAGGGAGGNGCCATAGAGCGTGTCTACTGCTGCGGACCGGCTCCGATGATGAAGGCTGTTGCCCGTCTTGCTGACTCGATAGGAGCCGACTGCGAGGTGTCGCTTGAAAACATGATGGCTTGCGGTCTTGGTGCTTGCCTATGCTGCGTGGAGAAAACAGTCAGGGGCAATGTGTGTGTATGCACCGAAGGCCCTGTATTTAACACAAAGGAATTGACATGGCTCGATTAAGCGTCAATATAGGTGGAGATGTCACTCTCCGCAATCCGGTCCTCACCGCATCCGGCACATTCGGCTACGGCGAGGAGTTTACCGACTTCATTGATCTGTCGCGTCTCGGCGGCTATATCATCAAAGGCACCACCCTCAATCATCGTGAGGGCAATCCTTATCCCCGCATGGCCGAGACCCCCTCGGGTATGCTCAATGCCGTGGGGCTTCAGAACAAGGGTGTGGACTACTTTATCGACCATATCTACCCCCGCATACGCCGCTATGACAGCGAACTGATTGTCAACGTGAGCGGCGCCAATGTGGATGACTATGCCGAGACAGCCCGCCGTCTGGCAGCCCGGACCGATATCCGGGCCATTGAGGTCAATATCTCGTGTCCTAATGTCAAGGAGGGTGGTATGGCTTTCGGCACTACCTGCTCGGGAGCTGCCTCAGTGACACGCGCCATCCGCGAAGCATTTCCCGGCACTGTCATTGTCAAGCTCTCGCCCAATGTGACGGACATAGCTGAGATTGCACGCGCAGTGGAGGCTGAGGGTGCAGATGCCGTCAGCCTCATCAACACCCTCATGGGTATGGCGATCGACGTAGAGCGACAGCGCCCGTGTCTGTCCACCATCACAGGAGGTCTGTCCGGTCCGGCCGTGCGCCCCGTGGCAGTCAGGATGGTATGGCAGGTGGCAAAAGC
>WFLX010173255.1_pt1 | contig 10329 bp, 6 predicted proteins | sample 4967041 | NCBI WGS metagenome assembly WFLX01 (sample SAMN12857096, study PRJNA449069) | gut metagenome | isolation source: stool from male and female vole | host: Microtus ochrogaster | place: USA:Florida | collected 2017
CCCTGAACGGACACGGCTCTCTTTTCATCGCGGACTTGGGAAAGCCCGACGCGCTGTTCAAGATCGGCGGATTTACGGTGAACGTGCTGCCGCTTTTGATGACGGCGATAAACTGCGTCTCAGGCGCGATTTACACGAAGGGGCTTCCGCTCCGCGAGAAATTGCAGGTGTACCTGCTCGCGCTTCTTTTCGTGGTGCTGCTCTACAATTCTCCGGCGGGACTTGTCGTCTACTGGACGATGAACAACGTCTTTTCGCTCGTAAAGAACATTTTCTACAAATTCAAGAATCCGCTCAAAGTCTTTTACGGCATTTGCGCGCTCGGTTGCGCCGCCGCCATCGTGTGGCTGGTCTTCACGCGGAGCTTCAATTTCATGACGAAAAGTCTGATGGTCGTGGCGTGCCTCGTCATAATCGCCTCGCCGCTGATCGTGCGGGCGATGAACCTTGCGGTGGACAGGCTGCTTTTTCCGCTGCGCGACAACAGGCGGCTCAGGACGGGGCTTTTCTTTGCGGGGGCGGGCGCGTTCACGCTGCTCATCGGGCTTGTCATTCCGTCGCTGCTCGTCGCGTCGTCGCCGGTCGAGTTTTCGGGGATTGACAATTATCCCGACCCGCGATTTTTCGTGCGGAACACGTTCGTGCAGGCGTTCGGGCTTTGCTTTCTCTGGCCGTCGCTCGTGTTCTTCCTTTTCAAGGAGCGCGTGCAGACGATTCTTTCCGCGCTGTTCCTCTTCCTTTCGCTGACTGCGTTTGCGGACGCGTTCATTTTTCAGGGCGACTACGGCTATCTTTCGACGCTGCTGGTTTTTACGGAGCGGTCGGACGTGGTGTCTCCTGCGGCNTACGTTGTNGTGAACCTTGNGGTGATTGCCGCGATTTTTGTCGCCGTGCTTGCCGTCATTCGGCTNGGGCTTTCGCGNGGTGCTTGCGCGGTGATGGGAATTGCGTGCGCCGCGCTCGTCATGCTTTCTTTTGTGCAGGGGCGGAACATTTCGGCGGGCTACCGCGAGTACCTGCGCGTTTCTGCGGGAACGAAGGCGGATTCGATCAGCCCGATTTTCCATTTTACGCGGACGGGAAAGAACGTGGTGCTGATTTTCCTCGACCGTGCGCAGAACCGTTTTGTCGAGCCGATTCTTGAGGAAACGCCGCGCCTGAAAGATTCGTTTTCGGGCTTCACGCTGTACAAGAACACGGTTTCGTACAACTCGCACACGCTCATCGGCGCGCCGCCCGTCCACGGCGGCTACGAATACACGCCGCTTGAAATGAACCGGCGCAGCGACGTTCCGCTCGTGGAAAAGCACAACGAGGCGATTTTGCTTTTGCCGAGGATTTTTACGGAGCAGGCGGAAGGTTTTTCNGCGGAGTCAAGCGACGCGTCCTGGGCGAACTACAGCTGGATTCCCGACATTTCGATTTTCAAGCCGTACCCGAAGATTAGCGCGCACGTTACGGAGAATGCGTACCTTTCGCTGTGGTATGACGAGCATCAGAACGACGGCGCGGCGTTCACGGTGGCGAGCGCGGTGCTCAAGCGGAATATTTTGTGGTACGCGATGTTCCGCGCCGCGCCCGTGGTTTTGCGCCCCGTCATTTACAAGCGGGGACTGTACTGGTCTGCGGACACGGGAGTCGAGGACGCGAACAAATATCTATCGTGCTATTCCGTGATGGAATATCTTCCCCGGCTCACCGACTTTGACTGCGAGACGGAAAACTATTTTTTGAGTTTCACGAACAACGCGACGCACACAAGCTTTATGTTGCAAGCCCCGGATTACGTTCCGGCGGCGGAAGTGACCGACTACGGCACNTCAGAATACGCGGGCGACGAGGCATANTCGTCCATGGCGGGAATCATGCATCGCCTTGCGGAATTCTTCGACTATCTGAAAGAAAACGGCGCGTATGACAACAGCCGCATCCTTGTCGTTTCCGACCACGGCAGCACTTCGCGCGAAAAAGATTTCCAGTGGGACGAAAAATTTGAAANGCTCAGNCCGGGAAGATACCANCCGCTTTTTATGTTCAAGGATTTCGGCGGCACGGACGCTTTTGCGACGAGCGACGAATTCATGACGAATGCGGACGGACCTGCGATGCTGCTGGAAGGATTTGTCGAAAGCCCGGAAAATCCGTTCACGGGCGNCGCGGTGACGAACGNGCCAAAAGCGGACGGCGCGCTCATCAACACGTCGAACCTTTTTATGCCGCACCACACGAAAAGCAAATATGTTCTCACGTCTCCATCGACNGANTGGTATCGCGTGAGCGAAAATATTTTTNAATCAGAAAACTGGAAACANGAAATCGTGGAGGAAGCGAAATGATGTATCCTTTTGTCACGCTGAACGACGAGACGGAAATAACTCATTCTCAAATGCAAAGCGATGGGCGCGTGAAAGTTTATATTGAAACGCCCGACAAGCGCGACGGTTTTCATCACGCGACGTGCTATCTGCCCGACTACGTTTGGGAAGACGTTTGTGGCTACACCGACGCGGAAATGGAATATTTTAAGGATTGGGTGGAATCGACCGCCCATTTGATAATCGAGTTTTCGCAAAAAGGCGGGTTCGGAAATGCCGCAGATTTTTAGCACGAACGGGTACAGGATTTATTTTTGGAGCGACGAAGGAAAACCGCTTGAACCAATCCATGTTCACGTTTCAAAGGGGCGACCTTCGGGAAACTCGACAAAGATTTGGATAACGCAAAAAGGCGGAACGGTCGTCTGCAACAACAAGTCCGAAATTCCGATTGAAGATTTGCGCGACATCAGAAAATTGATTGAGGCGCGTTGCGACAACATTATTATGAAATGGCAAGAGATTTTTCGCGAAGTGAAATTCTATTGCTAGGGAAGAAAAAATAACCACAAAGGCGGTTTTTGCGCTGATTCGATAGGATGTTTCTTTTTTAATTTTATGGTATTATAAAAAATGCTGTGATGCGCGAAGTCATGGCATCAGCGAAATTATAGAAGTTTTATTGAAAACGAGGAAGGAAATGGGGTCTATACTGTTTGCGGTGATAATTGCGCCGCTCGTCAACATTTTGGAATTTTTCTANGTGNTGTTTGATGAAGCCATAGGCAGCAAGGGCGTCGCGGTCGTGGGCTTGAGTTTTGTCGTGACGATTTGCACGTTGCCGCTGTACATGGTCGCCGAAAAATGGCAGGAAGAGGAGCGGCGGAAACAGGACTTGCTCCGTCCCGGCGTGAAGCGCATTAAGGCGGCGTTCAAGGGCGACGAGCAGTACATGATTCTTTCCACATTCTATCGGCAGAATCATTATCATCCGCTGATGGCGTTGCGCTCGTCATTCAGCCTGCTGATTCAGATTCCGTTTTTCATTGCGGCGTACACGTTCCTCTCGCACCTTGAGCCGCTGCGCGGGTATCGCTTTCTTTTCATCAACGACTTCGGAAGCCCGGACGGCGCGCTGAAAATCGGCTCGCTCGCGGTGAACGTGCTGCCGATTCTGATGACGCTCATCAACTGCGTTTCGGGCGCGATTTATTCCAAAGGACACGGCGTGGGCGAAAAAGTTCAGATTTTTGGCTGCGCGGCGGTCTTTCTCATTCTCCTGTACAATTCGCCCGCCGGCCTTGTCGTGTACTGGACGATGAACAATGTCCTTTCGCTCGTCAAGAACATTTTCTACAAATTGAAAAATCCCAAGCGGGTGATTTTTGCGCTGATGTGCGCGGTCTCTGCGCTTTGCCTGATTGCGGCGTTCACGGTTCTTTCGGGGCGAAAATCGGCGTTCCGCGCATTGGTCGTGGTGTTCGCGCTTGTCCTGCCGACGCTGCCGTTTTTCGCGCGGAAAATTTCGGCGTTCCTTGGAAAAAGTTTTGCCGTCCTTGACGAAAACAAGCGGCTGCGGTTTGCGGCGTTCATTCTTTCCGCCGTGACGCTCGCGCTGCTCGCAGGGCTGGTGATTCCGTCGATGCTGATGGAAAGCGAGCCGGAAAATTACTGCTATGTGGAAAATTATGCGTCGCCGTTCGTGTTTTTGCGCTACACGTTCTTTCAGGCGGTCGGCTGCTTTGTCCTTTGGCCGCTGTGCTTTTACGCGCTGTTTTCCGCGAAAGTGAAAAAGGCGTTCGCGGTGGGATTTCCGCTGGTGGCGATGTGCGCGCTTTTGAACACGTTCGCGTTNTCNGGAAACTACGGGCCGATTCTGCCGGAATGCATTTTTATGGAGCCACAGTTTTTCATGCCGACTCCGCTTTCGTTCGCCGCAAACGTCGTCCTGCTCGCCGCGATTTTTGTCGCCGTATTTTTATTGATGAAATTGCGGCCGTCGGCGGTCGCTTCGGCGTGTGCCATCGCGTCATTCGCTTTGCTTGCGGTCGGCGTGCGGAATTCTGCGAGCATCGCGGGCGCGTTCGCAAAGATGACGCCGCCGCAGATTAAAACTGAAATTGTTCCCGCGTATCATCTTTCAAAAGACGGCAGGAATGTCATTGTCCTTATGATGGACCGGTTCTTTCTGCCGTTCGTGGAGCGGTGCTTTGAAGAAGAGCCGGAATTGAAGGAAAAATTCGACGGCTTTGTTTTTTACAAGAACACGGTTTCGTTCGCGCCTCGGACGATGACGGGAAGTGTCGGCATTTTCGGCGGCTACAGTTTTACGCCGTGGGAAATAAACCTGCGCACGAACCAAACACTCCAAGAAAAACATAATCAGGCGTTGCTCACGATGCCCGTGCTTTTTCATGAAGCCGGATTTGATGTTGCGGTTTCGGGACTTCCGTATGAGAATTATCTTGAATATCCTATAGAACAGATGTATGAAGGCTACGAGTACATAAACCGTGCCGAAACGCGTGGCGCATATTCCGACCTTTGGTATCGCGAACACAATATGAAAAAGCCGCTGTACCTTGCGCAAAGCATCAAGCGGAATTTCATTTGGTTCAGCCTTTTCAAGATGGTTTCGCCGGTCTTCAGGCGCGGAGTCTACCATGACGAATACTGGGTATCGTTTTCTCCGTATGATGACGGAATGCCTCGATTCCTCGACAATTATTCCGAACTGGACTATCTTCCGGCTCTTACCGACGCGGACGCGACGAACGACAGTTTCATTATGATTGACAACGAGCTTGTCCATGAGCCATATCTGATGGACGCGCCGGATTACGTGCCGTCCGACAAGCCCGTCACGGTTTTCGGCAAAGGCGAATTCGCGCGGGATGCACATTTTATTACGATGATGGCGGCGTTCAGAATGCTCGCGCGTTTTTTTGACCGTCTCAAGGAACTGGAAGTTTACGACAATACGCGGATTGTCATCGTGAGCGACCACGGCACAGTAATCAAAGCGGAGGAACTGATAAATGACATTCCAGGGCTTATAAAGCAGAGTATAGTCGCTTCGTTGATCGTGAAAGATTTTGGTAAACGGGGGGGGGTAAAGACNANCTTGGAATTTATGACGAATGCCGATACTCCGTCAATTGCGCTTGAGGGCATCATTGCTGAGCCAAAAAATCCGTTTACGGGCGTTCCGCTTGCGCCTGCCGACAAATCAGAATATGTAAAAATCATGACATCGCAGGCGCAGAGTACGCGCATACGCAAGCAGGCGCGTTTTGATATTGCAAAAGACGAATGGTTCACCGTAAAGGACGACATTTACGTGGCTGAAAACTGGAAGCCTTATACCGATATTGAATAGGAGATAAAATATGAAACTTTTGTACATCGACCCGGGCACGGGAAGCATGCTTTTTTCTGTCTTGATTGGGGCGACGGCGACGCTCTACTTCCTTGCGCGGGCAGTCCTTTTGAAGCTGAAATTCTTGGTGGGCGGAAAGAAAGGCGCGGCGGACAAGTCGGCGCACACGTATGTCATTTATAATGAGGACAAGCGGTATCAGAACGTCTTCCGCCCGGTGCTCGAAGCCTTTGAGCGGCACGGCACGGAAGTCTCGTACTTCACGTCGTTCAAGGATGACGAGGCGTTCAAGGCGGGCTATCAGTTCGTGAAANCTGAATACATCGGCGAGGGGAACGCGGCGTTCGCGCGCCTCAATCTGCTTTCGGCGGACATCGTGCTTGCGACAACTCCGGGGCTNGGCGTGTACCAGTGGAAGCGCAGCAAGAACGTGAAGCACTACGCGCACATTCTCCACAGTCCGGGAGACGCGACGATGTACCGGCTTTTCGGCATCGACTATTTCGATTCGGTTTTGCTTTCGGGCGAATATCAGAAGGACGACGTGCGGTATTTGGAAAAGGCGCGCGGCATCAAGGAAAAAGACTTGCCCGTCGTCGGCTGCACGTACCTCGANTTTTACAANGAGNGAATCGAAAAAATTCCCGCCGAGGAAAANCACGAATTCACCGTGCTGCTTTCGCCGTCGTGGGGACCGAGCGGAATTCTCTCGAAGTACGGGGAACGGCTGCTCGATCCGCTTNTGGCGACCGGCTGGAACATCATCGTGCGCCCGCATCCGCAGTCGAAAACATCCGAGGCAGAGATGCTGAAAGCCCTTTCGAAAAAATACGAGGGCAGCGGGAATTTGATTTGGGACTATGAGACCGACAACATCCATTCGATGAAAAAGGCGGACATCATGATTTCGGACTTTTCGGGCATCATCTACGACTACACGTTCCTGTGCGACAAGCCCGTGATGTACGTGAACGCCGACATCGAACTTGCCTTGTACGATGCCTACGACGTTCCCGGTCAGAAACCCTGGCAGGTGAACGCCGTCAAGGAATTCGGAATCGAGCTGAAGGAAGAGCAGTTCCCGACGATAAAGGAAGTGATTCAGAACGCGAGCGACTCCGCGGAACTCGCCCGTCTCCGCGCCAAGGCAAAGCAGGCGGCGTGGCAGTTTGAAGGGCAGTCCGGCGAAAAAGTGTACGAGTTTATGACGGAAAAAGAGCGGCAGCTGAACTTTACAGGTTCAGCCGAAAAATGATATAATTTTTGTTTGATTCAAGGAAGGAAAAAAATGACAGAAAAAGAATTTGATTTGCTGTACGCGGCATACAAGGGAAACGACCTTGCTCCGTTCGGCGCGGAAACGGTTTTCATGTGCGAAAAGAACGGCTGGCTCAAGTCCGGCAAGGTTACGGAACAGGGATACGAGGCCCTCGCCCCGTACAAAGTTGACAACGCGATCATCATGGCGGCGGGCAGAAGCCGCCGGTGTATGCCGCTTTCAAACTATCTTCCGAAAGGGCTTTTTGAAATCAAGGGCGACACCATGGTCGAGCGTCAGATAAAGCAGCTCCACGACGCGGGCATCACGCAGATTGTCCTTGTCGTCGGCTACCTCAAGGAAAAATACTATGAGATGGCAAAGAAATACAAAGATCTCATCGTGATTGACAANACGGAATGGCAGGAAAAGAACAACATTTCGTCATTGTACGCCGCAAAAGACTACCTCAAGAATTCGTACATCTGCTGCTCGGACAACTGGTTCGCCCATAACGTGTACCGGGAATATGTGTACGATTCTTACTATGCCTGCAAATACACGGATGAATTTCTCGACGAATACTGCGTGAAGGCGACCGACAAGGACGGCTACATGACGCAGGTGAAGAAAGGCGGCGAAAAATGCTGGTACACGATCGGCGAGGCGTTCTTCAGCAGGGATTTCTCCAAAAAATTCGTCGAGCACATGGTAAAAGAATATTACGACCCGGAAGTCAAGTATATGCTCTGGGACGACTTTCAGATACGCCACATCGACGACTTGAAGCTCAAGGTAAAAGGCTACAGCGACGACGAATGCAAGGAATTCGACACGACCGAAGACATCCTCCAGTTTTATCCGAATTTCAAGGATTTCATCGACCAGTTTTTCCAGGAAGAGGAACTGCTCAATTCGACGACGCGCCTCAACTATCTTTCAAATTATGCGGACACAAAGCAATATTCCGTCGTCTCGACGGAGCAGCTTTCGGGACGGCTTCATGTGAACGAAAACCTTTTCGGTCCGAGCCAAAAATGCCTCGACGTTTTCCATGCGGCGACGATGCAGGATTTGAGCCTGTACGACCTTACGCGGGAAGACGAGCTTGCGGCTGAGATTTCCAGAATGACGGAGATTTCAACGGATTCGATTTTCATTCACTCCGGCTCTTCCGATGTCATCAAGACGATTATGACGATCGTGCTGAATGCCGACGACACGGTGCTTATTTCTGCCCCGGCATGGAACTATTACAAGTCGGTCGTGGAACTCCGCCATGCGAAGGCCGAATATTACGACGTGAAGCCCGGCGCGGATTCCTACGAATTCGACACGGAAGGACTTTTGAAAAAGGCGAAAGAATCGAAGGCGCGCATCATCATAATCACCACTCCGCACAATCCGACCGGCGCGGTCATTTCGCGCGGCGACCTTGAGCGGGTCATCAAGGAAAATCCCGCTTCGCTGGTCATCGTTGACGAGGCGTATCTCGGAATGTCGGATGTCACCTACGACGCGAAATTCCTTCTGAACGCGTACACGAACGTCGTCTTTGCCCGCACGTTCTCAAAACTGTACGGGCTTGCCGGAGTCAGAATCGGCTACGGACTTTGCACGCCGATGGCAAAACAAGTGTTCAAGCTGGACTTGAATCCGTTCCGCGTGAGCAACCTTGGGCGGAAAGCCGCGATTGCGGCGCTCAAGGACAAGCCGTACTATGCCAAGCTTTCAAAGACAATCAGCACTGTCCGCAAGGATTTCATCGACGAAATCAACAAGATGAAAGGAATCAAGGCGTTCAACTCGGCGGCGAATTTCATCTTCATCCATTTTGACGGAATCGACGTGCAGAAACTCAAGGACTACCTTGCGGAAAACGGAATTCTCGTGCGCCTGTGGACCGAAGGCGGTCAGCTTTCCATGAGAATCACCGTCGCCCCGAAAGAAGAAATGGACAAAACGCTCAAGCTGATTTCCGCGTTCTGTGAAAATGGGGGGGGGTATTAAAATATAACATTTTCATCCGCTCTCCTTATTCCAAAATCGTCTCAAGGAGGGCGGCATGAAAACGGTATACCTTGGAATCACGGGAGACATAATTCATCCCGGAATCATCAACATAATAAACGAGGGCGCGAAACTCGGCGAGCTGACCATCGGGCTTTTGACGGACAGCGCGATTGTCTCGCACAAGCGTCTTCCCTACTTGACCTACGAGCAGCGCAAGAATGTCATCGAAAACATAAAGGGCGTTTCGCGCGTCGTTCCGCAAGAAGACTGGAACTATGTTCCCAACCTGAAAAAATACAAGCCCGACTATATCATTCACGGCGACGACTGGAAGTCGAACTATCTTTCAAAAATCCGCGACGAAGTTTTTGAGGCGGTGAAAGAGTGGGGCGGAGAAGTCGTGGAGATTCCCTATACGCAGGGAATAAATTCGACCGCCTTGTCCGAAAACGCAAAGTCCATCGGCACTACGCCCGACATTCGCCGCGCGACGCTCCGCCGGCTGCTCGCCGCAAAGCCCGTCGTGAGAATTATGGAGGCGCATTCGGGCTTGAGCGGCTTGATTGTCGAGAACACGCAAGTGATGAAAGACGACGGGCTGCACGCTTTTGACGGAATGTGGTCGTCTTCGCTCACGGATTCGACGAGCAAGGGAAAGCCCGACATCGAGGCGGTCGATTTGACGACGAGAATGCAGTCGCTCACCGACATTTTGGAATGCACGTCAAAGCCAATCATCTATGACGGCGACACAGGCGACATTCCTGAGCATTTTGTCTTTACCGTGAGGACGCTTGAGCGGAACGGAGTGAGCGCGGTAATCATCGAGGACAAAAAAGGCCTCAAAAAGAATTCGCTTTTCGGAACGGAAGCAAAACAAGTGCTCGCGACGGAAGAGGAATTCTGCGAGAAAATCAGCGCGGGAAAAAAGGCGCAGGTCACGAAGGACTTTATGATTATCGCGCGGATCGAAGAAATCATCGCGGGCTACAGCGTTGACGAGGCGATAAAAAAGGCGTTCGCCGCGGTGAAGGCTGGCGCGGACGGCGTTATGATTCACTCGAAGGACAAAAGCGGCGAGGACATAAAAGAATTCTGCCAAAAATTCCGCGCGGAATACAAGAGCGTTCCCATCGTGCTTGTGCCGACGACATACAATCAGTTTACGGAAAAAGAGCTTTCAAGCTGGGGCGCAAGCATCATCATTTACGCGAACCACATGCTCCGCGCAAGTTATCCTGCGATGCAAAAATGCGCCGAAGAAATTTTGAAGGCCGAGCGCAGTTTGGAAGTGAACGATTTGTGCATGCCGATAAAGCAGATTTTGGAACTGATACCAGGAACAAAATAATTAATATTGAAAT
>WFLX010057918.1_pt1 | contig 10328 bp, 7 predicted proteins | sample 4967041 | NCBI WGS metagenome assembly WFLX01 (sample SAMN12857096, study PRJNA449069) | gut metagenome | isolation source: stool from male and female vole | host: Microtus ochrogaster | place: USA:Florida | collected 2017
TCAACAATACTGCTCTTCCTCTCTCCTCGGCGGTGCGGACGGGACTTGAACCCGCGACCTCCGGCGTGACAGGCCGGCATTCTAACCAGCTGAACTACCGCACCAGGATTCCTTTGTGGGGAGTTGCTCACGGGTTTGTTCCCGTTTGCGGATGCAAAGTTACAACCTTTTTTCGGACTGTGCAAATTTTTTGAATAATTTTTTTGAATTATTTTTCACTTTTATTTGCATTCTTTTGAAATATAGTCATATAGGAAGTCTTGAAGATTGATGGTGACAGTAGTGGAGGATTGGGCAGCCACAACACCGGCTCCTGTCGAGACGTTGCTGTAGCCCCAAGCTGGGTCGGCTAATCCGACATCGGCAATGTCGCCCAGTACAGCACTGTCTGATTGCCAGCAATAGGTAAGCCACTTATAATAACTTTCCGATATAGAGTGCAAAGTTATCTTCCAGCCACAAACCAATTTTTCTTTATTTCCAGTCCAATTGCTGATGTCGAAACTGCACCCTAAGAAAGCGAAGTCAAGGGCATTTGATTCCTTATTTAGTAGACGATCGGAGAAGAACAAATTGCGGTAGCCATAGTTGAGGACTTCATCAAATGCATTTGCCTGCTCGTAGAAGACGGCATCCAATGGCTCGAATTCACCGGAATAAAAATGAGTGTAGGTCGGATCATAATTATGATACGAAGCATTCTCATCAGTTAATATATCATTGGGATGGAAGCTTGCATAATCGAATTGATAGAATCTTAGGGTATCATCCGACGCATCCAGTCCTAACGAAACCAACACATCAAATGATGTCCTTGCATAAATCCCCCTCCCTGGATATTCCTCTACCGATATGCTCTCTACATTTGGGGTGAAAGCCAAGTCGCCGATTTGTGTGGCTATAGGAACTTTGACCTCTGCTTCTGCTTCACCAAATTTCTTGCTTGTAGCAACTAAGCGTATTAGATCTCCTTCTGCCGGAATATAATCAGAGCCCACAATCTTTCCATTGGCATATATTTCGAGCACTGCATCATCGACGGAATGGTTCTTCTCGCCCTCTTCATCGGTGAATACCCATGTCCGGGTGATTTGAACTTCGATGGGATTCCCTGGAGTAATCAAAGAATTGAGACACAATACGGGAGTGGTGTCAATATGCGGATCAAAATCCTCATAGCATCCTGTTAGCAGCAAGGGAAGAGAGAAAAGAATAGTTTTTTTCAAAATATCCATGTGTAAGAGACTGAGGGGATTACTGGAACAAGTTTCATTTTTTGGAACACTGGTTTGGAGACATACTGGTATTGCCAACTATTATCCCCTACTTGAGTGTATTTGTCATAATCTTTGTAGCCGGTCATGATGGCCATGGTGTTCATGTGGCAGTATGCATTATAAAGGCTGAAGGTCCAATATCCATGCTTGTTTTTTACCGTGCATGCCAGGTCGAGCCGATGATAAAAAGGGAGCTGATAATTGTTGATAGGTGCCTTCAGTATGACTTCAATGGGAGAAAAATAACCTTCACCTGAAGAGAAAGGCCCCTCAAAGCGTTGCGGCAGCAATGTGTAATGATTGCCAGAGTGTCCGAGCCAAAGGGCGCTGAGTGATACCTTTTTGCTGACCTCCCAGTTGGCGAAAACCTTAATGGTGTGCCGATGGTCGAAACGTGCCGGGTAAGGGTTTCCACTATTACGCTCGGCAAATTGGCGGTCGGCCCATGCAAGTGAATAACTGATGTGCCCGGTCAGCTTGCCAGTCTTTTTTTCGATCATCAGGTCGATTCCCTTGGCTGTGCCTTTGCCGGNAGTCAATCGTTCGCTCCACGACCAAGTCTGCGGAGTGAGATAATATTCATCCTTATAGTCGAGGATATTGTGCATGAATTTCCAGTAGCCATCAAGAGTGACTGCATAGGCGCCGTCGGCGGTCTGCCAATACCCGCCGATACCGATTTTGTCAGCTGTCATAGGTTTGAAATTGGCTACGACAGGCACCCATCTGTCGCAAGGAAGCGAGAGATAGGTCTCGTCGATGCGATGCACATACTGCACGGTATGGGAGTAGGCTGCTTTCAGCGACATCTGTGAAGTGGGAGAGAAACTGAAGGAAAGTCGTGGCGAAATGCCCCCTTTAGTCTTTCCATCGATATGAAAAAGAGACGCGTGTAGTCCTGCTTCAGCGTGCAGACGTTGGGAAATATTCCAATCTTCTTCAGCATAGGCATTGATTTCACTTGCTCCTAATGACTTGGGAATTTCTTTTGTCTTCACCGTTAGGTTCTCGACTGTGTTTTCCTTGATAGTTCGGTCAGGGAGGAAGGAATGATAAGTGTAGGATGCACCGAATCTCATACGGGAGTTGTCAGCAGGTTGCCAACTGAAGTCTCCACGCCCGGTGAAGGCATTGATTTTATTATGAGTCCATAACTTTTCTCGGGTTACAATAGTTTCTTCCGGACTTATTTCCTTTAGGAGGTCATCATATCCCATCCGCGAAAAATATCCAGTGTATGCTGCTGAAAATTCTCCCGAAAGAAGGTCGCTAAATTTATAGTTCACTCCTGTTTGAACTAAAATGTTGCCCCAATTAAAGTCATGTAATTCCTCATAGTAATTTCCCTCTTTAGGTTCGAACTTATCTTTTGTGCCCACCTTAAATCGGTCGTCGCCGTAATATGCATTGACAAATCCTGCCAATCGATCGGAGAAATTATGGGTAATGCGGGCGTTGAAGTCCATGAAATGATAGCGCAATGTAGACTTTTCATCATCGCGCCTACTATTGACAATGGCGAGCACGGGAATAATGAAAAGATCATACCATGAGCGTCGGATTCCGACAAGGTAGGTGGTCTTCTTTCCTATTGGTCCGGAAATATTGAATGATCCTGAAGTCAGACCCAGACGTCCTGAACCGTGATGTCCATCCTGACTGCCGTTTTTTAGATGCACGTCAAGGAAGGAAGATAGTCTGCCGTCAAATCGAGCCGGTATGGAAGTCTTGTAAAAGTCGGCATATTTGATTATGTCTGTATTGAATGGGGAAAATAGTCCTGCTAAATGCTCCACTTGATAGAGGGGCACATTGTCGAGCATTGAGAGGTTTTCATCTGCATTCCCTCCATGAACATTCATTCCCGAAAAACCGGCTGTGGCTTCAGATACACCGGGTAGAATCTGCAGGGCTTTGATCAAGTCTGGCTCTCCCAAGATAGCTGGTGCACTGGAGATTTTCGCTCCACTGAGAGTATTGACTCCGCTTTTGGCTGTCTCCAAGGGATGGTTTTCAGATTGGGAAATTACTTCAATGGGCTCCAACATTGTGATTTTTACAGTGTCGGAGAGATNAAGATTCGATGTCTGCTCCCTTTTAGGCTTGATTTCCTTCTTGGGCTTTTCGGTTTTCTTTTTCTTTAGCACTACATTTTTCCCCTTTATCTTATATTCGATGTCTGAGCCTCGGAAAATGTCGTCGAGCACTTTCTTAAGAGGACGCTGCTTGGCATCGACGGTGATGCGCATATCCTTGAGAAGGTCGGAGGAATAGACGAAGTTTTTGTCTGTCTGCTCCATGATGGTTCGGAACACTTCTGAAGCGGGACGGTTTACTGCCCTTATAGTGATGTTTTGAGCCAACGCTCCGAAAGCGCATAAGATGACGGCTGTCAATAAGATTGCAGTTCTCATTATTCTTGGATTGTCATTTCGGTGTCGAGAATATCGTTGATAGTGTCGATGAGGTCGAGGGCTGAACCTTCATAGTGGAGCGAGAGGGAATAGTCGGCAGCATCAGCTGGAAGGTTGACGACATCAACTCCGTACACCTCCTTTATCTTTGCCACTACTACTGGAAGAGGAGCATCCTCGAAATCAATTGCCCTGACAATCTGTGCGGCAGGGATTGAAGAAGGNGAAGTCTGNTCCATNTCGGTAGGGGAAGTGGAGAAATAGTTNTGATGCACGAAGAANGCNGCNGANGCNGTNANNATNGTCGCTCCNATNCANGCNGCTGCTATGCGNGANCGNGTCCACCACACGGTTTTAGTGCCACGGATGCGTCTTAGAGCTGGTTCTACTGCGAACAGGCCTCTACGATAATACTTAGCGATGTATTTTATTTCTTTATTTCCTTCCATAATAAATGTATAGAGTGTTTGTTTTGTAGTAAAGACGCGAAGATTATGAAAAGGTCCTATCCATTTTGAGATTTTTTTGAAAAACTGATTGTTATTTTTTGGGGTAATTTGTCAGACATTAAAAAAAATACTATTTTTGTAGAAAAATAAGGAAACATGGGAAAAAAGGTGAAGTACCCGATTGGGGATCAAGATTTCAAATCTGTACGGGAAGGTGGTTTTGTGTATGTTGACAAGACCTCATACATAGAAAAATTTATAGAAGGGAATAAATATTTCTTTCTGGCCCGTCCACGTCGATTTGGGAAAAGCCTGTTTTTGTCAACACTTCAATATTTCTTCGAGGGGAGAAGAGAATTATTTAGGGGACTATACATAGATTCTATAGAGTGGGGTTGGGAAGAATACCCAGTTCTTCGACTTGATCTAAATTCAGATGACTATACAGAGAAAGGACTTCTTGATATAATATTCGATAACACATTCAGGAAGTGGGAGGCAAAATATGGCATAACAGAAGAGGCTGGTTCATTTGCAACACGTTTTCAAAATATTATCGAAACTGCTCACGCTAAAACTGGTCGTCAAGTTGTCATACTCGTAGACGAATATGACAAGCCTCTGGTGAAGAATATTAATAACAGGGAGAATATTGAGCATTATAGGAGCAAGCTTGCGTCGGTGTATTCTAACTTCAAAAGCAATGCAGAGCATATTCGTCTGGTGTTCTTGACGGGTGTGAGCCGCTTCAGCAAACTGAGTGTCTTCTCAGACCTGAACAATATTAAAGACTTAACCTTTCTTGATGAATATGCGGACATATGTGGCATTACAGAGCGTGAGATGCTTCAATACCTTATGCCTGGTATTGACAGAATTGCTGAAAAAAATGGTATTAGCCGGGAAGAGGCTCGCCTGCATCTGAAACAAAACTACGATGGTTATCGATTTGCTGAGGAAGGAAGCGAAATANACAATCCCTGGTCGTTGNTGAATGCTATGANTGATGCCAANATTGGTANCTACTGGAACGATACAGGATTGCCAACGATAGTGGCCCAGACTCTCAAAAGAGTTCATGCGGATTTGATGTCGATGTTTGACAGCTATTGCACAGAGGATGACCTCAAAGGGCTCGACTTGTTTACTCCGCAGCCCCTTGCGTTACTATATCAGACAGGATACCTTACTATAAAAAGTTATAATCCAAAGATAAAACGCTATAAGCTGGGAATTCCTAACAATGAGGTGAAGGACGGACTTTTCAAAGTCCTATTGCCATACTATGTAAAGTGTCATTCTGATGATGAGCCGAAACGTCTGATTTCTGACATGGTGATGTATTTCATCTTAGGAGAGGCCGACAAGGCGATGAAGTGCATGCAGGCATATTTCGCGGGAGTGCACTTCAAGATGAAAATGGACAATGAGAACAACTTCCACAATGCATTCTTCCTTTTGATGGATCTTATGGGACTGGAGACAGAAACAGAATCTGCTACCTCAGATGGCAGTATTGATATAACTGTCAAGACTGAAGATTATATCTATGTGATAGAGTTGAAGTATGACGGAAGTGCAGAGAAGGCGCTCCGTCAGATTGAAGAGAAGAAGTATGACCGCAAATTCCAGATGGATGGACGTAAGATAGTTCGCATCGGAGTCAACTTCTCCTCCGAAACCCGCTGTATAGAAGATTGGAAGATTGAGCGATAAGATTTAGAGGAAGGGGAGGAAGAAGGGTTTTGGACCCGAGGATAGTGTGTCGCGGAGGCGTGAGAAGGCTTTGGTCATTTGGTTTTTGACGGTCTTTATGGAGATGCCCATTTGGGCAGCGATCTCTTCGTTGGAGAGACCGTCTTGTTTGCTTAGGAGGAAAACTTGACGGCATTTTTCAGGCAACTCATCTATGGCTTTCCATATTCTGGCGTCACGCTCAGAAGTATCCACTGTTTCTTCATCAACTTCGGGTATGAATTCGAGCCCTACCATCTCCTTGCGATTGCGGATGTGGGAGATACAGGCGTTTCGCACCATCCGATACATATAGGCTTTGAAATCGGCTATATCTTTTCCTTCTTCAATAAGACTCCAGGCTTTCATGAAGGTGTCCTCCACGATGTCTTCCGCACTCTGCGCATCTTCAAGGATGCGGAGTGCGAACATGCCAAGCGGAAGATACATCTTCCGGAAAAAACTATCGAATTCCTTACCTGTCATCACTTATATATAACGCTTTTTAACCTTAATCTTGCATAATTNGGAATAATAATTGTTATTTATTAGTACAACCCCTTCGGGGGTTAACAAAATTTCAGCCCTCCGGGCTATCCTGAGAGAAAACCCTATAACCTCATAACCCTTTTGTATGAAAGAAGTATTGGAATTTTTGAAGCAGTTGGCGGATAATAACAACCGTGACTGGTTTAATGAGCATAAAGATGAATACATGAATGTAAAGGCCCAGGTAGAAGCTTTTACACAGCAGCTAATAGATGCGCTGACAAAGATAGAACCGGAGGCGGCAATGCTGACACCTTCTGATTGCCTTTACCGTATCTATCGCGACACCAGGTTTTCAGCCGACAAAACACCATATAAGAATCATATCGGCATCTATATCAATCCGCGTGGCGGCAAGAAAAGCGAATTTTGTGGCTACTATGTCCATATCCAACCCGGGGAATGCCTCGTAGGTGGAGGAGCATGGTTTCCGGAGGCTCCTCTTCTGAAAGAATACCGCAGTGAGATTTATAATAATATCGATGAATACCTCGAGATCATTCAAAATCCTGAATTTGCCAAGCATTACAAGCCCTATTGGCAAGAACCATTGAAGACCGCACCAAAAGGTTTTCCTAAAGATTGGGAACATATAGATCTGCTGAAGCCTAAAAGCTTTGTATATGCAGCCACTCTTTCAGATAAGGATTTCTCTTCGAAGAATATTGTCAAAAAGCTTGCCAAGCTATTCGAAATTCTAAAGCCTTACGATGATTTTTTCAATTTTACACTTGAGGAGCATCCTGAACTTGCCGTCCGTACCCCAAAAAGGAGATAGGTAAATGTGAAAAAATGCTAAAAATAAGTTTCTCGAATTTAACTTTTTGGCGTTATAGATGTCAAAATAATTGACGTAACAAAATTTTTTAGGAAATATTAAGGTATTATGGATGAGAAAGCCCGGGCAGACGAATCACTTCGTCTGCCCGGGTTTCCTCATAAATAAATATTTAATAGCACGGAAAAATTAACCTGTCAAATCAATCTTTCACCAGTTTGATGCCTGAAATCACTGCATGGTTGGTGTGGATGTTCATGTTCTCATTCTCAGGGCGGAAAGTGAGGGCAATGGTGTGATTGCCAGGAGTAAGGTGAGCCTTCACAGAATTTGACCATCCGTATTCTTCCCAATTATCGCGACCTCTGTGAGGAAGCACTACGATTCCTTCTTTGTTTCCATCGACTGTCAGGGTGCGGATAGCACACTTATTCTCTGTATTCACCGGACCATTGCCATTGGCATAGTTGACAGTGATGTAGTAGTCTCCTTCTTCTGGGATGTTTACGGGAACGGTCAGCTCGGAAGTCTTGTCGTTGCTTACCTTCCCTGTTTCGACATAGATCATGCCTCGTGTAGAGCGTGGTTCGGATGCAAAGCTCTCTACGCCCTCTGTCGACACGCCGATCACTTGATATTCGCCTGGAGCAGAGGCATCGAAAGTAGTGGCATTNGTGCNGGCTACCTCCTTGCCATCTTTCAANACTATATACTGACCGATATANTCGATAGGATTCCAAACGAGGGTAGTGCCTTCGAGCCATGCGATCGGAGTGAGCGGAGCATTCGCCTGATTCTTGTGGTTGACACCCATGGATGGAATATTATTATCCGCCATTACGATGTCAATCTTCATGTTGCCCTTTGCTTTCTTGGCTGGGATGAATGGTGCTTGTTCTTTNCCATTTACCTTAAACGACTTGATTTCATTTCCATATCCACTGACCGTGATATCAAGATTTGCATCGCGATACTTGAATCCATCAAGACTGCGTGTNCCTGCAAGTGCTTTCGGAACGAAAGGATGGAATGCCAAGCCATCTTTCTGGAAATCGATGCCGAAGAGAATCTTATGGGTCAAAGCGATGTTTCCGCTGAGACACCAGAGCATATTGGATGAGTTCAATTCAGTTGCGATGTCGCCATTCTCAAGATTGAAATTTTCTTTATTGGTTGCGAAAAGAGCCGCCGGACGGAAAACACTACCAATGGCCTCCATCACTCCTTCCTCATTGCCGGCTTTTGCATTGGCAAGTCCCCACCATGCTCCAACCCAAGGCCAGAGAGATTTATTGTGATAAGAGGGAATGTCAGCTATTGAAGGATAGAAAATAGCGGCTCCAAAAGGAGTGGTAGGATTGTTTTCAGTCACTGTCTTTGCTCTCTCAGCAGGAGCAACATCCCACATAATGGCGAGCGACTCGCCGAGAGTCTCAGCACGAGGATTGACAATCATGTTGTCGCGACCATAGCGATACATTGCATAGTAGCCNTTNTNNTCCATCCAGAGATAGTCGTTGATGGCTTTTGCTATNGCNTCNGACTGTGCAAANGCATCTTTAGCCACTTCCTTNTGCCCTAAGATNGTNGCCACTTCTCCGAGCACTTTCCANGCCTCTGCATGCACTACAGAAGTGGANAGNGTCTCAGTGTTGTAGATATCGGCACACTGCATCCAGCGTGGATGGCTCTGCTCGCGCCAGTCGATGAAGGATGTCTCTCCCTTTATCAGTCCTGTCTCAGTATCATAGAATGAAGTGCGGTCTGTCTCAAGCGAACGCTTGATGATAGGATAGATATATTCAAGCCATTTCTTGTCGCCAGTCACTTTGTAGACTTCCCAAGCTGCCACACACCATATCTCGCGGTCGGTAGATACAGGCCAAGCGCCACCGCTACCGGTATCCTGGATGATGCGACCGAGTGGGTCGACTTTCTTCATCAGCGATATCATTGAAGCCTCCGGCTGCATGTAAGCCATAGAGAGAAGGATAGAGTAGCTGACATCGCGAGTCCATACTCCAGCCCATTCCTTGCCGGTGCGCAGTGTTGTGTCGGGCTCAACTGCATTCACCATCTCATCGAGACCCATGTTGTAAATGGCTTGGTGTAGAAGGTTGGGAGTGTTGAGTTGTGGATACGAACTGATATCGTTTTTGAGTTTCCACTGCTTGTCGATGCCCATATAGTAGCCAGGCTGAGCTGAATAGGTGGAAATGATCTCAGTGGCGGATGGCGCAGTTGCCATATACACGCCTTGGGTGATGGTATCTCCATGCCATATGTAGGCAGGGGTCTGCACGATAGTCTGTCCCATGCTCAGAAATGCTGTGGCGGCGAAGATGCCGGTAAGCAGGATAGATTTCATATGTATTTGTTAGGTGGTTAAAGGTTATATTAAAATAACAACTTTTTGGGATCTTTATTTTGCGAGTTTCGCAAGTTTTATAGCGCAACCTCCGCTTCTTCCTTGCGGAATATTGAGAGCCATGTCGGAAGTGACATCTTTCTGCTCAATTATTACTGGGTATGGATCGGTGTCGTAGTTGGCATTCTCACCGTCGCGATAGATAGTGGCGCGATAAGTGCATCCTGGATCAAGGAATGAAAGCTCGATATTGGCTACGCGGGCCTCATCGCCCGTTGCGCTGCCTATAAACCAGTTGTCGCCACCTTTTTCCTTACGGGCTGTAGTAATATACTTACCGATTTCAGCCTCCGGGAAGACGGTCTTTTCCCAATCTGTGGGACAGTCACAAACGAATTGGAATGGACCGGGATTAGCCTCGTAGTTCTCAATTTCATCTGATGCCATCTGGAGAGGGGAGTAGAGGATCACGAAGAGGGCGAGCTGCTTTGCAAGAGTAGTGTTGACGTGNGTCTGAGGCATCACTGGATTTTCAAATCGGAAAGTGACTGGGGTGAAATCCATCGGGCCNGCTANGCCTCGTGTGAANGGTAGAGTNACGGTATGGCTNGGAGGATTGCCNCCTTCAGGNCACCATGCGTCCCATTCCTGACCNCGNACACCTTCTTGGGTCATCAAGTTGGGATAAGTGCGCTGCAGACCTGTAGGCATCACTGGTTCATGATTGTCGATTGCAAGATTGTGGGCAGCGGCTGTCTC
>WFLX010116482.1_pt1 | contig 10328 bp, 6 predicted proteins | sample 4967041 | NCBI WGS metagenome assembly WFLX01 (sample SAMN12857096, study PRJNA449069) | gut metagenome | isolation source: stool from male and female vole | host: Microtus ochrogaster | place: USA:Florida | collected 2017
TGACCGACACCGTGTGGCGGCTCTTGTCGAACGAGTCCGCCATGCCGCTGAACACGCCCGACACGCTGAACGACGTGTTGAACAGCGGCGTGTTCACCGCCGACCCGTCCGCCGTCAGCTCGCCGACCACCTCCGTGTACACCTGCAACACGGCGGCAACGTCCGCCTTTGTCAGCGTCGTGCCGCGCCTCGTCATCAGGTCGATGATTTCGTCCTGGCTGTACGACCGCACGTCCTGCACCTGNGCCATNCAGTCGTCCGGNTCNGNCGTGAGCANNTTCTCACGCAATGAGTATTTGAGCATACGCTCCCTCCTTGNNAAAAGAGATAAAAATAATCCGACCCCGCATACGCNGGGCTTGNTNTGAGAGATGAANAGAAAAAAGGAAATAAAGAATGACAAANAAAAAAAGGACGCGCNGCNNGGNAAAATNCCCGCNCCATGCGTCCNNTTATAATCCGTTACAGTACGTTCAGAGAGTGAATACCCCCCCCCATTCACGGTTTTTCGCCACGGAGAGCGTTACTGCGCCTGTGGCTGCGTATGCGGCATGGGTTTGGTCAACTGAACGGTTCGTATTCATAGCCCGCAGTATACCACACCGCCCCCGCCCGTGGCAAGCGGGGCAGAAAACCGCTAAAAGCAGATTTCCCGTATACAGCCGCCGACCGCGCCGTCCGCATGGTGCAGGCAGATGCTTCCCGCCCGCACCGTGCAGACCGCCGCCACCGCACCGCGCGAGCACAGGACGCTGACCGCATAGTCGCCTTCCTGCGGCAGTACCTGAACGCCCGCTTTCTGCGCGGACAGCCGCTGCCCGTCACGCTTCCAGTCCCAGCCCGCGCAATCGAGCGCGAACGGGCGGCCGAGCAAGGCGCGCGCGCCGTCCATATCGCCCGCGCACACGGCGGCGCGGATACGCGACGAGCTGATTTTTTCGTCCCCGTGCAGCACGGGCGCGACCGCCTCCACCGCGAACTGCCGCTCCCTGCCGCACTCCCGNACCTGCGCGATTCCCGCCGTGCCGCCNCAGCCGCAGCGGAAGTCCTCGCCCTCCGCCAGAAAGCGCAGGCCGCAGCCGTCAGCCAGCCGGAAAAGAAAGTCCGCCGCCGGCAGGGCGGCAAACGCGGCCGTAAAATCGACGACCACGGCAAACGCAAAGCCGTTCCGCTCAAAGAACGCGAGCTTCTGCGCGAGCGTCGCCACGTCGCCCGCATAGCCGTCCGGGCGTTTGAGCGCGCGCAGCGACCGGGAGAACACCACCACGCCCGGCACGAGCTGCCCCTGCGACAGGACCGCGCGGAACAAGGCTTGGTGACCCCGGTGCGGCCCGTCAAAGCTGCCGACCGTGAGCGCCGTTCCCTGTTCTTTCCAGGCGGCAGGAAACCTGCGCTCCGCAACCTGCTCCCAGCGGTACACGGCGAACGTCTTTTCNCGCGGAATGACAAANCCGTAGGAAAGCCGCCCGCCGCTCTTTTCNACCACGCCGCCGAACGCGCCCGCCAGAGGCTTGTCCGCGCCGGGATAGAACACCGCCAGCTGCGACTTGTCGTCCACCTGCCGGTCTGCCGGGTAATATGCGTATGATTTTTTGAGCGGGCGGCCGTTGTCATAGGCGTTCGCGCCCACGGCGGTCAGCTCCACGGGAACAAAGCCGCAGCATTCCGCAAGCGGAGCGTCCATGGCGCGCGCCGCCGCGCGGATTTTCGGGTAGAACGTGTCCGCAGGACGCGCGGCAGGCGGCTGCTCCTGGGTGAGCGCGGCAATCGAAAAATCGCCCAGATCGTCCGCGCCCGCAGCCTGTGCCAGCGTAAACGGNCCGACTGCCGTGCGCCGCAATGCCGCAAGGTGCGCGCATGAGCCGCAGGCGGCGGCAATGTCCCGCGCGAGCGCACGGATNTACGTGCCTTTTGAGCAGCGCACCTCCATGAGCGCGTATTCGCCCGCAAAGTCGCGCAACTGAATGTCATATACCGTGATGTTCCGCGCGGGGATNGCCGCCGTTTTGCCGGCGCGCGCAAGGTCGCTCGCCCGCTGTCCGCCGCCCACGTGAATCGCGCTGTACAGCGGCGGCACCTGCGTAATCGTGCCGACGAACTGCGGNATAACCCGCTCCACCTGCCCGCGTGACGGAACGGCGCCCGTGCGCACCACCGCGCCCGTGGGATCGAGCGTGTCGGTCTCCGTGCCGAACCGTACCAGCGCGAGATAGGTTTTGTCAAAACGAGTGATGTGCGGCACCAGGCGTGTCAGCCGCCCGGTCAGCACGACGAGCAGCCCGTCCGCAAAGGAATCGAGCGTACCCGTATGCCCCACCTTGTTCGTGCCGAATGCATTTTTTATGGCAGAAAGAGACGCGAAACTGATCTTGCCCCGCTGCTTCGCGAACGGCACGATGAGCGACGGCGGCTCGCTATTCGGTGTCCGCATAGGTCGTGGACGCTGCGTCCGCCGCCGCGTCGGATTCCGCCGCAAGCCGGTTCAGGCGGTTCACCATGTCAAAGCCCGCCTTCATGCCCGTGTCGGCAACGAACGTGAGCCTGGGGAACTGGCGGATCGTCAGTTTTTTCGCAATCGTGCTTTGGATAAATCCCGCCGCGCTGTTCAGCCCCTCCACGCCTTTTTTTACCTGCGCCTCGCTCAGAAAACTGGAGACGTAGACTTTCGCGTACTTCAGGTCGCCCGCGACCTCCACCCGGTTGACGTTCAGAAAGGTGGAGACGCGCGGATCTTTGATACGCTGGCGCAGAATCAGCTGAGAAATCTCATCGCGCAGCTGCTCGCCCAACCGGACCAGACGGTACTCGCCCATTATTCAGCGTCCTTCTGATCTGGCTCGGCTTTCTTTGCCGCTTTCGCCGCTTTTCCCGCAGCCGCCTTTGCCTTGTCCTCTTCGGTCAGCACACGGCTCGCGGCCTTTTTGGCGGCCTTTTCCTTGGCGGCGGCTTTCTCTGCGGCTTCGACTGCCGCTGCGGCGGCGGCCTGCTCCTCTGCCTGTGCCTTAGCGGCAGCCTCGCGCTGTGCGGCCTGCTTCTCCGCCTCCGCCTTCTGATCGACGAGCGTGTCGCCCAAATGCCGCGCCACTTCCACGAACTCAAAGGCTTCGAGCGTGTCGCCCACCTGAATGTCCTGCCAGTTCTCCAGCCCGATGCCGCACTCAAAGCCTTCCTTGACTTCTTTCGCGTCGTCCTTGAATCGTTTGAGCGAGGCAATCTTGCCCGTAAACTTGACGATGCCGTCGCGGATAAGGTTGACCCTGCTGGAACGCTTGATTATNCCGTCGGTCACATAGCCGCCCGCAATCACGCCGATTTTTGGCACCTTGAACGTCTCGCGCACCTCAACCGTGCCGGTAACCTCTTCCTTGGTGTCGGGCTGAAGCATGCCTTCCATTGCCTGCGTGATTTCTTCCACGCACTTATAAATGACGTTGTATTTGCGGATGTCCACTTTCTCCTGGTCGGCAAGCGTTTTTGCCTTGGGAGTGGGACGGACGTTAAAGCCGATGAGGATGGCGTTCTTGTCGGCGGCGGCGAGCATGACATCGCTTTCGTTGATCGCGCCCGCAGACGAATGGATGACGACCAGCCGGATGTCGTTCGTGGAGAGTTTCTCCAGCGATGCCTTGAGCGCTTCCGCAGAACCCTGCAAATCCGCCTTGATGACGACTTTCAGTTCCTTGACCTCGCTCGCCTCAATCGTCGTGTACAGGTTGTCGAGCGTGACTTTCTTGACCGACCGCGCCACCTCAAGCCGCTTGAGTTCCTGCCGCTTGGTGGAAATCTGCCGCGCGTCTTTTTCGCTCTCGGTCACCTGGAACGGATCGCCCGCGTTGGGCATCTCTTCCATGCCCAGCACTTCCACCGGCATGCTCGGCAACGCCTCGGTCACTTTCTCGCCGCGGTCGTTGAACATGGCGCGCACGCGCCCGCTGTAGATGCCCGCCACGAACGGGTCGCCCACTTTGAGCGAGCCGCGCTGCACGATGACCGAAGCCACCACGCCGCGCCCCTGATCCACGCGCGATTCGATGATTTTGCCCTCCGCGCGGGTATCCTGCGGGGCTTTCAGCTCAAGCACTTCCGCCTGCAACAAAATGGCATCCAGCAAATCGTCAATGCCCANCCCCTGTTTCGCGCTGATTTTGACGTACTGCGTGTCGCCGCCCCATTCTTCCGGCTGCAAGCCCTGCTCGGCAAGCTGGGTCATCACCTTTTCGGGATTCGCCTCCGGCTTGTCGATTTTGTTCACCGCCACGATAATCGGCACCTTCGCGTCCTTCGCATGGCTCAGCGCCTCCAACGTCTGCGGCATCACGCCGTCATCCGCCGCGACGACCAGGACAACGATGTCCGTAATCTGCGCGCCGCGCGCGCGCATCATCGTGAACGCCTCATGGCCCGGCGTGTCNAGGAACGTGATCACGCCCTTTTCGGTCTTCACCTGATACGCGCCGATTTTCTGCGTGATGCCGCCCGCTTCGCCCGCCGCCACGTTCGTGTTGCGGATTGCGTCCAATGTCTTCGTCTTGCCGTGATCGACGTGTCCCATGACCGTCACGATCGGCGGACGCGCGACCATCTCGCTCTCGTCAACGGTGTCGCCCGCAATCACCGTCTCGTCGTACAGGCTGACCAGATGCACCTCGCAGCCGTATTCGGACGCGAGCAGGGTCGCCGTGTCGCTGTCAACCGACTGGTTTATCGTGACCATCATGCCGAGCGACATCAGCTTCCCGATAATCTCGCCCGCCTTGAGGTTCATCTTGCGCGCAAGGTCGGACACNGAAATCGTCTCCATAATGTCGATTGACTTGGGNACGACCGCCGCTGCCGCTGCCTGCTTCTTGCGGTAGAGCTTGTCCTCGTCGAACAGCTCCTCCCTGTCCTTGCGGTTGTAGACTTGTTTCTTTGCCTTGGTCTGTTTCTTGGTATTCGCCTTTTCGGGGATAGCCGATGCCGCCGGTGCGCCGCCGAATCCCGGACGACTGCCAAAGCCGGGACGGAATCCGCCGCCGAATCCCGGACGACCGCCGCCCTGCCCCGCAGGACGATTGCCGTAGCCGCCCCGGTTGAAGCCGCCTTGCCCCTGCGGGCGGCCGCCATAGCCCCGGTTGCCGCCGTAGCCGCCCTGCCGGTTGCCGTCACGCTCGCGGTTCTGGTAACTCTCGCGCGCCTGCGCCCCCGTAAAACCGCCCTGCCGGTTGCCGTAACCGCGGTAGCCGTCGCGATGCCCGCCGGAGAGGTTTCCCGCCCTCACATTGGGNCGGGCAGAGGTGATTTCAAACGCCGTCGATGAGCGCGGCCTTGATTCAGTGCGGTCAGTACGGTTCGGAGCAGCAGCCGTTTGCCCGGCAGAGGCCGGCGGCGCGGACTTCTTGACGACCGGACGCACACCACCCTGCCCCTGCGGCTTTCCATCCGTCGGGGGATTCTTTTTCTTTATGATCACGACCTTTTTCTTTTCGGGCGCGTGCGCGGCAGACTTTGCCGCCGGGGCATCCGATTTCTTTTTGTTCAGCACAAAGCCGGGCTTTTTCTCTACTTCATCCGCCATACTATCCTACTATTCCTCGTCCTCTGCAAATTCAAACTCAGTACCACACTTCGGACACTGTGTCATATCGAGTGTAATTTTTGCGCCGCATTCGGGACAGAAGTATTCGTCGCCGCCCGCGCCAGCCGCCCCGGACTGCGCGTCCGCCTCGTTCTCTTCCACGAACTCGACGTTCGCGCGGATAATCTTGTTCACGGCATCAATGTCTTCTTCCGACAGCCCTTCCACCTGCCTGATCGAGCCGTCGTCGTATGCCGCCACGAACCGCTCGATGTCGTCATAGCCCGCCGTCTTGAGCACGCCCGCCACGCGCTCGTCAATGCCCGGCAGGTCGGATACGGTCGCCACTTCCTCGTAGTCGTCGCCCGCCGCATTGCCGAACAGGCTCGCCGCCGTCTTGCGCGCCGCGCTGATCTCGCTCAGATCCATATCCGCCACCTGCGCCTCGGTCTTCACGTCGATGTTCCAGTCGCACAGCCGGTTGGCAAGGCGCACGTTCTGCCCCTGCTTGCCGATCGCGAGCGAAAACTGGTCTTCGGGAACGACCGCCAGCGCCGTCTTCTTGTCCTCGTCAAGGATAAGCACGTTCGTCACGGCNGCGGGGGACAGCGCGTTCTTGATGAACTGCGTCGGGTCGGGATCGTAACGGAGNATGTCGATTTTCTCGCCCTCAAGCTCGCGGATGACGTTCTGGATGCGCACGCCCTTCAANCCNACACACGCGCCCACCGGGTCAACGTCCTCCTTGTTTGAGAACACGGCGATCTTGGTGCGGTAGCCCGCCTCGCGGGAAATCTTATAGATCTCGACGGTCTTGTCGTAGATTTCCGGCACCTCAAGCTCCACGATCGAGCGCACGAAGTCGGGGTCGGCACGGCTCAGCACCAGCTGCAAGCCGGAATTGGTGCGCTTGATGTCCTTGATGAGCGCCTTGATGCGGTCGCTCTTCTCGTACCGCTCGCGCGGGCTTTGGAATTTTGCCGGCAGCACGCCCTCGACCTTGCCCAGATCGACATAAATCGTGCCGTTGTGCTCGCGCTGGTAATAGCCGATGATAATCTCGCCGATTTTATCCTTATATTCGCTGAACAAATTGTCCTTGAAGCTTTCGTTCAGTCCCTGGTGCGCGGTCTGCTTGCCCGTGGATACTGCCGANCGGTCGAACGTCTTCGGGTCAATCTGAATGTCNATCTCGTCGCCCTCCTCGCATTCCGTGCTCAGCTCGCGCGCCTCCTCCAGCTCCATTTCGATGACCGGGTCGTACACGCCGTCAACGATCGTCTTGCGTGAATAGACCGTCACGTCGGACATGTCGTCGGTGAATTTGACGATGCAGTTGTCCGCCGTGCCGAACGTGCGCTTGTATGCCGCCTTGATCGCGCTCTCAATAGTTTGCCTGACTGAATCCTCGGAGAAACCTTTTGTCTCAATCAACTCGCGGATTGCATCTGCCATTTCTGACATATCAAGCCCCCTTATACATGAATAAATTTTGCTTTCGCTATATCAGCATAGGAAATCGTCTGCTGCCGCGCAGCGCCGTCTTCCTGTGTCAGTTCCAACGTCAGGGATGTCTCGTCGGCGGCACACAGCGTCCCGCCGACCCACTCCGTCACCGTCCTGTCCCACACGCGCACCTGCCGCCCGACGAACAGCGGGAATTCCGCCGCGTTGCGGATCGTGCGCTCCATGCCCGGCGACGTCAGCTCCATGTAGGTGTCGTCCGTGCCAAGCCGCTCCTCCAAAAAGGGAAGCAGCGCGCGGTGTACTTTCGTGCAGTCGTCCACGCCAATCGCNGCCGCAGGATCTGCCGCCGCAATCACCGCAAGGATATGCGTCGTCCCGCCACGGGGCGTAATCTTCAGCTCCACCAGGCGGAATCCCAAAGAGGCGACCAATTTCTCACTTTCCGCGTAGTGCGGATACGAATCCAGCGCAATAAAATCCATTCGACTGCCCATATACGAAAAAAGACCCGCTTGCGCAAGTCCATTCTCAAGTTAGATGACACGTTACGGTCATACTGTAGCAGTTTGCGCGAAAAGTGTCAACAGCGGCCATTGGCACGGCGCGGAAGGCGGCACGTCCGCCCGCACGTTCCTGCGGACGGACGCGCGCTCACGGCATGCGCAACTTTTCGTTCACCAGTTTTGCGGCAAGGTCGGGGCTTGCCGTGCCCTTGCTCGCCTTCATCACCTGCCCCATGAGCCAGCCGACGACGTTGGTCTTTCCGCCCTTGAAGTCCGCGACGGCCTTGGGATTTGCGGCAATGACGGCATCGACGATCGCCTCGACCGCGCCCGCGTCGGACACGGTTTCCATGCCCTCTTCCTTTATGATGAGCGCAGGAAGCTTGCCGCTGTCAAGCATCTTCGCAAAGACGACCTTGCCCTGCGCGGACGTGATTTTCTTGTCGGCAATGGCATTCACCANATCCGTGATGTNCGCGGGCGTAATGGGAACGTCGGCAATCGTGATGTTCCGCTCGTTCAGGACGGCGAGCAGCTCGGCAAGAATCCAGTTGGCGACTTTCTTCACGTCCTTCGCGCCGCGCGCCGCCTCCTCAAACCACAGCGAAAGCTCGCGCGTCGCCGTGAGCGTCTCCACGTCAAAGTCGCTCAGGCCGTAGTCGCGCTTGAGCCGGACGCGCTTTGCCTCAGGCAGCTCGCCCACCCTGCCGCGCGCGCGCGCGACCACATCGTCGCCCACGGTGAACGGCTTGATGTCCGGCTCGACCACAAAGCGGTAGTCCACGAACGAATTCTTGGTGCGCTGCACGACCGTCTGCCCCTTCGCCTCGTCCCAGCCCATGGTCACCTTGAAGCCCGCGTTGAATTCCTGCCGGTCGCTGATGAACTCGTCCAGCTGCCGCTTCGCCTCGTAGGAACACGCCTCGCGGATCGCCTTGAAGCTGTTCAGGTTCTTGATCTCGGAAATGGGCGTGTGCCAGAGTTTCCCGTCCTCCCACACGTTCAGGTTGATGTTCGCGTCACAGCGCATGTTGCCTTCCTCAAGGTTGCCCGCCGTCACCTTGACGTAGCGCAGGATCTCCTGCACCGTCTGCATGAACAGCGCCGCCTCGTCGGGGGAGGCCATGTCCGGCTTGGTGACGATCTCGATGAGCGGCGTGCCGGAGCGGTTGTAGTCGATGTACGAGTGCGCCCCCTGCAAATGGAGCGACTTGCCCACGTCCTCTTCCAGGTGGATGCGCTCAATGCGGACGCGGCGGTACTTGCCGTCAATGACGCACGGCTCGCCCGCAAAGTTGACCGGGCGGTGCCGCGCGCCGCCTGCCTGCTCGTCCCGCGGGAAGCGCGACAGCGGCAGGTCCACGTAGCCGCCCGCGCAGAGCGGAATGTCGTACTGCGTGATCTGGTAGCCTTTGGTCAGGTCAGGGTAGAAATAATGCTTGCGGTCAAATTTCGTGAAACGCGCGATGTCGCAGTTGAGCGACAGCCCCGCCACCGCGCCCAGCTCCACGTAGCCCCTGCTGATACGCGGCATCGCACCCGGCAGCCCCAGGCACACNGGGCACACGCGCGTGTTCGGCATNCCGCCGTAGCGGTTCTCNCACGCGCAGAACGCCTTTGTCTTAGTCAGCAGCTGCGTATGGATCTCGCAGCCGATGACGATTTCGTATTTGTCGATAGCCATAATTGCCCCACGTTGTATTCGCCCACAGTGTAGCAGATTTCCGCAAAAATGTCCGCAGGTTCAGGGAGAAAATTTCCGGGGACGCGAGGAATTCCACAGGGAACGTNCCGCCTTGACACGTCCCCGCCTTTCTTCTATTATTTTTTCCATGCAGAACGTTTGGGCAGCCAAGAAACCACATAAAACATTACCCCCCCCCCATGAATACATAGTATCTTCGCCGGTAACGGCGCACGCTGCCTCTGAACATCACGCCATTATTTTTACCGCACTCACTCCGCGCACGTCGGCACTGCCGTTCCCGTGCGCGGATTTTTTTGCGGTGCGTCGTAAAACAATTTTCCGCTTGGAAGCGGACGAACTCTCTTGGAGGGAGAACACCCCTCTACTCGGAAGCGGGGGGNNTTCTCCCTCCAAACCNCCCACTTTCCCCAGCACCGCTTGGGGCTGCCGCCCCAAGACCCCACTTCGCCCCTGTGCTTTTTCAGACGGTACGGGCGGATGCCTTTGCAGAGCGGGCAGTCGCTTTTGCGGCAACTGACGAATATGCTTTCAAACACGACTTGAAGCCATTCCCGAAACTGTTTGGACGTTTCAAGTGCCACTTGAACTCACTTCCGAAACCGTTTGGACGTTTCAAGTGCCACTTGAAGACACTTCTGAAACCGTTTGGACACTTCAAGCGCGACTTGAAGCCACTTCCAAAGCCGTTTGGACATATCAAGTGCCACTTGAACTCACTTCTGAAACTATTTGGACACATCAACTGCCACTTGAAGGCACTTCTGAAACTGTTTGGACACTTCAAGCGCGACTTGAAGGCACTTCCGAAACCGTTTGGACACNTCAANNGCNACTTGANNCCACTTCNGAANNCGTTTGGACGNTTCAAGTACGANTTGAAGCCTCTTCTGAATCCGTTTGGACGTTTCAAGTACGATTTGAAGCCACTTCCAAAGCCGTTTGGAGACATCAAGTGCCACTTGAAGACACTTCCGAAACCGTTTGGATACTTCAAGCGCGACTTGAAGCCACTTCTGAAACCGTTTGGACACATCAAGTGCCACTTTTTCAAAGTTTCCGCGAGTTTTCCGCAGGAAAACTCGTTAAGCAGGGC
>WFLX010145200.1_pt1 | contig 10326 bp, 10 predicted proteins | sample 4967041 | NCBI WGS metagenome assembly WFLX01 (sample SAMN12857096, study PRJNA449069) | gut metagenome | isolation source: stool from male and female vole | host: Microtus ochrogaster | place: USA:Florida | collected 2017
TTGAAAAATCCTTCTTCGCCGAGCGCGTCGAAAATTTTTTCAGAAAGTGAATTCGATTTTTTTTCGCCCAGTTTGAAATCTGTCGCGTCAATTATAAAATCGAAATTGTTGTCCCATGAAAAAAAATCTTTGGAAAATCGAATCGTTCCGATTTTCGCGCCGGGAAATTTTTTCTTCAGCGCGGAGGCCGCGTAGCCGAGCGCGCCTTCGATGACGATGATTTTTTCCGGCACAAAATCCGCGCTGGCGTTTTGCGCGAAACGCTCCGCTTCAATTTGCGGATTGTATTGCGAGTGCAAAAAAATGCCGTTCGCCTTTGCGCAGTCGCTTCCGTTTTTCGCCTTTAGAAATTCCGTCGTCAAAATCAGCCTCGCAAAATTTTCGAAAGGATTTCGTCCGCGCCGAATTTTCGCGAAAAGCCGCTCACTTCAATTTGCGTAGCGAGTGACGCAGTGAAAATTTTTTCGCTCGCGGCGAAAATTTCCTTGCGCGCGCTTTCCTCGAATTTTTTCTGCGCGAGAATCGACACGATGTTTATTTTTGAAATGTCTTTCGCAAAAACGAAGTCGGGCCAAGGAAAACTTTTTTTTGCCTCGAAAAAAAATTCTTCGAAAATCGCCTTCGAAAGGATTTCCTTTGAATTTGGATTTTCCGAAAAAAATTTTTTTTCTTCGCCCGAAAATATTTTTCGAAATGCCGCTTCGAGCGACACAGTTAAAAAAAACGCGCCCGACTTTCCGATGAGCCCTGAGATTTTTTTTTCGTCGCCGGCACGGAAGAAAGAATTTTTTTTGCCTTCCAAAATCGGAATCAAGTCGCTCCGGATTTTTTCTTCGCGTGGAATTTTTTTGAAAAGTGCTGAATCGTATGCGAAAAAAATCGCCGCAGGATTTTCGCGCAATCTCAAGAGCGCGATGCGCATCGCCTCTTCTTTCGCGTCGCTTCCCAAAAATTGCAGGAAGCCCGCGAATCGCTCGTCGCCGCGTTCAAGCAAAATCCATTTTTCGCCGGCCGCGCTTCCCGCCCAAAAGTCGCCCGTGGAAATTGATTTTAAGGCCGTCTCGCAGTCGATGCCGCACGCGTGATTTAAAAGCATGATTTTTGACGACGCGCAGAAAACGCCGCAATGGGCAAAGCCGTGAAACTCTGCCCATTGTTGGAAATCGGAGGGAAGCGGATTTTCAGGCGGCGTTGCGTCCGCCCGTTTGAAAAGTCCCATTATGAAAGGCCGAGTTCGTCGAAAAGTTTTTTGTACGTTACGAAGTGCTCGGACTTTGCGAATTCGGTGATTTTCTCTTCGGGAAGATTTTCAAGAAGCTGGTCCATATACGAAAGCACGGAAATCACTTCTTCTCTCAAATTTTTCGGAATCGAAGTCTGCTGCGTTTGCGTNTCGGCGGAAACNGGCTCTTCTGCGACNGTTTCGTCGGAAAGTGTTTCTTCAATCGTTGGCTCTTCNACCGAAGTTTCTTCGAGCGAATCTTCAATCAAAGGCTCGNCGATGGGCGGCTCTTCGGCGATCGTCACGTCTTCCGTGTCGTTTTGNTCTTCCGCCGCATTTTCCTCGTCGTCAAGTCCAAGCGTGTCGCCGTCGTCGTCAACGAGTTCGTTTATCTTTTTTTCATAAGCGTCCTTCGCGGCAAGTGAATCGTCTATAATGTCGGATTCGGCGGCATCCGCTTCTTCGAACGCCGTGTTGATGTCGCTGCCGATTCCCACCGACGCTTCGGTCTTGCCTTTTTGAAGGGAAATGTTTTCGTTCATTATGTCGGAAACGGAATCTTCGTAAGCGTCCTTTTCTTCAAGGGAATTGTCCAATATGTCGGACTCAAGCGCGTCCGCCTCTTCGAACGCCGCGTTTATGTTGCTGTCAATTTCTATAGACGCTTCGTCGCCGTCTTGGAGGGAAATGTTTTCCTGCACGATTTCGGCGACATCCGGAGCGGTGAAATCTTCCTCTTCCGTCATTGCGGCATTTTCGTTTAGATATTCCAATTTTTCGCTCGTGAGCGAGTCTTCGTAGGAAATGTCTTGTGATTCAAGCGCGTCAAATTCCTCTTTGGCGGCTTCGGGATATGCCTCTGTCATTTCCACGGCAGGCGCGGCGGCGAAATCACCTTTTGGCACGGCAATTTCTTCGGGAAGAATTGTCGGCGGAATTGGGTTTCCCGTATCTTCTGAGAGACTTTCCAAAGTGGGGTCTTTGATGCCCAAATCATCGTCAGTAATGAAAGCGTCTCCCTCATCCGCGATTATGGGCTCTTCCGCCGGCTCTTCGAACGCAGTTTCGTTGACTTCAATCGCTGGCTCTTCGATCGCGGCGGCCGCATCCGCGACTTCGGATTCTTCCACGGCGGTTTCTTCGACTATGTCTTCCATGAGCGGTTCTTCCACCGCCGGTTCGAAAGCGTCCTCCTCCGCAGAAAAGTCTTCGCCCGCGTTTTCTTCGGAAAACTGCGCGGATTTGAGGATGTTCGTCATTTCGCTTCCCGACAGCGCGATTGTGTCGTCGCCATCGTCATTGCCGAAAAAACCGGTATCCTCTTCCTGCGCTTCCACAATCGGTTCTACGGCCGGAATTTCGCTTGCGGGACGCGCGCTCAAAGCGGCGAAGTCATTTTTAAGGCTTTTGATTTCGTCTTTGAGAGAAGCGAGCTGCCCAATGATGTCTTCAAGGATTTCCTTGCCTTTTTCGCTTATTTCGGGAGAAGCGCTGTTTGTCGCGCTGCCTGTCAATTCGTTCTGTTCCGTAATTTCATCCTCCTCGGAATCTACATTTTGGTCTTCCGCAACTATTTTTCCATAGACGACATCTTGGACGGGTGGCGTCTTCGAATCGTCGTCAACAATAACTCGCACGTCGTAATCTACGACTTCTTTTTTTATCGGTTCGTTTCCGTCTGGACCTTCCGTCATGCCGATGTTCGAATCGTCGTCGTCAAATCCGAATTCCGAAAGGTCGATTTCGCCGTCGTCCGCCGAAAGTGCTTCGCCTCCGCTTGCGGGTTCGGAAGACACGTCGGCCGCGACCGCCTCTTCGAACGAGTTGAACATCGCGTCGCCGTCCGCGCGAGAAGGCTCTTCTTTTTTCGGGAACATCTTCGCTTCGTTTTCNGGCGTGTCCTCAAGCGCGATGTTCTCGGCATCTTCGTCAAACCCAATGTTTATGTCAAGCGTCTGCTCGTCCTGGATTTCGGCGGGCGCTTTTGAAGATGACGGTCCGCCTCCGCCCATAAAGTCGCCGCCCATGAAATCGTCCAAGTCGATTTCGCCGTCTTCAAAAGAAATTTCNCCTGATCCTCCGCCCGAATCGTCCATNAAACTGTCCAAGTCAATCTCGCCGTCGGCCATCTCGTCAAAGNTCACTTCTTCCGTCACGTCCGCCGTTTCGGGAACGTCCGCGACCGGGANTTCGATGTCGTCGGGCAAAGGCTCGTCTATGGCGGCAGGAATGTCGAAGTCGTCAAAATTTTCCCCGTCCGTTTCCGCGAGTTTCGCCTCTTCGCTGAAAACGTCTCCCAAGGCGGCNGTGGCAGGATCGATTGTCGGATCTTCGAATTCTTCCGGGGATTCCGAAGTCATTTCCTGATTTACGGTTATGTGCGCGAGTTCTTCGGGGCTGAGAGTGGTGTCATTGTCTTCGGCAAGGTCTTCCGCGTCGGATGGCTGTTCCGCCAACGCGCTTGCGTCCAAGTCGGGCTCTCCGAAATCGGGAAGGTCAAAATTATCGACAGCCATATCGCCTTCGGANGANTCTTCGCCGTTTATGTCGAGCGGCGGTTTTTTCACCCAATCGCCGTAGCTGTCTAAATCTTTTGAATCACTCATAAAATTCCCCTTTTCTTCATATATCATCGGACGGACATCGTTCTTTCCGTATGTTTTTCTATGTTTCGATAATTTAACGCTGAAATTATATCATACTTTGAAAAAAAAGTCCAACATTATTTTCCATTTTTTTAAATAATTTGATTCGCGCGAAGTGTCTTTCCCGGCGTTTGCGTCGAGATATGTTGATTTTTATAAAAATATTCAGAAATGCGGATTTCCTGCCGATAAATAATCATAATGAATTCGGTCAAGTATCTTTTTTCCCTGCTCGCGGGATTGCTCGTCTATGTTTTTCTTTCCGTGATTTATGGGCAGAATGGAGTTTTCGCGTTGAGGCAGCTCGAATCCCAAAAGCGGATTATCAGCGCGCACATGCAGGAAGTGCAAAATATAAATGACGATTTGAATTTGGAAAAGACCGCGATTCGTGACGACGCAGATGTCATCGCCGCCTACGCTCGCAAGATGGACTATATTTTCGATGACGAAAAAATCGTCAAGATAAAAGGCCTCGTCGTTTCGGAGCCCGCCATGTACGATACCGGCACTGTCATGAAAAGTGCGCCCGTGGAATTTTTGAGCGAATGGTATTGCAAGGGGGCAGGGCTCGTCGTGGGCGTGCTGCTTTTTTTCGCCTTGCTTTTGTTCGACATTTCGTATTTTCCGCCCAGAAAAAAGAGCCTTCACGTTGAAAATATCGAAGGAATCCCAATCTATGACGTTGCCCAAATCTGATGATGATTCCGCGAGCGTAGCCGCCTCGTTCTTGAAGGCTGGAAAAATCGCGATTTTGCCCACCGACACAGTTTACGGTTTCAGCGGAATTGCGCGTCGCGCCGAAAAGGATTTTTCCACCGAAAAGCTAATCGCGTCGATAAAAGGCCGCGCGGAAGAAAAGCCNCTCATAGAATTGCTCGCTTTTCCCGAAGATGTTTACAATTACATTGACGGAAAATTGCCGGACGAGATTTTTTCAAGATGGCCGGGACCTTTGACCGTCATCGTGGAAAACAACGCGCGGTATAAAAGCGTCACACGCCGCGAGACTACTGCGTTCCGCTGTCCCGGAGACGAATGGCTCAGGAAGGTGGTTGGATTGTGTGGCTCGCCGATTTATTCCACGAGCGTAAACCGTTCTGGAAGCCCGGTTTTGACAAAAATTGGGCAGATTCGCTCCGAATTTGAAGGCGAAGTGGATTTGATTGTCGAAGACGGCGACAAGGATTTCGCGAAGCCTTCGACGATAGTTTCTTTCGTGGGCGGCGTTTTGAAAACCATCCGCGCCTGAAACTATATGTCCCGCAGGAATTTGTTCAAAAAAATAATTCCGTCGCGGGTGAGCGAAAAGAATGTCTCGCCTGAAATGCTCGTCGTTCGCGCGAGCCCGTTTTTTTGCCAAAGCGAGAAAACTCCGTCCGNTTTGTCCGCCCCGAGCCTTGAAGCGAGTTTTCCGCCGAAACGCCTTTCGTATTCGCGCGCGCCCACGCCGNGCAAAGTCCTCAANCCCATCATCAAAAACTCGAATTCCCGCGTTTCAAAATCAAGGATTTCCGTTTCTCCGGGAGCGTTCTTGCGCGGCGTTTCAGGCAAGCCGTTTTTCCAAAAGTCAATGTATTTTGCGATGTCACGGGTGTTCGTAAAGCGTTTTTCGCACGCCGTGCCAGTCGCGCCCGCGCCCGCGCCGAGATAGTCGCAAAGCGTCCAGTAAGCCAAATTGTGGCGGCTTTCAAAGCCTTTTTTCGCGAAATTCGATATTTCATATTGGAAGAAGCCTTTTTTTTCAAGGAATTCGCGCCCGAAAATCCAAATCTCGTCGGCAAAATCCGCGTCGTGGCGNATCTTTCCGGAACGTATTTTTTCGGCGAGCGGCGTTCCTTCTTCCACCGCAAGCGAATAGAGCGAAATGTGGCTCGCGCCGTTTTCCGCCGCGAATTCGATGTCCTCGGCGAGCATTTCCTTGCTCTGAAGTGGAAGTCCGGCGATGAAATCCGCGCACCACGCGCCTTTCCAGAATTTTCCTATCAANGAAACCGCGTNCTCGATTTGTGAAACTGTCGTCCGCCTGCCGACCGCGCGCAAAACTTCGTCGTTCTTGCACTGGATTCCAAGCGAAAGTCGGTTTATTCCGCCCGCTGCGGCCGCTTGAAGGAATTCCTTCGTCAAGTCTCCAGGATTTGCCTCGATTGTGAATTCCGCGCCATTGGCGAGCGGCGAGATTCCTTCGCAGAGNATTTCCAATTGCTTCGCGCCCAAAACGCTCGGCGTGCCGCCTCCGATGTAGACCGACGTGAAATTTTTCACCGAAAAATGTTCTTTGAGAAACGAAATTTGGTTTAAAAGAGCCNNGATGTAATCATTTATTGTGAAATTTTTCACAATAAATTGCGAGTCTTCNGGAATCGCACTGAAAAAATCGCAATAGTCGCATTTTTTTAGGCAAAACGGTATGTGAATGTATAGCGGCATTTTTTATTTTTTGGATTTCGAGCGNAAAATCCGCAGCGCGTTCAGCGGAAAGTACNCCAAGACGATTTTTCTTTTTATGCGGTCCTGCTTTACCGCACCGAAAATGCGGGAGTCCATCGAGGAAAGCCTGTCGTCTGCGAGCACGAAATATTCGTCGGCCTGCAGCGTGGATTTTTCAAAGTTGCCGCGCACGCCGATTTGCGTGTTCCAGCCGACGGGCGGAACGCGGATGTCTATGCTGTATGGAATTTGGTTCAGCTCGAATTCCGTGTATGAGAAATTCTCGTCTTTCGGCGCGACGTAAAGCACGAAATCTTTCATATAAATCGTGTCGCCGGGCACGGCCGCGATTCGGCTCAAAAACGGCGCTTCCTTTGTGAACGGATGGATTTTTTGCAATGTGAAAGCGCGGCAAACTGTGTCCAAGACTTTTTGCATTGTGGAAAGTNGCTTTTCTTCGGGNCGTTCGACAAGGACGATTTCGCCTCGGCGAATCTTGTCTTCGGAATAAAGCGCCAGCGGAGTGGACAGCAAAAACGAATTCCGCTTGATGTTCGGTTCCATTGAACTCGAGGATTGCCTTACNGGGCTCGCGCAGAAAATCAAAATCGCGTTCATCACGACGAAGAACATCAGCACGGTGAGCGCGACATTGCGNATGCGCCGCGCGCGCGATTTCCGCATCGTATATGACAAGTCGTATATGTTTTTGTTGACGTAACTCTTTTCTTCCATNACGATTTATTATACTGTGGCGGCATGAATTTTGCAAGTGGGAATTTCTCGAGTGGCGGGAATTTTGCTTGCAAATAAACGAAAAATGTGCNATACTCTAAATNTATGGAGGAAGGCAAAANACGAATCGCGGAAAACAAAAANGCTCGCTTCAACTACTTCGTGGAAGATTCCGTCGAATGCGGAGTCGCGCTTGAAGGCACGGAAGTGAAGTCCGTAAAGAACGCGAACATATCGTTCGCGGATTCTTTTGCCGAAATTGTAAATGGCGAAGTCTGGATGCGGAATTTCCATATCAGCGAATACGCTTTTTCGTCGATTTTCAACCACAATCCCGACCGTCCGAAAAAGTTGCTTTTGCACCGCGACCAGATAAAGAGGCTCGTCCGCAAGACCGAGGAAAAAGGGTACACTCTCATTCCCCTTGATGTCTATTTGAAGGGCGGCCGCGTGAAAATTTCGCTCGGCGTGTGCAAGGGCAAAAAGCTGTTCGACAAGCGCGAGACNATAAAAGCGCGTGACGCGGATCGCGAGCTTTCGCGCGACTTCAAGGACCGCCAGCGATACTGACGCTTTGTCTTTTGTGTTTTGGAGAAAGGTGCGTAGAAAAATTTGTTTGACGGCAGCGATTTTTCTCTTTTTGTGCTCGGCGGTTTTTCCGCAGGGGCAGGAAAAGTACGCGCTTTATTATTACGGCGTGGTGACGAACGTGAACGACCAGAACATGCTGAACATGACTCAGGATTTGTTCGCGGCGCAGATTCGNGGAATAGGCTACGTTTCGCTCCGTGACATGCATTCCGACGGAGTGAAGGCGCTTTATGCCGACGTTTCCACCGATACGGACGGCAGCGAATTTTTTTCGCTNGTCAAAGAAATGTCGCCCGACATTGAAAACGCGATTTTGTTTTACACGAGGATTTTTCGCCCCCGCTCCGACGAAAAGTGGGAGTGCACTTTTTTTGCGAAAAACACGCAGAACGATGTCGTGGCGTCGCGCACGAAAAGTTACGATTCGTATTACAAGATTTTGTCCGACGCGAAACAGTTGATTCAAAGCGTGGTGGCAGAGGCTTGCGGAAAGTCGAACGAGCCGGAATCTTCGCCGAATGGCGCGCTTGCCGCGCGTCCGAACGCGCTGAACGCTGAAAACATTTCGGGCACGTGGAGCGGCGAAAGCGACATTTCAAAAATAATTCTCATGAGAAGCGGGCGCGGCTTCATCGTGTTCGCGAACGGCGCGACGATGAACATAAGCATATCGCTTTCCGGGGAGGNCGGCTCGAAGAGGCTNCGCGTCGTCCAGCAGGACAAATTCAACGCTTCGTATTATCCCGACATCGACAGGGGAGAGATCCTGTCTTACGCCGAAAACGCCGCCCCGATAGAATGGAATCTCGTGATGATGCCCAACGGGAATTTGGAAGGCACGAAAAAGACTCTGGTCGCTTCCGTGGACGGCATCGAGCCGAGCGATGTCAAGGTGGTTTGGAAAAAATCCGTGCGCTAGAGGCCGGGGCGGAATCGCGTGCAAATCCTTGTTGAATTCCGAGCCGCCTTTTTTCGTTGTTGGAAACGCGATGTTGCCGCAAAGCGAAAAATCGCGTTTGGTAAACGAGTTTTGGAAAAACTCGAAGTTAAAAACATCGGCGGCATTCTGACGCTGTTTTTAAACGTTCTGGAAATCTCCGCAAAAAGCAAAAAATTGAAAAGATTCGATAAATTTGAAAATAATGCTTGCAATTTTTAAATAAGTATGTTAAAATCAAAATGGTATCTTATTGGCGGGGAAATAATCAAGATATGATAAAAGTCGAGCGTCTCAACGGGACGAATTACTTTTTAAATCCGCATATGATTGAATCGATGGAGTGCCTTCCCGATTTGACCATCACGATGCTTTCCGGAAAAAAAATCGTCGTGAAAAATTCCCCTGAAGATGTCATAGAAAAGATTGTTGACTACCGAAAAAGAATCGGCGTGAATACACAGGAGTCGTGATTTTCGGCGCGAGAGGTATTGAATGAACATAGCTACAATAATCGGAGTGGTTGGCGGCGCGGCATGTATCGTTATGTCGGTTTTGACTTCCGGTGGTACTTTGGGAGGAATCATCGACATTCCTTCCGTATTTATGACTATTGGCGGTTCCTATGCCGCTATCTGTATGATGGCGCCGTTGAACAAGGCTCTCGGAATGTTCAAAATCATGGGGCGGTGCTTTAAGATTCCGGATTTCGGCGAAAAGAATTTGGTGCAAAATATCGTAAACCTTTCGGACAAGGCGCGCCGCGAAGGAATCCTCATACTTGAGGACGGCCTTGAGGATTTGGACGACCAGTTTCTCAAGAGCGGACTCCGCCTCGTGATTGACGGTACGGACGGCGCGGTCGTTCGTACCATTATGGAAAACGAAATGAGCCAGACCGAGGCGCGGCATTTTGAATGGATTAACATTTTGAACCAGTGGGGCGGCTTCGCGCCNGGCTTCGGAATGATGGGTACGGTTCTCGGACTTATCGGTATGTTGAACAACTTGGANGACAAAAGCTCGCTCGGACCGAACATGGCCGTCGCCTTGATTACGACGCTTTACGGTTCNATGCTCGCGAACTGGATTTTGGTTCCNNTNGNNCANAANCTTCAGGNNCAGAANTCTTCCGAAATGCGCGTCAAGGAAATGGTCGTGGAGGGCGTCCTCGCGATTCAGGCCGGCGAAAACTCGCGCGTCATCGCGCAGAAACTTTTGACTTATCTTGACCCCGTGAGCAGAAAGGCCGTGGGCGCGGAAGTCCTCAAGGATTAGGCTGATGGGAAAGAAAAAAGAGCCTGAAAAACCTTCATCAGCGTGGCAGGGCACATATGGCGACATGATTACGCTCATGTTGTGCTTTTTCGTCATGCTTTACAATCCTTCCGAAATCGACGTTACTCAGCTCGCCACGATCACCGAGTCGTTGCAAATGAATCAGTCGGAAACTGTCACGGGAGGAATGTCGCTTTCGGCTGGAAGGCTTGCCGACTTGGGAAACACTATCAGTTCTCTTCCTTCCGTGGAAAAAGGACGCTCNCTCGGAATGGCGAANAAAAAGGCCGTCTCGCTTTTCGCGCCGGACATCAAGAGCGCGAAGATTACCGTTACGAGCGACGAACGCGGGCTNGTCATTTCGCTGGCGGCCGACTCGTTTTTCGAGCCNGGCAGCGCACGGCTGGACATCGAAAATACGCGGGAGACGCTTTTGCGCCTTTCCGAATTTTTTAATGATAAAGATTTAATCGAAAAAAACCGAAGAT
>WFLX010250283.1_pt1 | contig 10325 bp, 8 predicted proteins | sample 4967041 | NCBI WGS metagenome assembly WFLX01 (sample SAMN12857096, study PRJNA449069) | gut metagenome | isolation source: stool from male and female vole | host: Microtus ochrogaster | place: USA:Florida | collected 2017
ATGCCGACAACGAAAGAGAACAAATATCTTCTCATAGGAAATCAAATGCTGCCGCCGGACTCACCTCATTGGCTTTTGATTGGTTTGTAAAGAAAAAGCGTGAGAGCCGTACTGTTTGCTCATCCCGCTATCAGAGGCTCTGGTATTGCCCATTGGAGTAGAATGAGCAAACTTGCAGAGCCTCACGCAGAAATATGCTATACGTCCAAGCCCAACGCTCACGCGCCGAGTGCGGACGGAATATACATATCCACAAGGCATCTACCGTTTGCTTCAATCCTGACTCCAATTGAAATTTACCAGATTTCTGATAGCCAAGAAAGAGCGTCAAGTAAACGCTTTTCGTATGTCAGTTGCAGTCCCACCCACGTTGCCCATGACCGGGCTCTGCGATGCGGTCTGCGACTGCAAAATTATGAAAATTTATTTACATTCCAATAGATTGCTCATAATGAGGATGGAAATTAACGAATACGCCTAATGCAAATTAGAGTTCTTTTCGTAGAAATGATTATAGTTTCATTCCGTTATAGCACTGTTTGGCTTCGTGTTTGTTAAGACCGGGATGGCGGGGCGAGGGAAAAGATGCGGGAAATGTTTTGAGTGAGATAGCTGATTTATAGGTATTTATGTGGTTGTGCTAAAAATAGTTTGAACTAAAAGGCGGGATGGTTGTTTTTTGAAGTGTAGACTGTTCTTAACAAATATAGATTATTCTTAACAGTGGAACTATAACCAAAAACCTTATAAAAAATTATGAAGAAAATTCTTTTGATTGCAGCTTTTGCCGCAGGCGTGTTGACAGCTTCAGCACAGGACGCTCTCCGCGCAACAGGAATCGGTTCTAACTGGTCTGTCGGCTTAGACGGCGGTGTTACAACTCCTCTCAAAAATCATTCATTTTTCGGCGACATGCGCGGAACTGTAGGCGCTCACGTCGCAAAGCAACTTACCCCCACTTTCGGACTGGGCGTTGAGGGACAATTTGGCGTAAACACTTCATCATGGAGCGGACAGAAGAGCGCGACTGCGTTTGACAACCTATATGTCGGCGCCTATGGAACCGTGAACCTCTTCAATCTTTTCTCAGGACGCTACGTGCCCTCACATCGAGTGTTTGATATCGACGCTGTAGCCGGCGCAGGTTGGGGTCGTGACATTTACAATCTTGGCAACGGACAATATCACAACTATTTCGCTACTAAGGCGGGATTGAACTTCAACTTCCACCCAAGCGAAAAGATGACCATCTCATTGAAGCCTTACGTTGCATGGGACATGAGCGATGCTGACGTTCGTTTCACTTCAGCCGCTTACAATGGCAACAAAGCCACATTCAACCTCCTTGCCGGCGTTACCTATAACTTCGGTCCCGGTTTTGAGGCTGTTCGCGAATACAACCAGGCTGAAGTTGACGCTCTCAATGCTCAGGTCAACGCTCTTCGCGCCGAGGTTGCCGCAGCTTCCGCAGCAGCCGCAACATCTCAGGCTGAGGCCGCAGCTCTCGCAGTTCAACTTACCGAGTGCATGAATAAGGCTCCTGAAGTGAAAGTAGTCAAGGAGGAGACCAATACACTCTCAAGCGTGCGTTACGTGTTCTTCCGCATTGGATCGTCGAAGATCACTGCCGACCAGCAGCCCAATGTTGAAATGATCGCAGCATACCTCAAGAACCATCCCGAATCAAAGGTAGTTATCAAGGGCTACGCTTCAAAGGACGGTAACGAAGAATTCAACATCAAGCTTGCAGTAGCGCGTGCAGAAAGCGTTCGCAACGAGCTCATCAAGAAATACGGCATCAAAGCCTCACGCATCCAGGCTGAGGGCGAAGGCATCGGCAACATGTTTACCGAAGAGTCTTGGAACCGCGTTTCAATCTGTACAATCGAAGACTAAGGCTTAGTCATCCAACATTTGAAAAAAATATTCACAGCCGGGACTCGTCCAAGTGTCCCGGCTGTTTTTTATATGTCATTGTGAGATTTGCGTCGGAGCACGGGCGACTTCAGTCTTTTGAGGGCATGACCAACGCAAAGACCGGCGAAGATGAAACCGATTTTTCCGTGGATGCCGCCAATAGTGCTGTGGACGGGAAGTTGACTTAATTTCGACATAAACGATTTAATGTTAACGTCCGGTCGATTGNAGATAGGTCAGTTTCTTAATTTGGAACAACCCGTAGGCGTCCACAAACTTGTCCTGAGCCTGCTGATAGAGAGTCTGCGCATCGAGAAGATCGGTAATGGTTGTCGTTCCGGCATTATAGAAATTTTGATTGAGCCGGAGATTTTCAGCCGACTGCGATATTGACTCCCGGGCGATTTCCATCTGCTTATATGCGGTGTTCAAATCATTCCAGGCGTTTGTCATGGCTATTATAAGCAACTGCGAGTCGTCCTCAAGCTGTGTGCGGGCAATTTGGGTTTCGAGTTTTTTCTTCTTCATGTTGTGAGAGCCTCCCCACCAGTCGGTCAATGGGATTGAGACCGTAACATAGATATTGGCGAAGGTGTGTCCCTGCTCCATCAGGTGCTCATAATTGTAACTTGCTCCGGCGGCGACCATTGGCAGATTGTTGCCCAACGCTATTTTTTGCTCAAGCTCTTTCGCTTTCACGTTTTGAGAGAGCAGCCCGTGACCCACGGTTTGATCGAGACACTCTTCAGGCACCCGATAAATCTCATGGGGAAATTCAGGCACCACTCCCGGAGTGATTTCCGACGCGACATCCACGGAGCCTGATGTTCCTTTGCCCACATATTGGGAAAGTAGCATTCTGACTACCGAAATCCCGTTGTCAAGTTCAGCGCGAGCCACAAGCATCTCGTTCCGTTTCAACTTGACCTCAAGAAGGTCGTGGGTGGTTGTGATGCCGGCGTCGACATAACTCTGCACCTGAGTGGTGAGGGTGTCAAGCATCGCTATCACTTTTTCCAGAGTGTTGTGGCGCGAATGGAGAGAGACGAGTTGCCAATAGTACTGCTCGACATCACGCCTCACTTCGTCGGTTGACTGGCGGTGTTGCAGCCGGCTCACCTCCTCGCCGACATGGGCAAGGCGGTTACCGTTCACAATCCGTCCACCGAGAAAAACGGGCTGAACAAGATTAATCCCCGCCATCGACCCCTTTTTGAGCACGCTGAGATTGAAATCCATGTCCTGAAGAGCAGGGTCGAGCATCGAGAGCGGAAGGTTGAAACTGTGTTGAAGCATTCCGTGATTTGCCGTAAAAGCGATTCCTGCAAGGCTCACTGATGGAAAATATTTGGTGAAAGCTTCCTGCGAAGTCTCGCGTGAAGCCTTCAGCGTGTATTCAGCAGCACGCATCCGGGCGTTGTTTTCAAGAGCCATGCTGACGCATTCGTCAAGCGACAACCGTTGTCCGTTGACTGACACTGAGCATATCAGTGCTACAGCAGCCATGAAGATTAATATTTTTTTCATATTCATGTCGTTGTTTTATTTGGTTTTAGCCATCACTTTCCAGTAGAGGACGGGGATGACTGTGACGATAAAGAAGAAGGTGATGATAGTTCCCCAGAAAATCACTGTTCCCATCGGTCGCCACAAGGGAGTGCCGGTGAGCACCATCGGGAGCACACCCATCGAAGCAGCCGCCGAGGTGAGNAATATGGGACNCATNCGCCGCTCGGCGCNATGGAAAATAGCCTCTNTGACGNTCATTCACTNCTGACCGCTGCAGCTCCTCGGCGTAATCAATCATGATGATGACGTTTCTCACGAGAATACCCATCAGGGAGATGAAGCCGAGCGTGCATGTAAGCGACAGCACTTCGCCCTGGACAGCCAGTCCGATGCCCGCGCCGGGGATGCACAGCACAATGCAGAACAGCAGCAGAGCCGACGTTGCCACATTCTTATAGTGGGACAACAGGATGAAGAAAATAATCACCACAGCCATGAGCAGGGCGGATATGNTCGGAGGCCACATTTCCTCCGACTGGCTGTAGTCGCCGCCATATTCAATCGTGACCCCTTCGGGCAACTGCAAGTGTTTCAGTTGTTTCTGCAATTGGCTTGTCACGGTAAGCGCGAACGCGCCGCGTTCAACTTCGGAGCTGATTGTTATACATGGGATTCCGTTGCGATGAGAAAGCTGTCCGTAATTCCATGATGGCGCCACTTCGGCGATTTGACGCAAGGGAGCGGAAGCTAAGCCCATAACCGGGAGCAACTCGTTGCGGAGATCGCTGACATCGGAGCGCTCGGAGGTGGGGGTGCGGAACACCACGGGAGTGGCATAAGTGCCGTCCCACAGCGTGGCTACCGGTATGCCTGAATTCGTGTATCTCATTGCGAGATTGGCTTCAAGCATCATATCGCTCATGCCCATGCGCGACATGGTAGTGAAATTGGGCGACACCTGCGCCGCCACAAGCGGAGCGTTGAGGCTGCTGCTTGCGAGATTAATCTCAGGGATTGAACGCATCACGGCAATAACGGAATCGGAAACGGCATGCAGGACGGAATAATCGCTACCTTTAATGCGCACCTCTATCGGATAGGCGGCGTTGGAATAGGACAGCTGCTTGAAACGAATCTTCGCCTCGGGGAAATAGTCGCGATATTTCGCCGTGTACTCATTCAGGATATCTATAGTGGCTTCGTTGCTTGAGGTGTTTACTATGAACTGGGCGAAATTGGGTCCTCCCACCTGAGGCGCGTAAGTGGTTTGGAATCGCGGCGAGGAGCAGCCATGGAAATTTGCAACCGACACCACTCTATCGTCTTTGCTCAGGATGGCGGCAAGAGAGTCGGCCACAATGTTTGTCTGAGCCAACGGAGTGCCCGTTGGGAGATAAATCTCCACTGCAAACTGATTGCGCTCGGCAATCGGCATCAACTGCATGGGACGAGTCATCAACAGCAATCCTCCGCCGACGGTTAACACGAGCGCAAGCGCCAATACCGCCCAAGGATGGTTGAAGCATACACCAAGTAGCTTATCATATCCAGCTTGCATGGAACGCAGCAAAGAGAAATGTTTCTTGCCATTTTGGGAATCATCGCCGGCAACGTCGGCAACTTTCGCCGGCTTGATGAAGCGATATTGCAGGAATGGGACCAACAGCTCCGCAATGAGAAGCGATCCCATGAGAATGAGAGAAATAGCCCACGGGAAATCAGTCAAGAAATCGCGGAACATTCCCGTCATGGTAATCAGGAACGGGAAGAAAGTGATGGAAATGGCGAGAGTAGCCGAGAAGATAGACTTGAGGAATTCAGATGCCGACCTGATTGTGGCTTCCTTTCGGTCCATGCCTTCGCCAATCAACTCCACNTNGTCGTCNATNATCANCACCGAGTNGNCGACAATCATACCCANCGACACGNTTAGACAGGCGAATGNCACGNTGNTGAGTNCNANNCCAAAGACANAGNAGAGNCCCANNGAGATGAAGATTGTTATCGGAATGGTTGCGGCGGCAATCAGCGCCACCCTTATCGGGAGAAGCAGCACTATCACCACGATAACCGCAATGACAGCAATGAGGAGTTCCCTGAGAAAATCCATGACACTGCTGTTGACTACCTCGGGCTGGTTGGTGATTCGGAAGATGGTCACGTCTTCAGGCAGCTCCGATTGAAATGCGAAGAGTTGTTTCTCGACTTGGCGTCCCATCTCAACTATATTGTTGCCTTTTTTCATTTCAACCGACAGGAGGATACATTTGCGCCCGTTGTTGGTGATGAACGACGTCGGTTCGGGGTATTCGCGCTTCACTTCAGCGATATCCCTTAGTCTCACTACCTCTCCACCGGGCGTGGAGAGAACGATTTGGTCGGCGATATCGGCGACGGAGTTCAGCGGATTGTCGACGTAGATTGGAGATGTGTAGGAATCGGACCTTATTTCGCCGCCTGTCGTGCGGAATCCTTTAGCAAAAAGGGTTGCCGCCAGCGTTTTTTCGGAAATGCCGTAATGAGAAAGCCTTTCCGGATCGATGTTTATGGAAATCTGCTCGTTTTGCTTGCCGTAAACATTCATTGTGCCTACGCTTTCGACCGTGCGAAGCCGATCCTGAAGCTTGTCCATGTAATCGCCCAGCTCCCGATAGGTCTTGTCTTCGCTCTCCATCGTTATGAGCAGTGCCGAGGTGTCGCCAAAGTTTGATATCACCTCGACGGCAAGCACGCCCGGAGGAAGTTGCTGTTTCACGCTGCTCAGCTCGCGGCTGAACGTGTTCCAGAAAGAATCCGTATCAGTTATCTTGTCGTCGAGTTCCACATAAATCATCACCATGCCGTCGGTGGCATTGGATGTTGTTTTGACCTTGTTGACCTCTTTGAACCCGAAAACGAAGTTCTCCAACGGTTTAAGCACTTGTTGCTCCATTTCAAGGGATGTCGCTCCGGGATATACGGCGACAAGGACCCCCTCGCGGATGGTGAAGTTGGGAAACTCGTTTTTATTCATTGTCTGGAGCGCATAAACGCCAAAAATGACCAGTATGCACACCATCAGCACCACCACATTGGCATACTTCACTCCCCATGCGACGAGCGGAGAGTTTTTGACAGGAGGAAGTTTTGACAGCAACCCTCCTTCTACAGGTTTATTTGAAGAATCCATATCGGTCTATTTAATTGATGGAAGTGACCTTTGTTCCTTGAGACACCTTTTCAGTTCCGGCTATAATCACACTGTCGCCGCTGCTCAATCCCGCTTCGACCATCACGCCCTCCGGGAGCATCGCGCCGGGCTGAACAACCCGCTTCCTCGCCACACCCGCTGAATCAAGCCACACGAAGTGGGTGTTGTCGGCTGCAAGTAACACTGCCGACACGGGAAGTATGACCCCTTCGACGGTGGAGCTGTTTTCGACAAGAACTTCGCATATCATGCCGGGAAGAAGCTTCCCTTCAGAGTTGTCGACCTGATATTTTACCTGATAGGAGCGTGACAACGGGTTGGCTGCAACAGCTTTTTCCACCAGCTTGCCGGAATAAACCTCTCCATTCGATGCTTTTGTCGTGATCATAGCGGCGGAACCGTTGGAGAACTTGTCGATTTCANNTTCAGNANNTNAAATGCCCACTTTCACGGAGCGTATGTCGACAATCTTCGCTACCGGCATGCCCGGAGCAATCGTTTGACCGACGGAGGCGAGTTTCTCCGACACCACCCCCGACACAGGCGCATACAGCTTAGCGTCGTTAAGAGCAATTCGTGCTATTTCAGCGGCATTTTCCGCCTGACTTAATTTACTCTTCACCTCTACCCATTTTATGTCGGGCAGAGAATTCGAGTCATGAAGAAGTTTCATCCTGTTGTAGGCATCCTTGGCTTGGTCAAGGGTTGCCTTGGCGATATCGTAGGCGCTTCTTAACGAGCCGTCATCAAGAGTCCCTATCAACTGTCCCTTTTTCACTCTTTCGCCCTCCGACACCGATAGCGTTTTGATAGTCCCTGCGGCAGAAAAGCTTACCACGGTACCGCTTTCCTCTTCAACAGTGCCTGAGTAGGAGTAGTTTCTTTCCACGCCGTTATTGGCGACCGCCATGGTCTTCACCCTTACCGCAGGGCGCGGAGTGTTGTTTTCTTTGGAATCGTGCTTGCATGCGGAGAATGCGACCAGTAAAATTGTCAAGGGGAATACCCGACACACCAATTGGAACTTCATATTTGTGATGTTACAGTTTGTTATTTATCAATGCGCAAAGTTACATTCCAATGTGCCGCATGTAAATGTCAACTTTATGGAAAAAATTGTCAGATGGTTCGATTGTCGGACCTATTGACTTTGAATAACCGTTTAAAATCGCTTATTTTGCAACAGAAATATGATTTTTACAATGGTTACACCTCTCAATATATCAACCCTGAGTCTAAGCCCCGAGAATGACACGGGGCGCGTTTTCGACATGACGGGCAGATGTGCGTTCGCTATCTGCTCGGAAGGCGACTTCGACATCAGAATCCTTAATGAGGAGTATCGCGTTGAAGGTTATTGCATTTTTGCATGTATGCCCTTTGTGAATGTTGAGATCGTGAGAATAAGGAGAGTGGGTAAAATCATTTTGGGCGGCATACTGCTTGAGGATGTGTTGGCGGTGATCAACCGCACAGTCAATAGCAGCACTCTGCTCGCCATTCAGCAAACGCCCCTAGTCTATATCGGCGACGATCAGTTCGCTTACCTTAACGCATCGATTGAGATGTATTTAAAGGAATTGTCCGACAGTCTCCAAGGGGCAATCGACAACCCTTGCCGGCAGATTGACAATGAAATAGTCCATTGCCACAGCCGTCTCATCGTTGCGCAGGTTATAAAAGTGTATTTCGCCAATATGCCGATGGATGTTAAAGGTCACACCAACCGCGACATTATCTTCCAGCTGTTTATGCTCGACCTTTATATCAATTGCAGGGAGCAAAGGAATGTGAAGTTCTATGCGTCCCGTTCGACTGTCAGTATTAAATATTTTTCCACGATAGTGAGGCAATTGTCAGGCTCAAGCCCGTCAGATTTAATTGAACGGGTTGTGGTCGGCGAGGCTAAATCGATGCTTAATGATATCCATCGAAGCATAAAGGACATCGCCACGTCGCTAAACTTTCCCGACGCGCCCACCTTCACAAAATACTTCCACCGAGTGACCGGCGTGACTCCGAAAGCCTATCGCAAATCCCTGATGTAAGAGTTAATCATCGATTATAAAAATGGCAAGATTTCATGAAAAATCTGAAATCTTGCCATTGATGTTCAATCGTTTTTCCGCGGGGATTATACCTGCAAGATCTTCGGTTGATACTCGTTATTTTATCGTGTTGGAATTCTGATTGTAGGCTTTAGCCACGCATTTCCATTCGCCATTAAGCTTAAGAAGGAGCAGGAAGTCGGTGAAATCAATGCGTCCGCCCCAGCCCTCTTCAAGCACTCGAACCACGGCAACCGTNTCTTCCACGGCGAGCACGTCAATGCGCGCTTTGAAATTGTCGCCNGCNNCAACGCTGTCCACATTATGATAAAACTGCNGGATCGAGCNATGCTCCAGCANTCCGTCGAGCATACCGAAAAGAACAGCATCCTCAGTGAAAAGAGTTTTGGCATACTTGCTGTTGCCCTCGGCAACGCTTTTGACAAATTTTTCGGCAGCCTTTGCAACTGCCTCGTATTCCTTAATCGGATCTCTCATGTCTTTGATTTTTAATTGGTTTTTACGTTTGCAAAACTAATACGGTATTTCGACCGTTGCAAGTACCGAAAAATTATTCATATACCGAAAAATTTTTCGGTATACTGATTTTCAGTAATATTACCTACCTTTGCGTCCAATTAAATATCAAGATTTTGAAATGGCATACGAAAAAAAGATACCAGTAGACCTTGACTGCCCTTTAAGACTCACTATGAGCCTTATCGAATCGAAATGGAAATCGTGCATACTTGACGAACTCCGTTCAGGGAGCCCTATGCGTCCGAGCGAAATTCACAAATGCCTTCCTGAAGCAGCTCCCAGAGTGCTTGATATACAGCTTAAAGAGCTGGTGGAGGACGGCTTGGTGGGAAAAACTATTTTTCCTGAGCTCCCTCCGCGCTCGGAATATGTGATTTCGGAACTTGGCAAATCGCTCCTCCCCATCATTGACATGATGCTTCGATGGGGAGAGGAGCATTTTGACATCTTTGAGAAAAAATACGGGAAATAATTCTTCTTCAGGGAATTGTGCCGATCCCGAATTGGACCTGCTTTATTTCCGGCGGTCAATTCGGCAAGCGGCTCCGAGGCATTCTACGGGATATTCGGGATGGCGTTGAAACCAGGTGACGGCATAAGGACAGGTTGCGGCTATTTTATTACCGTCAGCCAATATTTTGTCGGCAGCGAGTTTCACAAGCTGCCCTGCGATGCCTTGCCCTCTCAGGGAATTGTCAACAAAGGTGTGATTGATAGTCGCTATCCCGTTTCTCTCAGGAAAGGTTACCTCAGCCAACAGCCCGCCCGACGGGTCGGTGGCATAAATACGGTTGTGTTCTGTTATAAAATCCATTGTCATAGTATTTTGATGATTATAACATAATAACATACATCGCCATCGGATAGTTGCGGTAAGACGCTCAATAATCTGCTTGGCGGGTTGAACATTAGCGGAGGATTATCTGTTTTAAAGAAAAAGAATTTTTTCACTTCAGTTTTAGCACTATGAACATTCAAGAAATCCTCAGCCAGCTCACTGCCAAATTCGGTAACTCATTTGACGTTTCAAAGGTCACTGACCTTCTTAAAACACTCGATCTTAAGAATCTTTCTCTCACTGACATCATCTCGAAACTCAGCGCGAGCGGACTTCTCAATAA
>WFLX010305966.1_pt1 | contig 10325 bp, 8 predicted proteins | sample 4967041 | NCBI WGS metagenome assembly WFLX01 (sample SAMN12857096, study PRJNA449069) | gut metagenome | isolation source: stool from male and female vole | host: Microtus ochrogaster | place: USA:Florida | collected 2017
ACCGAGAAAATGTTATCGCCACACACGGCTCCGTATTCTCACTTGTGGATGGTTATTATGTTTCTCCAACAATAGACCACAACGAAATTACAAAGAACCGTATCACTCTTGTTACCACAAAACCTAATCAAATGGTAGCTATTGAGATATGGGCGCAGAGTGAAACCAACTTTGATTTCGTGCTTGTGGGTAAACTTGACACAGAGGGATTGACGCGCACCACAAATTATCTGGACCGAGTGAGCGGCCCGGACGCGAAAAAGGTTGTATATGTGAATATCCCCACGGCAGGTACTCACTTTGTAGATATTGCCTATGCCAAAGACCAATCCAATAGCTTAAATGGTGATTGCGGACGTTACCGCATCGTTGCAGTCAATAACTGTTGGCTCTCCGTTGGCACCGTTGCCGGAGCTGACGGTAAGGTTGTGGCGTGGAGCGAACCCGTCCCGTTTTCCATTGACACGCCCGATGTAGAGCGTATATATCGCCTAATGGCTACTGAAACAACCCCGGCAACTCCGTATAGTGATGAGCTAAAAGATGATTTCGTGCCGCCCCTATCTACCGAGCAGCACGTTGTAGGCAAATCTTACTCAAAGGGCGATATTGTAATTGGAGCTGATGGTGGATATTATGAGTGTGTAGCAACCACCACTACCTCTACGCCCGTTTCTCGTTCAAACGGAACACCAAGCCTATGGATTATTAGTTTAGATTGGCAGAGCCGCAAAGGCTGGACCGACAACCCCGAAGATGTAACAACATACTATCGCTATGAGTATGAGAGTGTGCGCCAAAAGAAAAATGGAAAGTGGGGGCCGTTCTCCACTCCCGTTTTGTGGATGGTACTCCCCAAAGACGGCTCAAAAGGTGATAAAGGCGATGACGGAGAGGACGGAAAGAATGGTGATTACACCGAATACCGCTACGTTGTCAGTGGCTCAAAGACTGCACACAACGCCTCGTTTGACGCTACGAAACGCGACCCCGGCAGTAGCTGGAAAACCACTATGCCAAATGTCGGCGCCTTACAATATCTTTGGCTCACCACTGCCAAAATCAACGGTGAAACAAACGCCTTGAGGGAGAATTGGACTACACCAATTCGCGTTACTCCCTATGACGGAGTGGACGGTAAGCCCGGAGAAAAAGGTGATAGCCCTGCGCTGGTTTTCCGTGGTGAGTATGACAGCAATGCTACTTACTATGGCAGCAAACAACGTGTAGATGCGGTTAAGTACAACAATCATTTCTATGTTCGCGCTATTGATGATAGTACGACCAAAGGAATATTGCCTACTAACACAAGCAAATGGAACGATTTTGGCGCAGAGTTTGAAACGATAGCTACGGGTTTTTTACTCGCCGAAAACGCTAATATCGCAGGCTGGATTTTCCGCAATAATCGTTTGGAAAGTCAGAATGGCAATGTTTGGCTTGATGGAGTTAATGGTAATGTGCGANTTGCCGGAACAGTCCAACTTTCAACAGGTTGGAGTGGTAATTTTTCCGATGTAAATCTTTTTATGTTACCAGCCATTACTACTCAACAAAACATAACAATGGGGTATGAGCGTGAGGATATTGGTAAAGTGTGTAGGCTTTACAATAATTCACCTATAAAAGGCGGTGCCACATATAGGGTTGCCCTACATACCTTTGCTATATACGATAATATCACCGATGCAACTCATGGTATTGTTTATGCGCAAATAGGACCGCAAGAAGTTGTTGAGTTGACTTGCTTTGGTATAAGTCCAAAAGAATTAGGCAAGGATTCAAATGCCATTTGTGGCAAATGGTATCTTACTAATCGCTTTGCTCCCGAAAATTTCCGTAGAGAGGGTGTAATAGGCCGTTTCCCAAGAATGTTAGCAATGGGGCGATTGACAGGCTCAACCGCGGGTGCATGGGTATCGGGTTATTTTTGGGATGGAAACTCCCTTAGCTCAGTATTCACAATTACTCGCTTAGCCGCAGGCAAATACAAAGCCACCTTAAAAAGCGGAACAATGCCGTCCGGGTGTAAGGTGTTTTGTAATGGTTATGGGAGTGATGTTATTGATGCACGAGTGGTAGAAGTAACAACAACCTCATTTACCGTGGCTCTTTTCGATGACTTAACCCTCAATGACAGCTCATGCGATTTTATGCTTATGGGTCCCGATTGGGATTATGATATGTCTATTGTTTGATAAGTGATAAATGGGTTATTAACCCAGAGAGAGCATTTTAATCCTAATAAATGTGTTCCACAAACACAAAATTTCGTATCTTTGCAGTTGAATTAACTTAGTAAATAACATGAGTGACGCAAGACTACTCGCAAAAGGACGCATTACCGACCTTACACATGGCTTTCGGTTACCCGGTAACACTCCGTTCTCTATCTATCTCCGCTCAAAAAGCGGAGTGGTAGAGAATGATACGATTGTGAATTGTCGGCTTATATGCGACAAAGAGGTAGGGGCTTTGCCCGTGCCTGTCGGCGATTGGACGCCCGGTAAGATAGCGGAATTGCCCCCTAACGCTATTGACACCGCTAAGTATGAGATTTATTGGGGAGCAAGTGATAACCCCTATTAAACATACTACTCTATGGGCTTAATCTTAGGCAGCGGTGCCACAAAACCGCAATACCCCTACGATAAGTGGTATGGTGTGCAAGGCGATTTTACCAGCAAGGATTACAAGCTAACTCGCATTGGTGATATGGACTTGCACCGTACACTACCTATCCAAAAGAAACTGAGGCGTTTCGTGGAAAACACGGACGGCTCGGTGAAATACTATCTCCACCAGAACGATAGCCGTAAGAAAGACTCTGGCGCGGCCGCAAAACTTGACACAACGGACGGTAACGTAATGTTGGAAAAGCCAAGTTACTACGCGCGTTTTGAGGTGGAAGGTACTAAGTGGGCGTTGGCTATCTCCGAATATGCTTTGCCCGGATTTACACTTATGACACGCAAGACTATCGCCCCGTGGTTCTCTACTGTTGAGATAGCCACTACTACGGCTGTTTCCGGCTGCTGGCTCCAGTGGGTAGGCGATGACTTGAAACGCGATGCAAACGGCTTTGTAGAGTTGCTTGCTACCGCTGCTAATTTCCGCGGTGGTTCTGGCTCCAGCGATGCGGCAAAGGACGGCACATATAACTCAATGCTCGGTATGCCGCGTACCTCAATCTCAAAGGCTGGTGTTCGCCCGTATTGCAAGAATGGCACTCACATAGGCGCGGCTCGTGCNTACACTGAAATAGCATGGCTCTGTCGCATTGAGTATGCCTCTCTCCACTGTCAAGACGCTTACAATGAAACGCTGACGGCTGACGGNTTTCATCAAGGCGGCTTAGGTAATGGTACAGCGGTAAACGGTACGGAGTGGAACACATGGGGCGGTTATAAGCCTTTCATCCCCTGCGGTGTTACTGCAACTCTCGGTAACAATACGGGGCGAGTACCTTATGTAATCAAGGGCTGGACTGGTGGCGATAAGACTGTTCAAGTAACCTCTTATCGTGGACTTGAAACACCTTTTGAATACTTGTGGATGTTGGCCGATGATGTCCTCATACGCTACTCTCCCGATAGCGCAGAGGGTAAAACAACAGCTTATGGATGTACTGACCCCACAAAATTTACCTCTCCTGCTGACAACGCAACAACAATCCCGGANGGCTATGTAGCGATAACTGACCTACCTCGTGGCGATGGCTATATATGGAATTTCGGATTTTCCTACGATGGCTTTACTTTCCCTACCTCTGTGGGTGGTGGCGCAAATCAAGGCTTGTGCGATTACTTTTGGCAAGCTGGCGTAAATGCCTCTGGCTGGTANGGTGCCCTCCTGTCTGCCNATGCGNACTATGGCGCGNATGCGGGGTTCGGTTGTCTGNATGCGGNTAGTCGTAGCTCGTGGACGAATGCGTATGGGGGCTTCCGCTTGTGCCGTTTTTGACGGACTGCAAAACCCGGAACACGGAGCAACGAAATATTGTCAAATTAAAACATAAGAATATGAAATAAAGAGCAATAACGAAAACGAAATACGGGTGTCGGCGGTCAGGGGTGCCCTCCTGTCTGCCAATGCGAACAATGGCGCGAATGCGGGGTTCGGTTATCTGAATGCGAATAATCGTAGCTCGTGGACGAATGCGAATGGGGGCTTCCGCTTTTACCGTGGTTTCAACTTTCAAAAGGATATTTCCAGACTGTTGACCGCCGACACCTCACCTCTTGGTGAAAAAATAGTGATTAAGACAGTGTGAGTAGTGAAAAATCAAAAGCTCTGTTTTTGACTAACGGCACAATGAGCAAAAAGACGCATACAACATACCTCTCTCAATATTCCGATTTTGAGGATTGCGGGCTTTATATCGGCAACACTGGAAAGCTCTTTTGTTCCCCGACCAAAAAGCTCCGCAACGTCTATTGGCTGCTATATACCAACGAAAACCTTTGCATGGCTCAATATAAGGCACAGAAAGGAAAAAGCGACCATTCAGACATAAGACGGTTTAATGAGAACATATTGGAAAACTTGGATGCGCTTTGGGCGATGTTGAGATACGAAACGTACCAACCCGGCGAGTATCGCGTTAAGACTATCCATGACCCGAAAGAGCGGGACATAATGATTGCACCATTCTTTCCAGATAGGATTATCCACCATTGCATAATAAACGTGTTGGGGCAACACTGGACCAGCATTTTTATTAAAAACACATACTCTTGCATTAAGGGGCGCGGGACCCACAAATGTATGTTGGATGTGCGCAGTGCGTTGAAACGCGATAAGAAAGGCACTCGGATGTGCCTCAAGACGGACATAAAGAAATGCTACGACAACATAGACCATGCCGCGCTCAAAAAGATTATCCGCATAACCATTGCGGATGAGCAATTACTAAGGCTGTTAGATAAGATTATAGATAGCAACGGTAAAGACAAAGGCTTGCCTATCGGCAACTACACAAGCCAATATCTCGCTAATCTCTATTTCGCATACTTTGACCATTGGGTTGTGGAAGAATTGGCGGCGTTGGTAAAGCGGTTGTTTGGGTGCAAGCTCTACTATTTCCGCTATATGGATGACATGGTGTTTCTCGCGGAAAACTCGGAGGCACTGCATTTCATATTGGATATGGCAGGGTTGTATCTGGCTGCTGAATTAAAGGTGGAGTTTAAGCATAATTGGCAGATTTTCCCGGTTGATGATAGGAGCATTGACTATGTGGGATTCAAGCAAAACCACTATGGAGTGCTAATGCGCAAGAGCATACTATTGAGATTTTACAAAAAGTCTATCAAGGTTGCAAAGCACAATCCTATCCGCGACCAAACGGATATTAAGCACCTATTCCCGTCTGAATATGGGTGGGCGTTAAGGTGTAGCGAACAACACAAAGAAAACATCTTTAACACAGTAATTAGAAATGGACAAAAGCATTTTATCAATCGGGCTGCTCACGCAGACACGCCCCCCTGTAATTGACCCCTACAACAACGGGCAGGGTACCGTTCTCTACAATCACAACATCGTAGAGGTGGACGTAATCAAGGATGAAATGGGCGGTGTAACAATCACCGATGACCCTGAGACTGCAACGGGTAAGATGTACCAGTATGACAGCCTCCGTGTTGAATACCCCACAACAGCCGACCACATTTTCAGCACCTTGCTTTCAGCAAAATATCCTGCCAACACGGAGAGCAAGCTGGTAAACGAATACCAGAGCGCAGTGCTGGGATTGCTCCCTGCTGACTACAAAAAGCCCTATGAGGACTTTTTGCGCGACCGCCTTGCTATCCGTGAAATGGTGGATAGCGACTGTAACGCCCTTAACATTCCTATGGACTTATGAGCGAGTATATAGAAGATTTCGTTGAGGACGAAGCCGTAAGTGGCGCAGACCTTTTTGATTGCGACTACACCCCGATTGACGCAGTTATCAATGAGGTAACGGTGTTTACCGGGTGTAAGACACAAGCGACCGAAAACGGAGACCGCTTGCTGGTAGCCTACGGTGAGGGCGCGTCTAAATCCGCGTTTTTCACGGATAGCAAAAAGCTGAGGAATGTATTTTGCAAACCCGGCCGCCGCTTTCCTTTCCGAGCCGTGATTAAGGTTGTCAGCTATGGCAATATGTTCGGCTTTAATGTGTTCGCTCCGACAACGGAGATAACCGAAGCCGATAGAGATAATTTCGCGTTCTACAAACGAGGAAAAAAGCGTAACAGATGACACAGGACGTAGATGTAATCGCAAGAAGCATAGGCGATGTAGGAATGATGGCTGTAACGGCTGCATTCTTTCTCGTTCTCACCGGGTTACTCTGGATAGCTTGTTTCCGTTGGTTCAAATCTATCATAGACCACATGATTAAGGGCAACAACCAAATGGTAAACGACNTGCTTGTAGAAACCCGAAAACAGAACGATATGCTCACGGATATATCCGAGGGGCTGAAACCCGAAACGCAGCTAAGGATAAAGAACACCACTGGTGTTTACTTTGACCTTGCTATTGAAAAGGTGTGTCGTATCATTAAAAAGGTGCGTGAGGAAAACCACATAGCCAATAAAGAAGCGACACGCAATAAAATCCGTACCCTCATACACAACATCCACGAAGATAGGAACAGCCGCTTTGACAGCTTTAACTATCGTGGAAAACCGCTCTCATCCTACATTAACCATGACTGGATAGATTGGGTGGCAGAGGTGGTTGAGCATGAGGTGTATTCCGATAGTATCAATCACGGCCGCGCCTATACCAATGTGCAAGCCGTGTATGAGCGTATTAAAATTGACTTTTACCACAAAATGAATCACGATTAAATGAAAATCTTAATTGACAACGGCCACGGGTCCGACACAAAGGGCAAGCGTAGCCCGGATGGCCGTCTGCTTGAATACAAGTATGCTCGTGAGATTGCCCAGCGCATTGAAAGCGAGTTGAAAGCTCGTGGGTATGATGCGCAACGTATTGTTACCGAGGACACCGATATTGCCCTTGCGGAGCGGTCCCGCCGTGTGAATGAGGTATGCGGCAAGTATGGGAGCAACAATGTTATCCTTATCTCCGTTCACTGCAATGCGGCNGGCAATGGCACATGGCGTAGTGCCGGAGGCTGGTGTGCCTACACAAGCGTTGGCAACACTAAGGCTGACGCANTGGCTACCTCAATCTACAATGCCGCTAACGTGGCTCTTGCCGGATATATTGAGCGATTTGCCGCGCTCAAAGCGTCTGGAGCCTACGACAGCAAACAACGTCCTATCCGTATGGATATGTCGGATGGTGACCCGGACTATGAAGAGGGTTTTTACATTCTCCGCAAGACCAAATGCCCGGCTGTCCTCACTGAAAACCTTTTCCAAGACAACCGCGCAGATGTGGATTATCTGCTCTCGCAGGCTGGAAAAGACGCTATCGTGAAACTCCACGTTGACGGTATCATTAACTATCTTAAATCGGTGAAAGCATGAAAAAGGCTATCGCACTAATCATCGTTGGGCTGCTGGTAATGGTGACTGCTCTGTTGAGCAAGACCAAGACCCTAACAGCCGAAAATGAGCGACTGACCGCCAACCAGACCGCTCTCATGGATAGGGCAACCTATTACGAAACTGAGGCTGGTAATGCTGCCGCCTCAGTGCAACGTCTTACTCTCTCATATTCCGAGCTGGAAGAAAACTATCAGCACGTTTGCCAGACAGCCGAGGAATTAAGGGTTAAGGTGAAACGCTTGCAAGCCGCTGCTACGACTGCAACGCAGACTGAGGTTAAGGTTGTAACCGAAATCCGAGACAGTATAATTTATCGCAACGGCATATTGGATAGCCTCAAGCTATTTACATGGAGCGACCCGTGGGTTAGCGTGAATGGCGAAATCCGGGAGCGAGATGTGGAGCTTGATGTTGTTTCGTGTGATACAATTACCCAGATTATCCATCGGGTCCCGAAAAAGTTTTGGTTTATCAAATGGGGATGCAAAGCTATCCGGCAAGAGGTGGTTAGTAGCAATCCTCATTCCAAAATCACTTTTACGGAATATATTGAGCTGAAATAGCATATTCTTGTAGTAACTATAATTGTTAGAGGTAGTGGGCGGCCGTGAGGTTGCCCTCTATTTTTATTTTCACCTTATAAAATATATAATGAATTTGGACGTTTCAAAAATTAGAGCTAACTTTGCACACCGGTTCTTGTAATCGGTGTTGCAAGAAAGCCCCGTTTGCCTATGAAAATTGGCGCGGGGTTTTTAGGATTTTGACAGAAATTCTACAATAGTTCTACAAAATCGTGCAACAACCTCGTATCTGGTTGATAGTCAAAGTTAAGTTAGGAGTTTCCTAAACTTTAGATAGGAGTTCGATTCTCCTCGGAGGTACTAAAAATAAATTAATTACGCGGGAATTAAATCGATTAACTCTATTAAAAATTTCCGTATAACCCAACATCACTGTTTTTCATGAAGAAGATATTAACTTTAGCAGCGACCATTGCCCTTCCACTTCTGGCAATCGCTCGCCCGGCATCACCGGAGGCGATGCAACACGTTAATCCTGACGGCACTATCGTGGAGTACCGCTTATGTGGTGATGAGAACTTTAATTATATGACGGATCTTTCAAGCGAGAATATTCTCAGCGTGAACACATCCGGTTATTTGGCTCCGAAACTCCAGGGAGGTAAGATTCTTAAAGCCACCGGCGCAAACATTGCCATGCTCAGAGCCGCCCACGAGGCTTCTCTGCCCGCTTCATACGCAAGAAGCAATCAGGCGCGTATGGCAGCCGTGGATTTCAACGGACGCACCAAATACCCCACCATCGGTGAAGTGCCGGCGTTGGTCATCCTGCTTGAATTTGACGGCACACCGTTTTCCTCACCTGACCCCGTAGCACAATATACCCGTTTCTGCAATGAAGAAGGTTATAGCGACTACGGCGGCAAGGGCTCTGTAAAAGATTACTTCAAGGCTTGCTCCAACGGCAAATTCTCTCCGACATTTGAAGTATACGGTCCCGTGAAATTAAAATGGTATTCACGCTATTATGCAGGTTCCGTTACGGATTTCCCTAACCACGACCACAACGCACGCTTTGGTGAAGCCATCAAAGAAGCTATTGAAGCATTAGACCCTTATGTGGAATTCAATCGATTTGACTTGGATAATGACGGTGTTATCGACAGCATTTTCTTCCTTTATTCAGGATATGGTCAGGCAGACACCGGCAACAAAGATTATGTATGGCCTCACGAATGGAATTACATTGCCTACACGAAAGACAACAACAGCCCCATCGGCCTACCCAGATTATATGCTGACGGAGTGGAAGTTCAGGACTATGCATGCTCCAATGAATTGAACGGCAGCCAAAAGATTCCCGTATCATTGCGACCCTATCTTGACGGAGTCGGTGCGTTCTGCCATGAATACGGTCACGTGCTCGGCTTGCCCGACTTCTACGACACTTCCAACACCAAAACCGTGACCCCCGGCGTATACAGCGTCATGGCAAGCGGCTCATACAACCAAAACTCCACTTGCCCGCCCTTATTCTCAGCCTACGAGCAATGGGTTTGCCGCTGGATTGAATTTGAAGAAGCCACAAATGACACTTCATACACCCTTTATCCAATGAGCAGCGACGAGCGTAACGCCATGAGAATTCAACTGGTAAAGAGAGTGCCCATCTACAAAGCGGACCCGGACTATTATGTATTTGAGAATCGCCTGCAGACAGGATGGGACGCATCACTGCCCCAGCAAGGCATGCTGATTTGGCAAATCAAATATGATAAGGATAGATGGGTAAACAATCAGGTTAATGTCAATCGCGACCCTTGCGTAAGGATTTTAAGCGTACCAGACAATCCCGCTCAATACGCATGGCCCGGGGATGACCAAAAATATTGCTATATCTTGCCCTCACAAAATATCCTTGTTTCGGCAACCCAAAATAAGGTGATAGACGCAACTATTTCAAATATCACTTACGACCCCTTCATCTCGCCTTTAGTGACATTTGACTATAACAAAACGACTCAATTGACCGATGCGCCTGTCCTGAACTCTTATACGACAATAGAGACGACAAGCCATAAGATTCAATTTTCCTGGTCGGAAGTGCCCAGCGCTACGGATTATATGCTGACAGTGGAACGCCGCGATGCTTCAGGAAATATGAAGACTGTGGGAGATTATAATGAGAAGCGCGTAGGCAATGTTTTATCAACTGTTGTGGACAATGTGCCTGCAAGCGTATGGGAACAAACATTCACTGCTTACGTGAGAGCTTTTAACGGAA
>WFLX010032648.1_pt1 | contig 10324 bp, 7 predicted proteins | sample 4967041 | NCBI WGS metagenome assembly WFLX01 (sample SAMN12857096, study PRJNA449069) | gut metagenome | isolation source: stool from male and female vole | host: Microtus ochrogaster | place: USA:Florida | collected 2017
CGATATCCGCCAGACAGCAGTGATCCTTCCCTCGGCCCGGATCCCCGCAGCATCGGCCACAGATATCATCCTCAACTCTTATCCCGACTGCGTTGCCGACCGCAAAAAACAGTCGGCCAATTTCAAGCACATCGAGCAGCAGAGCAACCGGCTCGACGGAGGCGCTACCATCTGGCAGCAACTCGACCCGGAGCGTGTAGTTAAGGTCAATCCCATGTATCCTCCCATGACCACAGAGGAGGTCGACGCAACTTTCGACCTGCCCTACACCCGGCTGCCCCATCCGNGNTATTTCGGNAAGACNATTCCGGCCTACGAGATGATTCGCCACTCCGTCTGCCTCCACCGGGGATGCTTCGGTGGATGCGCTTTCTGCACCATTTCGGCCCATCAGGGCAAATTCATCGCATCTCGAAGCAAAGAGAGCATCATGCGCGAAGTTGAGGCTGTGACCCGTATGCCCGACTTCAAAGGATATATCTCTGATCTCGGAGGCCCGTCGGCAAACATGTACGCCCTCGGCGGCAAAGACAAGAGCGTTTGCGCCAAGTGCCTGCGCCCGTCGTGCCTCCACCCGTCGCCATGCCCTAACCTCGACACCGACCACTCCCGGTTGCTCGACATCTACCGTTCGGTCGACGCTCTGCCCGCCGTGAAGAAGTCGTTTGTCGGCAGNGGAGTGCGCTACGATCTCTCGATGCATCCCACCGGCAGCAAAGCTGTAGATGCTGCTAACCGCCGCTACAACGAGGAGCTGATCACCAACCATGTCAGCGGCCGCCTGAAGGTTGCGCCCGAACACACCTGTCCTCANGTCCTCAAACTGATGCGCAAGCCTTCGTTTGATCTTTTCCACAAGTTCAAGAAGGTGTTTGACGATGTCAACACACGCANCGGCATGAGGCAACAGCTCATCCCCTACTTCATTTCCTCGCATCCGGGATGCACGGAAGAGGATATGGCNGAGCTCGCAGTTGCAACCAAGGGTCTCGATATGCATCTCGAACAGGTGCAGGATTTCACACCGACCCCGATGACAGTGGCCACGGAGATATATTATTCAGGCTACCACCCCTACACGCTCGAACCGGTGTTCACAGCCGTCACTCCGGAAGAAAAACTCGCTCAGCGTCAATACTTTTTCTGGTATGACAGAACCTATCGCGACCCCATCATAAAGTCGCTCTACCGGATCAAGCGTCCCGACCTGATCCCGAAACTTTTTCCTGGCAGAGCCCCGGGAGCAGAGAGACCGGGGAGCCGGACGCCGTCCGTGATCCGTCACCGCGGCACGCGGAAACACAAGTAAACATTCAACAACAATAACCCATATATGCAACATTCAATCTATCTCACAGCACTCGCCATGGCCACAGCAGCATCTCTCGGCCTCGCAGCCTGCGGCGGACAAGCCGACAGCGGCAACTCCGGGCAGAAGGCGATGATAGACCGTCCGGACTTCCATCCGACCGACGGCCAGTACACCACCGAAGCCCTTGAAGCCTTCGGTCGGGTAGGCAATCCCGTCCTTTCGCCCGACGGCACAAAAATCCTTTATTCGGTTTCATACGAAAGCGTTGAGCAGAACCGTTCAAATGCCGACCTTTATGTTATGAATCCCGACGGCACAGACAATCAGCGCCTTACCCGCACTCCTGAGAGCGAGAGCGGAGCCGTATGGATCGACGGGGGCAAGAAAATAGCCTTCACCGCCGCAGTCGATGGCAAGCCGCAGCTCTGGGTGATGAACGCCGACGGCTCCGACCGCAAGGCAGTGAGCGATGTTGAAGGCGGCATCTCTGGCTTCCTGTTCTCGCCCGACGAGAGTCTGGTTGTGATGATCGGCACTGTCAAATATGCCCGCACAGCCCAGGATATCTATCCCGATCTGCCCAAGGCCACAGGCCGNGTGATCGACGATCTCATGTACAAGCACTGGGACGAGTGGGTCACTGAGATTCCCCATCCCTTCATCGGATCATTTGACGGCAACAAGGTCACCGACGTGAAAGATATCATGGCCGACGAGCCTTTCGAAGCGCCGATGAAGCCTTTTGGCGGCATCGAATCCTTTGCATGGAGCCCCGACTCAAAGGGTCTCGTATATGTCAGCCGCAAAAAGACAGGTATGGAGTATTCGCTTTCAACCAACTCCGACCTCTACCTCTACACCATCGCCGACGGCTCGACCCGCAACCTCACCGAAGGTATGATGGGCTACGACACCAATCCCGCATTCTCGCCCGACGGCAAGAGCATCGCATGGCTCTCGATGGAACACGACGGCTATGAGAGCGACAAGAACCGCATCTTCGTTATGGACATGGCCTCAGGCGAGAAGAATGATCTTACATCCGACTGGGATTACACCGCAAACGAAATCGCCTGGAGCAACGACGGATCCAAAATCTTCTTCCTCGCTCCGAAAGGCGGCGTAGTGCCCATGTTCTCTGTGGATTGCGCCACCAAGGAAGTGAAAGAGATCGCCGGAGGCCGCTGGGATTATGCAGCCCTCGCTCCCGCCGCCGACGGAACTGTATTTACCGTCCGTCACTCCATGATCTGCCCCAACGAGATCTATGCAGTTGCAGCCGACGGAGCAATCAAGCAGCTCACCAATGTGAACACCGACCTGCTCGCCGAGCTCGATATGCCTTCGGTCGACTCAGTCCTCGTCCCGACTACTGACGGCAAACTCATGACCACCTGGGTGCTCTATCCTCCCAAGTTCGATCCCGAGAAGAAATACCCGGCNATTCTCTACTGNCAGGGTGGCCCGCAGAGCGCCGTGAGCCAGTTCTTCTCCTATCGCTGGAACGTTGCCCTGATGGCAGCCAAAGGCTACATCGTGATCTGCCCCAACCGCCGCGGCCTCCCCGGNTTCGGNACCGAGTGGAACGCNCAGATCTCNGGCGATTACCCCGGTCAGAATATGCGCGNCTATCTTTCCGCTGTCGACTTCATGAAGGTTAANCCCTACGTTGACGATAAGCATATCGGCGCAGTAGGTNNAAGCTACGGCGGNTTCTCCGTCTACTGGCTTGCCGGCAACCACGACGGCCGCTTCGCCNCCCTCATTGCCCACGCCGGCATCTTCAACCTCGAGGCCCAGTATCTTGAGACCGAAGAGATGTGGTTTGCCAACTGGGATCTCGGCGGCCCGTTCTGGGCTAAGGACAATGCAACTGCCCAGCGCTCCTTCGCCAACTCTCCCCACCGCTTCATCGACAAGTGGACCACACCTATCCTCATCACTCACGGCGAATACGACTTCCGCATCCTCGCATCCCAGGGCATGATGGCCTTCAACGCAGCCCGTCTGCGCGGCGTACCCGCAGAGATGCTCATCTTCCCCGACGAGAACCACTGGATCCTCAAGCCCCAGAACTCCGTGATGTGGCAGCGCGTGTTCTTCCGCTGGCTCGACAAGTGGCTCAAGCCCGAAGCCCAGCAGTCAACAGAAGCCTGATCCCCACCAATCGTCCTGCCAGATGTCAAAGACCACTCTCAGGAAGACCCTTGCAACTCTCACGCCCGAGCAGAAAGACGAGCTCATCGTCGCCCTCTACTCGGCGCGTAAGGAGGCAAAGGAGTATCTCGAGTTCTTTATCAATCCCGATATTGACACTCTTATAGAGAAGACGACACTGGCCATAGTCCGTGAAGTAGGCAAGCACGGCAAACATGGATACAATAAGCCGCGTATATCCGTTATCCGGACTTTAATAAAGAATGTGGCTACCCTCGGCGTCGGGCCGGAATATGTTGTGCGTCTTTACGTCAATACAATTCATGCCGCAGCCATCGAAGCCTCCGCAGGNTACTGGTATACCGACGCCCACGTCCAGAGCTTCAAGCGGCTTATGGCTGAAGCACTGAAGGAAGCCGACTATGGAGCGATACTCGAGCCGACAGTTGCCCGGCTGCGTCAGATCTTGGATGCCATGCCTGTCAATCCCGCCAAGCGGGCGGCTTCATTCATGCGGCAACGGCTCTCCAATGCCCTTGCCGAAGGCCTTGAGGCGCTGGCGTCCTCACGATCCTGACAGACTTCTTTCCAATGTCACCTGACCCCGGACTCATCCCGCCTGAGTCCGGGGTCTTGCTTTAAATATTGAAAAAGATTTCGTATATTTGCGTTATTAACCAACCCGATCTATAACAATGGACAAGACCATCGACCTGAGCGTCAGCAACCTCGCCGCAACACGCGGCCGACACTACGACCTCGCCATCCTGCCATGGGGTGCCACAGAGCCTCACAATCTTCACCTCCCCTACATGACCGACTCGATCCTGAGCCACGAAATAGCAGTAGATGCGGCCGCCATAGTCCGCGACAAATACGGCTTATCAGTCATGGTTCTCCCCCCGGTCAACATGGGCTCCCAGAATCCCGGCCAACGCGACCAACCGTTTTGCATCCACGCCCGTTACGAGACTCAGCGCGCTATTCTCACCGACATAACCGAGTCGCTGATCAATCAGGGAATAAAGCGCCTCCTCATCGTCAATGGCCACGGTGGCAACAACTTCCGCAACATGATCCGCGATCTGGCAGTAGATCATCCCGATTTCATGATTGCAACCTGCGAATGGTTCAAGACCGCATCGCCGAAACCTTACTTNGACATAATCGGCGATCATGCCGACGAACTCGAGACATCGGTCATGATGCACTACCATCCCGAACTCGTCGACATCACGGAGGCAGGCCCCGGCGATGCTCCCGGCTTCAAGGCCGAAGCCCTGCGCAAAGGCATAGTGTGGACACCGCGCAACTGGACTCTCGCAGCCGGAGCCGATACCGGAGTAGGCGATCCTCGTGCGGCCACTGCCGAGAAAGGACGCCTCTTTGCCGCCGAATGTGCTGCAAGCATAGCATCCGCCATAGCCGATCTATGCAGTCCCGGCGGACTCTACTTCAACTGAGAGGCATCGGGATATGCGAGCGCGGATTGGCCGGTGATGGAGCAAGAAGCATCGGTCTGCTGAAATAAGGCCGCATGGCCGCAGCCACCACCCCCATCGTAGCCCTCAGATTGATCTCTATNCAGGGATAAATCCGGCCGCTCTCGGTCGNGACCATATCAACCCCGGCCCAGCCGGTATAGTCTGAGGCAATGACGGCGGTCATTGCCTCAGACATTTTTTCTATCCAGTATGTAGGATCAATCCCGATATGATCGACGATAGCACTGTCCGGCATGACAAGATTGCCGCGATAGCTACCCCGGCTGTCGGTTGCGAAAGCCGATAGAGCATGGAATCGCGCCTTGCCACCCTCTATTCTGTAGAGAACGGCAAAGTCCGCTCTCCTGCANCGGTCGGGCTCGATCACCACACATCCCTGCGAGCGGATTNTATCAGCGGCCCGGCGGCTGATAAGCTCCGGTTTCATCCCGGCGGTCGGGANTACGCCGCGACCGCTGCTCGACCATGGCATTTTCATATAGCTGCCGTNGTGTGTTCTGTCATGATTTTCGGCCACAGCCCGCATGGCATCCTCTACAGTCGCAGCCACAACGGGAGGCTCCAGCCCAAGATATTCGCAGATCTCGACAGTAGTGAGCCGGGAGCTGAGCTGCCTGTGACGGTCAAGCCGGCAATCATCGGGCAGATGTTCCGGATCCGCGCCCGCGTCGATAAAACAGCGCCGGGCATGACGGCTCCATCCCCAGGGCCTGAAATCATCTGTTCCGGACTCTGCCATACTGACAGCATTAATNTTGATGCCATAAAGCAGTCTGAGCTCCTCGGCGGCCTGAGCTTCCTGATCGTTTGCCACAAGAACACAGTCACCCGGCNCGGCAAGCCACGCAGGAATCAATGCGCCGCAGCGGCGCAAGGCCACTGCGGCTGCAGGAGGAGTATATCGTTCGAGATTTGCCGCGAGGGCAAGATCATTTTCAGGGTTGAACAGGTGGAGCGTCATCTTCGGTGTTTTCGTATAGTCCGGACTGCTCCGGATCCTCTGATGGTTCTGGCGGTTCAGAGGTCTCCCCGGGTTTCTTGCGCGGCTCTCTCTTGCGCTTGGCAACGGGTGGCGCTGCNGCAATCATCTGTATCATCTCGTCAGGAATGACGAATATATCGCCCGGCGCCTGAGGCCGGAGGATCTCGTACCAGGCAAAATGACTGAGGAAATAAGACGAGCGCTTGGCAAGATAGAGAGGCGTGACCGTACCCTTGTTCTCAGGCCATATAAGTCCGTTGGTCAAGGTGTTGTTCTTGAAGTAAGCATCCATATTGGTGCTCTCTATATACGCAAACTTATTGTAGGTCGAGTCATTTTCCATCGGAAACATGATCATCATGAGATTTCCCTCGACAAGAACCCTGCTGAGTTCCGAATCCTCAAACCATGCGGTGATCTTTTTGCCGGTGAGCTGATTGTAGCAGTCTTCGGCAATATGTTCGGCAATAAATCCGAAGTCGGGAAGCACGGCACGGTCTATCGTTGAATCGTTGAGAAGCAGCTCTATAGTGTTGCCGAAGATCTGACGCTCGGCGCTCCACACCACCGGACTCCGATACATATATAGTGTCGAATCCAGATCAACATACGAGAGCGAATCGCATATACCCTGCATATCCGAGCGGAAGAACCTCACCCGATGAAAAGCATTGGTGATACGGGCCGAATCAACCGGATCGGTATATGCGTTGATCGTGTCGCCGTGGAGATAGAGGGTGTCACCACGGGAATATTCCTTGGCCACGGCCCTGCCGGTGACAAACGCGCTGTCGATATTCTCGTTGTAAAATGCATAATCGCCAGAGATCGACGACTGGCGCACTGAGTCGGTCACAATGACGTCGCCCATGGCAACACCAATGCCGGTGTCACGCGAATAATCGATCGTGTCGCCCGTAAGAGTGTTTCCACGGCGCATTTTCACTGTCGAGCGGCTATAGAGATTGGCCTTGCCCGTCTCGGTATTATAGTTGCCGGAGGTGGTAACGATGTCACCGTCGCGTCCCACGATCAGGGTCTTGTCGACAATCTCGGCAATATGAGTTTCGGTGTTGTATTCAAGGGTATCCGTATACAGCCGCGAAGGATCGCTCTCNTCGATCGGCTCAAGCACCACATCGCGATAGAAATAGCTCTGCTTTGTAGAGGGATAGTATTCACCCTCACGCGAAGTCAGTACATTCTGCTTGTCGCTCAAGCGCCCTCCGATGGTATAATATCCCACCTCCTGCGCCATATCATAGTTGAGGATCTCGGTTTCCAGTTTGACATCGCGGTTGATCAGACGNACCTTGCGGCCATTGTAGGCCACGGCGACAGCTATTTCCTCGCTGCCGTCGTAGTTGAGCTCGTCGCAATAGACAAAGAGAGTGTCGCCCTGCTCCATCTTCACCCGCGAAAAAGCATCAAACGAATTGGTGCCCTCATAGAAATAGGCGCTGTCACACGTCATGACCATTCCGCCTTTGCGGAATTCCACATTCCCGACCAGCACCTGATATTGGTCAGGAATCTGTCCTGTCATAGGATCAGGCCGCATGTTTTCGTTGAAACGCAGAGTATCGGCATGCTCAAGAAACACCTTGTCGCCGGCAGTGCGGTCGGCACCAGGCACCGTCGGCGCGATAAGCGGACGATCGGGGCGACGGGTACCGGTGGCAAAGTCGGGATGGCGCTGACGATCGGGCACCGGCCCCGACGCAAAAATGGCCGAAGCCGCCGTGAGTATCACTCCGGCGGCTGCGAAATATCTTAACAATGGACTATTGGCCATGAGAATCAGAGCTTGGCCTGATCTGCCGACAGTTCGGAGTCATCGCGTTCGCGGATCCAGCCCTTGTAACGGAAGTCGCAGTTTCGGTAGCCGTCTTCAATCCTGACATAAGTCTCGCGGATCTTGTTTTCGATCCATTCGGCCAGAATGCGCTCGCGCTCAGCATTCTCATACATATTCTTTATGAGCTGATAGTCGTTGCGCAGATCTGCCGTATGACCGTCTATGCGATTGGCCAGACGCACCATCGCCACAACCGTGTGGTTGCGCTTATCAGTCATCACAAACGGCTCCGAGAGCTCGCCGGGCTGGAGATTGCCCACCTGCTTGGCCACCTCCTGAGGCAACTGGCTCATCTGGAAGCGGCTGCCACCGGTCTCGCTGTTGACCATCAGGCCGTGGTTATTGCGGGTGTCCTTGTCAAACGANATGCGCTGGGCAGCCTCGTCAAACGACATATTGCCCTCGAGGATAAAGCGGCGCAGCGANTCCATGCGCTCGGTAGCCGCTGNGAGCTCTGCGGTAGAAACCTTGGGAGTCAACAGGATATGACGGCAGTTGATGCGGTCGCCGCGCTTCTCGATAAGCTGAATGATGTGATAGCCGTATTCGCTCTCCACGATTCGGCTCGACTTCTTGGGATCATTGAGATTGAATGCAACCGCAGCAAAGTTCGGATCAAGCTCCGAACGGGCCATAAAACCCAGTTCGCCGCCGCGCATAGACGATCCGTCCTCGCTGTAGAGGATAGCCAGAGTNGAAAAATCGCTCTCGCCATTGTTGACGGCATCGGCATACTGCCTGAGNCGNGCCTTTACATCCTCCACATCCTCACGCGGAATCACGGGCTCCATCGTGATGATCTGAGCCTCCACCTGAAGGGGAACGTAGGGGATTGAGTCGGCGTGGAGATTGTTGAAATATCGGCGCAGATCGCTGGGAGTGGTCTTGATATCCTTGGTGAGCTCACGCTGCACCTGCTGGACGCGNCTCTCGTCGCGTATCATCTCCAGATAATTCTGGCGNATTTCCGGCATAGACTTGCGGAAATAGCTCTCGACCTTTTCCTTTGAGCCAAGCTCCGATATAAGGTAATTGATCTGACCGTCGACGCGGCTCACTACCTGACCCTCGTTGGCCTCGATAGTGTCGAGCTCGGCCTGATGGAGGAAAAGTTTCTGGATAGCCATACGCTCGGGGATCACGCAGTAGGGGTCGCCCTTTATCTCCAGATTGTCATAGCGCATATTCTTCAGCTGCTCTTCTATCTCACTTTTCCATATCGGTGTGTCNCCGATTACCCATGCCACTTCCTCGGCCACATTGTTCTGCGCGGTCATGGAAGATGCCACGGCCAGCATGGCGCCACATAATATCTGCTTGAAATTCATAATGAAAGATTACAACGTTTGTAAAGCCCACAGGCTTCTGAGGCCGCGGGAGAGAGTATTTGACGCCAAAGTTACAAAAAATCCGTCAACTCACCCGCTCCCGAAGCCAATAAATAGTGCCCGTCAGCCATTCATATCATATTTTGTGGCCATGCGGAGCGGAAAATATTTGGTGGATTGGCGCAAAATGACTACCTTTGCCGAGCCATTACAAAGCGGCTGCCTTACCAGCAGCAGTTTTCCCAACAACCGAATATATTCAANCCACTCACATTCCGATAACATGAAGAAAGATATCCATCCTTCCAACTACCGCGAAGTAGTATTCAAGGACATGTCTAACGAAGAGATTTTCATCACCCGCTCTACCGTTGCTGCAAAAGAGACAATCGANATCGACGGTGTTACCTATCCTCTCGTAAAGCTCGAAATCACCTCTTCGTCTCACCCCTTCTTCACCGGCAAGCAGAAACTCGTCGACACCGCCGGTCGTGTGGACAAGTTCATGAGCCGTTACGGCAACCGCAAGAAGAAATAATCATCAGTTATTCCTTCCAGACATACGGCGCGCCATCCTTATCCGGGATGGCGCGCTGATGCATTTTGTGCATTTTGTATCAATTTGCTCAATAAATTCATCTCCTATCGGTTTTTTTTATAACTTTGTGAGCATCTTGTATCATCTATTGATCAACCAATCATCAATCAGAATATGGATTCTATAATCAGAAAAGCCGCAATAGCCGCTATTGCAATGGCTTCCGTGGCATCCGCATCGGCTGTCACCCCATTGTGGCTGCGCGACGTGAAGATCTCGCCCGACGGGCAGCAGATCGCTTTCGCCTACAAGGGCGACATCTTTACCGTGCCCGCTACCGGCGGCACAGCTACACGTCTCACCACCCAATCCTCCTACGAAAATCATCCCGTATGGAGCCCCGACGGAAAGCAGATAGCCTTTGCCTCCGACCGCAACGGTGGCACCGACATCTTCATCATGCCCTCGACCGGCGGCTCGGCCACACGCCTGACCTCCAACTCTGCCGCTGAGCTTCCCGAAGCCTTCACCCCCGACGGCAAGGAACTCATCTACTCGGCCACCATCCAGGATCCTGCCAGCAGCGCCGACTTCCCTCATGCCAAGCGCAGCGAGCTCTATGCCGTGTCAACAAAAGGAGGCCG
>WFLX010038485.1_pt1 | contig 10323 bp, 16 predicted proteins | sample 4967041 | NCBI WGS metagenome assembly WFLX01 (sample SAMN12857096, study PRJNA449069) | gut metagenome | isolation source: stool from male and female vole | host: Microtus ochrogaster | place: USA:Florida | collected 2017
TTTATGGCAAACGAATTAACCTTAAAGCTGGCAAAACCCATAGAGGAATTAGTGCCTGCTATGATTGCGTTTAACAACGCAGAACTGATGGAGGGCGTAAAGGCAAGGCTCGTGGCTTATCAGGGCAAGACCTACGACGCAGACTCCATCGCAGAGGCGAAAGCCGACAGAGCTACGCTCAACAAGTTTTCAAAGGCTCTCAACGAGGAGAGGCTGAGAATCAAGAAAATTTACACTATGCCGTTAGACAAATTCACGGGCGAAATCAACGAGGTTATTGCCGTCGTGGATTCGGTTACGGCGACCATAGACGCACAGGTGAAAGTGTACGAGACCGACTGCAAAGAGCGCAAACTTGCGGAAATCAAGGCGTATTTTGCGGAGGTTTTTCCTGCCGAGCTTAGTGCGTTTATTTCTTACGAAAAAATACATCAGCACGAGTGGCTGAACGCAAGCAAGAGTATGGCGGCTATCAAAAAGGACATCGACGCTACTATTGCAAAAATCCAGACGGAGCTCGTAACCATCGAGGCGTTGGGTGGCGATACGGTCTCCATAAAGCAGAAATACTTTGAGGATTTAAGCCTTGCAAACGCCATCACGGAGCATAAGCGCATAGAGGCTGAAAAAGAGCGCATACAGGCGCAGATGGCGGCTCAGGCGCAACAGGCGGCGGAGGTTAAGCAAGAGACTACTGCGCCCGTAAACGAGCCCGTGGCAGAGGAAAAGACGCACACTATCGCCTTTAAGGTAACGGGTACGGCAGCGCAACTTAACGCCCTCAAAGCGTTTATGACGGAAAACAAAATCAAATTTGAAAGAGCCTAACGGGAGGATAAACAAATGGCTGTTAAAAATTCTTTGCAAAAAACGGACAACAACGACCAGAGCAAAAAGCTCACGATTTCGGGGTATCTCGGACAGGACAAAATTAAGAGCTGGATTAACGGAATGATCGGCTCCGAGAAAGAGGCGCAAAAATTCATTTCGTCCATCATATCGGCAACATCGACCACGCCTGCGTTGCAGGCTTGCGAGCCGACTACTATTGTGTCGGCGGCTCTGCTGGCAAACGCTTTGGATTTAAGCCTGTCGCCGCAACTCGGACTGTCCTATATGGTGCCGTTCGAGGACAACAAGAACGGGCGCACGGTTGCGACTTTCATTCTCGGATATAAGGGCTATATCCAGCTTGCAATCCGTTCGGGCAAATACAGAAAAATCAATGTAATTGCCATTAAAGAGGGCGAGTTTGTAAGCTATAACCCTCTCTCGGAGGAATTGGTTGTAAACCTTATTTCCGACGACGAGGAAAGAGAAAAGGCGGCGACCATCGGTTACTATGCTTATTTCGAGCTCGTAAACGGTTTCCAAAAGAGCCTGTATTGGAGCAAGAAAAAAATGCTCCTCCACGCCGACAAATACTCTAAGGCGTTCAGCGTAAACGCTAAGAAAGGCAAGCAGCCTAAGTACGACAAGGTTTCCTACGCAGACTACGAGGCAGGCAAGGTGCCTGAGGCGGAGATGTGGAAATACAGCTCATTCTGGTACAAGGACTTTGACGGAATGGCTTTCAAGACAATGCTCAGGCAGCTTATTTCTAAGTGGGGCATTATGTCGATAGATATGCAGGAGGCGTTTGAAAAGGACGGCTCCGAGATATACGAGGCGAGCGAGTTTAACGAGAACAAGACCGCCATCAGAAACGAGATTGTGCAGGAGATGGCAGGACAGGGCAGCCCTGAGCAATTTAGCGAGGAGGATTTTTTTGCCGACGAGGACGGCGTTGTAGATGTCGAGCCTGAGGACATCGAGACTAACGGAGATGGCAATGCAAATTGAGGTTTACGGACAACCTCAGGGCAAGCAGAGAGCAAGAGTATGTATGAGGGGTGGTTTTGCAAAGGCTTACACGCCAGAACAAACGGCAAGCTATGAAAACCTGATAAACCTCTCGTACATACAAGCTCTCAAAGGTACGCCGTCGCCGTATTGGGATAAGCCCGTGCGCATACGAATAGAGGCGATTTATCAAATCCCTAAGTCATTCAGTAAGAAACGCACGGCAGAGGCTCTGGACGGGCTCATACGCCCTCAGGTAAAGCCTGACATCGACAATGTGGTAAAGGTTGTATGCGACGCTCTCAACAAGGTTGCATATAAGGACGACACGCAGGTTGTGGAAATTACTGCCTGCAAATGGTACGGCGTTGAGCCTATGCTAAGAATTGACATCGACGAGGTGCAGACCTCTTGCAGCGGCACAACTCTCTAACGGGAGGAGACTATGCGAGAAAAGAATTATTTTAGCCACGACTACCACAGCAGAGACCACTTGCGAGATGTGCGCAAGGATTGGGGATTAGCTGGCTACGGCTTTTATTGGTGCCTCGTGGAGATCCTGCACGAGCAGGGCGGATATATCAAAGAATCCGAATTAGAATCAATAGCCTACGACCTGAGGGCAGAGGAGCAGATGGCTCACGATGTCGTCTATAAGTACGGTATGTTTCAGGTCAAAAAAGGTAAAATATGCTCCGCCCGTGTAATCGAGAACTTGCAGAAACGGGAGGAGTTGTCAAAGAAACGCACGGCGGCGGCAGAGAGTAGATGGGGCAAAGAACACGCCTCAGAGGAGCCTGCGCCTGCGGACGACGACACTATGGAAATGCCTGCAATCCTGTACAACGATTTTAACCCTGATATACCAGAGGATATAACTACCGAGGAACGGAGAGAACTCGCAAAACAGTATTTCATTGACTTAATCGAAAAACGGTTTGAGGACTATCTGGACTCGTTGGAGGGGCACGAGGATTTATTCAGGCACAACCTTTACGACTACAAGAGCCTGTTTGACACCGTGATACGAGAGGTTAAAACGAGAGAGTATGTCGTAATCAATAAGAAAAAGTTACACATCTGGCAGTATCTGATGGTGCTCGGCTCCCACATAAAGAAAAACGGCTCAATCGCAAATCTGGATCAAGCCGTAAGAGATGTTGAGGAGCGGTACACGCAGGGAAAGGTCAAGAACAAAGCGAGCTACCTTATAGCGGCTCTGTATAACGCAGCCATTCTGGACTGCGGAACAGTATAAAATCACTTATAAATCGGAGGATATTTTTATGAAAGCGTTATTAGACGCAATGCAATTTAAGCAGATTATGGACGGCGTAAAACACGCTGTCTGCACCGACAACTCACGCCCTGTACTCGGCTACATAAAGCTGGATATTAAGGGGGAAACCGTTACGGCGTATGCTCTTGACGGCTATCGTCTGGCAAAGGTTGTCATTACGAACACCAACCTTGCGCCGAACAATAAGGACGAGTTTAGCGTCCTGATAAGACCTATTGCCATACCTAAAAAGGTTGCCGACTTAGGGCTCCCTATTGAGGTTGAAAAGGACGGTAACATTGTAACTGTAACCGTGCAGACCTACGACGGAAAGAATGTATTTAATTTCGACCAGCCTCACGCTGAATTTATCGACGCAGAAAAAGTTATTGCCGACGCAGGAGCGCACGACAGAGAGCTGGCAGCAAACGGTAAGTATGTATCGGACGCAATGCTCGCCATCTCAAAATCCACGCACGACAGAAATAACTGCGCCATCATACAGACGAAAGAAAACAACTGTAAGGCGTTCATTATCAAGGGTAAGGGCGAGGGGATAGATGTAACGCAGCTTATTCTCCCCATACGCCTTGCTGACAATTAAAGGTGGCGGCACTATGGAGAAAGATTGGAGTGGTAGTGCAAATTCCATCTGGAAAACGCTCGGAGCCTCTAACCACACAGAGAACGAACGAGAGCAGGACGATTACTATGCGACGGATCCTGTTGCGGTAGATAAGCTGTTGACGGTGGAGCAACCTAACANNTTNATTTGGGAGTGCGCCTGCGGAGGCGGTCATTTATCGGAAAGGCTGTCGGAGAAAGGCTTTAATGTGTTTAATACCGACATCAAAAACAGAGGGTANGCAAAGCAACATTTCGAGGTGGACTTTCTGGCGCAGGAGGAAAAGCCGTTTAATTTCAAATACGACATTCTAACAAATCCTCCTTACAAATTCGCAAAGGAATTTGTGTTGAAAGCGTTAGAATTACTGCACGATGGTTGCAAGTGCTTTATGTTTCTCAAACTCACTTTCTTAGAGGGTAAAGCGAGATTCAATGAGCTATTTAAGTGTACCCCCCCCCCGTTGCATATATGTTTTCTCAGAGCGTGTGCTCTGCGCCAAAAACGCCGAATTTCAGCGTATGTTAGACGGAGGCGGCTCGGCGGTAGCGTATGCGTGGTTNGTCTGGGNANAGNGCTANAANGGCAAANCAGANGTAAGCTGGATTTAAGGACGGTAAGGCTATGAATCAGGCAATGAAAAAAATAAACGCTGACGCTACGGCAAAACAGGCAATAGACTATGTTACATCTAACCCGTGCTGTATTTGCTCCTGCGAGAGCTTTTGCGGCGTTAAGTATAAGAACACCTGCAAGATCCGCCGTAAAATACGGCTCTGCTTGTGGGCAGCAAAAGATAGAGCGGAGGGCATACTGAAATGAAAAAACATATAGGTAAGGTTAGGCGTTGGTTAATCCATAAGCTGGGAGGCTGTGCTCCTGACGATGTTCCGCCGATTTCGGTAACATACAAAACTGTGCCTCTTGAAAGGTTGTTAGGAGTATTTACAGGCTATCGTGAGGTTGGTGAATTGTCAAACGAATATGTGGAGAACAAAATCGCCCGTATTATAGCGCAAGGTATTAAGCCTAAGATAGTAAAAAAATACAACCAATTAACTCGGTGCTATACCTACGAGGGCTCAATAATGTTACCGATGGAATATGTGCGAGGCAAGGGAGATTCAGAATGAACGGTCAAATAGATATTTTCGGAAATGTCGTTACCGAGGAACAGATAAAGCCCAAACGGTTAGGACGCAGAAAATACAGCACTATGCAGGAAATGCACGGAGTAAAGGACGGCAAGACCTGTAAGACCTGCCAGCACTGCAAGCACTTTCTGTGCGGTAACAAATCCGTCTATAAGTGCGAGCTGTGGTATATGACACATAGCGAGGCTACGGACATCAGGCTCAAAAATCAAGCCTGTAAGAGGTATGAGGAATGATGGCTGAAACAATCAACAAATTAAAATCCTTTACCAAAGAGGAGATTATATACGGCATTGAGCACAGGTTGTCGGAGACTGATATTAGCTTGATAATCCACGCCGCTGAGCGCAAACGCATAGACGAGAATTTTAAGAATACGCAACAGGCTATCGAGGACAGTCAAAAGGCGTTTACAGCATACACTGACTTTCTAAAAGAGCTGAGCGTCAAATATGGAGATGGCAAAGTTTTCAAACCATCACTCATACCAGACTCTGAACTTGAAAAGCTGTCAAGCCTCTATAAGGCTTGGGAGGAAACGGAAAGACGGCTCAACAAGTATATGCAAAGGTACGACAAGAGCTAATTGGAGGAGGAAAAAGAGTTAATGAGAGAGTTATTGTATAAGGCAAAAGCCATTAACAGGGATCCAAACCGCAATTATCGCACCGACTATAAAAACGGAGATTGGGTAGTTGGTTTAATTAGCAAATTAGACAAATACAGTGCGTCAATGACAAACGAGGACGGCGTAAGCGGAATCGACATTGACCGCAATACTATTTGTGAGTATTCGGGCGAGCACGACAAACGCTTTAAGAGGATATTTGAGGGCGATGTGCTCAGAGACGATAACGGATTTATTTATCAGGTTGTCTTTGAAAACGGGGCTTTCTGTCTGGTCGCAGTAACCGACTATAATATCCCTTATGACACACTACCCAGAGAACATAACCTCGACGAGTTTATGGGAGAGTTGGCGGATAACATTGTTTCGATATTCGCCCTAAAATGGAATAATTTGGATTGGCAAAACAGTTTTGAAATAATCGGGAATATTTATGATAATCCCGAATGGCTGGGAGGCAATAAATGAACAAAGTAATTTTGATAGGCAACCTTACACGGGATCCTGAGCTCACGGAAACGCCCAGCGGCGTAAAAGTCTGTCGCTTTTCATTGGCGGTTACAAGAAACTATACGGGCTCCGATGGCGAACGCAAAACGGATTTCTTTAACTGCGTAGCGTGGAGAGGTCTCGGTGAGACGGTTGCAAAATACTCACGCAAAGGCAATAAAATCTCCGTAAGCGGCTCCATCGAGCTAAGGAACTACGAGGACAACGAGGGCGTTAAGCGCACGGCGGTTGACATCGTGGCGCAAGATGTGGAATTTCTTACGCCCAGACAGTCCGACAACAACGATGGTGCAAGCGAGCGCAGGGGCGGCGGCAGACCTGTCCTGCAAGAGTTTGACGACGACGGCGACATACCGTTTTAAGGAGGTAGGCAATGGAATCGGTATTATTTTCTATTCAACCTAAACCCTGCGAATACATTGCGCAGGGGATTAAAGAGTGGGAGTTTAGGACAAGACCGCCTAAAATTGAAACGCCGTATAAGGGCTATATTTACTGTACGAAAAAAAACGGAGAATTTGGAAATCTGTTTTTCTATGAAGATAACAAGGGCGTGGTTGTTGAGAACGGGAAACATTATTCAATGTTTCTGTCAGGCACGGTTATCGGAGAGTTTATTTGCGACAGGACGGTTGAGGTGGTAAGAAATGGGTTTGTAAATCCGTTTGCTATCAATAGTCGGGTTTTGGAGAAAGGGCACTTATCAAATAGTGAGTTTCTGTCTTATACCGATCACTACCGCAAAGACTTATACGCCCTGCATATTTCGCAGCTCAAAATCTACGGCGAGCCGAAAGTTATTGCGGATTTTAAGAGACCTCACGATAGGGCGAATCGCAGCTTTCCTGTAATCAGAAAGGCACCTCAGAGCTGGTGCTTTGCGGAGCCGTTATGAGAGTGCTCGTAGCCTGCGAGGAGAGTCAGCGTGTGTGTACGGCGTTCAGAGAACGAGGACACGAGGCGTACTCCTGTGATATTCAGGAATGTAGCGGAGGGCACCCAGAGTGGCACATACAGGGCGATGTCCTGCCCTTGCTCAACGGGGGGGGGTACTCATTTGTAACGATGGACGGAGCCGAGCATTATATCCTTGAATGGGATCTACTTATAGCTCACCCTCCCTGTACATACTTAACCAATTCTGTAAACATCGAGGATCTGGCAAAAATCGGCTTTGTGAGTTTCAAGGTTGACCGCCGCCAGACGAACTACTATTTTGCGGTAAGGCGTGGCATAAAGGTTATTCTGATTAACGATGTGCGCCGTGAGGTTGTCGTAGATAACATCTGCCAGCCTCAGCCGATGTTTCCTAAGGGAGACACACGCATACACGCAAATATCAAGTGGCAGCCGAAAGACACGCTCGTGGAGGACGGCATTTACGCCCTCGTCGCCGCAGGGCTCGTTGAGAGGGTGTAATGGCTAAGCGTATAAGACCTGAGAAATGCGCCTTTTTCTACCGTAAGAGCAAGGTCGGGGATTTCTGCCTGTGCAGTAAGGAGGATCCTTACAAGCGTTGTAACGGCGTTTGTGAGCTCTATATGAGCGAGCAGGAGTACAAGGAATATATGGCGCAAGTGCTGGCAGAGGAGCAAGCTAAAAAGACTGAGGAGGCGTAACAGATGGCTTATGTATCGAGTGGGCGACCTGTGGGGAGACCGAGACAATTTTATAAATACGAGCTGCCGAGCGGCGTTGTAAAGGTCGTAAGGGCGCAATGCGCCGACTACGCCCGTAAGGAGCTCTGCATACAAGAGGGCTCGGTGCCTGAGGAAACGCTGAGCGCATACATAGCCACAAACGCCGCCATCAAGCAGGCTCTGTCGGAAATTGAGGAGGCGGTCAGGCAGCATTTCCTCAACGACATAGCCGAGAATAGAGGCTACGACAGGAGCCAGAGTCAATGGTGCCTGTCTCACAACTCATATTACAAACGCAAGGGGCTGCCAGTCCGAGAGCAGCGGCACCGTTGAGCGTCAGGGCAGTGATAGTCTCTTCGATCGACATATTCATGTAGATACATGCCAATGCGATCGTAAGCGGAATTGAACCGGAGAAACAAGACCCCGGGTTAAGGTCTGTGGCAAGGGCCACGGCGGCTCCCGCCTCAATAAATTTTCTTGCAGGAGCGTAAGGTTCACGAAGGGCAAAAGCTGTCAGGGGAAGTAGTGTGGCTACTACACCTTTCTCTGCCATGGCTTTCACGCCCAGGTCACTTACGTGAAGCAGGTGATCAGCCGATACGGCACCGACTTCGGCTGCGAGTTCCGCGCCGCCGAGTGTCACTATCTCGTCTGCGTGCAGTTTCAAGTCGAATCCCGCTTCGCGGGCCGCAAGAAGCAACCTGCGGGAATCCTCGATCTCAAAAACATTTTTCTCAGTGAAGATGTCAAAGAATTTCGCTTTCCCTTTAGCTGCGGGTATCATCTCCGNGATCATCAGGTCTACATATTCCGAAGTGCGACCTTTATACTCCGCAGGGATAGCATGTGCTCCAAGNAATGTGGAGACGATCTCGACCTTGCGGTCTTTATCTTCTGCAAGACGATTGATGACATCAAGCATCTTCAGCTCTGTTTCCGTATCGAGTCCGTAACCGCTCTTTGCCTCCACGGTGGTCACACCCATTTCCGACATCCGATCAAGAAACCAACGAGCTTTCTCTGTCAGTTCATCCTCGGAAGCAGTGCGCGTGGCATTGACGGTTGACTGAATACCGCCGCCCCGCTCCATGATGCTCATGTAGCTGTCACCTTTGAGGCGCCACTCGAATTCATCGGGACGGTACCCACCGAAAATCAGATGAGTGTGGGAGTCTACGAAACCGGGAAGGACTGCCTTTCCCCGGGCGTCAAGCAATCTTTCATTTTCATTTGCCTCAGGAGCCTCTTCCGGTTTTCCGACGTATGTGATTATTCCATCATCAATCACGATGACGGCATTGTCAATGGAATGAAGGCAGTTCATCTCTTCCCCCTTGGCGGCCTTGAAACCGCAAGGGGTAGAGATGTTGGCATTGATTATTCGCAAGCGGTTCATCTTACTTGTCGATAATAGCGTTGACTTTCGCGAGAATCTCCTTCTCTCGTTTCTCGGCATTTTCAGCGATCTCAGCTGCTTCTTTCACGATTGCCTCAGCTTTCTCGCGGTCTTTCAGACCGGCAGCGTTGATGCGGACATTAAGGTATGCACCAAGTACGGCGGATCTTGCAGCCAGTGCGCCGACACCGACATCACTCACCGATGCGGGATTTCCCTGCTCAGCCATTGCTTCGAGCAGTTCAAAACATTCGAATGATTTCTTCATCGTGCGTAGAGGCACTTCCGTAGCGTAAAGGGTGGCCTCTTCCATTGCTGCGGCGCGAGCCACCTTCTCCTCCGGAGTATTCTTCGGCATACCGAAAACGGCCATGATGCGGTTGAATGCCTCGGTATCTTCATCCACAAGAGCTATAAGGCTTTCCTGAATCTTGCGTCCCTGTTCGGCGTAATCGGAGAATGTCTCCCAACGGTCGTCCCAACCGGCCTTGTGGGCGGAGAGGTTGGCGACCATCGTGCCGAGTGCCGCACCGAGAGCTCCCATGTAGGCTGAAATTGAACCACCGCCGGGAGCCGGAGATTCGGAAGAGGTCTCGTCGGCAAATGCCCGGCAGGTCATGTCGACAAGTTTCTTGCCGCTCTTATCATTGTCGAGCATATATTCTATGATCTTCTCTTCGGCAACAAAAGGTTTCAGTTCATCGAGGCCCATTGATTTTACGGCGATCTTGATTATCTCNTCATCCGGAATACCGAGTGAACGTTGCTGCATGCGTAGATAGTGCTTGCCGGCCTCGATAATGGCGCGTTTCGGCACAAGACCTACGATTTCGGTGCCCGTCACACGGATGCCTCTTGCTGCAGCTGCGCGGTTCACCTCATCGAATGCCTTGTGAAGCGGAGTCTGCCCCATGTCGGTAATGTTCATCGAAACCTGTGCGATTCCGTACTCGTCGATAAACCACCCGATTGCTTTTGTGCCTTTGAGTGTACCCGGGATCATGATCACATTGCCGTTCTCATCCTTCATCGGTTTGCCGGTGACCTTTCCACCTTCGCGCATCGGGCGCCCTTTCTCTCTCACGTCGAATGCTATCGCGTTTGCACGGCGCGTCGAAGTGGTGTTGAGATTGAAGTTTACGGCAATCAGGAAGTCGCGTGCTCCCACAGCGGTTGCGCCAGTGCGCGCCACTCCTTCGTCAAACGGGCGATCGCCGAAATCGGGAGCCTTACCCTCTTTGGTCAT
>WFLX010254571.1_pt1 | contig 10322 bp, 7 predicted proteins | sample 4967041 | NCBI WGS metagenome assembly WFLX01 (sample SAMN12857096, study PRJNA449069) | gut metagenome | isolation source: stool from male and female vole | host: Microtus ochrogaster | place: USA:Florida | collected 2017
AAATTGGGAGGTGTCGGGGATGTTTCGGAAATTTGCGGTGCGGAAGATGGGGGGCCGGCCGGGCAGAGGCGACTGCGCCTCCATTCCATGGCTACGCAGTCGGGGCCGGCTGGGAAGCCGGGGCTCCATGCAAGTGGCGGACGCACGGGCCGTGCGTTCGAGCTTTCTGTTAAATTGTGTTAATGGTGTAACTTTTACGCATTAATTAATGTTATTAAGACACAAAGAATGTTAGTGTAACTTTGACGCAAAATATAGACCAATTATTAAAATATTGTACTGCAATGGAAAACTTCATCCGTCAGCTCGCAAAGGNTTATTTCGNNATGCNTCGAATNGCNTNCATCAACTTTGTCCGCNANAGCTTTCCGCTCANTGGCNATGAAATCACTGACATCTACAANGATGTNTGGNTGGATGTGATAGANAATGTCCGCAANGGCCGCACAGANCGCGTGNAAAACTGGAAGACATATATCTTCGGTCTCGGTTGGAAACGAGCCTATAAGATTGTGACCCGTCGCACAGTCTGTGATAAGCTTGATGATTCGGAGAGTTGTTGCATGGCTCTCTATACCTTCTCCATCGAGGAGGCTGAGCAATCGGTTCGCCATATGGAGCATCTGGAGAGAATCGAGAAGTTGATGGTAGAGCTGGAGGGTCTTCCCAAGAAGCAGCAGGAGGTGTTGAGGCTATACTATCTCGAGGGTCTGTCGATGGCGGAGATAGCTGAGACGATGGGATATAACGGGTCCCGCAGCGTGATCACGGTGAAGAAGAGGAGTGTGAGCACGCTGCAGGAGAGAATGAAGGCCGTGGCTTAATAGCGGTTGGCTTTGGTGAGGTAGTAGTCGCGGAGGTCGCTCCAGCGATAGTAGGGTCCGATGACCGGCGTTGCCGGGAGGCGGACTTCCTGCTCATTGAGNAGGCATTTCACCAGCACATCATTGTCTTTGTTGCGGTAGAANATGAGCTGGATGTTTCCGGCCATGGGNATGAGGTCGTAGCTGCGGAGTCCGGCAGCTTCGGCCTCTTCGATTGTGGCGAATTCTTTGCCGAGGTCGTCAATTTCCATCAGTGTGATGAAATTGATGAGAATGCCGTCATGTCCATAGCGGAGGTTGACGCTTGGGCGTGTGGAAAGCATTGCGGTGTCGGTGCTTTCGATGATGTTTTTCAAGAGCATGCGTTGGGTATATGGCATGCGGCGCTCCGTCAGAGGCGTATCTATGCTATGCATCACCCATCCTGCATTGTCGCCGCGCCATGCCTCGCGCACTTCGTCGACGGTGAATACCTTGTCGAGCATCCATGGTTGTCCGGTGTGGCCTTGGGTGTTGGCGAGAATCCAATATAATTGGGGCATTAGTCCAGGAGCTACGCTGTCGAGGGCAAACTGCTGGTCGGTGACGAGACGGGAGAGGTATCCGTCGGGCACCTGATGATTTTTCCGATATTCAGCAAGGTAGCCGTTGGCTTTGTCCTTTACCTTCCAAGCGGGTTTGTCGTCATAGTTCATGAAGTACATATCGGCATAGGATGCGTCGCTCTTTACGCTGACGTCGGGAGCCTCTTCGCGAATACCTTGCAGGCCGTTGAGCATGGAGAGGATGCAACGGATTACGACGGTAGCTTTAGCATCGACTTGCGAGGAGTCTGTGAAGAGTTGCGGATAATTGCGTGCCATGCGTCGGCCGATGGCCTGATGTTGTAGTGCTCCTTTGTCGGATAGTTCGCCGAGTCGACCGCGGGAAGCGAGTTCGATGGCGCGGAGCGCATCGAGTGTCTCTTGGCCGAGAGGTGTTAGTTTGCCGGCACGTTCTGCTTTTTCGAGATTTTTAACTGGGGTTTTATAGTCGTTTTCGCCGATGAGCCAGCGGGAGCCGTGGCGACCGTAATGCTCGAGATGGAAAGGTTCGTATCCAGCCGGGGGAGGGGTCTGGGCCGGCGGTTCGGACTCTGCGTATGGGTATGCGCGGAGGTTTCCCGAGAGTTTGTGGAGGTCGGTCTCGAGGTCGGCGGAAGGGAGGGCGGCAGAGGCTGCTCCTGCTGTGAGGAGGAATATGGTCTTTAGGGTGGTTTTTAGTGTCATGATGTATTTTTTTTGCAAATATAGTATAGTTTTATGGAATTTGCAAAAAAAAAAATTTGAAATGAGAATTAGGTGTTCGGTTAAAGGTTTCAAATTTTGGATAAACAGGGTATCACAAATCGCCTCTCCGAGGCTACTGAGACGTCGTCTTTACCCCAGGCTGAAGCCTGGGGTTTCGTCACAATAACAGCTCTCCGAGCTGAGTTGGCTTTCTCTTGAAGTGCACTCGAAAAGGTTACTTTTAGACGCACGGTGACGCGCCCGGAGGTCGCTAACTACTCTGGCTACGCAGTATTGGCCGGCTGGGAAGCCGGCGCTCCATGATTGCAAATTATGTCCAGAAAATGTGGGTATGTGCACAAAGTATGTCCTTAAAATGTGATTGTATGCACAAAGTATGTACTTAAAATGTGAATTGGGGCTTGTTGGGTTGGGAATTTTTTTGTAAATTTGCATATCGGATTTATTGAAAGGTCTTCGAAAAAGTTATCTTATGTCGGCAGGGCGGAGGCGAGGGCGCCTCCATTCCATGGCTACGCAGTCGGAGCCGGCTGGGAAGCCGGCGCTCCATGACAAAAGGACTTTTCAAAAACTATAGAAATTTAAAAGAGCAGAGATGAAAAGATTTGCTATAAAGGAATTGGAGAAGTGGAAAGATTCTCCTCGCAGGAAACCGCTTATAATTGAGGGTGCAAGGCAAGTGGGAAAGACTTGGCTTGTAAAGGAATTTGCCTCAACTCATTATAAAAACTTGGTATATATAAACTTTGAGGAGCAAATATATATGAGGGGGTTGTTTGAAACGGATTTNGACANCGAAAGNATACTNACGGCTCTNAAGGCTGCAACNCANGAGGAAATCATACCCGGCGAGACCCTCATTTTCCTTGATGAGATTCAAGATGCTGAAAACGGTCTTACTTCCCTTAAATATTTCTGTGAAAATGCACCAGAATTGCATGTAATAGTTGCAGGGAGTCTGTTGGGCATTGAATTGCACCGTGACTCATCATTCCCCGTGGGAAAAGTGAGATTCATGACGTTGAGGCCAATGTCTTTCCTTGAGTTTTTGCTTGCAATGGGGGAAGAGGGATTGGAAAAGATCCTTGAATCGAAAGACTGGGTCAATATTGAGATGTTTGCCGCCAAATTTAAGGAACTTCTTAAGATGTATTACTACGTTGGGGGTATGCCGGAAGCAGTATTGGAATTTAGCGAGACTCGTGATTTTGATGAGGTGAGAGAAATTCAGAAGGCAATACTCAAAAGTTATGATTATGATTTCTCAAAGCATGCGCCAGCTGAGACAGTGCCACGTATCAGGCAACTCTGGAATTCACTGCCAGCGCAACTTTCTAAGGAAAACAGAAAATTTATTTATGGGCTCGTGAAGACCGGAGCACGCGCAAGGGAATATGAAGCTGCCCTTCAGTGGCTTATCGATGGGGGATTGGTCTATAAAATATGCAATGTCTCCGCTCCACGCATACCGCTTAAAAGCTATGAGGATGCATCTGCATTCAAGCTGTTTGCGGTAGACCTTGGGTTGCTCGGGGCTATGGCTTCGCTTGACTCTGAGTCAGTAGTGGAGGGAAACCGAATCTTCACAGAGTTCAAAGGTGCAATCACGGAGCAATACACCCTGCAGGAACTGATACTTCATCATGCGCCATACTACTTTGCTAAATCTAATTCGCAAATGGAGATAGACTTCTTGATTCAAGAAAAGGGAAACGTTGTTCCGATAGAGGTAAAGGCTGAAGAGAATTTGCGAGCGAGAAGTCTTCGTCAATTTGTAGCTGACTATGCTCCTGAGGCAGCTTTCCGCATTTCGATGTCGAATTATCGGAAGGAGGAGTGGATGACTAATTTGCCGCTTTATGCGGTGGAGATATTATAAAGTCAACTTTCGCCTTTTAGGGGCGAAAGTTGAAGGTTAGGTGGTTATGAGGTTAGGGGTAGACGGCTCGAGGCGGTTGCAATTGGCTACGCCCAAGCTTACGCAAGTCGCTCCTCCCATTCACTATGTCAACTCCATGGGTTAGCGGAGGTGGCGCTCTTTGACGAGGCCGTGGCGGAAGGCTTGGAGGAGGTCGCGGAGCTCGCCGATCTGGCCTTGGAGCTCGGCTCCTTTGTCGGTGTCGCGCACTCGGAGGCGCTTGGCAGAGAGTTCCACAATCTGCTTCGAGCCTAAGATGTCGGTGCCTTCTTTGACTGCCATTTCTGCTGACTCAAATGGCTCGTGCTGCACGAGCTCCAGTCCGCGACTATGGTAGACGAGAGTGTAGCCGGCGATACCAGTCGTGGCATGATAGGCCNTCGCNAAACCACCGTCAATCACCAGCAACTTGCCGTTGGCGCGCATCGGACTCTCTCCCTTAGTGGCCCTGACAGGCACGTGGCCGTTGATAACGTGGCGATGCTCGCCAGTCACTCCAAAGGCATCCAGGATTCCATCTATTACCTTCTCATCGTTGCGCAATTTGAAGTAGTTTCCTTTCTCCTCGGAATGCGTTGACTCATCTTTNATGAAATAGCGCTCGAAAGTAGCCATNTTCGACTTGTCGAAGAGCGGCGAATCTTTACCGCACCANAGATACCAGTAATANTCCACNGCAAACTGNTTCANCTCNGGNTCNGTGTCGTCGTTGAAAGCCGCGCGCATCATCATCCCGATACGGTGCATCAGCTCACGCCCCTTGTATTTCTCGCCATGCAGTTCCACCTCCTTCAGGCTGCCGTCTTCATTAAGAGGCATNGAAGCATGGAAAAGNAGGTTGGAATTGTAGATGGCATACATGCAGCCATGNGAGAGCAGACACTGTATATGGCGGTTGAGTTTNTCGCTGACCATAAACGAATGGTGCAGTTTCTCTACNAGCGACGCCTCCTCCTCGGTAAGCNCATACGGATTTTCCGGATCTACAGTTGGGAAATTACTGTCTTTAAGCTCATACTCCTTCCCGTCGATTTCAATCACTCCTTTTTCCGGACGCAGCAGATGCAAAAGCTTGCGGTCTTCCATCTTCCATTCCGGTCGGCGGTCGATAGTCTGCCCTTCCAATTTGAACTGGATGATGCTGATAGCCTTGTGCATCTTGGCCCATAGCTGGAGCGACTTCTCGTCGGGCGCATGCTCTTTGTCTAATATGTGTGGTCCGAAACCCTCGCAAGGGTCATCGCCATAAGTCTCGAGCGCGAAGGTTGCCAGCGGCACGAGATTGATGCCGTAGCCATCCTCGAGAGTCGCCATATTTCCGTAGCGGAGCGACAGACGGAGCACGTTGGCTATGCAGGCATCGTTGCCCGCGGCTGCACCCATCCAGAGAGCATCATGGTTGCCCCATTGTATGTCAAACCTCTCATAGTCGCATAGAGTGTCCATGATGAGATGCGCGCCGGGGCCTCGGTCGAAGATGTCGCCGAGGATGTGGAGCTGGTCGATGCTCAGACGCTGGATTACGTTGCAGAGCGCAATGATGAAATTATCGGCCTGCCCAGTCGAAATGATGGTCTCGATGATGCGACGGAAATAAGCCTCCTTGTCGTAGTCGGTAGGCGACTCGTGAAGAAGTTCTTCGATAATATAGGCATACTCTTTCGGGAGCGCCTTCCTCACGCGGGAACGGGTATATTTCGACGAAACGGACTGAAGCACCTGAATCAGCTGATGAAGCGTCACGCTGTAGAAGTCGTCAAGATTCTTTTCATCCACCTTCGTATACTCAAGCTTGCTCTCGGGATAATAGATGAGAGTGCAGAGGTTGCGGATGTCTTGCTCGCGGAGCGAAGTACCGAAAATCTCCGTCACCTTGCGCCGGATATTTCCAGAGGCGTTGCGCAGAATATGCGAGAACGCCTCATTCTCTCCATGCAGGTCGGCCACGAAATGCTCAGTCCCCTTAGGCAGGTTGAGGATAGCCTCGAGATTGATGATCTCGGTGCTCGCCGCCTGCACGTTGGGAAACGACTGGGAGAGCAGGCTCAAGATTCTCAAGTCTGTCTCCTTGTCGCGTGCTTCTTTTATGTCTACCGCTACCGGCAGGTCAGTCTTGTGGGCCATACCACGTGGAATACATATGATAATTGTTGGCAATCTTGATGTTCATCTCCTTGGCTTTCTCAGGCTCAACCATCTTGACGAACTTAGCCGGGCAACCAGCCCAGAGCTCATGCTTGCCAATCTTGGTGTTGCTGAGCACTACAGAGCCTGCTGCCACGATGGCGCCTTCGCCTACAACTGCATTGTCCATCACAACGGCTCCCATACCGATAAGTGCGTAGTCTTCCACCTTGCAGCCATGGAGCACAACGTTGTGACCGACTGACACATGGTCGCCGATCTCGATAGTGGATTTCTCATAAAGAGTGTGGAGTACACTGCCGTCCTGGATGTTGACGCCATTGCCCACGCGGATGGAATTGACGTCGCCGCGGAGCACTGCGCCAAACCAGATGCTGCAACCGTCACCGATGATGACGTCGCCTACTACTACTGCATTAGCCGCAAGGAAACAGTCCTTGCCTATCACGGGGTAGAAACCCCTTACTTCTTGAATTATTGCCATAACTTGAATAATGATTAATTATCAATGATTAATGATAAATGATGAATGACTGATACTGCTACATTCTCCACTACTTTATTTATCATTCATCATTTATAATTTATAATTTCTGGGAGAGCCAGGCGGCTTCGGCTGGGGAGAGGAGGGGGGAGAGGCGGTCGAAGACTTCCTGGTGGTAGGCGCTGAGCCATTGCTTCTCTTCGGCGGTCATGATTTCCCATTCTATAAGGGTCTTGTCGAAGGGGAAGAGGGTGAGGTTGCGCCAGCGGTAGAAGTCGCCGAACTCATTGGTCTTCCAATGCTCAACAGCCAACATATTCTCGCAGCGGATGCCATACTTGTCTTCAATGTAGAGGCCAGGCTCGTCGCTCATCACCATTCCCGGCTCCAGAACGGCCGGAATATCGTTCATGCGTATCTGCGCGGGACCTTCGTGGCAGTTGATGAAGAATCCCACTCCGTGGCCCGTGCCATGGTAGTAGGCTTTCCCTTCATTCCATAAGAACTGTCGGGCGAGGATGTCGAGCTGGGCTCCACGTGTCCCTTTGGGGAAAGTGGCTCTCGCGAGTGCGATCATCCCTTTCAATACGAGTGTGAAATCGTGCTTCTGTTCTTTGGTAGGTTCGCCGCCAAGCGCGATGGTGCGGGTGATGTCAGTAGTACCCTGGCAGTATTGTCCGCCACTGTCAATAAGCAGAAGGCCCTGGCCGGTCACCGGCACGTCTGTCTCATCAGTCGGCTCGTAATGCACGATGGCTCCGTGTCCGTTCCAACCGACGATGGCTGCGAAACTTTCGTCTACGCAATCCGGGTCTGCCAAACGGCACTCCCTCAGCTTGCGGGCGATGCTCATCTCAGTTAGTTTCCCCTTGGGGAATTCATCATCTATCCACTTGAAGAAACGTACGAGAGCCGCTCCGTCTTTCTCCATAGCTGTGCGCCAGTGGGAGAGCATGGTCTCGTTTTTCACNCTCTTGAGTTTTGCGACTCCTTTTCCGCCNTCGATGGCTGTAGGAATTGCTTCGGCTATGACGACTGCTGTGAGTTCTGGGTCGATCAGCACGCAGGTATCAGGAGCAATAGCGCCGGCAAATCCCGTGACTTCGTCGTATTCGCGAACCTCTATCTTGTATTTATTAAGGAACTCCCTTACTTCATCCGACAGTTTTTCTCCCTTAATGAAGATTATCCTGTTGCCCTTCTTGTCAAGATAAAGGTAGGCTGGAAAGACGGGACTGTAGGCTACGTCGCCGGCCGATCTGAGATTGGTAGCCCAAGCGATGTCGTCGAGCGCGGACATGAGAATAGCGTCGGCACCTTCCTTCTCCACTTCCTTTAATATTCTTCCAATCTTGCTATCTACCGTCTCTCCTACTATTTCCTCGTCATGCACAAAGAGAGGGTTGAGAGGTTGGCTCGGACGTTCGGGCCAGATGAAGTCAAACATAGGGAAGTCTGTAGTGAANTTGAGGTCAGCTTCTTCGAAGGCATTCCTCATATTCTCTGCTTCTGTGCTGCTGAATGTGATNCCATCTACTGCAACGATGGAATCTTTTGGCATCATTTCGGCGACATACTCTACGAGGTCCACTGCCTCAGGACCATCCATAGGCATCATTTCAAAGCCGGTGCCATCGAGTTGCTGACGGGCCTGGATGAAAAATCTGTTGTCGGTCCACACGTATGCCTTGTCTTTGGTCACCACTGCGACGCCGTTAGTGCCGTTTTCCGATTTAAAACCTGTGAGCCATTCCCGACCGCGCCAATGGGCTGGGGGAATCTCGCTTTGATGAGGGTCAGTGCTGTTGATGATGCAGCAGTCTATCCCGTGCTCAGCCATTGCCTTGCGCAGCGACTCGAGACGTTTCTTTTCTATCTTTTCCATTTCTGATATGATTCAATGGCCGATGCTTCGTCAGCGATTGCGGATAAGTTTTTTCTGGCCGTCGATGATGTATAGCCCCTCGGGCAGGGTCGCATTTGCGTTTGAGCCTGCATCTTGAATCTTCCGCCCGTCGATGGAAAACACACCTTTGCCGACTTCCTGTATTTCCCCTGCAGGTATTACCTTCACTCCATTGGTGGTATACACTATCTTATAATAATATACAAACGGGGCGCTATTGATAAATTCTCCATCCCATGAGCCTGAGAAAAGCCCTGAAGCGAGTTTGAGAGCATAGCTTCCCTCTTCCGGAATGACCGATGCAGTAGCTTGTCCGTCCTCGATGATGGTAAGGATGATCTTGTCGGTTTCGAAGTCTTTTTTTGCAGTCAGTCGGTAGGAGGCGTCAGGGAGTATGTTGCCATTCTCGTCTACAGGATAAATGAAACTTGCAGCCTTATCATTGACAAACCAGAAATCAGGAGTTCCCGGCACGGTCAGCTCAAACGGGACGAAAGACTCAACGGGGCCCTCCTTCGGTAGGATCTCTGGAGCATCCAACTTAGAAATGGTAAATGGGTATACCTCTTCAATGTTGGGGTCTAAAGTGGAAGGCTGCTCCTTGTTTTCTCCCGTATAGTTAACTCCGGCAGCCGCATCAGCCTGCACGAAGAGGTAGTAGTCTCCCTGCTCTGTGACGGGTGTCAGTAGTTGAATCTGTATGAAATTGGCTTTGCTTCCGTCATCATTTTTACCCTCTTGGATTAAGAGTGGATATGCTTCGGCAGCTGTAGTGCGGTAGAACTCTATTTTTTTAGCGTCAAGTAATTTTGCTTCTTGGTAGTCAGGGAATTCCAGTCGGAATTCGGATATTTCCTTGGTCACTTGCTCGTTGGGCCATAGACGTTGTGGCACCAGAATCTCATAAAAGAGCTCCATAGGCTCTGAGTAGCCACCCCCTTGTATGATCCAGAAACCGGCAGGGATAGTCACGCGGTAGTTGCCGTTTGCGGTGCAGGAATTGCCAAACATCACACCACCCATGTTGGCTTGCATGTGGTCTACTGTGACCCCGCTTATTCCTACAGTCTGCACCGGAGTGTCATTGCCTTCCATATATATGCATGCTTCCTCTTGGCAGCTGGAGTTGACCGTAATGTCATTGTTGAACAATATCGATATCTGTTGCAGGCCGCGGGAGTAAGCATTAAAAGCCAAGTTTACGCGCTGGTCGGGCGCAGGGTAGATTGCAGAAACATTGCTCGGAATGTTCGAACTGGCTGCAGATGCCTCCTGAGTCATATACGGAGAAAGAAGTGTCACTGCAGTCAAAGCTGCGAAGGTCTTCATATTCATGGTAGATGTTTTTTTCTATATTTATATTATTTTGGACACAAATTTAATGTTTTTAGATGAGTCTGACAAATTTTTGAGGATTTTTTATTACGTCTATCACGTATCTCACGCTGGGAGCGGTGGGGTGGTGGGAACGCAGTCAAGGAAAGGGGGATGCTTGGCAGGCACGCAGTAGAAGTGGTGGCGGAGGTGTGGGTAGAGCGAGATGAAGGAAGAAATCAGGAAAGTTTTTAGGTGAATTGGTCAAAAAGGTGCAAATTTGGTAAAAATGGTCGGGGGGGGTATTTTTAACAAGAAAATTCTTGCACAATCGAAAAGAATGTATTAATTTTGCATCGTCAAGAGAGGAAAGAGTTTGGTTTGAAATAATTGGCATAGCATTTTTATTTCTCTTGACAAGCAAGTCTAAAGCTTTTTAAGT
>WFLX010129749.1_pt1 | contig 10321 bp, 7 predicted proteins | sample 4967041 | NCBI WGS metagenome assembly WFLX01 (sample SAMN12857096, study PRJNA449069) | gut metagenome | isolation source: stool from male and female vole | host: Microtus ochrogaster | place: USA:Florida | collected 2017
GCGCGACTCCATCATCCGTGAGCGCCTTGCAGATCCTGCCTACGGTGGTAATGAGGCATTTAAGATAGAGGAGGACAAGGAAGGCAACCCTATCACTCCATATTTGAACTGGAACAAGCCAATTCCTTGGCGCAATGCCAATGAAGATGAGCAGCGTGCCATTGAGAGTGTCTATCGCACCAATCCCATTACCGGCCAGCGCGAACTCGACCCGACACAGCTCAACTACCGCTACGAGATTTTCAATCATACAGAAGCAGCCAAGCGTAAAAACCGTCTTGACCCTACACGCCGCGATTATAACACCGACAATCCTGTCAGTACCGACCTCCCTATTATCTCGAAAGATACGGCATATCTGACAGATGAAGGTGAAATCATACGTGAGACAGTGACTCGTCCGCTGACCGGCGATTTTGATTTCCTCAACACATACATTGTCAATGTCTATCCCGACACTACTGCATGGATCAACGATTTCGACAATGCCTATAATGAGCAATATACACGTCTATATTTCTCTAATCCAGGATACAACAATTATCCTGTGGTAGGCGTTAGTTGGGATCAGGCAAATGCTTTCGCCAATTGGCGCACAGACTATCTTCGCCGCAGTCTTGGCAAGGAGGGGGTCTACATCGAGCCTTATCGCCTTCCTACTGAGGCTGAATGGGAATATGCTGCACGGGCTGGAAATTCTGAGAGCTCTTTCCCATGGAGCGAAACTCTCCCGATGGATGAGCGCGGATGTTTCTATGCCAACTTCAAGCCTGGAGATGGCGACTATGTGCGCGACGGACACCTCATCACGTCGCCAGTGGGTACGTATAAAGCCAACGATTTTGGACTTTTCGACATGGCAGGAAATGTAAGTGAGTGGACTTCTACGGCTTTCACTGAGAGCATCGACCGTCTCACGAGCGATGTCAATCCTGAGTACCGCTATAATGCAGCGATTGAAGACCCATATAAGATGAAGCGCAAGATAGTGCGTGGAGGAAGCTGGAAAGATGTCATGCATAATCTACGCAGTGATCTGCGTCAATGGGAATATCAGAACGAGCAGAGATCTTACATAGGTTTCCGCTGCGTACGCTCGCAGATAGGATTCGCTAAGGGAACTCAGAAGAAAAAATAATTAAGACCAATCTACAATAACAATCCAATGGTCAAGATACGCAAATACGCCAACTTTATCGAGCGCTTCCTTCATGGAGAGAAGGGCCAGCGCTTCTTCAACATCGCATATTCCATCGGTGCCGCAGTCGTGATCTGGGGTGCCTTATTCAAAATACTCCACCTTCCAGGTGGCAGCACACTGCTATGCATAGGCATGGGCACTGAGATTGCCATGTTCCTGCTGACGGCATTCGATCGGCCGCCAAAAGATTATCATTGGGAAGATGTATTCCCTGTGCTCGACACACACGCTCCAGAGGATCGTCCGGATTTGAGTGGAAATAGCACTGGGGTTGCCGGATTATCCGGGGGAGTCATTGTCGCTGGTAGTAGTGATCTCGGTACGTCGGATCTGACTGGTGCTACAAGTCAGAATGGTGCGATTGTTATAGGAGGAGGTTCAGCTCAAAATGTAGACATCTCTGAAGAGGATACTGAAAATCTTGTAGAGTCGATGAAGAGCATGGCTGAGCAGATGAAAGGTGTCACCGAACAGATATCACAACTTCGCGAGACTACTGATGCGCTCAACAAGGTGAGCGAAGTGCTTCTAAACTCCTATAAGGCTATCACTGACAATTCTGAATCGGTATCTGCATCTTCCACTGGATATGTAGAGCGTCTTGAAGACCTTAACCGCAATATTGGGGGTCTGAATACAATATACGAGATACAGCTGAAGAGCATCAGCTCTCAGCTTGAAAGCATCGACCGCGTCAACCGAGGATTGAAAGATATCCGCGATATGTATGAGAAATCGGCAAATGAGTCGAGCCGTTATTGCGAGGAAACCGAAAGAATGAGTCGCTATATGCGTCAGCTCAACAAGATCTATGAGAATATGATTACTGCCATGACAATGAATATGGCTAACCCAATGGCAGGAGCTGCTGCTCATCGGCAAAACCCCTTCGAAGAAAAGAAAGAAAGCTAAAAACTCCACAACTCAACAACTACACAACCACACAACCACATAATGGCAGGAGGAGGAAACAACGTAGCAAGAATGTCGCCAAGGCAGAGGATGATCAATCTAATGTATATCGTCCTCACTGCCATGCTCGCGCTCAATGTCTCGAGCGATGTGCTAAATGGCTTCAGCCAGGTGCAAGACTCTCTGCATCGCACCAACGACAATCTTTCTACAAAAAATAAAATTCAGTTCGACTATCTGGCGGAACTCTATGAGAAAAANCCCGCTAAGGCCGGACCATGGTATGAGAAAGGGACTACACTCCATGATCGCACACAGAATCTGTATGCCCTGATAGAGGAAGTAAAGAAAGATATTGCTGTGAAGGCTGACGGCAAGAAGGGTGATTATAATAATCTGACTAATCTTGACGACCTTGAGGCTGCTTCAGCAGTCCTTCTCAATCCTTCCTCCAAACGAGGAGAAAAACTTCGCGAAGCCATAGATGAATACCGTGAATATGTGACGACTCTTGTCCCCGACAGCATAAAGCGAAGCGTCATAAATGATATGCTTTCCACAAAGGTAGGTCCGGTCAAGGGCACTGTGGGAAAAGTGAAATGGGAAGAGAAGTTGTTTGATAATATGCCAGCTATTGCAGCAGTCACGATGCTGACAAAAATGCAAAATGATGTCAGCCAGGCTGAAAGCGAGGCTCTCTCGAATCTTATTACCAATGTGGATATCGGCGACGTTCGTGTCAACGAATTGAATGCTTACGTGCTTCCAAATTCAAATATGGTGATGCGNGGAGGAAAATATACCGCAAAGATCGTGCTGGNAGCCNNCGACNCCACAATGNGTCCGGANATATTCATTAATGGTCAGAAACTCGNGAATCCCGATNGACTCTATGAATTCGTTGCCGGCCAAACTGGCGCTCATGAATATTCCGGATATTTGGAAGTGAAGAAAGGGGATGGCTCTCTTGAGAAGCACGAATTCAAGTCGCAATACAATGTGATTGAGCCGATGGCTACCATTTCCCCTACAATGATGAATGTGCTCTATGCAGGCATCGACAACCCGATTTCAATATCAGTGCCAGGTGTGCCGATGACTGCTCTGACAGCCACAATGACAAATGGGGCGCTTTCCCGCAGCGGTGACCATTGGATAGCACGCCCTACCAAGGTAGGAGAGAATGCTGTGATAAGTGTCTCTGCTTCTGTCGATGGACACAGCCAGAATGTAGGCAGCATGACATTCCGAATTCGCCAGCTTCCAGACCCTACAGCTTATATTTCAGTGAAGGATGCCCAGGGAAATCCATCTGTCTACAAAGGAGGACCAAAGCGAATCAGTAAGGCTGCCCTTATGGCTTGCGAAGGCCTATCGGCATCTGTAGATGACGGTATTCTTGACGTTGCTTATACAGTGGTTTCATTTTCGACTATCTTCTTTGATTCTATGGGAAATGCAATCCCTGAAGTAAGCGACGGCTCAAAATTCTCTGGAAGACAGAAGGAACAATTCCGCCGACTTAAAAATGGTCAGCAATTCTTTATATCAGATGTGAAGGCGAAGGGACCCGACGGGATCACTCGTACAATATCGCCAATGCAGGTAGTGCTTAACTAATGGAATGATGGTTTTCTGACCTCCTAAAAGATAAAACTCACAAATATGAAAGTATTGAAGAAGATATTCACCATAGCCGCAATGGCGGCAATCACCCTTTCCGCTTTCGCACAGGAAAATACCGGTGTGGTGCGCCGCAACGGAGCTTCCAAGCGAGGTCAGAAACAGGAAGAGACTACCGGTCCGAAGATTACTGACCGTATGCAAGGATTTTTCGACTCTCCGAAGACTCATGACGCTGACCTTTCCTACATGCGCAAGATCTATCGTTCGCTCGACCTTAAAAACGTACCGGAAAATACACCTCTTTATTTCCCGGAAGATATTGTGGATGGGCAGCAGAACCTTTTCCGTATTATTCTTGGATTAGTAGTGGATGGTAAGATTCCAGCATACGAGTATCTTGATGGGCGAGAGGTATTCACGGATCAGTATAAGGTGAAAGTTGGTGAGATGCTCGATCGCTTTGATATCTATTATCAGACTCAAGGCAATGGCGACCGCGCTACTTATACCATTGAGGAAGCGGATGTTCCTACCGGTCAGGTATTGAAATACTATATCATAGAGAAATGGGAATTTGACCGCCGAAGCAATCAGATGAAGACTTTTGTGGAGGCAATATGTCCGGTCCTTACAAGAGACAGCGATTATGGTGGCAATGCCAACTATCCCATGTTCTGGGTTAAGTTCGACCAATTACGCCCATACTTGGCTCAGCAATATGTGTTCTTGACCGACGACAACAACCTTCCTCAGTATAGCCTTGATGACTATTTCAATCTTGGAATGTATAAAGGAGAGATTTATAAGACTCAGAATCTCCGGAATCTCTCGATGGCCCAAATGTTTCCTGATGCAGAAGACTTGAAACGCGCACAAGATAGCATCGACACCCGTCTTCGTGAATTTGGAAAGAACCTGTGGGTTCCTACTCGCGACGAATATCTTGCAATGCGTGAGGCGGAAGAGGAAGCTGCTGCAGCAAAAGAACTTGCGATAGCCAATGGTGATTCAATTCCAGAAAGGACAGTTGTGACGGCTGATGACACCCAGACCGTGGCTAAGACCCGTACTTCAAAGCGATCCGGTCGCAAGAAATCCACATCATCATCTTCTTCAGCCTCAAAGAAGAAGCCGAGCACTCCAAAAGTATCCAAACCAAAGACATCCAGCTCTTCTTCGGCTAATTCAAATGCAGCTAAATCAGTCAGGAGACGCAAACGCTGATAATTCAGATAATTATTGTCTCATCATAGAGGGAAGGTCAATCAATTAGATGGCCTTCCTTTTATTATCATCTCGGATACTTTATAATCTTTGTCGGTTGGAAAGTAGGTGAATCCTGTTTGTGCTCTTGATGAAAAGATGCTTTGTCCCAGCCCGGAGTATTCTACTCCAAGATAGTTCCCTCGATAGCCCTTTAGATCTAGAATTGTAGGAAACACATCAAGTTGTGTCGTCAGAAGTCCTTCCTTTCCTTTNAATGGGGAGTTGAGAATTNTGAATGGNNNATATTCNTCGTGAAGGTTGGCNGAGATGGAAGNCNCTNTTANTTCATGATNTCCCAGTATTACGATNATAGTNTCATCATATATTTCTTTACTCTTAAGCACGTTAAGAAATTTTCCGAGACTTTTGTCAAAGTGGTGAAGACGTGCAAAATATTCCTTGTCTCTTTCATCTTCAGTTCCGATGGTGGTTAACGTCGCATCATCTGATACTTTGTGGTCATCGTATGGGTCGTGCATAGATATTGTTGTGATGAATAAGAAGAATGGTGATCTAAGTTTGGACAGTTCTATTTCGGCACGCTTGAATATAATGCTGTCTTGATNTAAGCCATCAGGAGCCAAGTTATCAATCAGTGAGTCAAAACCATAGCTTTTTGTCGTAGCTGAATGAAGCCAAAGTCTTTTGTTTTCTCCTATTATTTCCATCGATGGATGCCCAAAGGTTTTGGCAAGGGAAGGATAGTCATTTAGTGCGTAATTGTCGACCAAAGCTTCGTTTTGAAGCGGAAGAAGCCCAGTGTTGTATATGAACTGAGCATCCGACGACCTCCCATAGTCTGCAAGCACACGACACTTGCTTACAATTGCTTTTGAATCCTCTGTTGCAGTCACNACATTTGGGAGAAGTATAGAAGCATCCGGACGTTCTAATACCTTAAACGGCAATGACTCCACAATTATCATTATCAGGTTTCGTCCATTCAATGATGCTATGGAGTCTACGATGTCATCCGATTGCTTATCTGCATTCTCCGAAAGATGATTTTTGATGGACTCGATATCTTCGGGGGCAAGATCCATCCCTATGTAAAAGTTGCTGACTATGCATTTTAGAGAATATCCCGTGAAATTATGCCATTCATAAGAATTACGCCAAGTTAAGATTTCATTAGAGANAATATATTCTGACACATCTTTAAATGAGAAATCCGGAAACCAAATCATCATCCTACGGTATACTCCGGCATACGACACACCCCAGGACAAAACACACAATGCTATTATACTCTTTTTCCACATTACACTAATTGGAGAATATAGNGCATNTTTGCTCCTCCAGAGCAAATAGACCAACGGACAAAGNGGTAAGCAAAAAAATAGGATATCTGTAAGTTGAAAAGAGGAAATTACACTACTTTTGATAGTAGGGTCTCCTATATCTGCATTCAAATAGCTCGAAGCTGATATGAGATCGGCGAAATTTCTGTAAAAAAGAATATTAGCATATAGTAATATACTTATCAGATATACTATGACTACAGCGATATATCTCCACTTGCCTTTAAGAAACATACAAGGGATGACAATCACACATGAGTCTGCTAACGCTGAGCTAATCTTGAATATCAGAGAAATGTGGGTTAATTCTAAAGAGAATGCAAACTTTAGAAGAAGAATGAATAAGGTAGCGAAAAGGATTGCCAGGAATAGTTCTCCGTCGGTGGTTTTGCTATATAGTTTCTTCAAGAATTTCATATTGTTATTCTTTAGTTACATCGCTTCTGATTTATTTCCTCAGAGTGTATCCTGCTCCGGTTCGTCCGGATTTTTAAGCTTAGATTTCAGNTTTGCTATTCCCCATNCGGTGGCTAAAGTGCAAGAGATTGCCATCAAAGAATATGAGTAGATTAAATTGGAAACTAGAGAGAATAAAAAGCATGCAGATGTTATTAAAATAGCATACGACATGCTTCTGAATGCTTCCTTAGATAATCGGTAGTTGTATAATCTATGATTGACAATATAATATACTAATAGGCAAATTGCATTGTCAGCAACAAAGGCATAGCCAAGCCCTATCAGACCGAAACAGTAGAATCCGATGCAACTCAAAGCAAGAGTCAGAAGGTTGCCGAAGAGTCCTTCAAGAGCAAAAAAGGCCTTTTTGTTGTCTTTGGCAAAGGTGATGTAGCCCATGGGCATCATCAGAGCGCGCAGAGTGATGCCGAGGCCCATACATCTCATAAGAGGGAGGATAGACTCAAATTCTTTAGTGAATAGCACCTGAATCACCAATGGTGCAGTTATGATGAGCAGGCAGGCAGCCGGAGCAATGATAAGCGCTACAATCTCTGTCTGACGATTGACGATAGAGTGCATCAGCATATTGTCGTTGGAAGCCTTTGTCAATCGGGGAAAATAGTCCATCGCCATTGCTGTGAAGACCATTCCTGAGTACTGTGCAGTTGCAGAGTTGGCCGCTTGGTATAGACCTACTTCTATATCCGAGGCCAACGTGCGTATAATTATGTTGACCCCGTATGTGACTGATGTGCCGATCAGGTCGCTGGCCATAAGAATGATTCCCATCCCTACCATGCGCTTGATAATTGACGCATGTTCCTTTTTGAAACACTTCAATGGTTGGTAGCTTATACTTTTACGAAGGGAGATAAAGTAGAATAGAAACATGGCTATCGAGAGGGCTACCATAGCAGGTACGATGCCGTTATTCCCGTAAAAGTAATATAAAGGAACGCCGATGAATAGTCCTGTAAGCGCTCCAACAATTGAAGCCTTTGACAGACGTTTCACTTCATGAAGTCCCTGAAGAATCGAAAGGATACCAGTGCCTGCGATGCCGAAAGCAACGGCTATGCCGAGCAGCATAAACTGCCATGACATATCAGATGTTCCGAATGTCAGCCGACTAAGTGGATTGGCAAAAAGAATGCAGATTATGGCTCCGAGAAGAGATGTCGCGGCCAAAATCCTAAGAGAAAGCCCAATAAAGCGAGAAGCAGAATCTTTATCACGGGAATATTCGGCCATCTCCCTGACAATTGCAAGATTCAGCCCAAGTGAAGCAAATTTCTGAATAGTGTTTGACGATGAGGTAAAGAGGGATGCAATACCCATCCCTTCCGGACCAAGAAGAATCGCTACACACTTGCCCCTCGCCCAGTTGATGAGGATCTGAAACACCTGGACACCTCCAAACATGGAGGTACCCTTCAAGATGCTCTTATATGAGTTTTCAGATGCCATTTTTTAGTTTGATTAGGGGATCAAGAAATTTAAATGCCGTTCTTGCTATTGGAGTAGGGAGCTGCATTATTGTAAGATATATACGACTGACCTTCCCTTTTAAGATTGTGAAATCAGAATTTACAATAGCGGCTGCCACTGCTTGGGTGGCCGCAGATCTCTGATTCCTACTAAGTTTTGACTTATTGATCTGACGTAGCGAATCGACACATGCGCGGAATTTGTTGTCGATGGCATTGATATGAGTAGGAGACTGATTCCCAAAAACTGTAGAAGTCATGCCAATAAGACTGTCGCAGGTCATCAGAGTGCTGTCTATAATGCGTAGAATGTTGGCATGGGTTATCGACGCGTCGTGTTGCCTATAATAATAGCGTGCATCACACATTGCCACCCTTTTGCTCATGAAGAGAAGCCAGCGGGAGAGCAGTTCATCCGCGAAGATCGATTTTTTATCATCTTCAGTGATGTGCGAATTTGCATCAAGATAAATATAGCGTTTTATGGCAAATCCATTCATCGATATATCCCACCAGCGAAGAGTGTGGTCGATGAGCTCTTCCCCATCCCAAATCTTATCTACATTCAACCATTCCGCAGGGAGTAATTTTTTAGTCTCCTTTTCGGTAATTGTCCACATCTCAGTCGTCACAAGATCTGGATTATGAGTTTCTATGGCTTTGTGCAGTATGTTAAAATAGTTGTCTGCCACTTTGTCATCGGCATCTATTGTGATTAAATATGCGCCCGTGGCAAGCTCAGCTGCTTTCATCCTTGGAGAGTATGCACTCCCTGAATTCTCCTCCGACTTGAAGATCTTTATTCGGGTATCGTTTCTGGCGAATTCTTCAGCTATCTCGACCGACCTATCGGATGATCCATCGTCTACCAAAACTATTTCCAAATCTTGAAAGTCTTGGGAGAGGATACTTTCCAGACATTCCTGTAGGTAATCGTCGGCATTAAAGACAGGAATGATTATCGAGAAGAATGGAGTCTTTATATCTTTTTCACATTTACTCATATTCTCATTTCTGTCTTAAATAGGCGCCGGAACAATCCGGAGTGGGGAAAACATGTTTCTTTTTAGCTATAATCGCTCCTTTAATCCAGTTCAGGCAATAAGAAAAAGGAGAAGGAACTAATCCTTTTCTCCAAAGAGGGATTTCTCGGAGTGCATGGGCTATCATTCGGAGAGGCCAAGAGTGTGGGTGAAGGCGCAAGAATACTGCTCCCTTCGTCTGAGGACGGGATGGGAGCATGAGATTGCGCTCGGAAGTGGTAGGCGCATCATGGCGTGCAATTGTGATGGGAAGAAATATTCCTTTCAATCCGGCATCAAGACAATCGCGGATGAATACATCTTCCTCGCCCGACGGAAACATCCCCCCAATACCGAAATTTTCATTAAACCATATCTTATCTTTCACCGACTCCTTTCGCATGGCTATCTCTATGGAAGAGACAAAATACCCCTTTGGTGGTCGCGAAAGCGACACCTCATGGTCTGGATAAAACTTGCGTGCTCCCTCCGACTCATAGCGAAATGTGATGATATCAGCTTCGGGNTGAGNCTCGAAAGCATCTATGACACTCTGAAGTCGCTCNTTCGTGTAGACCACATCATCATCGCTCACCAANAATAGGGGGGCTGTGGCGTTTGAGAGGGCTATATTTCGGTTTTTCGACAATCCTTTGGTGTCAGATGCCACTATCTTGAAATCATCGCGTAAGAGAGCTGTAGGAATGTCGGTAGNTCCATCCGTCTGCCAGCTGACGAGATATTCCACTCCCTCAGCNTGNGGNTGNTNGGNAGNTGCCACNCGCTNTATCCCNTCNTTNCCNTANGTGCATATCATCACCTGAAGGAGAGGCTCTGANGGCAATTTTAAATCTTTTCTCTCCTCCATACTATTTNATATGTTTTTCCCAATGAGCCTCGAATAGAGGGGCAATATTGCGCACATCNTTGTGCTTCTCAGTCAATCTTCTGCCTTCGTGGGCCATTTTCTGCATCTCAGCCTTGTCTTCTATAAGTTTGCGAAGCCGCTGCTTGATTGTGGCCTCATCCTCAAGAGGAGAAAGG